>FWPU01000043.1_pt1 | contig 374369 bp, 297 predicted proteins | sample 2228361 | NCBI WGS metagenome assembly FWPU01 (sample SAMEA103939777, study PRJEB20133) | metagenome
CCTCTCTCCGCCAAGTGTTGGAGGGGGGCTTTTTTTTTGAGGATTATCGAGCCTGCCTGTCCGTCGACAGACGGGCCTGTCCGTCGACAGAGGGGCCTACCTGTCGAGAGACGGGCCTGCCTGTCGAGAGACGGGCCTACCTGCCTGCCTGCCTGTCGGCAGACAGGGCGGCAGACAGGGCGGCAGACAGGGATTATGAAGATTATAGGGGTAGATGCGAGGCTGCTCGTTGATTGGAGCCTTTACCTAAGTAGGGTAGGGGACGTATTATAAAAAAGTCAACTGCTTGGCACGATTTTTACATTAGAAGAAATCGAAATGCAACGCTATCGGTTCAAACCACTCCATGAAGGCCTCTATTTCCTACTGAAAGTAGCAGTTGCATTCTTTTCCAAAACAAACACCTGAGACAACAAGGCTGAAGCACAGACTACTTTTGAGAAACTACACAAGGTGTACGCACGGGCTATGAGAAAGCATCCGTACCCACCCAACGTCCTCTGTCCAATTCTGCCAGAGGCATTCCACTCAAGGTAGTTCTGTTTCGACTCTGCGGCCAGTTGGCAGCATGCCAGCTCATGGCCCACACTACCCACGGCTTTATTCCGCGCATCCCGGGGGCAGGCATCGTCTGTCCCTGGGTAGCGGATGGCTCATACATTCCAGATCTACTAACAAATTCATGATCCGATGAAACAGAACCCATCCTTCAGAGTAACTGTATGCGGGTTTTTGCTGTTCCTGTTCGGCTTGCAGTTGAACAGTATGGCCAACACCATGACGTGCCGAAATCCTGACCCCAATGCACCTGGGAATCTCTCCCCCGGAAACAATTGCATTGCTACCATCGACATCAGTACGACGCTCACTTCGACCACCTGCACAGGGCCTTTCGTGCTCGTGGTAAAGACATTGGCAGGTGATACGATTGCCTGGGATACAGCGCTCGTGCAAGCCGACATGTCGATTTATATAGGCGATACCATCGTTATAACGACCCTTGACCTGCCCACAGGAGTCAACTGCGACTCTTATTACTTTGTCACCGACAAGCAGAAGCCGACCTTCGTACAATGCCCCTGGGATACCGTGGGAGTGACCCATCCCCTGGATCCGGCCCATTTGCCAGAAGTCATTGCCACGGACAACTGCAGCGACAGCATTAGCTACAAGTATCTTGACGTCAGCTTTGGCCCAAGCTGTAGCAACCCAATCCCCGAATTCGTCGGCGCACTGGTGCGCACCTGGACGGCCACCGACGCCTCTGGAAATGAGAAAAATTGCCAGCAAACTATCTTCATCTTGAAACCCTCGGTGGATTCGGTAGTGTTTCCCGCTGACTACCTGATCGATTGTGCTTCGGGTACGCCAGCCGACCCCACATTGACCGGTGTGCCGACATTGGATGGCTTCCCCATTCAAGTGGGAGGCTTCCAAACGCTCACCGCTACACATACCGATTTGGACACCATCCCAGGTACAGGAGGACACCCCATCATCGTACGTCAATGGACAGTGTTCGATTCCTGCACCAGCCAAGTGGTGCGCGATACGCAGCTCATCGTCTATGGTGATACGACGGCACCAGTGATCAGCTGTGTGCCCGTGGTGGTTTATGAAACGGATACACTCGTGTGCCACACTGACGTGGTGCTGCCCTTACCTGCCATCTCCGATGATTGCAGCGGTTGGACCGTTTCGGTGAGTACACCGCCATTGGGCAATACGGTTTCATTGAACGATGTGCCCAAGGGTACGTACACAGCCACTTTTACGGTGACAGACGACGCCGGCAACAGTGCTACCTGTCAGACCACCCTCATCGTGGAGGACAATGAAACCCCACAGGCCGTTTGCGATGGGTTCAAAGTCATTGGACTGCCCTATCCCGACGGCACCATCACCTTGGCAGCCGCCGCTTTCGACGACGGTAGCCACGACAACTGCAGCCCCGTGGCCTTCGAGGTGAGCCGCGATGGTGGAACCACCTTTACGCCTTCTGTCACCTTCACCTGTGACGACCTCTTCGACACGATCATGGTTATTCTGAAAGTGTACGAAACGGCCAACCCGGCAAGTATGAACTTCTGCATGAACACGGTCGTGCTACAAGACAAGCTCGCCCCTGTATTCACCTTTTGCCCACCCAACACAACCATCGATTGTGGTACAGACTATTCGGATTTGAGCATTTACGGTGAGCCCTCCGTCACAGACAACTGCAACGCCACCGTCGTACCTGGTGTGGTGTTCAACATCAATAGCACATGTGGCACTGGCACCATCACCCGTACATGGACGGCATTCGATTCCACCGGGAACTCCTCGCAGTGCCAGCAGATCATCTCCGTCCAAAACCTGACGCCTTACGATGGTTCCGACATCATATGGCCCAAGGATACGGCCTTCGTCAACCTCTGCACGGGGCCTGGCAGCTTCCACCCCGATTCGCTTCCTCCGGGCTACGATTACCCGCAAACCAGCCCCACCAACTGCGAAATGCTGGCTGTGAACTACACCGACCAGGTGTTCTATTTCTCCTTCCCCATCGCTTTCAAGATCGTGCGCACCTGGCGCATTCTCGACTGGTGCCAGTATGACCCGTCGAATCCCGGCGTGGGCATATGGACACACCAGCAGATCATCACGTCGATGGATACCCAGGCGCCCGTCTTCACTTTCGTTCCGTCAGATACCACGGTAGGCGTCAATGCAAGCTGCACTTTTGCCACTGTCAATTTGCAAGCAGCAACGGCAACCGATTGCAGCCCAACCGTGACCATCACCAACAACTCGCCCTACGCCTTCAGCAATGGCGCCAACGCAAGTGGGAACTATCCTCCTGGCGTACACACGGTGACCTTTACCGCCAAGGACCCCTCCGGCAATAAATCCACAGCCTCGATCACCATCACGGTTGCCGACCTGAAGAAGCCCACGCCATTCTGTAACTCAGGCATTGCTGCTGAACTGCAGGAAATGGGCGGGCAGATCATGGTGACGGTCAGCGCTGAGCAGTTCAACAACAAGAGCTTCGACAATTGCACCGATACCACCGACCTCATCTTCACCATGCGACTGCTCGGTGATACGATCCCCCCGACGCCAATGCTGACGTTCGATTGCAACGACAGGGGTGAGCACTTGGTGGAAGTTTGGGTTACCGATGAATCTGGCAATAGTGATTTCTGCACCACGAAGCTCATCATTCAGGACAACATGGTGGTTTGTCCTGCCGATACCCTCGTGGCCGGCAGCGCCATGATCGCTGGCAAAATCACTTCACACCTCGGCGACAAGATGACCCAAGTACCAGTCGAGCTCGAGAACATGGGCATGATGAATTACACTTCGAACACTGGCACGTTCGAGTTCCACGACCTGACGCCCAACGGCTCCTACACCGTCAAACCCATCAAGAACGACGATCCGGCAAATGGGGTGACAACCTTCGACCTGGTGATCATCAGCCGTCACGTGCTCAACGTAAGCCCGCTCGATTCGCCCTACAAGCTCATCGCTGCCGACGTCAACAACAGCGGATCGGTGACCACAGCCGACATCGTGGAGCTGCGCAAGCTCATCCTCCACATTTACGACGAGTTTCCAAAGAACACCTCCTGGCGCTTCGTGCCCAAGGACTACGTGTTCCCCAACCCGGCCAATCCATTCGATCCGCCGTTCCCCGAGGCCCGCTACATCAACAGCCTCAGCCACGATATCTACAACGCCGACTTCGTAGGCATCAAAATTGGTGATCTCAACGGCAGTGCCGTGACCAATTTCAACGGCGACGATCCCTCCTCTCGCAGCCTCTCGGGTGAACTCACCCTATTGGCTGACGAACGCACGGTACAGGCCGGTGAAGTGTTCACGGTGCCGTTCTACCTCGACACGGAAATTGACTTGCTCGCATTACAGTTTACCATAGAATTTGAAACGGACGATCTGGAATTGCAAGGCATTGAAAAGGGTGCGCTGCCCGGCGACGTGGAAACCTACTGGGGCACTACCCGAGCCCTCGAAGGTGTGCTCACCGCCGGTTGGTTCTCGCTACAGCCCATGCCAGTGGAAGCCAATAGCACCCTTTTCAGCCTTCGTTTCAAAGCCCGTCGCACCGTGGCACTCAGCCAGGCCCTGCGCATGAGCTCCCGCTTTACCACAGCCATGGCTTATGACGCTGCCGAGCTGCCACTCAACCTGCAACTCGTTTACAACAACGACTCTGAAATGATCCACACCAGCACCTTCAAGCTTTATCAGAACCAGCCCAACCCGTTCTCCAAGGTCACTACGATCGGCTTCGAACTGCCTACCGAGGGCTTTGCTCGCTTGCGCATCATGGACCTCTCGGGCAACGTGTTGAAAGTATTCGAAAACAACTACCCAAGTGGCTATCATGAGATCCGCCTGCTACGCGACGAGCTCCCAGCCTCGGGCGTGCTGCTCTACCAGCTCGAAACCAACGGCTTTACCGAGACCCGCAAAATGGTCATCGTGAACTGAGCCCGTCGCTGAATCATAGGATTACCTCCCTTTCAATATTTTGAACCGATTTAGGCAAGCCCCCGGTCCGCAAAGGACTGGGGGCGCTTTTTTTTGGGACGGAAGGGTGCGTTGGGACGTGGAATCGAGCCTGTCCGGCCTGTCCGTCCAGACGGAGAATCAAGAATGGATTTGAGGATATGAGGATTTGAGGATATGAGGATTTCCTGTCTGCCGCCAGGCAGGGAGGATATGAGGATTTCCTGTCTGCCGCCAGGCAGGGAGGATATGAGGATGTGAGGATGTGAGGATGTGAGGATTTCCTGCCTGCCCTGTCTGCTGACAGGCAGGCTGGCGCTAGACAGGTCTGCCGACCCGCCTGTCTGTCGACAGACAGGTCTGGCCGACGGACAGGCAGGCAGGCTTGTCTGCCGACAGGCAGGGAGGATGTGAGGATTTGAGGATATGAGGATGTGAGGATTTGAGGGCACTGCAAAATGTCACTTTACTGCGAAAAATTAGAAATCTCACTCCTGACAGCACTCGAAGTGCTCTCAGGAGTAAAACGCGCAACCCCTCAAAACCAAGGCTTTAGCGCGGACCAAACTCCTGTCTGCCGGACAGGCAGGTCACTCAAACAACGGAACTTACGCTAACTCCAATTGAAAAAGACTTTTTGCAGTGGACTCAGATAGACTTATAGCCTTGGGTCATCTGGTGCCGAAGTTGGGAAACAGCTCTTGGCTGTGCCCAATGTTCGGCACCAACTTCGTTTTTGCCCCCGTGTCAAGGTGCCTCAGGCCGGCTGGTCAGCCGTTTGGGCGGGCGTGGACGGAGGCGATTTCACCAGGCCGATCTTGTTGATGGCGTTGAGGTAGGCCTTGACCGAGGCGGTAACGATGTCCGTATCCACGCCGAAGCCCGTGTAAGAGCGGTTGCGGTGGGTGATGCGGACGTGCACCTTGGCTGTGTCGTAGCTGCGATTGATGTTGGACTGGACGAGGTACTCGTCGAGGTCGATGCGTTCGTCGAGAATGCGGTCGATGGCGCGGTACGCCGCATTGACGGGACCGTTTCCGATTTCACTGGCTTTGTAGATGACTCCGTCGATGGCGAGCTCCACGGTGGCTGTGGGGGTGAGGGATTTGCCACAAGCCACCTGGAGACGTTCGAGGGATATTTCGGAATTGGCTACTTTGCCATCCATCATCACTACGAGGTCTTCATCGGTGACTTCCTTTTTGGTGTCGGCAATTTGGAGAAACTTTTCATAAGCGGCTACGAGCTGCTCCTTGTCGAGATGGTAGCCCAGGCGCTCGAGGTGGTGGCGCAGGGCAGCCTTGCCGCTTCGGGCAGTGAGGATGATGGACGAGGCAGGCACGCCCACCTCTTCCGGGTCGATGATTTCGTAGTTCTCGCGGTGCTTGAGCACGCCGTCCTGGTGGATGCCAGAGGAGTGGGCAAAGGCGTTGCGCCCGACGATGGCCTTGTTGGGCTGCACGGGCATGCGCATCATTTTCGAGACCAACAGGCTGATGGGATAGATGCGACGGGTGTCGATACCTGTGGTGAGATTGAGGTTTTTGTGGGTTTTGAGAATCATGACCACTTCCTCGAGGGAGGTGTTGCCGGCGCGTTCACCGATGCCGTTGATAGTGACCTCCACTTGGCGGGCGCCATTGAGCACACCGGCGATGGTGTTGGCCGTGGCCAAGCCGAGGTCGTTGTGGCAATGGCAGGAGATGATGGCCTTGTCGATGTTGGGCACATTTTCCACGAGGTATCTGATCTTGCGGCCGTATTGTTCCGGCAGGCAGTAGCCAGTGGTGTCGGGAATGTTGACTACCGTGGCACCAGCGGCAATGACGGCCTCGACCATGCGGGCCAGGAAATCGTTGTCGGCTCGGCCGGCATCTTCGCAGTAGAACTCGACGTCGTCGGCAAACTTGCGTGCAAATTTTACGGCGGCCACTCCACGCTGGAGCACCTCCTCACGGGTGCTGTTGAATTTGTATCTGATGTGGTAATCACTTGCTCCGATGCCAGTGTGTATGCGTTTGCGGCGGGCGAAGCGCAAGGCTTCGGCAGCCACTTCAATGTCCTTTTCCACGGCGCGGGTAAGGGCACAAACGACAGGTTCACGCACGGCCTTGGAGATGGCCACGACCGACTGGAAGTCGCCCGGGCTGCTGATGGGGAACCCGGCCTCGATGATGTCCACACCCAAGGCTTCGAGCTGTCGGGCGATTTCCACTTTTTCTTGGGTGTTGAGCTGGCAGCCCGGCACTTGCTCGCCATCGCGCAGGGTGGTGTCGAAAATGAAGACTTTGTTATCCATGATAGTTGTGTTTTAGAGCCGTCTGGCCGACGGCAATTCAGGCAATGGAAACGGCCATTGTGATTTCGTCGATGACTTTTTGGCCCATGGCGTCGGTGCCGACGCGACGTTTTGCTGGCGTGTGTTCGTCGGCGATGTCGGGGGTGCGATAGCCCTTCTGGAGTACGCGCTCCACGGCGGTGATGACGGCCCGACTTTCCTTTTGCAAACCAAAAGCGATGTCGAGCATGAGGGCCACCGAGAGGATGGTTGCAAGGGGGTTGGCCAGGCCCTGGCCGGCGATGTCGGGAGCAGAGCCATGTACGGGTTCGTAGAGGCCGACGCTTTCGCCAACGGAAGCGGAAGGAAGCATACCAAGGGAGCCGGTGATCTGGCTGGCCTCGTCGGTGAGGATGTCGCCAAACATGTTTTCGGTAACGACGACGTCAAATTGCCTCGGCTGCTTGATGAGCTGCATGGCGGCATTGTCCACGTACATGTGATGGACGGTGACGTCGGGATAGTCGGGCGTGAGTTCTTGGATGACTTCCCTCCACAGGCGGCTGGCCTCGAGCACGTTGGCTTTGTCCACCGAATGCAGCACCTTGCGGCGGCGCTGGGCGGCGGCGAAAGCCATGCGTGCGATGCGGCGCACTTCCTCCTTTGTGTAGACCATGGTGCTGATGGCGGTGCTGCCACCGTCGCGGCGTTCGCTGGGGCCGAAGTAGAGGCCGCCGGTGAGTTCTCTGAAGAAGAGGATGTCCACGCCACGAATGATCTGCGGCTTGAGGCTCGAGGCGTCGATGAGTTCTTCGAAAATGCGGATGGGGCGCAGGTTTGCGAAAAGGCCCAGGGATTTGCGCAGCTTCAGCAGGCCCTGCTCTGGGCGCACTTTGGCTGTGGGGTCGTTGTCGTAGGAGGGATGCCCCACGGCGCCGAGCAGGATGGCGTCGGCTTGCTTGCAGGCATCGAGGGTCGGGTCGGGCAGGGGCTCACCCGTGGATGAAATGGCAGCGTGCCCGATGGGGTGTTCTTCGAATTCGAACAGATGCCCGTAGCACTCGGCTATTGTCTCCAAGGTGCGCCTGCCCCAGTGCGTCACTTCGGGGCCGATGCCGTCGCCTGGAAGTATCACTATTTTTCGCTTCAAAATCATTGCACTCCTTTTGGTTGTAAAATTTTGCAGTCCATTTCCACCACTCGTGGCTCCGCTACTCTCCCTACCACCAGTCCGGCAGGTTGGCTTCCCAAGATTCTACGATCGGGCGTTTCGACAGCAGGTAGTCCAGGTCGTCGAGGCCGTGGATGAGGCATTCCTTTTTGTAAGGGTTGATGTCGAAAGAAGTTTTGAGTCCAGCATCGGGGAGCTCGAAGGTCTGGTTAGGCAAATCGACGAGCACCTCGGTGGCGGGGTTGGCCTCGATGGTTTCGAAAAGCGCCTGGAGAAACTCCTCCTCGACAGTGATGGGCAGCAGGTTGTTGTTGAGGGCATTGTTGTAAAAGATGTCAGCGAATTCGCTCGACACCACGACCTTGAAGCCGTAGTCCACCAATGCCCATGCGGCGTGTTCACGGCTCGAGCCGCAGCCGAAGTTGCGCCCCGTGACCAAAACCTGCCCCTGGTAGGTGTCCTGGTTGAGGACGAAGTCGGGGTTGGGGACGTCGCCTGGCAGGTATCGCCAATCGCGGAAGAGGTTTTCGCCGAAACCTTGGCGAGAAGTAGCTTTGAGAAAGCGCGCCGGGATGATCTGATCGGTGTCGATGTTGTCGATCGGCAGGGGGACGCAGGTGCTGCGAAGGGTGGTGAATGCCATTGACGTATTTTTTTTCAAAAACTCGCAAAAGGCCCGGAGGGCCGGGAGCGAGGGTTTGTGTTCAAAGCCACTCACGCACGTCGGCGATGCGGCCGGTAATGGCAGCAGCGGCGGCAGTGAGGGGGCTTGCCAGAAAGGTGCGGGCGCCGGGGCCTTGCCTTCCTTCGAAGTTGCGGTTCGAGGTGCTGACGCAGTACTTGCCTGCTGGCACCTTGTCTTCGTTCATGCCGAGGCAGGCCGAGCAACCCGGCTGACGGAGCTGAAATCCAGCCTCCTCGAAGATGCGGTCGAGCCCTTCGGCGCGAGCCTGTGCCTCGACCTGGCGAGAGCCGGGGACGATCCAGACCTGCACGTCGGGCGCTTTGCGTTTGCCTTTGACGAACTCGGCCACCAACCTGAGGTCTTCGATGCGGGAGTTGGTACAGGAGCCGATGAATACGTAGTCGATTTTTTTACCCAGCAAGGGTTGGCCTGGCCGCAGGTCCATGTAGGAGAAGGCCTTTTCCATGTCGCTTTTGCTCATGTTGGGAGCTATGGAGGGCACGGGGCGGGTGATGCCTATGCCCATGCCGGGGTTGGTACCGTAGGTAATCATGGGTTCGATGTCGGCGGCATCGAAGTGCAGTACCTTGTCGTAGGTAGCGCCAGGGTCGGTGGGCAGGGTATTCCAAAAGGCGAGGGCTTCTTTCCAACTTTTGCCAGCGGGTGCGAAGGGGCGCCCTTGGAGGTAGTCGAATGTCGTTTGGTCGGGTGCGATGAGGCCACCGCGGGCACCCATTTCGATGCTCATGTTACAAATGGTCATGCGCCCTTCCATGCTGAGGCTTTGGATGGTGGTGCCGGCGTATTCCACGAAAAAGCCTGTGGCGCCGGCTGCGGAGATCTTCGAGATGATGTAGAGCACGACGTCTTTTGCGAGCACGCCCTTGGCGAGGGGGCCGTTGACCTCGATGCGCATGGTTTTGGGGCGGTATTGAAGCAGGCACTGGGAGGCGAGCACCTGTTCGACCTGGGTGGTGCCGATGCCGAAGGCGATGGTGCCGAATGCCCCGTGGGTACTGGTGTGGCTGTCGCCGCACACGATGGTCATACCTGGGCGAGTGAGGCCGAGTTCGGGTCCGATGACGTGGACGATGCCTTGTCGTTCGTGGCCCAGGCCATAGAGGGTGATGCCGAATTCCCGGCAATTCCGCTCGAGGGTTTCCACCTGCAGGCGACTGAGTTTTTCGCGGATGGGCAGGTGTTGGTCGATGGTGGGCACGTTGTGGTCGGCGGTGGCTGTGGTTCGCTGGGGGCGGAATACCGGCAGGCCTCGTCGGCGCAGGCCATCGAAAGCCTGAGGGGAAGTCACTTCGTGGATGAAATGCCTATCGATGTACAGCAGGTCGGGATAGCCCTCGCGGCTTTCCACCACGTGGTGGTCCCAGATTTTGTCGAAGAGTGTTTTGGGTGTCGTGGCCTTCATGGTTAGTTGCGGATGCGGGTCGAAGTTTGGCATTGCTCGTGCCGGCAGCTATTCAGTTTATTTGCAACGGAAAGGAATTCGCTCGGGAGCGCAGCCAAAAGTAGGGATGAAGCCGGCGTTGCCGAGGTCAAATTCCCGAAACGATTACGTCCGCCAGCCCGCCTAAGTAAAAGCCAAAAAAACTGACAACCATGGCTTTATGAAAAAAAGTGCTACAATGCCCAGCTCCACCACGGAGCATTTGGTGCGATTGATCGAGTCGATGACCAAGGCGGAGAAGCGGGCTTTCAAGCTGTATGCCCGCCGGCAAGGTGGCAAGGACGAAGCGCTCTTCGTCAAGTTGTTCGACGCCATCGACACGCAGCGTCAATACGACGAAAAGGCCATTTTGCAAAAAGTGCCGGGCATCAAACCCACCCAGCTTTCCAATCTCAAGCGCCACCTTTACCGACAACTGCTCACCAGCTTGCGGCTCATCCATGCACCTCGCAATCCCGACATCGAAATCCGCGAGCAGCTCGACTTTGCACGGGTGCTTTACAACAAGGGACATTACGCCCAGGCCATCAAGATTCTCGAGCGCCTCGAAAGCCTGGCCCGCGAGCGCAACTTGCTATTACTGCACCTGGAGGTCGTCGAAATGGAAAAGATGATCAACAGCCGGCACGTTTCGCCTCGCATCATCGAACAAGCCTCTGATCTGATGGCACGCTCGGGTCGGTTGAGCCGCTCAGTCGAACAGAGCGTGCGCTATTCGAACCTCGCGTTGCAGCTCTACGGTTTGCTGCTGAAGACAGGCCCTGTGCGCAACGAAAAGGAAGCCGACTACGTCACGCGGCTGTTTCATAGCCAGCTTCCCAGCGAGTCCTTCGAGAAATTGACTTTTTTCGAAAAAGTCCAGTACTGCCAGTGTTACGCGCTGTACCACTACATCTTGCAGCAATTCCCGCTGCACTATCGCTACAGTCGCATGTGGGTGGACTTGTTCGACGAACAACCCGCCATGCAGGGCTACGACCCAGAGCTCTATTTGCGGGGCCTTCACAACCTGCTCAACGCGCTTTTCTATGCAGCAGACACCCAACGCCACAGTGAAGTGTTGCGCCGCCTGGAGCGCTTCCTGCTGCAGCAGGCCGAAAACTTCGACACCAACCTCGAAGTGCAGGCTTTCGTGTTTTTATATACCGCCAAGCTCAACAAGCACTTCATGGAAGGCACTTTTTCGGAAGGACTTTATCTGATTCCTGAGCTGGAGGGCAAGCTCACCCAATATGCCAACCAACTCGACAACCATCGGTTGCTGACCTTTTGGTACAAAATGGGCTGCCTCTACTTTGGAGCTGCCGATTTTGGCCGCTCGATCGATTACTTGAACAACATCATAAACTACAAGGCAGGGAATCTTTTCGGGGATTTGCAATGCTATGCCCGCATCTTGCACCTCATCGCCCACTATGAGTTGGGCCATTTCAACTTGCTCGAATACCTGGTAAAATCCGTGTATCGCTTTTTGGGAAAAATGGAAGACCTCAACGCCGTGCAGCGTCAGATCCTGCATTTCCTCAAAACGGAAATCCGCACACCTCCCAACCAGCTTCAGAAAGCTTTCGAACAGCTCCGATCGAAACTGGTCATGCTCCGAAAGCATCCTTACGAAGCCAGGGCCTTCCTTTACCTCGACATCCTTTCCTGGCTCGACAGCAAAATTCGCGGCGTACCCGTGCAGCAGGTCATCAGGGAGCGCTTCGTCGCTCGACGATGAAGGTTGGAACATGGCTGGGGGAGCTTGCGGGAAAGAACTTGCGGCATGCGTGGATTCTGTGAGCAGGAAATTTTCAGCAGGTGGATGGTGGGGGTTGTGATGGGATGGAACGAACGGGAAACAAAAAAGGGCAACCTCCATGGCGGAAGTTGCCCATTTGTATTTTAAAAAGTGAGTAGAAGACCAGCTCTACCCCCCAAACGAACTGGTCTCACTCACTGTCCCAGGGTACTTCTACCCCGGAGACCTCTTCATAACCGGACGAGACAATCGCCTCCCGGCTTCCAGCCAAAAAGGCTGGCTGTTTCTTTGAAAGCCTCGGCTACCGGCTTGTAATGCTGGCAGAACGTCCAACGACTGGTTTGTGGGAATGGATTTTTCGGCCGATGGGCAAAGCGGGGGGAGGGTATCAGGCTGCCCAATTTCATTCGGCAAATCGCTTCTGTCAATTCCGAAAATCATGCCACATTCGATTCGACCCCGTTCGAAGAGGCGCTCGGTTCGGGCAATTTGATGATGCTGGACTGACCCTTCTTTTGGAGCAACTCGGCAAACGCCTTTTTATATTCCGAGTAGTCACTGAATTCCTTGTAGGGAATTCGCTCACCCCCCTCTACTACCAAAATGATCTGGTAACACAGGTGATTTTCGCGGTAAAAGAACTTGGTGACCAGATCCTTTACCTGTGCACCGTGGATTTGCTTCATGACCTTGGGTATTGAGTTGGAAAATAATAAAGGGGTGTTCGTTTTCATAGGGCTTGCCAGTTGCTTAGTGAGGAAGCAAACTTATGCTTGACCTCGTTGGGGCTCAAGTCGTTCGGGCTGGATTTGTGACGGCGATTCCAGTTGACCCATGGTAGTTGTTCGGCATGTTTGCCCTTGCCCGACAACTTGTCAGCCGGAAGGGCAATGGCATGTACTTTGACCACGCTGGGTCGTCGATATCTACCACCGTCAATCGTCTGGTGAACTGACGTTTTGTCAATACCAAACGTGCGCTCCATTTAAATGCACACAGCAATCTCATAAATCAAATTCAAGAACCATGCAAAAGGGAACCATTTCAGTTCAGAGTGAGAATATCTTCCCCATCATCAAGCAGTTTCTCTACAGCGAACAGGAAATCTTCCTGCGCGAACTGGTCGCCAACGCCGTGGACGCTGTGACCAAGCTCAAAGCCCTTGCTGCCAAAGGGGAATTCAAAGGTGAATTGGGCGACCTGACCATCGAAATCATCCTCGACAAAAAGGCCAAGACCCTGACCATACGCGACAAAGGCATCGGCATGACAGAAGAGGAGGTCAAGAAATACCTCAACCAGATTGCCATATCCAGTGCCCAGGAATTCATCGACAAATACAAGTCCGAAAGCAACATCATCGGCAAGTTTGGACTGGGATTCTATTCGGCTTTCATGGTAGCCAATCGCGTGGATGTGGAAACGAAATCCTGGCGCGACGATGCCCCGGCGGTGTTGTGGAGCTGCGAAGGCACCCCCCAGTATCGCATTGGCCCCAGCAAGAAAACCACCAGAGGTACCGATGTCATTCTCAGCATCGACAAGGACAGTGAAGAATTTCTCAGTGAAACCCGCATCGAAGAATTGCTCAAAAAATACTGCCGTTTCCTGCCCGTGCCCATCAAGTTTGGCACGCGCAAAGAGACCATCGAAGTAGAGGAAAATGGCAAGAAGAAATCCAAGGTCGTCGAGGTTGACAACATCATCAACAACCCCAATCCAGCCTGGAAGAAAAACCCGGCCGAACTCACGGATGATGACTACCTGAAGTTCTATGAGGAACTCTATCCCGATTCTTTCCAGAAACCCATGTTCTGGATCCACCTCAACATCGACTACCCCTTCAACCTGACGGGCATCCTCTATTTCCCCAAGCTCAACAACGCCCTGGAAATACAGAAAAACAAAATACAGCTCTATTGCAATCAGGTGTATGTCACCGACAACGTCAGGGACATCGTACCGGAGTTCCTCACCCTGTTGCATGGCGTCATCGACTCTCCCGACATACCGCTAAACGTCAGCCGGAGCTATCTGCAAAGCGATTCAAATGTCCGCAAGATTACCGGCTACATCACGCGCAAGGTGGCTGAAAAGCTCCACGAACTCTTCAAAAAAGACCGCCATGCTTTTGCTGAAAAATGGGACGACCTCGGCATTTTCATCAAATACGGCATGATGGCCGATGAGAAATTCCATGAAAAGGCCCTCGATTTCCTGTTGCTCAAAAATGTAGATGGCCAGTATTTCACGCTCCAGGAGTACAAGGACAAAGTGAAGGCCCTTCAAACCGACAAACACAACCGCATCGTGTTGCTCTACACCAACGACCCCGATGCACACCACAGCCTCATCGAGGCGGCCAAAGCCCAACAATACGACGTGCTCTTGCTCGATACAATCATCGACACCCACTTCATCCAGCACCTCGAATACAACGATCGCGACATCACCTTTGCCCGTGTCGATGCCGACACGCTCAACAAGCTCATCCAAAAAGACGACGAGCCCCAAAGTGTGATGAGCGAAAAAGAAAAGGAAGTGGTGAAAAAGCTTTTCGAACAGGTCAGTTCGGAACTCAAGGGAGCTACAGTGGTGCTGTCGGCCCTTACACCCGAAGATGCACCCGTCAGTATCACGCGGCCTGAATTCTTCCGGCGCATGCGGGAAATGCAGCACCTGTCGAGCAGTTCTTCAGGCTTCCCGGAGTTCGACGACCTGTTCAACGTGGTGGTGAATACCAACCATCCGCTCATTGCCCGGCACCTGCTCGAGCTCCCCGAAGGCACGAAACGCACCGACCTGGCGCAGCAACTGCTCGACTTGGCACTGCTCGCCCAAGGCATGCTCAAGGGTGAAAAATTGACGGCCTTCATCAAGAAAAATCTTCAGCTGCTGCAGCCAAACACCGAAACCTCTACCGCTGAGTAAGTGGGGGGCGCTGAAATTCCGTAGCGGCCACAGGATTTGAGTCTGTCTGCCGAAGGCAGAGTTGTTTGGTGAGGGCCAACATCCTGAAGGATGTTGGACTGGCACAACCTGAAGGTTGTGCTACGGGGAAAGGCAGGCTTGTCTGCCACAAGGCAGGGTTGTCTGCCACAAGGCAGGCTTGTCTGCCACAAGGCAGGGTTGTCTGCCGAAGGCAGGGTTGTTTGGCGAGGGCCAACATCCTGAAGGATTGTTGGACTGGCACAACCTGAAGGTTGTGCTACGGGGAAAGGCAGGCCCGTCCTTAGGCCGGACAAGCCTGTCTGCCGATGAGGCAGGCCTGTCTGCCGAAGGCAGGGTTGTTTGGCGAGGGCCAACATCCTGAAGGATGTTGGACTGGCACAACCTGAAGGTTGTGCTACGGGGAAGGGGCCTGCCTGCCGCCAGGAATTTGAGACCAGCCTGTAACCTACAATTTTCGCCGACTGGAGCGGGGAGCTTGCGCTATTGCACTGGCGCAATTCAATGAGTCGGCGACGGGCGCCCCACACATGCTTGGTCAACACTTTGAGGGGCTGATCACTCGAGGAGTTGCAAGAGGGCAGCTGCCTGGGTGTGCTGATATCCGTTCGTTTTGGTGATTTGTTGGAGGAGCTCTTTGGCACCCTCGATGTCATTTTGTTTGAGTTTGATCAGGGCGAGGTACCAACGTGCCTGACTGGCATAGTTGCCATTGGTAGCAATCACTTTGAGCAGGAAAGCATACGCTTCGTCGAACCTGCCAATTTGAAGACAGGCCATGCCAGCGTAAAAATTGGCGGGTTCGTTATCCGGGTCGGCACTGAGCACTTCCTCCAGACCGGCGAGCGCTTTTTCATAGTGCCCGCTGTCGTATTGCTGCAGGGCATTGACGAGCGAAGCGGGCAAAGGCACGGCGAGCAAGGTGGAACGGCTACTGACGGGGATGTCGAGGGTGTAGGGTTGGTAGAACTTGGCGTAGAGGTCATCGGGTGAGGTGGGGCGCTGCAGAAGCCACCAAGCGGTGATCAGAACGGCCAGAACGGCCGCAATGCGAAAAAAGGGCCTCAGTTGCTTGAGCAAACCTCCCGTTGGCATCGGCCCCTGGGCCTGGAGAGACTTCCATTCTTCGAAAGAGCCGGGAAACCGGGTGGGTTTATATTCCTGGAAGGCTTCGACGGCATCATTGCAAAGCGGGCAGTCGAGCAAATGGTTTTCTACCTGATGTTGCACCTGTGGAGGAAGCTCCCCGGCCAGGTATTTCAGAATGGTTTCCTGTGAAAGGCAGGGAGATGGTTTGAAAAGATCTTTGAGTAACTGGTCTGCCATCGGAAAGGAATTTTCAGGGTCAAGCGATGTGTTTCCGAAACTCTTCTTCCAATCGAATGCGCAGGTTTCGCTTGCCGTTTTGGAGGTAACTTTTCACTGCCTTTTCGGAGTAGCCAGTCAATTCGGCAATCTCTCGGTAGCTTTTCCCCTCGTAGAAGAACAGCCTGATGCAAGTACGTTGTTCCTCTTTGAGGCTTTCGACGGCAGCTTCCACCTTGACATCGATGGGAGTTTCGTTGTCCAACAGAGCCACGAGACGTCGGTTTTCCACAAAGGCCGATGGCTTGTCCTGCATACTTTTCCATTCGGCCTTGCGGGCATACTCGGCTTGACGCTTGCGCAGCCGACCGATGCACTCGTTACGGGAAACCGTGTAGAGGTAACTGCGGAATGACTGAATGTTGGCAGTGGGCAATTTTTCGTACAGAATCCTGAACACATCGGCAACCACATCGAGGCTGTCGTTTTCGTCCTTCATGAGTTTGAGGCACACCCCGTAGGAGAGGTGGCGGTAGCGGTTGTACAGCTCTTCGAAATAAATATCATCGCCACTTTGCGCGAAATGGCTCACCAACTCTTCGTCGCTCATTGCCTTGATGTGGTCTTGTTGTTTCATAGTCGTGGCTGTTCTCGAGGCTGTGTGTTCAGGGCTGTTGTTGAGTTGCTCCAATGGAACGGCGGCCTCAACGGATACTTGCCAGAGACGATTTCAATCGGGAAAAAGGCTTCAATCGGCGAAGGGGACAATCATTCAGGTTTACTCAGGGACAGGTTTCAATGCAGGTGGATCGTGGGGCACCGGCTGGGGGTTGGCGCTGAATTCTTTCACCACCAAATGGATTCTGCTTGACGGGGCAAAAATAGCAAAATGCCAGTCGGTGCCTCTATGGGGGATGATGGTACCTTGGCATTGCCATTTGCACGTGCGCTGTGACTGATTGGATGGTGAGGCGTCTCAGTAGCGAAATGTCCACGTTCCCATTCAATGGAATGCACAAGGGCTGCCGGCAATTGCCGAGCAGCCCTTTGCATTTCACGACTTATAGCGCAGCTGATTCTCACATTTCAATGTACGCGCAAGGCCTTCCCCGTCCAGGCAGAGCCACCTGCGACGATCTTGAACAGATAAGTGCCCGTAGCAGGCAGCTGCTGCTGATCGAGGTACCAGTTGTGGTAGCCTTTCGTCAACATTTTCTCCTCTTCGAAGACGATGCGACCTTGCACATCCAACACCGTTAGACGCACGAGCTGATCGGCGGGGTTCTGGATTTGCAGGGTGGTACCCTGGCTGAAGGGGTTGGGTGAAATGCCTGCCTGCAGATGGCTTGGTGCCTGCTCGGCTCCGTCGAAATGGAGCGCTACGTCGAGCAAGGTGCCATCCTCGAGGTAGGCCTCGGCAGTGGTGAAGTCCGATCCGATACCTACTGCCTCGCTGAGGCGCACGTCGGCCATCGTCTCGAAGACGAGGGTGAAGATGATTTGGTCGGCATCGAGGGTATGGGGGGTCACGTCGTTCCATGAAGCGGTGAGCACACCTTTTTCGAGGAGGGCGAAGCCGAAGTTGTCCTCGCCCAGCAGTGGCAACGCACCTGGTTCGATGCCCGTCAAGCGCAGGGCTGATGGGTCGAAATGGAAGGTGAACTGGAATCCGATGATGTTTTCGAAATCCTCTGCGCGCACGGCCATGCGGGCAAGGGTACCTTTCGACAGCTTGGCGTCGGCAGTCTTGAATGCCAGGGTTCCAAAGCTTCGCGAGTCGGTCGGCTTGTAGAGCTCATTGGGTGTAGCTGAGTTGTTGACGTCGCCGATCTTGATGGCGACGAAGCCGATGCTGTCCATGTCGCCGCTGAGGTCATTGATGTTGTACACTTCCGGGAAGGCTTCCACCCATGGGTTTTGGGGGTTGGGGAACTGGTAAGCCGCGTCGACGAATCGCCAGCTCTTGTTGTGGGGGAAGGTATCCACTTCGTGCAAGATCACCTTTTGGATGGCGACCATGTCGGCAGTGGTGATGGTATTGCTCCGGTTGGCATCGGCAGCGATCATCTTGTAGGGTGAATCCAGTGGTTGGATGTTGAGTACGTGCTTGCGGATCAGCACGATGTCGAAGGTGGTTACTCCATTGAATACGTTGGTGTCTTTGGCTGGTGTGACGGTGTAGTCAAAGCCGGTGAGCAAGTTTTCGAAGAAAAACTCGCCGTCGGGCCCCGTCATAGCCATGTTGTTGAGGCTGTCGTTGAGCAGCACCATTACGTCCTGAACGGCATAACCCATTTCGGTGGCGATGGCTCCACCCACGTTGGCCACCAAGGGGCCGGAGCAGGCTCCCATGTTGTCTTGCAACAGCAGGAAAGTTTCACAGTAATCCTGATTGCCGGCTTCATCGGTCACCCACATTTGGATATTGGTCTGGCCCAGGTCGTCGCAGGTCAACACCATGCTGGTGCTGTCGGTATCGGAGCTGAAGGAGAATTGCAAGTTTGCGGAGCAATTGTCGAAGCTGCCGGCGTTGAAGTCACTGGCCCACACTTCCACCATGGGGGGCTGGCTGTTCATGATTTCGATGATCAAGCCGTTCTTGCAATAGGGTGTCGGTTTGAGTTTGTCCACCACCTCGATGTTTATCTGGCAAGAATTGCTGTTGCCACAGCCATCCGAGACGATGTAGGTAGCTCCATAACTGCCGGGCGGCACGTTGCTGAAGGGCCCAGAGCCAAAGCCGAGGTTGGTGAGCACTTCCACTTGCACATCGTTGCTGCAGTCTTCGATGTTGGTCACCGAGGGCAGGGTTACAGTGGCCGTGCAGTTGGTGTCCACCTCCACGGTGAAGTCCTGCGGGCAGGTGAAAGTAGGAGGTTCGTGATCGGTAACCATGATGATCTGCTGCGCTTGCCAGATACCTGTATTGCCTCCTGGCTGGTAGGTACACCAGTTTATCACTTTCCAGGTTCTCACGATTTTGAAGCAGGCAGGAGGAGCGACAGTGAAAATTTGGTCCGACCAGTTGACGGCCATGAGCTCGCAGTCGGAGCTGATCACTGGGCCGTTGTATGGGCTGGGCAAACTATCGGGATGCAGCTGATCGGGCGAGGTACAGCTTGTGATGGCGTAGTTTGGCGGGAAAGTAATTTGGGGTGGGGTATTGTCTTGCAAGGTGATCGTGTGCGAACAGGAGGTACTGTTTCCACTCGAGTCGATCGCCGTCCAGGTACGCACCACCGTGCCCACGTTGCACATGTTCAGGTTGACAGAGTTTTGGTAAAAATACTCAGCCAGCCCGCAAGGCTCGCTAACCTGAGGCTCGCCCGTCAAATTGAGGTCGTTGTAGTTTTCCGTGCAGGCAATGGTGACATCGGGAGGGCAAGTGAGCAAGGGGGCTGAATGGTCTTCCACATGAACGGTCACCATGCAGGTGTTGGAGTTGCCGGCGGCGTCCGTGGCTTTCATTTCTACCTGCACGTCGTCGCCTACGTCCGAACAGCAGAATTTCACCGTCGGCCCAAAGACGGGCTGGGTGCCACAGGCGGCCGTCATCCGGCGCACGCTGAAGCTGACGCTGCTGCAGTTGTCGTAGGAACCGTCGTCAAAAGTTTGGGCGAAGACCACAGCCACGCCATTGTTGTTGAGTGCCACGACGGTGTAGGCATCGCATACCACCGTGGGCGGCGATTGATCGACTACCTGCACGCTCATCTGGCAGGTGGTGCTGTTGCCGCAGTTGTCGGCGACGTTGTAGGTGATGGTGTGATTGCCGAGCGGGACGTTTTTGATCAGCCCCCCATTGCCCATGATCAGTCCCACGGGTGTGTTCATGCTGACGACGAATGAGGAAGAGCAATTGTCACTGATGGAGGCAGGGGGTAAAATGAACGTAGCCGTACAGCTTTGGGAGCTATTGGTGCCCACGGTCATGTTGGGTGGGCAAGTAGCCTGGGGCGGGGTGGTGTCCTTCACGGCAATGATTTGCAGGTAGGTGGCAATGCCTCCTGTACACCAGCTCACCACCACCCAGTTGCGTAGGATTTTGTAGCTGTTTTCACAGATTGGGATGATCTGGTCGGTGTATGATACACCCATTTGGCAATAACCGCCTCCATTTGGTGGGATGGGATGGCCACCAATGGAAGGCTGTCCGGTGTTGGAAGGATCGGTATTGGGGTTGACGCAGTCGAGAGCCGGGTTTGAGATGCCGTCGAGGTTAGGCGGGAAAACCACTTGGGAAATCAGTCCATTTTCGATTTGGATGAGCTGGGTGCACTGGGAGACGTTGCCATAATCGTCGAAGGCCGTCCACGTACGGCTGATAGTGGCAGCGAAGGGCCCGTTGCAGTTTTGATTTTGGGTAATGGAGTAGTAGGTAGTGGTAACGGGCGAGCAGTCGCTGACGATGGGGTAGCCCGTTGAAACAGGGGAGGTGTCGGCGGTACAGGCCACTGTCAAATCCGGCGGGCAAGACAGGGCGGGTGGCAGTTTGTCCTCCACCTTGATGTTTCCCCAGCAGGAGTTGCCACTGGCCCAGTGGGTCACTTTGACCATGAGCGTTTGGCCGATGTTGGCAGCCGTGACGAACGGGCTGGTGGGAATGGGCACGCCCTGGTAGGAAACCTCTACCTCGAAAGCCGTCGGGCCGTTGGGTTGGCAAGTTTGGTAACTGCCTTCGAGTACCATGTCGTACGTGATCTCGGCTTCACAGGCAGCCGGCAGGGATACGTTCACGAGATTATTGCAGGCCATGGTGCAGTTTTGTGCCTGCCCCATGAGTGGAAACAGCATTGCCACACAGAGCAATGCGCTTGCCAGGTCGCATGTCCATTTGGCGGAGAAAAACTGGCTGGTGATTGAGCGTGTAATCGGTCGATTCATAGGATTATCATTTGTTATGAGTGGGTCGTCAAAAAGCAAATCCAGGGGGCAAGCTCCTCGTGGGAGCTAAACCAGACAAGGTACATCCGCACGGGGCGGCATGTCCGAAGCTGGGAATTCCTCGATGTCGAAGGGGAAGATGTCTTGGTTCGGGGTCAGATGCCCATGTTCACGTCCATCCTCGTGTGGTGGCGTTTCTCGATTAGAATTAGGAACAGAAATGCGTCAACTCGAACGCACGGGCATAGGCCGAGGTAGTCGAATCGAAAACAGGGAAATGAGGTGGAAAATCAAAAGAAGGGAAAGGGTGTAAATCGGTTCGTGGTTCATGGTTATGTCCATTAGGATTACAAATCGGTTTGGTCAATTGCTGGGCAAATGTAGTGCTTGATTGCAACAAATGCCAATGCCTGCAGAATTTTTTTAATATCTCATCGATTGGCCAAAGCAGAAATGCATCATAATGGTTGCCATAGTGCATGTTTTGGCACCCAGAGCTGCCCAGGGTTTACCCTTTCGTAGCGTTGAGCATTTCGATGAATTCGTCTTCGGTGACGATCTGGATGGAGCCTATCTGCTGAGCCTTGGTCAGTTTGCTGCCCGGTGATTCTCCCACGACGAGGATGTCGAGATTTTTGCTGACGGCACTGATATTACGGGCACCAGCCGCCTCGGCCAGGGCCTGGGCCTCCTTGCGGCTGAAACGCTTCAAGGTGCCCGTAAACAGGATGGTTTTACCTGCCAAGGGGCCGTGAGCGTGGATGGCCTTGGGGCGGTCTTCCTCGGTCTGACGAACATTCACACCGAGGGCCTCGAGTTCGCGGAGAATGGCGATGTTTTTCTCGTTGTGAAAAAAACGCATGACGCTGTGGGCAAGGGTAGGACCGATGTCTTTGATTTGGGTGAACCTTTCTTCAGGCCAATGCTGTAATTCGAAAATGTCCTTCACCTCGGCGGCGAGGAGTTTGCTGGCCTTGATACCCAGGTGGTGTATGCTCAGTCCATGGAGCAAGCGCCATAGAGGGCGGTTTTTGGCTGCCTCGATGGAGCGGCGAAGGTTTTCGGCCGATTTGGGCCCGAAGCCTTCCAGTTGGGCGATTTTGTCGTAGTCGAGCCGAAAGATGTCGGCGATGGTATGCAGCCAGCCCAATTTGTAGAAGCGCTCGATGGTGCTTTCTCCAAGCCCCTCTATATCCATGGCGTTCTTGGATGCAAAGTGAATGAGGCGTTGCAGGATTTGCGCCTCACACTCGGGGTTTTCGCAACGCCAGGCGGCTTCGTCTTCCATGCGGACCAGGGGGGAGCCGCATACGGGGCAATGCTTCGGGAATTCGATGGGAATTTCCTCACCAGTGCGCAGCTCCTCGAGCGGCTTTACGATGTAGGGGATGACGTCGCCGGCACGCTCCACCAGCACTGTGTCGCCTATGCGGATGTCTTTGTTCTTGATGAAATCCTCGTTGTGCAACGACACGGACGAGATGGTCACCCCGGCCAATTGTACCGGTTCCAGCTTGGCCACGGGCGTGATGGCCCCGGTTTTTCCAACCTGGAATTCCACCCTGAGCAGCTTGGTGGTGGCTTGCCTGGCCTTGAACTTGAAGGCGATGGCCCAGCGCGGATGGTGGGCCGTAGCACCGAGGCGCTGTTGCAATTCCAAGCTGTTTACCTTGACCACCATGCCGTCGATCTCGTACGGGTACTGGTCACGGTATGCCTGCCAGGCATTGCAAAAGGCCACCACCTGCCGGATGTCGTCGCAGACCTTTCGTTCGGGCAGCTCACCCTCGGTGCGAGGCACCTTGAAACCCATCTCACCAAGGAAATCAATGGTGGCACTGTGGGTGCCGAAGTCCGCCAGGTGATCATTACCATTGCTATCGACGGCATATCCCAGGTGGTAAATGAATGCTTCGATTTTGCGGGCGGCCGTTTCGGCTGGGTCTTTCGTGCGCAGGCCACCGGTAGCAGCATTTCGAGGGTTTGCAAAGAGTTCGAGGCCGTCGGCCTGGCGTTCTTTGTTGAGTTTTTCGAAGACGTCCTTGCGAATGATGGCTTCGCCCCGCAGCTCCGCCCGGGCGATGCCCCGGTTCGAAAATGGGGCGCGCAAGGGGATGGCCCGGATGGTCTTCACATTGGGAGTTATATCATCGCCGCGCACTCCGTCGCCGCGGGTAGCTCCCCGTACCAGCACGTCGTTTTCATACACCAGGGCGATGGTTCCACCGTCGTATTTGGGCTCAACGGCGTATTCGATGCGGAAGCTGGCGGGGAGTTCCAGATAGTTGCGGATGCGCTGGTCGAAGTCGAGCAAGTCGGCTTCGTCGTAGCTGTTGTCCAAAGACAGCATGGGGGTGAGGTGTTCCACCGTGGGGAACTCTTCGGTGAGGTCGCTACTGACGCGCTGGGTGGGGCTGTCAGGTGTGCGCAGGGTGGGGAAGCGTGCTTCGAGCTCCTGGAGTTTGTGGTATAGTTGGTCGTATTCGTAATCGCTCACCACCGGGTCGTTGAGCACGTAATAGCGCCATTCGTGGTATCGGATCACCTCGCGCAGCTGGGCTGCCATTTGTTGGTCGGGATGATCGGGTAGGGGAGTGTCGAGGAGTTTTTTCGATAGGTCGTAGAGTCTGCGCTGGTCTTCCTTGCTGTACATGGTCTGAAAATTTAGGGGCAAAGACAACGGCGGCCAAGATACGACGGTGCTTGGGTGTGCCCATCATTCGGAACCGAGGAACCGTCGTTCGAAGGCAAAGCGTTTGAGAAAAAAATTGGCAGTGAACAATACGACTGTCACGATTGCCTTGGCAGCGAGGGGTACGCTGCCAAGTGCCTCCACCTTCAGCAACAACGCCAACAAGATCGTTCCCGCCCACCAACCGGCCGCCGAAATCATCATGGCCAGCCCAAATGCCTGCCACAGCCTGCGGCGTAGGGTGAAAATGAAACGCCTTTGCAGGTGGAAATTGAACAACACACCAAAGGGATAGGAAATGAAATGGGCACTGACCGGCGACATGCCAGCTCCACACAGCAGCATCCACAGGCCGTAATCACTGGCTGTGGCCAGAGCCGACGCCAGCAAAAAACGCACAGGCAATGGCAGCACTTTTGACATCATCGAGTTGGATTTGAGCACTCCCAGTTGAGCTGTTAGCCAGCAAATGACTTGGGCGCTCCCTGACCTCTGGACTGGTCGAATGGGTTTGCTTCTTGTGTCTAAGCTCTGTGGTTCTTTGTGTAACTCCAGGCTCCAAGCGGAAGGCATTGGCTAGGGCCAACATCCTGAAGGATGTTGGACTGGCACAACGTATTTATCCATTTTATCCATCTCAGATGGAAAGGTTGTGCTACGGGACGGGCAAGCTTGTCTGTCACAAGGCAGGCTTGTCTGCCGCTAGGCAGGCTTGTCTGCCGCTAGGCAGGCTTGTCCATCTGCCAACATCCTGAAGGATGTTGGACTGGCACAACGTATTTATCCATCTCAGATGGAAAGGTTGTGCTACGGGACGGGCAGGCTTGTCTGTCACAAGGCAGGCTTGTCTGCCGCTAGGCAGGCTTGTCTGCCGCTAGGCAGGCTTGTCTGCCGCTAGGCAGGCTTGTCTGCCGCTAGGCAGGCTTGTCTGCCGCTAGGCAGGCTTGTCCATCTGCCAACATCCTGAAGGATGTTGGACTGGCACAACGTATTTATCCATCTCAGATGGAAAGGTTGTGCTACGGGGAAGGACAAGCCCGCTTGTTTGTCAACAGACAAGTCAGAGCCGGACAGGCACTCAGGCAATCCCCATCATCTGCTCAATCGTGCCGCAGCAGTTCTGTCTGTTTCGAAGCTGTCAATGGAACTTTTTACTCAGGACAAATTGGCTTAATACAGTGCAAGGCATTCACGAACTTGCCACTGGTTGCAGTCCCAATTTTTTGATTTCTGCTTCGAAAAAGGACCGCACATCGAGCCAGTCGTTCACTCGGGTGAAGCGCTCTTCGTCAATGTTGTGGGAGGCGGTAAAGAGCAGGCCCTTGCCCTGGAAGTGTTCCAGGTTGACGGCATGGTCGTCGATCATGTAATCCGCACAAACGATGCGCTTGTCACCACACATGACCAGTCGTTTCCAACCGATGAAGGGAAAGTGGCGCTCAATCCAGTCGTATTTGTCGCGCAGCGAGTTGGGAAATTCCATGGCCGCCGTCACTACGAAGACATCGAAGTACTCGCACAACCATTTCACCACTTCTCGGCTGTGCGGCATGACGGGTAAATCGGCAAAAAAACCAGGTTCGTTGAGGTAGGATCGAATATGTGAAGCATTGGGCAACTGGTAAATTTTGCGACCCCACCATTCTTCTCTGCTGGGGCGCCGACCGAAATCCCGCTCGTATAAATCGAGGAATTTGGGGACCACATCAGCCATGACCTCGTCCATGTCGAGTGCGATACGGAGTCGGTGGTTGTTTTCAGAGTTGTACATGTGTCAGGGCTTTTTCTGGGCCGGGTCGGCGTTGGCTATGTTCATGGCCTGTGACAGGGGCAGGGTGCCAAAAGCGAGCACTGCCTCGACGGCGCGCTCGAGCACTTCGGGCAAGGCCGACTGCTGTTCGGGAGTCCAGGGGCTGAGCACATATTCTGCCTGTTGACCGGGGTGGAAATCGTTGCCTATGCCTATGCGCAAACGGGCGTAGTTATTGCCTCCGGTAAGTTGGTCTATACTCTTGAGCCCGTTGTGTCCTCCATCACTCCCCCGGGCTCGCAGACGAATTTTGCCGAAAGGCAGGTGGATGTCGTCCACGACCACCAGCAGGCGCTCTTTAGGGATATTTTCCTTTTGGAGCCAATAGCGTACCGCTTGGCCGCTGCGGTTCATGTAAGTGCTGGGTTTGAGCAAAACGAAGGTGCGCCCACGGTGTTTAAAGCTGGTCACATCGCCCAACTTCTCATGGCGGAAAGAGGCATCGAACTTTCGGGCCAACTGGTCCACCACATCGAAGCCCACGTTGTGCCGCGTGTTGTCGTAGTCTGGACCCATGTTGCCCAACCCGGCAATGAGGTATTTCATACTTTCGTCCGGTTCAACATGATTCGCCGGTTTGTTGCCGGCCCACATCGTCAGGATTTTGCGAAGCAGCTTCACAAACGACAAGCGTTTTTTAAAAGATCCGCAAAGATAGCGGGTTGGAGCGCAAAGGGGGCTGTGCTATCCGCCAGCCATGCAAACAGTTGACCCGTTTAGCGTGCTACGGTGAAGTGCTTTTATTTTCGAGCTGTCTTCGCCGCCTATTCGAAAGCAACCGTCCGAGCGAGCCATTACGACCCATAGCGATACACGCTTGGATCAGGAAGAAAAAGGAAATTCCATCAATGACCGCCGACAACGTAATTCATAACCCCAAACCCCATAGCACTGCGGCATCGCGTTTGCGCAAGGCCCTCACCGACGTCGTGTACTCGTTCCCTTTTCAGTTGGTAGTACTCCACTTGCGCAATCACATCCTGCTACTCGGCATCTGGATTTTTCTTGCCCTGCAGATTCACGGCAGCATTGGTGGCAAGTTTGGAATCAGCTACTTGTTCCTCGCTCCCGAGTATCTTGGCAAGGTCAATTTCTGGAGCTTTTTTCTCGTGGGCGTCGGTTTTGGCACTTTCGTCATGAGCTGGAACCTCACCACCTATTTGCTGAACAGCTTCAGGTTTTCCTTCCTTGCCTGCCTGGCACGGCCATTCACCAAGTTTACCCTCAACAACAGCCTCATTCCCCTTGGCTTCCTCGCCTTTTACATCTACCACGTATTTGTGTTTTGCAGCTACTACGAATTGCGACCTGCAGGCGAAATCCTGCTCAACATCCTTGGATTTTTCAGCGGCCTCATCACCTTGTTGGCTCTCATTGCCTTGTATTTCCAGTTCACCAACAAGGACATTTTCAGCTATGGTTCTACTGATAGGCCTGGCCCTTTGGAGAGCCGAATTGGGGCGGGACGTGACCAGGCACCCATGATCGATGACATCAAACAAAACAAAAACCAGTGGCGCGTGGAGACCTATCTCACCGAATCGCTGCGCCCCCGGCTGGTGCGATCTGTAGCCCACTACGACGAAAAGCTCTTGCTCAAGGTGTTTCGGCAAAACCACCTCAACGCCCTGGCCGTGCAGTTGCTCACATTGGTGGTGCTGATACTCCTCGGTGCCCTCATGGAGAATCCCGTCTGCCGCATCCCTACGGCTGCAAGTATTTTCCTTCTCGCGAGTATTTTCATGGCAGTCACTGGAGCCATCGTATACTGGTTTCAGCGGTGGAGTACCCTTGCCGTCATTCTGTTGCTCCTCTCTCTCAACTATTTGACGCGCCACGATCTGTTCACCCATCGAAACAAGGCCTATGGCCTCCGCTACGACAAGACACTGGCGGTTTATCATCCAGATTCACTTCAGCATGCCCTGACCGACTTCGTTGGCATGAAGCATGACTTCAATGCTGGTGTACAGTTGCTCGATAAATGGAAAGCGAAGATTCAATCAATGGCACCACGCCCCCTTGCCGTTTCCGTCTCCCATACTGACACCATTGCAACGGCAAAACCCAAAATGGTCTTTTTCTGTGTGAGCGGTGGCGGTCTGAAGTCCACCGTCTGGACCATGCGCATCCTTCAATTGGCCGATAGCCTGACCAACGGTCGCTTTTTCGAGCACACCGCCCTCATTTCCGGCGCTTCAGGTGGCATGCTCGGAGCGGCTTATTACAGGGAACTGGTGCTGCGCAAAAAACAGGGGCAGCCCATAGATCCTTACCAACTACAGCACATCTACGATGTGTCGAGGGATTTGCTCAATCCCATTTCGTTCACCATCATCACCAACGACCTCTTCCTCCCTTGGGCCTCCTTCGAACACGCCGGCCAGCAATACAAAAAAGACCGGGGCTACATTTTCGAAAAAGCCCTCAACGAGAATACCCACAACTACCTGGATAAAGCCATCATCGACTACAGCGTGCCCGAAAATGAGGCGCTCATACCCATGATGTTCATCACGCCCAGCATCGTCAATGACGGTCGCCGCATGATCATCGCCGCCCAACCCGTCCGATACATGATGGCAGAACCGGCTGGCTTTCGAAACCCAGGTACCATCGAACCTGATGCCGTCGATTTCCGATGGCTCTTCGCCAACCAGCAAGCCGACAGCCTGCGATTTACCACAGCCTTGCGAATGAACGCAACCTACCCTTACATACTGCCAAATGTCTATCTGCCGAGCAAGCCCGCCATCGAAGTCCTCGACGCAGGCTTCCGCGACAACTTCGGCCTCAAATCAGCAACGCGGTTCGCCCACGTGTACAGCGATTGGATCCGGCAGAATACCAGCGGCGTGGTGTTCGTCATCGTCAGGGCATTCGGTCGCTCCAGGGAAATCCCTACCAGTGACCAGCGCGGTTTCCTCGAAAACATTTTCAACCCCCTCGAAATCGCATTCAAAATCATGAACCTGCAGGACTACGAGCACGACAACAACCTCGGATTTCTATATGATTTGCTCGGGGACGACATGATTCACATCGTGCGCTTTACCTACCACCCCAGCGAAAAACTCAAAGACTCGCCCATCTCATTCTATATCACCGAGCGCGAACGCCAGGACATCCTCGACATGGCTCGTTCTCCCCAAAACCTGAACAACCTCTACGCACTCCAGCGGCTCCTGAGTCAATGATCCTCTCATTTGGTAGGGCCGCAATATGAAACATGGTGTGCTCCCACCTGAAACCGAGAAAGATGTCCAGAAGGCTGAGACGAAGTGCCGAAGCAATTCCCTTTGCTAAAAGGACCTCGGCGCAAACTCGCATGAATTTTTTTTTACTTCATGGCAATTTGACTGTTGACATTGAGTTGGCATTGTCCTAACTTGACCACCGAAATACCACTCCGGGATAACCACACAGTGTGAATCCATGAAACAAGCGCAATTTTTCCAATACCTGCAATACGAGAAACGCTACTCGGCTCACACTGTGAAGGCCTATCGCTCCGACCTGGCTCAGTTTTTACAATATCTCCATCAGTGCTACGATTCCCCCCAACTCGAATGCGTGACCCATCACCACATTCGCTCCTGGATGGTTGAACTCGTCGATAATGGCATCACAACCCGCTCCATCAACAGGAAGCTTTCCTGTTTGAAATCCTATTTCAAATTCTTGCGGCGGCAGGGCCACATAGCGCACAATCCGATGTCCAAGGTCCAGGCACCCAAAATAGGTAAGCGCCTTCCCACCGTGGTTGCAGAAAAGCAGTTGGCCATGCTCTTCGAGAGCGTCGAATTTACAGATGATTTCAGCGGCCTGCGCGATCGCCTCGTGCTTGAGCTGCTCTACTGCACTGGCATGCGCCGCAGCGAGTGTGCCGAACTGAAACTGAGCGATTACAACGCCGAACGACAACAAATCAGGGTGTTGGGCAAGGGGAACAAAGAGCGGATCATTCCCATTCCCGCCCACCTGGCCCGCCTGCTGGAGCAATACCTGGAAATGCGCAGGCGCTCGTTCCCGACAAACCATACGCCTGTACTCCTGTTGACCGACAAAGGCCTGCCCATCGATGCGAACCACATTTATCGATGTGTGAAGAAATACCTTTCGATGGTCACCACGGCCGAAAAACGCAGCCCCCACGTGTTGCGCCATTCTTTTGCCACCCATCTGGCAAACAAGGGCGCCGACCTGAATGCCATCAAAATGCTCTTAGGACACAGCAGCCTCGCTGCTACTGAGATATACACGCACAACTCTATTGAAACCCTTCGCAAGGTGTACCAGCAGGCACACCCCAAAGCGAAATCGCCCTCGCCTTGACGCCGGCCCCGGTTTGTGAGCGCAAGGCAACTGCTATACTGTTTACGTTCATTCGAAAATCTGCACCTTATGAAAGTACACACTGAAGCTGTTCAATTCAAAGCTGACCAAAAACTCATCGACTACATCCAGCACAAGGTCAGCAAGCTGGAAATCTTCTTCGATCGCATCATCGAGGCCAACGTCATCCTCAGGTTGGAAAACACAGGCCAGGTGCGCGACAAGATCACCGAAATTCGCCTACTGGTGCCAGGACAAACGCTTTTCGCAAGCGACACCAAAAAGACATTCGAGGCTTCCGTGGTGGGGGCCATCGACAACCTCAAGCGGCAACTAACCCGCTACAAGGACAAACTCCGAAACCACGACCACAGGGCTGCCTGACCCCTGTGGAACCGGGGCCAAAGATCTACCACGACGACCTGCCTGCGGGCAGGTCGTTTCGTTTCAAATCTGCGCCTAAGAACCAGCGAATCGCCCAAACGCTGAGCCGCTTTGCAATCAACCTTTTCCAGACTAAAACATTTTCCACTCGCAACCTTTGATCCAAAGGAAAAAAAGCTACTTTTGCGCCTCCAAAAATTCGAAGCGGAAAAGAAAAGGCAGATTTCCATTTTTTTTCAAAACGTCTATCTTTGCCGGCGCTTCAAAAAAGGGGGCCTCCAATGGGAGGTCAAAGCCGCCAAGTACGGCTCCCGTGAATTGAAATCATGACCATTTAAAACCTCTGATTGCGTGTGTCAAGCAGCGGTTTCGACAATGCCGATGTAGCTCAGCTGGTAGAGCAGCTGATTTGTAATCAGCTGGTCGGGGGTTCGAGTCCCTCCATCGGCTCAGGCATTGTCGGTGCCCAATTAGCACCCGCAATCAGTGAAAGCAGGGTTCGATCGAAACAGACACACATAATATACTAATGTGTGCCCTGACGACCGACCCAAGCGGATGGGGGTGCGCCGAAGTTGGAGAGTCGGGGCAGACTGTAAATCTGTTGCCTATGGCTGAGTAGGTTCGAATCCTACCACCCCCACCATGAAATGCGGGCGTAGCTCAGTTGGTAGAGCATCAGCCTTCCAAGCTGAGGGTCGCGGGTTCGAGTCTCGTCGCCCGCTCCAATTTGCAGCCATGGCAACCGGAGAAAACTTTCCGGTTGCAGGCTCGTAAAGCACTTCATGCCAATGTAGCTCAGGGGTAGAGCACTTCCATGGTAAGGAAGGGGTCGTGGGTTCAAATCCCACCGTTGGCTCCAAATAACCATCCTGACGAGTGTTCCTCAAGCAGGAGCCGATGGCGGGAGTGGTTTCATTTTTTTTCTCACCAATAGTCAAAATTCTTAATCCGATGGCAAAAGAAACATTTCAAAGAACTAAACCGCACGTCAACATCGGGACCATTGGTCACGTAGACCACGGCAAGACGACCCTGACCGCTGCCATCACCTATGTCTTAGCGGAGGAAGGTCTTGCTGAAAAGAAAGACTACGACTCGATTGACGCTGCTCCCGAGGAAAAGGAAAGGGGTATTACCATCAATACAGCCCACGTCGAGTATCAAACAAAGAATCGTCACTATGCTCACGTGGACTGCCCCGGTCACGCCGACTATGTGAAGAACATGGTCACCGGTGCTGCCCAGATGGACGGTGCCATCCTCGTCGTGGCTGCCACCGATGGCCCTATGCCCCAGACTCGTGAACACATCCTCTTGGCTCGCCAGGTAGGTGTGCCCAAAATCGTGGTCTTCATGAATAAAGTAGACCTCGTCGATGACCCTGAAATGCTCGACCTGGTCGAAATGGAGATCCGCGAGCTGCTCAACCAGTACGAATTCGACGGCGACAATGCCGCCATCATTCGTGGCTCCGCCCTCAAGGCCCTCGAAGGTGACCCAGCTGCCAAGCAAGCCATCCGCGACCTGATGGAAGCCGTGGACCGCGAGATTCCCGAGCCCGTTCGCGACATCGACAAGCCCTTCCTCATGCCGATCGAGGACGTCTTCTCCATCACCGGTCGTGGTACCGTGGCTACCGGCCGTATCGAGCGCGGTGTGATCAAGGTTGGCGACCCCGTGGAGATCGTAGGTCTGATGAAGGAAGGATCCAAGCCGCTTACCTCTACCGTCACCGGTGTGGAAATGTTCCGCAAACTGCTCGACCGCGGCCAAGCTGGTGACAACGCCGGTCTGCTGCTGCGTGGCATCGAAAAAGACCAGATCCGTCGTGGCATGGTCATCTGCGCTCCTGGCACCGTGACTCCTCACAAGCACTTCAAAGCCGAGGTGTATGTGCTCAGCAAAGAAGAAGGTGGCCGTCACACGCCATTCTTCAACAACTACCGTCCGCAGTTCTACTTCCGGACCACTGACGTGACAGGCGACGTGAAACTGCCCGAGGGTGTGGAAATGGTCATGCCCGGTGACAACGTGACCCTCGAGGTCAACCTCATCACGCCCATCGCCATGGAAAAAGGTCTGCGCTTCGCTATCCGCGAAGGTGGCCGTACGGTGGGTGCCGGTCAGGTTACCGAGATTCTCGACTAATAAGCCACCCCTCAGGGGGTGCCACCATACCCGCAATGGGGAAAAAGTTAAGTGAAAGGCCTCTGGCATCGCTTAACTTTTCCCCATCTATACACGGGCGTAGCTCAAGTGGTAGAGCGACGGTCTCCAAAACCGTAGGCTGAGGGTTCGAGTCCTTCCGCCCGTGCTTTCAGCACCGCAAAGATGCGGTCGCAAATCAAACCCAATGGAAAAGATCAGAGCCTATATCAGGGAAAGTTACAACGAGCTGCTCACCAAGGTGACCTGGCCCAGTTGGCAAAGCCTCCAGAGTACTACCATCGTGGTTCTCGTGGGCATCCTCATTTTCACCGTGCTGGTGTTCATCATGGACACCATCTCAAAAGGCATCCTGAACGGGATCATCTATAAGCTGGGTTGATTCACCCAGCCCAAAGCTGCGTATTCATGGAAGAAGAAAAGAAGTGGTACTCCCTGCGTGTCATCAGTGGTAAGGAGAAAAAAGTCAAAGAACGCGTTGAGCTTGAAATCAAGCGCAACGGCTGGGACTCCTTCATCACGCAGGTCATCGTACCCACCGAGAAGGTTTACAAAATACGCGGTGGCAAAAAGGTGATTTCCGAACGCAACATTTTGCCCGGGTACATCCTCCTGGAGGCTGAGCCCTCGAAACTCACCGGGGAAGTAGTGCAAACGATCGCCAACATCCCCAACGTGATCCATTTCCTGGGTAAAAACAACCCCATTCCCATGCAGCAGGCCGAAGCCAATCGCCTGCTCGGCAAAGTGGATGAAACCCAAGGGGCCGGGGAACAAATGCTCGAACCTTTCCTCGTGGGTGAAACCGTGAAAATCATCGACGGCCCCTTCACCGACTTCGTTGGCGATGTCCAAGAAGTCAACGAGGAAAAGAAAAAGCTCAAGGTCATCGTCAAAATCTTTGGCCGGGGCACTGAAGTGGAACTGAACTTCATGCAAGTCGAAAAAGCGCAATAGCACAGCTGACGTCGCCGAAACGGCGTGCTTCCCGCAGCTGACCAACCCTGCAAATACACCACAACAATGGCTAAAGAAGTCGAATTTCTGATCAAATTACAGGCAAGAGGTGGGCAGGCCAACCCTTCACCTCCCATCGGCCCCGCACTCGGTGCCAAGGGGGTCAACATCATGGAGTTCTGCAAGCGTTTCAACGCCGCTACGCAGGACCGCATGGGCCAGCTGCTGCCGGTGCACATCACCGTTTACAAGGACAAGACTTTTGATTTCGTCATCAAATCTCCGGCAGCGTCCGTCCAATTGCTCGAAGCTGCCAAACTCAAAGGAGGATCCCCCGAACCCAACAGGCAAAAGGTGGGTAAAGTCACCTGGGATCAGGTGCGTGCCATTGCCGAAAACAAAATGCCCGACCTCAACTGCTTTACCATCGAAAGTGCAATGAAGATGATTGCTGGTACGGCTCGCAGCATGGGCATCAAGGTGGAAGGCGGCACACCTCCTGCCGACGTGCAATAAGTCTATACTCATTTGAAGGGAGCTCGATGGAACTCGATTCCATGAGCGCTATTCACCTCAATCATTTTCAATCATGGCAAGAATTCCAAAAAAACGAAAGGCAGTAGAGGCCAAGGTGGATCGCCACAAACTCTACTCGCTGCCCGAGGCCATGAGCCTCGTCAAAGAAGTCAACACCGCCAACTTCGACGCAAGCGTGGATTTGCACGTGCGTCTTGGTGTGGACCCCCGCAAAGCCGACCAAGCCATCAGAGGTACGGTCACACTGCCTCACGGCACCGGGAAAACCAAGCGCGTGCTCGTATTCTGCACGCCCGACAAAGAACAAGAGGCCAAAGATGCAGGAGCCGATTACGTGGGCCTCGACGACCTGATCCAGAAAATCTCAGAGGGTTGGACCGATTTCGACGTAGCCATCGCCACGCCAACGGTCATGGCCAAAGTGGGTAAAGTCGCTCGTATCCTCGGCCCCCGCGGCCTGATGCCCAACCCCAAAACGGGAACCGTCACCATGGATGTCGGTGCAGCCGTAGCAGATGTCAAAGGTGGAAAAGTAGCTTTCCGGGTTGACAAATACGGTATCGTTCACACCCCCATCGGACGGGTCTCTTTCGAGCCAGAAAAGCTGGTTGAAAATGCCAAGGAATTGCTGCACACCATAGTGAAGCTCAAGCCGGCTTCGGCCAAAGGCACCTACCTGAAGAGCATCGCTGTGGCAAGTACGATGAGCCCTGGCATCAAGATCGATCCTAAAGAAGTCCAATAATCCTCCTTCTGCTCCGGTGGTGACTCGGCAACGAAACCCCAGGCAGTCTAAAAGCACAGTCAAATGACAAGGCAAGAAAAAGCGGCAGTAATCGAGGAACTCAAGCAGAAGTTCGAGTCCACGGCTTTCTTCTACGTGACCGACTCCTCTGCTATGACTGTCGAACAAGTCAATAAACTCAGAAGACTTTTCTTCGAAAAGGGCATCGAAATGCGCGTGGTGAAAAACACCCTGGCCCGCAAGGCCATGGAACAAGTGAGCGCCGAGCGCAATTTCATGGCTCTGTTCGAAACCCTCAAAGGCCCCACGGCCATCCTCTTTACGGATACGGCCAACCTGCCCGCCAAAATCATCAAGGAGTTCCGCAAGGAGTCCGACAGGCCGATCATCAAAGCGGCCTACATCGACTCGGACGTGTTCGTCGGCGATGAGAACCTCGACATGCTCGCCAACCTCAAGTCCAAAGAGGACTTGCTCGGCGAACTGCTCACGCTGCTAAATGCACCGATGAGCAACCTGCTCGGCGCCCTTGGCAGCGGTGGTCAGAATGTCATGGGCCTGCTGAAGGCTCTCGAAGAAAAGGGCGAATGAAGCCCAACGGCCCCCTCGTGGTGGCCCCCGAATTTGGCTTCCAAGTCATACGCGCATATAACTTTCAATTTTTTAAACTTCAACTGACATGGCAGATTTGAAAGCTCTCGCTGAACAGTTGGTCAACCTGACCATCAAAGAGGTCCAGGAACTGACCACTATCATGGAAGAGGAATACAACATCAAGCCTGCTGCCGCTGCCGTAGCTGTTGCTGCGGGCCCTGCTGCAGGAGGCGCTGATGGCGCCGGCGCTGCCGCCGAAGAAAAGACAGCATTCGACGTAGTGCTGAATTCGGCTGGTGCCGCCAAACTTCAGGTTGTGAAGGCCGTTAAAGATGCCCTCGGTTTGGGCCTCGTCGAAGCCAAGCAACTGGTCGATGCTGCACCCACCACCATCAAAGAAGGCCTGCCCAAAGACGAGGCTGAGAAGCTTAAAGCAGCTCTCGAAGCCGCAGGTGCCCAAGTGGAACTGAAGTAATTTCAGTGCAGCATTTACCAACGCTTGCCAATGCGATTAAACGCCTTTAGCAATCCATAGAAGTTGGCTTTTTGGCTTAGCTTTCCTGTCTGTGTACGGGAAGGCTAAGCCTATTTCCTTTGTACGCTGGACAACACCACATCAACTACTTAAATTTTGAAAAAACGTTTTTCACCCAAACTCGAGGCACCAGGTTAGATAATCCACCCTTGCGGGCGTATTCGTTTGCCTTGCCATTGACCAACGCCTGACGCATTCAGGCAAAGCGAAAGCCAGGATTCATTTTTTTTACCTAATCCAACATCCAGACATGACCTCAATCGAAAATGTCACCCTCACCGAAACTGGACGCATTAGCTTCGGGAAAATTCGTCTGCCCCATGAATACCCCGACCTGCTGGAAATCCAGCTGAGGTCTTTTCAGGAGTTCTTCCAGCTGGAAACGACACCCGAAAACAGGGTCAATGAAGGCCTTTACAAGGTGTTCATGGAGAACTTCCCCATTACCGATACCAGAAACATCTTTTTGCTCGAATTCCTCGACTACTACATCGACCCGCCTCGCTACACCATCGAGGAATGCATGCAGCGCGGGCTCACCTACAGCGTGCCGCTCAAGGCCAAACTGCGCCTGTCGTGCAACGACCCCGAGCACATCGATTTCGAAACCATCGAACAGGACGTCTTCCTGGGCAACATCCCCTACATGACGCCCAAAGGCACCTTCGTGATCAACGGTGCCGAGCGCGTCGTCGTCTCTCAGCTGCACCGCTCTCCGGGGGTGTTTTTCGGCCAAACCTTCCACCCCAACGGCACGGCCATTTACTCCGCCCGTGTCATTCCTTTCAAGGGTGCCTGGATGGAATTCGCCACGGACATCAACAACGTGATGTTCGCCTATATCGACCGCAAGAAGAAATTCCCAGTCACCACGCTGTTGCGTGCCATCGGTTACGATACCGACAAGAGCATCCTCGAACTCTTCGGTCTCTCTGACGAAATCCCCAATACCCGCGAGGCGCTCGAAGCCAATATCGGCCGCAAACTCGCCGCACGCGTGCTGCGCTCATGGACAGAGGACTTCGTCGACGAGGATACCGGCGAGCTCATCACCATCGAGCGCAACGAGATCATCCTCGAGCGCGATGTCGAACTCGATGAAGACAATATCGAGCTCGTCCTCCAATCGGGCCTCGAAACCGTCATCCTCCAAAAAGAAGACATCGAGGAAGACTATACCATCATTTACAATACCCTGCAGAAAGACCCCACCAGCTCCGAAATGGAAGCGGTGAACTACATCTACCGCCAGCTAAGGGGGGCAGAACCGCCAGATGATGAAACCGCTCGCGGCATCATCGACAAACTGTTCTTCTCCGACAAGCGATACAACCTGGGGGAAGTCGGCCGCTACAAAATCAACCGCAAATTGGGGATGGACATCCCCATGGATACCCTCGTACTGACCAAAGACGACATCATCGCCATCGTCAAGTATCTGGTGCGCTTGGTGAACCAAAAGGCCGAATTGGACGACATCGACCACCTGAGCAACCGCCGCGTACGCACCGTTGGCGAACAGCTCTATGCCCAATTTGGAGTCGGTCTGGCCCGTATGGCCCGCACCATCCGCGAGCGCATGAACGTACGTGACAACGAGGTCTTCACTCCCATTGACCTCATCAACGCACGTACCTTGTCCTCTGTCATCAACTCATTCTTTGGCACCAGCCAGCTCTCTCAGTTCCTCGACCAAACCAACCCCCTCTCCGAAATCACCCACAAGCGGCGTATCTCCGCCCTTGGTCCCGGTGGTCTGTCGCGAGAGCGCGCCGGCTTCGAAGTGCGCGACGTGCACTACTCCCACTATGGCCGACTGTGTACCATCGAGACGCCGGAAGGTCCCAACATCGGTCTGATCAGCACCCTGTGCGTGCACGCCCGCGTCAACAAAATGGGCTTCCTCGAAACCCCGTATCGCCGAGTGCACGATGGCGTGGTGGATCTCAAGAACCCACCCGAATACCTCTCGGCCGAAGCAGAAGATTACAAGCGTATCGCTCAGGCCAATGCCCCCATCGACGAGCAAGGCCGCTTCCTCAACGACCGCATCAAGGCCCGTGAGCACGGTGACTTCCCGGTGCTGCCACCAGAGGAAATCGATTACATGGACGTGGCACCCAACCAGATCGTTGGAGTATCGGCCTCCCTCATTCCTTTCCTCGAAAACGACGACGCCAACCGTGCCCTCATGGGCTCAAACATGCAACGCCAGGCCGTACCCCTCGTGCGTCCCTCGGCCCCCATCGTTGGTACCGGCCTCGAAGGAAAGGTGGCGCGCGACTCCCGCATGCTCATCAATGCCGAAGGTGATGGCGTGGTGGAATACGTCGATGCTACTGAAATCGTCATCCGCTACGACCGCACCGAGGAAGAGCAATTGATTTCTTTCGAAGACAACCGCAAGACCTACAAGCTGACCAAATTCCTGCGCACCAACCAGGCCACGGCCATCAACCTCAAGCCCATCGTGCGCAAAGGGCAACGCGTCAAAAAAGGACAGATCCTTTGCGATGGCTATGCCACCGAAAAAGGCGAACTGGCCCTGGGCCAAAACCTCAAAGTGGCGTTCATGCCATGGAAAGGCTACAACTTCGAAGACGCTATCGTCATCTCCGAACGCGTCGTGCGCGAAGACATTTTCACCAGCGTCCACATCGAAAGCTTTGAACTCGACGTGCGCGATACCAAGCTCGGTGAAGAAGAATTGACCAACGACATTCCCAACGTCAGCGAAGAAGCAACCAAAGACCTCGACGAAAACGGCATCATCCGCATCGGCGCCTGGGCCAAGGAAGGTGACATCCTCATTGGCAAAATCACACCCAAGGGGGAAACCGACCCATCCCCCGAAGAAAAGCTGTTGCGTGCCATCTTCGGTGACAAAGCTGGCGACGTCAAAGACGCCTCGCTCAAGGTGCCCCCATCCGTCGATGGTGTGGTCATCGACAAGCAGCTTTTTGCCCGGGCCAAAAAGAGCAACGTCCAAAAAGAGCAGGAAGCCCAAATCCTCAAAAAGCTCGACGAACAGCACGCCATCGCAGTGAACGAGCTGAAAACCCTGCTCATCGACAAGCTGCTCACCTTGGTCAAGGATAAAAAGTCCAACGGCGTCAAGAGCATCTATGGCGAACTCGTCATCCCCAAAGGCGAAAAGTTCACGCCCGAATTGCTCCGCAGCCTCGAATTCACTCGCCTCGACTACGGCAACTGGACCGACGACAAGCACATCAACGACCTCATCGCCCGCTTGCTGCACAACTACAGCATCAAGCTCAACGAAGAGATTGGTCGTTACAAGCGCGAGAAATTCAACATCAGCATCGGTGATGAATTGCCCGCCGGCGTGCTCAAACTTGCCAAAGTGTATCTTGCCAAGAAGCGCAAGCTCAAAGTGGGTGACAAACTCGCCGGCCGTCACGGAAACAAGGGCATCGTCTCCAAAATCGTCCGCGAAGAAGACATGCCCTTTACCGAAGATGGTGAACCGGTCGATATCGTCCTCAACCCACTAGGCGTGCCTTCACGGATGAACTTGGGGCAAATCCTCGAAACGGTGCTTGGTTGGGCCGGTCAAAAGCTCGGCGTCCGCTTTGCCACACCGATCTTCGACGGAGCTTCCCGCGACGAAATCGAGCAGTACATCCAGCAAGCCGGCCTGCCGTCTCTGGGCCAAACATGGCTCTACGACGGCGAAACCGGTGACCGCTTCCACCAGCAGGCTACTGTCGGTGTGATTTACATGCTCAAGCTGTCGCACATGGTCGATGACAAAATGCACGCCCGATCCATTGGCCCATACTCACTCATCACCCAGCAGCCCCTTGGTGGCAAAGCCCAGTTCGGTGGCCAGCGCTTCGGTGAAATGGAAGTCTGGGCCCTCGAAGCTTTCGGCGCCTCCAACATCCTGCAGGAGCTGCTCACTGTGAAGAGCGACGACATCGTTGGCCGTGCCAAGGCCTATGAAAGCATCGTCAAGGGTGATGTGATGCCCGAGCCCAACATCCCCGAATCGTTCAATGTACTCGTGCATGAACTGCGGGGTCTGGCGCTCGATGTGAAGTTTGAGTAATCAATCCGAAATCTAAAGGCAGCGGGTGCGTGCCGGCTGCCGCCAAATCATAGTCAATTTCAGCAATATGCCATTCAAGAAGAAATCTTCCGTTCCAACGCCCGACTTCTCCAAGATCACCATCAGCCTCACCAGCCCTGATGAAATCCTGGAGCGTAGCTATGGTGAAGTGTTGAAGCCGGAAACCATCAACTACCGGTCATACAAACCCGAGCGCGATGGACTGTTCTGCGAGCGCATTTTCGGCCCTGTCAAGGACTACGAGTGCTACTGCGGCAAGTACAAACGCATCCGCTACAAGGGCATCGTTTGCGACCGCTGTGGAGTGGAAGTGACGGAAAAGAAAGTGCGCCGCGAACGCATGGGGCACATCAAACTCGTCGTGCCCGTGGTGCACATCTGGTTCTTCAAGTCCCTGCCGAACAAGATTGGCTACCTGCTCGGCATGTCTTCCAAAAAACTGGAAAGCATCATCTATTACGAGCGCTACGTAGTCATTCAGTGGGGTGTGCTCGAAACCGAAGATTCCGAGCCCATGGCTCTGTTGACCGAAGAGGAATACCTGGAAAAACTCGAGAGCCTGCCTCCCGACAACCAGCAACTCGATGACAGCGACCCGCGCAAATTCATCGCCATGATGGGTGCCGAGGCCATCCGCGAACTGCTCGTCCGCCTCGACCTCGACCAGCTCAGCTATGATCTGCGCCACCAGGCTGCCAACGAAACTGCTCAGCAACGTAAAAGTGAAGCTCTCAAGCGCCTGCGCGTCGTGGAAGCCTTCCGCAATGCCAACCAGCGCATGGAAAACCGCCCCGAATGGATGATCATCCAATATCTGCCGGTGGTGCCGCCTGAGTTGCGTCCTCTGGTGCCACTAGATGGAGGTCGCTTCGCAAGCTCCGACCTCAACGACCTCTATCGCCGGGTCATCATCCGCAACAACCGACTCAAGCGCCTGTTGGAAATCAAGGCCCCTGAAGTCATCCTGCGCAATGAAAAACGCATGCTCCAAGAGGCCGTCGATAGCCTCTTCGACAATAGCCGAAAGTCCAACGCCGTCAAGGCAGAAGGGGGGCGCGCACTCAAGTCCCTCAGCGACATCCTCAAAGGCAAGCAGGGCCGCTTCCGCCAAAACCTCCTCGGAAAGCGGGTGGATTACTCTGGTCGTTCGGTCATCGTCGTGGGCCCCGAACTCAAACTTCACGAGTGTGGCTTGCCCAAAGACATGGCAGCCGAGCTATTCAAACCCTTCATCATCCGCAAACTCATCGAGCGGGGATTGGTCAAAACTGTCAAATCCGCCAAAAAAATGGTGGATCGAAAGGATCCGGTCATCTGGGAAATCCTTGAAAACATCCTCAAAGGTCACCCCGTGCTGCTCAACCGGGCACCGACCTTGCACCGGCTTTCCATCCAGGCCTTCCAACCTCGACTCATAGAAGGCAAGGCCATCCAGCTGCACCCGCTCGTATGTACCGCCTTCAACGCTGACTTCGACGGCGACCAAATGGCCGTCCACGTACCCCTCAGCCAAGGTGCCATCCTCGAAGCCCAGTTGCTCATGTTGTCTTCGCACAACATGCTCAACCCCCAGGATGGCTCACCCATCACCCTGCCTTCGCAGGACATGGTGCTCGGCCTTTACTACATCACCAAAGGCAAGAAGTCGACCGAAACTGAAAAGGTCAAAGGAGAGGGAAGTGTGTTTTACTCCCCTGAAGAAGTCCGAATCGCTTTCAACGAAGGCAAACTCGACCTGCATGCACACATCAAGTGCCGTGTAAAGGTTGAGAACGAGAAAGGCGAACTCGTCGACAAAATCGTGGAAACTACTACGGGCCGTGTGCTATTCAACGAAGCCGTGCCTGAAGGGGTGCCCTTCGTCAACGAGCTCCTTTCGAAAAAGACCCTCAAGCGGATCATTTCCGACGTGCTGCGCCGCACCGACTTTGCCCGAACGGCTGAGTTTCTCGACAGGATCAAAGAGCTGGGTTTCATGTGGGCTTTCCGCGGCGGGTTGTCCTTCAACTTGGGAGACCTCATCACCCCCTCCGTCAAAGAGCGCATCTTGCAGCAAGCGCAGCAAGAGGTGGACGAAGTGTGGGAGAACTACAACATGGGTCTGATCACCTACAACGAGCGTTACAACCAGATAATCGACAAATGGACCTACGCCGATAACCGGGTGACCGACGCACTCATGAAAGAGTTGGCAGCTCACAAACAAGGCTTCAACTCGGTATTCATGATGCTCGACTCCGGAGCCCGTGGTTCCAAACAACAGATCAAGCAGCTCTGCGGCCTGCGTGGCCTCATGGCCAAGCCCAGAAAGTCTGGTGATACCGGCGCAGCCATCATCGAAAACCCCATCTTGGCCAACTTCGTCGAAGGCTTGTCGGTGTTGGAGTACTTCCTCTCCACCCACGGTGCCCGCAAGGGTTTGGCCGACACCGCCCTGAAAACGGCCGACGCCGGTTACCTCACCCGTCGATTGGTGGACGTAGCCCAAGACGTGGTCATCATCGAAGAAGACTGCGACACACTGCGCGGAATCCCTACTGCCGCCCTCAAGGACAACGAGAAAATCATCGATCCACTTTCCAACCGCATCGCTGGTCGCTACTCGCTGCACGATGTCTATCACCCCGTCACCGATGAATTGCTGGTGCGTGGTGGTGAGTACATCGACGAAGCCACGGCCAAACTCATCGAAGAGGCCGGGGTTGAAGAGGTGACCATCCGCTCGGTACTCACCTGTGAAACCAAGCGGGGTGTCTGCGCCAAATGCTATGGGAAAAACCTCGCCACCGGCCGGATCGCTGAAGAGGGCGACGCCGTGGGTATCATTGCTGCCCAATCCATTGGCGAACCTGGTACCCAGCTTACCCTGCGTACCTTCCACGTCGGTGGTATCGCCGCTGTGGCCAAGCAGGAAAGCGAAATCGTCGCCAAGTTCGACGCCAAAGTGGAATTCGACTCCATCCGTGTGGCCGTCATCAAAGGTGAAGGCGGCAATGAACAGCAAGTCGTGCTATCGCGTATTGGTGAAATCCGCCTCACCGACGACGAGGGCAAGAAGGTCTTTGCTACACACCACATTCCCTACGGCTCCACCCTCTACGTTACCGACGGCCAGAAGGTCAAAAAAGGCGATGTGATCTGCGAGTGGGACCCCTTCAATGCGGTGATCGTATCCGAATTCACGGGTATCGCCCAGTTCCACAACATCGAAGAAGGCGTTACCCTGCGCATCGAGCGTGACGACCAGACCGGCTATGCCGAAAAGGTCATCATCGAAAGCAAGAACAAGAAAAAGCTCCCAGCCATCAGCATCATCAGCCCCGACGGGGAGGAGCTGCGCCGTTACAACCTGCCCGTGGGCGCCTACATCTCCATCGAAGATGGCCAAGAGGTCGTCGCAGGGCAGAAAATTGTGAAGATTCCTCGCAAGCTTGGCAAAATCCAGGACATCACCGGTGGTCTGCCACGTGTGACCGAGCTCTTCGAAGCCCGCAACCCGTCGAACCCCGCCGTGGTCTCCGAAATCGACGGTGAAGTCATCTTCGGCAAGATCAAGCGGGGCAACCAGGAAGTCATGGTGAAAGCCAAAGACGGCCAGGTTCGCAAGTACCTCATCTCATTGTCCAAGCAGATCCTGGTGCAGGAAGGCGATTTCGTCCGTGCTGGTACACCCCTGTCGGATGGTACCATTTCACCCAAGGACATCCTCGCCATCAAGGGCCCCTTTGCCGTGCAGCAATACTTGGTCAACGGCGTCCAGGAAGTTTATCGCTCGCAGGGTATCAACATCAACGACAAGCACATCGAGGTCATCGTCCGTCAGATGATGCGCCGCGTGCAAATCGAAGACCCGGGCGACACCAACTTCCTCGAGGGTGAGGCTGTGGAAAAATGGGCTTTCATCGAGCAAAACGACTGGATCTACGATAAAAAGGTAATCACTGATCCGGGCGACAGCACTCGCCTCAAGGCGGGCCAGCTCGTGACCCTGCGCCAGATCAGGGAGGAAAACTCGCTGCTGCGTCGCAACGACAAGAAATTGGTACAATACCGCGACGCCATGCCTGCTACCTCCAGCCCCTTGCTGCTGGGTATCACCCGCTCGTCGCTCGGCACCGAAAGCTGGATTTCTGCCGCCTCCTTCCAGGAAACCACCAAAGTGCTCAGTGCTGCAGCCATCGAGGCCAAAGTGGACGAGCTCTATGGCCTGAAGGAAAACGTCATCGTTGGCAAGAAAATCCCGGCTGGTACCGGTCTGCGCAAGTTCGACAACCTCTTCGTGACCAGCATGGAGGCTCACAAGGCCTACGAAGAGCGACGTGCACTCATGGAAGAAGAAGAATTCGAAGAATTCGAAGATTGATCCACCCTGTTCGTATCAGGGAGTTTGAGTTGAAAACAGCGCTGTCGGCACCGCCGGCAGCGCTTGTTGCTTCAATGGACCCACTTTGCCGAATCCTCCGCTGCCGTACCCTCGAAAGCCGCTCGCAATCCTGTGCGACAGTGAATTCTGCATGAAAGGTGCAAGTGCAAAATCCTCCGTCACCAGCCAACGAATAGACAGTCGCCATGATGATGTTGTGAAGGAGAACTTCGCAGCCATCCTGCCGACCCTCTCGAGAGTGATCATCTTCCTTGACGCCGAGTCCGTCGAATAGCTGTCGTTAAAGTAACCGATAGATGGGGCCGAGTTCATTCGCCTGATTCGACTCGGGTCCTGCCATCTACTACGCGGCCATGAAGTTGTGCGTGTCAGCCATTGTGGCAGAGACCGTGAGCCTCGAAACAAAGGGCACAGCGAAATGAGGTAAACTCCAAAGGTGGCTTCGGGTCCTTCTTTTACAACAAGCGGTATGATGAGGATGGGGAAAGGCTCGCGATGAAAAAGACCGTTTTCCTACTATGCGCGCACAGATCGTTTCTGGATGGTAGAAGGCATAACTTCAAAAGTGAGCCCATAGGTCGGAGCTCTTTTGCTGCTGAGGAGCATTGTGCCTCGTGTTCAGTTTCCAGCGGGCGTCGTGTTGAAAGATTGCCTGCCATTGCGCTCGAGCAATGAGCGGAATTTGTAACCAAGCCTGGTGAAGTGCTCCAGCACCCGAGGTAATGCATAGTTGAGCCGATCCCATGCCTTGGTACTGTCGTGGAAAACGATGATAGATCCCTGTCGGGCGTGGCGAATGACGTTGTCGAGGCAGTGCTGCGGAGTTAGCTGTCGATCGAAGTCACCACTGAGCACGTCCCACATCACCACTTCGTAATGCCGCAGCAATGTGCGAGCCTGGTGGGGAAGCAGCTTGCCATAAGGTGGGCGAAACAACTTAGAAGATACCAGGCGGGCACAGCGGCGGATGTTGAGCAAGTAAGTGAGGTTTTCTGATTTCCAAGCATCGAGGTGGCTGTATGTGTGGTTGCCCACGGCATGGCCATCGTCGAGGATCTTCTGAAAAAGTTCAGGGTGGCGTTCGATGTTTTCGCCTACACAGAAGAAGGTGGCCTTGGCATCGAACTGTCGGAGTTGTTCGAGTACCCAGGAAGTCACCTGGGGTACAGGCCCGTCGTCAAAAGTGAGGTACAAAACATGATCCTTGGTATCGATCGACCAGGTGTAGGCAGGGAGGAGGCTTTGTACGAGTCGCGGTGTCTTGACCAGATACATGGTTGCAAGGTTTTTTGGTGACCGTGGCTTTGAGAGGACGATGCGGGTACTGCTACCCGATGGCATCGGAGGGCCCATACGATCGGGCCATTGCCGGGCCATTGTCTGTCAAATCTTACTTTTGCAGCCCTCCGAAAATCAAAGGGGGATAGGATTCCAGGTGTGGATGCCAGCTTCCGCCAAGCAGCATCTTGGGTGTCTCGACAGGTGGGAGGAAAACGAAAACTCGCCTCCTGAACGCCGGCCCCCTTGGATAAGCTGCCTGCCCACCGTAGAAAAATCACCCTTTTCAAATTTTTCATCGAAAACAATACCATGAGCGATCGAGTGCGTGTGCGTTTTGCCCCCAGTCCCACGGGCCCTCTCCACATAGGCGGTGTGCGTACCGCCCTTTACAACTATCTCTTTGCCCGTAAAAACAAGGGCACCTTCATCCTGCGCATCGAGGACACCGACCAAGGACGCTACGTGCCAGGCGCAGAGGAATACATCATCGAGAGCTTGCAATGGTTGGGCATCATGCCCGACGAAGGGCCAGGCATCGGAGGCCAATATGGACCCTACCGCCAGTCGGAGCGCAAAGACCTGTATCGCCGATATGCCGATGAATTGGTGTCAAAAGGGCTGGCCTACTACGCCTTCGACACGCCCGAAGAACTCGAAGCCCGACGCCAGGCCGAAGCATCGAAGGGAAACCATGCTTTCAAGTACGACGCCCTGACCCGCCGGGAAATGAAAAACAGCCTCACCCTCTCGGAGGCCGAAGTGCAGCAGCGCATCGAAGCGGGGCAACCCTATGTGATTCGACTCTTGGTGCCTGAAGAGACCACGGTGATTTTCGACGACGTCGTCAGAGGCACAGTCAGCTTCGACACCAGCGAGCTCGACGACAAAGTGCTCATCAAGGCCGACGGCATGCCAACCTACCACATGGCCAATGTCGTGGACGACCACCTCATGCAAATTACCCACGTCATCCGAGGCGAAGAGTGGCTGCCCAGTACTGGCCACCACGTGTTGCTCTATCGGGCTTTTGGTTGGGAAGATACCATGCCCACTTTCGCCCACCTCCCCTTGATCCTCAAACCGGATGGCAAGGGCAAGCTCAGCAAGCGCGATGGAGCACGCTTTGGCATGCCGGTATTTCCCTTGGCCTGGAAGGGTAGTACCCCCGATGACAGCTTCGACGGGTTCCGGGAGTTTGGCTTCCTACCCGAAGCCGTCATCAACTTCCTGGCTTTCTTGGGATGGAATCCGGGTACCGAGCAGGAAATTTTTTCTCTGCAGGAACTCTGCCAGGCCTTCAGCCTCGAGCGAATCAACAAGAGCGGCGCACGTTTCGACTATGACAAAGCCCTTTGGTACAACCGCCACTACCTGCAGGCCAAATCAGGTGAAGAGCTCGCCACCTTGCTCGAGCCCCTCTTGGAGCAAAAAGGCGTCCATCCCGACGACGCTTACCTCGCCGCAGTTGCCGAACTCATGAAAGATCGATTTGCCCGCTTGCCTGAATTCTGGGACGTGGCCTGGTGGTTTTTCCGCGATATAGACCAATATGACGAAGAGGCCGTGCGCAAAGCCTGGTCTGCTGAACTCGATGCGTGTTTCGAGGACCTGACCAACCGCCTGGCCGCCCTCGCCTCGTGGGATGCTGCCTCCCTCCAGGCTGTCGTCAAAGGCTACATTCAGGAAAAGGGCCTCAAAATCGGCCCCGTATTTTCGATGTTGCGGGTGGCCTTGGCAGGCAGCCGGCAAGGCCCCGACCTGTTCTCGATGATGCAGGTGCTGGGAAAAGAACGCGTGCTGGCTCGCCTGCAAAAAGCCCGAGAGGTGTTTCAAGGTCTGCTCTGAGGCCAATGAAGAGTTTCTTGTTAGAGTGTCCCTCTGCCACCCAACTCTGCCTTTCCCCGTAGCACAACCTTTCCATCTGAGATGGACAAGCCCATATGAGATGGACAAGCCCATCTGAGATGGACAAGCCCATCTTAGATGGACAGGCCCATCCGAGATGGATAAATACGTTGTGCCAGTCCAACATCCCTCAGGATGTTGGCACTTGGCCAAGGCCTTCCCCTCGGAGGCTGGAGTTACACAAAGAACCACTGAGCGGGCACATAGGAGGCAAAGCCGTTCGACCAGGCCAGGGGGCCAGGGGCTCGTATCATTTTCACCTTGCAGAATTTTTGCGATGGATTCAAAGCCATTTAGGAAAAGCCTTGGCGTCTGTTCCTGGTCTCGGTACGAGTTTCAGGGCAACCGAATAGCAGGGGCAGGATTTCAACGGGTGTTGTTTCAATGGTCATATAAGGCACCCGAGGCCCGCTATGATTACTATTTTTCCACCCACGGAAATTTGAAATGACTGCAAAAAAAATGGCGGGAGCCATGTTTCCCTTCGTTTGGCACCCATCTGGGATTTCGAGGTGGCCCCATGCTTTTGCAATTTGCAATCATCCCACTCCAACAGACCTGCAGCAATGGATGAAAAGGACAAAAGAGCAGAGAAGAAAAAGCGCATCCGGGAAATGTTGAGGCGCATAAACCTGAAAACCGACAGGTCGGGTAAACTCACTTCCAATTTGGATCACGAGCAAATACGGGCCTATCTCGAAACAAAGGAGCGCGCCCGAGCCCAGGATTCTGACGAAGAAGAGTGAACATCTCTGGAATGCCGGATTGGCCGCAGTGCAGCGCGCTTCAATCCTCCGAAATGGCCACTTCGCCTTCCTCGGTTTCCTCCTCCACTTCTACGCGCTTGACGGCGTTGCTGCGCAGTTCGTTGTATTCGGTGCGGTTGCGCCAGATGTCGATAGCGGTAAAAATGGCCTGGAGAAAGCTGGAGGGGTCTGCTTCGTTCTTGCCTGTGAGTTCGAAGGCGGTTCCATGGTCGGGCGAGGTTCGGATGATGGGCAGGCCGGCGGTGTAATTGACTCCAGAGCCAAAAGTGAGGGATTTGAATGCGATGAGACCCTGGTCGTGGTACATGGCGAGCACGGCGTCGAACTTGTTGAACTTGCCGGCGCCGAAAAAGCCGTCGGCAGGAAAGGGCCCGAAGACGTTCATGCCCTTTTTCTTGCATTCCACCACGGCAGGTCGGATGACTTTTTCTTCTTCGTCGCCCAACAGGCCTTCTTCACCAGCGTGCGGGTTGAGGCCAAGCACGGCGATGAGCGGGCGTTCGTAGCCGAAATCTATCTTCAAGCTTTGTTCGAGAATTTCGAGCTTGCGGATGATGCGTTCTTTGTCGATGATGAGAGGCACGTCGCGTAGGGGGACGTGCGTAGTGACCAACCCGACTTTCAGGGCGCTGCTCACCATGAGCATCAGGCAATCGCTTACATTGAAGGCTTTGGCCAGGTATTCGGTATGGCCGATGTATCCGAAACCCGCCAATTCCATACTCTTTTTGTGGATGGGCCCGGTGACGATGGCGTCGATGAGGCCTGCCCGCAAGTCCTTGATGGCGGATTCGAGACTGATCATGGCGTACTTGCCACCGGCTTCAGAGGGTTTGCCCAAGGTGATGTTGACGTTTTCATTCCAGCAGTTGAGTACGTTGACGCGCTCGGTGGAAGGGCGCTCGGCACTGCGCAGGTTTTGATACGAAAACTCCTCGAGCCCAGCCACATTCTTGTGGTAGCTGACCACCTTGGAACTCCCGTAGATGATGGGCACGCAAATTTGCAAGATGCGGGGGTGGGACAAGGCTTTGAGGATGACTTCCAGGCCGATGCCGTTGATGTCGCCTATGGTGATGCCTATGACCGGCTTCCTTTCAGTGCGTTCTGATTGCGTGTTGGTGTTGGAGGCTGTTGTTTCCACGAGTTTCTTTTTCTTTGGTTTACCCCGTTGAAATGAACCAGCGGCCACGCCACTACGGGTCGAATTGGCCGCTCCGAGGGGAGACAAAAGTAGCCAAATTGCCGGGATGGCAAGGCTGCACAGCTACGTCCAGCGGTGAACAACCCGTGCCTATCTGGCCCTCCCAAACCTCCAATACTTCCAAGCCCATGCGAGCCAAAAAATCCTACGGACAACATTTCCTGACCAATGAAGCCATCGCGCGGCGCATCGCACGCAGCCTCACAGACCAGTTCCCGGGAGGTAACCTGCTCGAAATCGGCCCTGGCAAAGGCATGTTGACCAAGTACCTGCTCGAGCACGATTACAACTTGTTGTTGGTAGAAGCCGACGCCGACATGGTCGATTACCTGCTGCGCCTCTACCCCCATTTGGAAGATCGCATCCTGCATGCCGATTTCCTCAAACTCGACCTCGACATCCTCTTCGAAGGTGAGTCCTTCCGCATCATCGGCAATTTTCCCTACAACATCTCCTCGCAAATCGTATTCAAAATGCTCGACCATCGGCAGCGCATACCCGAACTGGTCGGGATGTTCCAGCGCGAAATGGCTCGCCGCATCGCGGCTGAACCAGGCAGCAAGGAGTATGGCGTCATCAGCGTCCTAACCCAAGCCTGGTACCGCTGTCATTACCTCTTCGAGGTGGGCCCACGCAATTTTTCACCACCGCCCAAAGTCCATTCAGCCGTCATTCGCCTGGAACGCTTCCGGCAGCAGCTCCCTTGCGACGAGACCCTCTTCAGAAGCCTGGTCAAGCAGGTCTTCAACCAGCGCCGCAAGATGCTGCGCAACACCATGAAATCCTTCCTCGACGACGCAGAAATACTTGGCGAAGCATTCTTCACCCGGCGGCCTGAGTCCCTGTCCGTGGACGAATTCATCGAACTAACCAATCGCGTGGCCAGCCAGCGAGGATGACGACTTCCGACACGGAAAAATTCTCTTCGCATGCAGGAGGCGCTGAGTTACGGGGCAACGTGAAAACTTGCATCGGAAAGTAGCAATTGGCCATTCAGCTGCCTGCCCATGCTGTTTTTCCGATCCGGACCGATTTATTGCAGTTGGCTCAGGTACCTAACCGGTCATTTTCCGACTTCAGCAAAAAAATATTTAGCCAAAAAGTGGCCATGGAAGGGCTTAGCCGTCTCTTCGTTGGAAAGCGGCATAAAAAGTGCCTGTGGGTGAGCGAACATTTGGCAGAATGGATGAATATTGAAAACGATGTTTGAAGCCGGCCAAATTTCTGCATTTTTGTTCCGCATCGAGACCAGTGTATGAATCACCTCTCCATATCCAGTTCATATTCGGTGGTTGGCAAAGCAGCCAGGCACTTTGCCATCGTGTGGTGTCTTTTGTTGGTGTGGAGTGTTGCGGCACAGGTTTCCCAGAACCAGCTGTCCCTCGATCAGGGATCTTTCCTTTGCCAGCCAGGTGTGATCAACCAATCGCCTGGCAAAGGTGCTTCCATCACCTACGTGCTCAATCCGGATTATTCCCTCCACTCCATCAATACCGATGACCGCCGGCAGGTCAGTCGCAACGAGCGTTTCGAAGCCAAGGTGAAGCTGCCTTTGGTAGTACGTCCAGCGTTCAAGGCCATGCTGGGTTTGAAATATGGGCTGGAGCGCTTCCATTTCACTGATTTAGAATCGAGTGATTTCCCCTTGTTGAAACGCTTGAGCAATTCCGAGCTGAAAGTGGCCGAAGCAGCGGCATATTTCGTCATGCCCATCAACGACAAGTATTACACAGCCCTGCGCATGAGTGCCTCATACAACGGCGACTATTCCGAGGTGGTCAATTTCGACCGACGCTATGCCCTGTACCGGGTGGCTGCCGTTTGGGGTGTGAAAAAGCGCCAAGACCTGGAATATGGTGCCGGGTTGATGTACTCGAGCCGTTATGGTCACTCGACGTTGGTGCCTTTCGCCTTTTACAACCGCACCTTCAACGAACATTGGGGCCTGGAATCCACCCTCCCTGTGAGCATCAAGGCTCGCTACAATTTCAACGAGCGTCTGCTGACGCTCTTCGGCACCGAATACTCCAGCCAGCGCTATGCCCTCGCCGTTCCCGAGCCCATCAGCAATCCCTTCCTCAACCATACCGAGAAGGCCCCCTACGTGTACCGCAATGCTTCACTCGATCTTACCTCGAGCTGGTACTATCACCTGCGTGGCTGGGCCTGGTTACAATTCAAAGTGGGATACTCTTTCAACCTCGCCTCCGAGGCTACGCACATCTCCTCTGGCACTACTTACAACCTGCACTCCAACCGCAAGCTCTGCGGAATGCTTACCCTTTTCTTCACCCCACCGCGCAACTATCGCTGAGCATAATGCCGCAGGTATCGGGCGGCGTATTTCCCAAGGATGTCGAACTCGAGATTGACCTTGTCGCCTGGCTCCAGCCGACGCAGATTGGTGTGTTGCCATGTGTAGGGAATGATAGCCACGCGAAAGCGTCCGGTATTGCCAGCCACTTCAGGCTCGACGACCGTCAGGCTGACGCCATCGACGCAGATGGAACCCTTGTCAACCAGTAGCCGTTCCTCCGCAAAGGGATATTCGATTGTCAGCAACCAGCTCCCTTGCCTGTCTTCAACAGCAACACAAGTACCTATGGTATCCACGTGTCCTTGTACGATGTGGCCGTCGAAGCGGCTACCAGCTTGCATGGCGCGTTCGAGGTTGACGAGGCGTCCTTTCTGCCAACAGCTCAGGGTTGAACGTCGCAGGGTTTCCTCGATGGCCGTCACGGTGTGGGTGTTCTCACCCAGGTCCACCACTGTCAGACAGACGCCGTCATGGCTGACGCTCTGATCGATTTTCAGTTCGTGGGAAAGGGAAGAGGAAATGCAAATGTGCAGGTTGGTACCGTCGCGACGAAGATTTACCACTTCGCCCAGGGTTTCGATGATGCCTGTAAACATAGCCGTTGAAATAATGAGTGGCAAAGCTATGGCAAGTGGGGCAGGCTTTGAGCGCGGCAATGTTCCTCGATTCGAGGGCAAAAAAAATGGAGGGCGCTTCATCAAGCGTCCTCCATTCACATTCATTCGCTAAGAAATACAGAAAAACGATAGTTACGGTGGCAAATATCCCTTTCGACGCCGAAGCCAAAAAATGAAGTATGCCAGCCGCGGGAATCGGTAGAAGTTTGGCGGGCCCCTTTAGAAGATACAGGAACTGGAGCTGGGCATGGGCTCCTCCTGTGAACTCATTTTCCCAAAAATTCTATTCGTACCAAAACCTTTGCTTGCAGTTGACGTACTATGCAACACCCATCCCATGAACATTTCCCCGAAAAAAAATTGACGGGCTGTTGGCGCGCCGCCTGGAATGTATTGACAGGCAGCCGTTCGACTTGGCTACAGGAGTCAGTCCGGTGGAAACGACCGCCTCGTCGACATCTATCCCAAAACCGATTGTTAGCTCCTTTTTGGCGGTGTTTCCCCGGTTTTTTAAAAGAAACAGCATTGTGTTTTGTGTGGAAAAGCCTGGCACCCGCTCTGGGTTTTTGCCGGGCTTTTCTTCCATTTGTATTTTACGTCTCAACCCTGAATCGAAATCCATTTTTTTTAACCATTCAACGATCTGCATATGAAAACTGCATGGTGTGTACTTGTATCGGTACTTTGTTGCTTGCTGCTGGCACCTCCTACCGGGCTGGCCCAACAAGACCTCTGTGAATCTGCTTACTTACCTTTCCAGGAGGGTAAAACTTTCGAACTCAGCAACTACGACAAGAAGGGCAAACTGACCAGCACCGTCCGGCATACCGTGGCGGAGGTGGACAAATCGTCCGAGGCCTGGACGGCCAAAGTGCGCATGGAAATCATGGACAAAAAGGGCAAAGAAACCTCCTCGGGCACTTATACGATCAGCTGCAGCGATGGGGTGATAACCATGGATGTCAGCTATTTGCTCGATCCAGCCACCATGGAAGCCATGGGCAATTTCGAGGTGGAGATGAGCGGCAAAGCCTTGGAGTTTCCTTCCCAATTGAGCGCGGGCCAAACCCTGCCCGATGCGGACATGGAAATCAAGGGAAAAAGTGGTGGTGTGACTTTGATGAACATGCGCATGGACGTAACGGATCGCAAGGTGGATGGTTTCGAAACCGTTACGACACCGGCTGGCACCTTCGAGTGTGTAAAAATCACCCAGACCAATGAGATGAAAATGTTGGTCAAAAACACCTACACATCAGTCACCTGGATGGCCAAAGGCGTCGGCACGGTGAAGAGCGAATCTTACGACAGACGTGGCAATCTGGTTAGCTCCACCCTGCTGACGGACATCCGTTGATGCTTGGGTTTTTATAAAAAAACGGCGGTCATGCCTCAGGGCGGACCGCCGTTTTCGCGTGCCATTCGCCTTGCGGTTCAGCGCACCAATCCGATGAGGGTTTGGTAGTCGTCGAAGGGGGCGTCATCCGTGTGGAGTTCCAGCAATTCCAGCATCGGCACCTCGGTACTGGAGTAGTGTTGCTCGATGGCCGGATGCGTTTCTTGGCAACGCACTTCGAGCATGCCTTCCATCAGCTGGGCGATGCGCCATCGATAAGTGCGCGCCATTTTTTGAATCATCTCCTGGTACAAGGTGGGCAGGTCTTGGTCCGATTTGATGATTTCCGAGGAGCTGAAAGTGCCCTCACTGCGGGTGACCATCGTGGCTTTGTCGATGATGAAAAAGGCGGTGTGGGGCCAGCGGTTTTCTTGCTGGTATAGCAGGCAAGCGTATAGTACCGGCTGCAGGTCTTCATTGTTTTTGATCTGATTGACGAAATGCGTCATGCTGGAAAGTTTCAAGTCGATGATGGCCTTTTCCCCGTTGCGTTCCAGGACGACATCGGCGATGCCGTCCACGGGTATGGCATCCTCGGAGCCGTCGGCCGGGAAGGTGCCCTCCAATCGCACTTCGGTGCCGGCTACTTGCCAGCGGTCGTTCTGGATGGTGGAAACGAGGCTCCAGGCAGCGCGCTTGAGTTGGTTGCCAAAAGCCACCCGCTCGGGCTCCTTGCCGTAGAGAAGCAGGACGGCTCCCTGGCGTTGCACGAGTTCGGCGTACTTTTCTTCTACCCAGGAATCCAGCCTTTTGCGGTCGAATTCGTGCAAGGGTTGCAGGAGCAACTCCTCGAAGAGGCGGTGGGCCAGGTTGCCCTTGAGCTGCCTTTCGGGTGCGATGCTGAGGATGGGGGAGGGCAGCAACTGGAGCTTGTATCGCATGAACCACTGGTAGGGATAGTAGAGCAACTTCTCCAGGCTGGTGTAGGACTCCCTCTCGCGAGCCAGCGAAGGCAATGACCTCACTCGCAGGAAAGGTCGGGGAGGAGGAAGCGGCTGCTGTTCGACGGGCACGCGGGCGGGCAACTCGAAATGATTCATAGCCTTGGTGCCGGTGTAGTGGTCCAGGTCGAATTGGAGTGCTTCGGGATTTTCAAAGGCCGCCAGCAGGTCGGCATACAGGGGATGCGGTTCGGTTTCCTGGCCGGTAATGGTGTCGGGAATGACGAGCATGAGCTGCTGGGTAGCAGCGAGCACGGGACGGCGTTGCTGCCAGAGCATGCGGGCGTTTTCGATGGCCGGGTTATCGGGTTCGATGCGATGACGTTTCAGCCACTCGTATTCCGGTGCGTACCATCGAGGGAAAAAGTGAGGCGCTTCGTTTTGGACGAAGTTCCACCACAAGAGCCGTGGCACAGGGCCAGAGAGGGCCGCCGGGTGGTTGACGTAGGGAAGGTGGTTGACTTGGCGCGGCAGAAAAACCACCGGGGCCGGTTCGTAGATGGTGCGTACGATGCGCTCCAGTTCCAGTCGGGTCAGTCGCTCTTGTGGCAGGGCCTGCAAGAGGGTAGCCACTTTCAGGGCCTGTTCACGCAGCACCGTGAGGGAATTCCATTTTTCGTCTTGCCATTCGAAGGTGCGCTGAGCCCATCGGGCGATGTGTACAAACACTTCGATGGCCGCTTCTCGAGGTACCGATTGCAACTGGTTGTAGCGGCGCCGTTGGAACCAAAACTCGTATTGGCGGCGGGCTTCTGCGGCCGCTGCTTCCGACTGGGTGTCGCTTATTTGCTGCAGGGTGTCTTCTACCAGCCGCTGCCACCCTTCACTGAAAAGGCCGGGAGCGTTGGCGATCTGATTGGCCAGGGCAGCGGCGAGGTCGGCATGCATGGGTTTGAGCTGCAGCGACAGGAACTCGAGGATCTTGTAAGGATCGGGGGGGTCCCACAGGAAAGTGGGAGCCAGTTTGAGCAGTTGGAGCACGGGGCGGGCCGTGGAGCTCGACGGCATGCCAAGACTGGGAAAGCCCTCTTGCACGAGGGCGTTTTCGAGCAGCCGGTTTTTTTCCGGGATGATACATCCCAGCGAGGTGTCAGGATTTTTCTGGAGCCATTTGGCGACGAACACGGCGGCATCCGTGGCGCGGCGGCAACGCAGTACCAGCAACGTGCCGTCGGCCTTGGCTTTTGCTTTGGGGGAGGCCCCTTGGTGCTGTCCGAGCACCACACGCTGCCAATGGGCCAAGTCTGAGCCTTCTTGGCCCAGCACAGATTCGCTCCACAGGGATTGAATGGGAGGTTTTTGCCCGCTGTTGCGCAAGGTTTGGAAAAGCCGGCGAAAAGCCGCAGGCAGGTGCTCGAGCGGTTCGTTCAGCCATATTTCCGTCAAGGGATGGGAGCGCCTTTGCAGCTGCTCGATCACGGCGGCGAAGCGGTCGGCATATCCCTCGGGCAGGGGAGGCTGGTCACCTCTTCCCGCCGAGTGCAAGTTTTCGATATCCGACAGCACGCGCAGGCGCTCAGGCATGCCTGCCCCTGGCTTGAAATCCCAGCCGGCCATCAGCAATTCATCGCGCCGATTCAGTACCGTGGAGGCTGTGGCAAAGGGATCCGCCTCGAACGATTTGGCGTAAAACGCCTCGGGATGGGCTTGCAGATAGGTTGCCAACGCTTGGCGGTAGCGCTCTATGCGCAACACCTCTACGTCGGGCCGATGGCGCGACAGACCCAAGTGGCTTTCCAGCAGGTGGAGCAAGGAGCGGCGGCCGCAGACGTGAGCGCCAGCTGAATTGCCCACGTCCGGCAACACCAGCTCGTCGAATTCCAGACCAAAGATGAGTTTCATGGCACCAGTTTGGCCCGGCACGGGCCCTTGGACTCGAAATGTTGAAAGGTGTGTCAGGTGGTTGACAGCCTATGGTGGCATGTGGCCTGCATCAACCGCCGCTGCCAGTTTCCTTGCGGAGCTGCTGGATTTGGGTGTCCCAGAGTTGTTTCTGTTCTTCCTCTTCGTCGGCATCGCAGAAGTCGGTAATCTCCAGGATGGTCTCGCCTGTCACGGGAGAGACGCTGATCTTGAATTCCAGGTACTCGCCTTCGCGGTCGTCTTCGAGCCAGTCGAAGCGGACCAGTTCGTTTTCGACGTCTTCAGACAAGCGGGCCACTTCCTCGAAGCCACTCCATTCGAAGGTGTAAATGCCGTCGGGCTGTACGTCCACGCCATCGCAAAACCAGCGCACCAGGTTGGAGGGTGCGGTGAAAAACTGGTATAGGATGGCGGGGGAAGCCCGCAACAAATACTCCAGGGTAATCTTCTTTCTTTCCATATACGGTTGTTCTTCGTTAGAAAAGGCGCAAAATTCAGTGCCGTTGGGGCGAGCCCTGCGCCGGCCGCGCAATAAAGGATAAATCACAAAGAAAACAAAAACTGAAATTCATTTTGCCAAAACAGACTCGTGGCATATCCAGTCCGGTTTGATCTTTCCCAGCAAGAAGCGTCGTTTTTCCATGTTTTCACCTTCCAGGCCTCTTTGGTAGGGCCGTATCCCTTAATGTTGCGTGCCAGAACGGTGCCGCAAATCGCGCTTGGGCATGGATTTGGCAGTCTGGCGCCCCCATGTTGCGCACATCGAATATGGAAAACTAACTGCCAGATGTGGATAAATCGTGTCGTGCCAGCGAGCGGCAGACTTGACAGCAGCGGGGTCAGCCTTTATTTTTGCCCCACTTCGAAGCAAACCAGCTGATCAAACCCGGAATTCGTTCAGTCAGCGCTCTGGTTCCCACGGCAAATCCTCCAACGCGAATCCCATCCCATCCGGTGAACGACCTCAGAACACTTGAACTAACCACTAAAGCATTGGCTCGATGAGACAGCTGAAGATTACCAAATCCATCACCAACCGCGAAAGCCAATCTCTCGAAAAGTATCTCCAGGAAATCGGCAAAGTGGACCTGCTTACCCCGGAAGAGGAAGTTGAATTAGCCAAGCGAATCAAGCAAGGCGACCAGGAAGCCCTCGAAAAACTGACCAAGGCCAACCTGCGTTTCGTGGTCTCTGTGGCCAAGCAGTACCAGAACCAAGGCCTTTCGCTCAGTGACCTGATCAACGAAGGAAACCTCGGCCTCATCAAGGCAGCCCAGCGCTTCGACGAAACCCGCGGCTTCAAATTCATCTCCTATGCCGTTTGGTGGATCCGTCAGTCGATCCTTCAGGCATTGGCCGAGCAAAGCCGCATCGTGCGCCTGCCGCTCAACAAAGTCGGCAGCCTCAACAAGATCAACAAAGCTTTCTCCGAGCTCGAACAAACCTTCGAGCGCGAACCCTCCGCCGAAGAGCTCGCCGCCCAGCTCAACATGGCCTCCGAAGAAGTCGAAACTACCTTGAGCGTGGCTGCCCGACACGTCTCCATGGACGCCCCCTTCGTCGATGGGGAAGACAACTCACTCATCGATGTGCTCGAAAATCCGCATTCCCCCATCACCGACCGCGAGCTCGAGTACACCGAATCCTTGCGCAGAGAAATCGAACGCTCGCTGAGCACGCTCACCGACAGGCAGTGCGACGTGATCAAACTGTATTTCGGCATTGGCGTCGAACACCCCATGTCTCTGGAAGACATTGGAGAAAAATTCGGGCTTACCCGCGAACGTGTTCGGCAGATCAAAGACAAAGCCATCAATAAGCTGCGCTCTGCCAATCGCAGCAAGTTGCTCAAATACTACCTTGGCAACTGATTCTACCATCGTGCTGGTCAGTTGGCACGGGCCGGGCCTTTCGCAGTGAGCGTGAGGCCCGGCCAGCATTTTATGCCCCGAGCTGAATCCCTCAACCCATTGCGCCTATGCTAACCAGAATCGTCAAGATGACCTTTCGGCCCGACACCGTCGCCGATTTCCTCGCCATTTTCGAAGAAGTCAAAGAAAAAATCCGTAGCGTGGAGGGTTGTACGCAGATGGACCTCTATCGCCAGATCGACAAGCCGGAAGTGCTCTTCACCATCAGCGTCTGGACCGGCGAACAAGCCCTCGAAGCCTACCGGCAATCGGCGCTTTTCACCACTACGTGGAGCCGGGTCAAGCCCCTTTTCGCCGCCCCCGCCCAAGCCTGGAGCCTCCAGTTGGCTCAATCGTAGCATAGTGGACCTATGTGGGTCGCCCAAAAAGGCGTGACAAACGTGACGGACGGGGGTGACAGATGTTCCTCGATTCCTCAGCCTTTTGAAAAAAAGATGGGGTCAGAGCAAGAATGCCATGGCGATGAACTGCGAAAGCAGCCCGATGAAAAAGCCGGCGTACACTTGGGCAGGGGTATGCGCGCCCAACAGCAGGCGTGCCGAACCGATGACCCCCGCCAGGAGGATGTACAGCAGCAACACCATGCTGGGGCTCACCTCGTAATGGCCCAGGGGGCCCAGGTTCACCAGGAATGTGTCGAAGTTGAAATGCAGGGTGTTGACGGCGGCCAGCCCCACCAGCCCGCCTGCGCCGGCGGCGTGGGCACTCACTTTGGTGAAGTTGTTGAAAAAAAAGCAGCCGAATAGGGCGATGGTAGCGCCGAGCATGGCAATGGTCAGCGAGCGGGGAATGGTCGGGTTGTGCTTGAAGTTGATGAACATCCACAGGTAGAAGACACCGGTGATGATGTAGGGCCCGATGCGCTCCTTGGGATCTTCCATTTCCAGGGAGGAAATCATGTTCAGCGAGCGCATGAGCAAAACTGCAAAGGCAGGCATGGCGAAAGTGGACAGAGCGATGAGTGTCAGCAGCTTCCACTGTTCGGCAATGTGAAAAACGCCAAACTGATAGGGATTGATGATCAGCAGGGTCACCGTCATGTAGGTGACGACCAGCAGTGGGTGGAAAACCAGAGAAACAATTTGGGCCAGCAGCCTCAGGGTGGGAGGGGCCATGGGTCGATGCGATTTTCAGCGGGCCGCAAGATAGGACTTTTGATCTCCGTGGTGCATTTCCCGTCGAGCGCTCAAAGCACTATTATTGCTGCATGGTGCACTGATAGGGGAGGGCAAAACTGTCGTCAATTCCAGCCCATGTTCGAATTAGCAAGCATAGTCGTGTTGGGCATTTTGTCGCAATGGGTGGCATGGCGCACCCGCGTGCCTGCCATTTTGCCCCTCGTCATTGCGGGCTTGTTGGTCGGCCCGCTGAGTACCTTGTGGACCTCCGACGGCTCCAAACTCATCGAGCCTGTGTTTGATCCCGCCAGAGGCACAGGTCTTTTTCCCAACGAATACCTCTACCACTTTGTGTCGTTGGCCATCGGCATCATCCTTTTCGAGGGGGGATTGACCCTCAAGCGAAAGGAACTTAAGACCATAGGGCCGACGGTTGCCAGGTTATTGCTGTTTGGCACCCTGGTCACGCTGATCGGGGGAGGCATTGCAGCCCGGCAGCTGCTCGATTTGAGCTTGCCTGTGGCGTTGCAATTTTCGGCCCTCATCATCGTCACGGGGCCCACGGTCATTGCCCCCATCCTGCGCAATGTGCCACTCAATCTGAGCCTGTCCAACATTCTCAAGTGGGAGAGTATCATCATCGACCCCATCGGCGCTACAGTTGCCGTGCTCGTGTTCGAATTCATCCAATCCGGAGGCAGTGTGGGTGATTTCACCTCCCATGCCTTTTTCGGCTTCCTGCAAGTAGTGCTGTCAGGGGTGGCCCTGGGTGTCATTGCCGCCTTCGGACTGTACTACCTGATCCGCAAAGAGTGGGTGCCCCTGTACCTGCTGAATGTGTTTACGCTGTCCATGGTACTGGCCGTTTTCGTTTTCAGCGACATGCTGGCCAACGAGAGCGGTCTGCTGACGGTGGTAGTGATGGGCATGGTGCTTGGCAACCTGGATGTGCCACATTTCCGCGATGTGTTGGTGTTCAAGGAATCGGTGAGCATCCTGCTCATTTCGATTCTGTTCATTTTGCTGGCAGCCCAGATGGATTTAGAGGATTTGCTATTGGTAGCCGATTTGCGTTCACTGTTCCTTTTCGCCATCGTGGTGCTCGTCTTACGGCCGGTCGCCGTGTTTCTGAGTGCCTGGAAATCAGAGCTGACGACCAAGGAGAAAATCTTTGTGTCCTGGATTGGGCCGAGGGGGATCGTGGCGGCGGGGGTGGCGTCCCTGTTTGGGTACAAATTGCAGGAGCAGGGTGTGGCAGGTGCCGAGTACATCACCCCTGGTGTTTTCATGGTCGTGTTGGGCACAGTGGTGCTCAACGCCTCTACTGCTCGCCCGCTGGCATTTCTGTTGGGCGTCACCCAGGAGGCCTCCAAGGGCATCCTGATCGTCGGAGCCGACCGCGCTGCCCGTGTCATCGCTGCCTACCTGAAGGCCAGCGGACGACATGTGGTGCTGGTTGACAACAACGCCGACAACATCGCCAAGGCTAAACGCATGGGCCTCGAAGCCTATCAGATAAACATCTACACCGAGGACCTCGAACAACACATCGAACTGCTCGACATCGGCTACCTCATCGCCATGACGGCCAACCAAGATGTGAACAACTTCGTAGTCAAAAAATACCGGGATGTGTTTGGCGAGTTGGGTACCTTCCGCCTGCTCACTCCTGAAGAGCTTAAGTTGCCGCCTTCGCAATTGCCTGCCCAAGGCATTTTCTCCTATACCGACGATTACCTTAACCTCAATGAAGTGGCCCGCGACAATCCCGCCATTCACGAAATCCCCATCCGATCCGTTGAACACCTCACACAATTGATGGAACTGATGAAGACCAGTGTGCGCGTGCCGCTTTTCATCAAACATCCCGATGGCTTTCTCGACGTCATTCCAAGAGAGATCGAGCACCTTCCCTTGGACGAAGGTGGATACTACCTGGTGTACATGGGCGATGCCCTCCCAGAAGAGGTGCGCAGTTTCAATTGAAGCCCTCGATCTGGGCTATTCCTCGGCGGAAAAGGTTTGGGTGCGCAGCAAAATGCCTGCATGATGAAAAATGATAGGGGTGCATCCTTGCCTCTTGCCGTCATTCAAAAGCCCCGCTGACAGTCGGCTCGGGGCTGGGGGGTATTTACACATTAGTTCATTGCAACCTGAAGTACGCCGGAACACTCCCCAACCGCCTCGGCAAAGGCAACCATTGCCATCGAATTGCTGAGTCCCCTGCAGGGCCAAAGCCCGGTGGCGGAGATGCTGGCCGTTCAGGTTTCGAATCCTGTAATGCGGGCAGCCTTGCCCCACATGAAGATGGAAACATCCTCCTCGACGGGCTCGATCCAAACCTTGACCCGCTTGCCAGGGTGTTTGATTTGTTCGGGCATGTTCACTGCCCGCCATTCATTGCCTTCGTCGTCGATGATGCCCCAACAACCGGGGCCAAGGTCTTTCCAGACTACCTTCCCTTCGATTCTCCTGCGCTCTTTTTTCATGACTTTGAAAATTGTGTTGAAAAATCTACTGCATTGTCGGCCTCAGTCTGCCAGGACGGTAGCGGGGCGTTTGGGCCAATAGCTTCCGATAAGCATCGCTACGAAGCTCACCCACAAACCGTGGATGAGACTCGGCCACTCAGTGGGTAACACGAATTCACACAAGAGCCATGTACCCATGCCTGCCGACATGGACAAGATGGCGCCCAGTCCTGTGGCCCGCTTCCAGTAAAGCCCAGACATCAGGGGCACGAACAGCGACACCAGACTCAGGGCAGAAGATTGGGCCACAAGCTCGAAGATCGTGCTGCCCGACATGGCCATGAGCATGGACCCGATGGCGACGACGATCACGCCAATGCGCATGGTGAACAGCAACTGCCGGTCGCTCATGTCACCAACCAAGGGCTTGATGAGGTTTTCGCCCAAGACCGTCGCTGGCGCCAGGATGGCTCCGGAAGTGGTGCTGAGAATGGCCGACAGAACGGCTCCAAAGAACAACACTTGCACGGTCAGCCCGCTGTATTTGAGGGTCATGGCAGGCAGTAACGACTGGTTGTCACCGTCGATGAGCTCGGGGTGTAGCACCTTGGCACACAGGCCGATGTACAGGGGAATGAATCCGATGGTGAGATACATCAGCCCGCTCAGATAGCCCGAACGCACGGCGGTTTTTTCGTCCTTGGCCGACATCACGCGCTGAAACACGTCTTGCCCAGGGATAGAGCCCAGGCCAATGGTAATCCAAGCTGCGATCCAGTGCACGATGTGGTCGAGGTCCCATTCTGGGAAAAAACGGTAGAACTCCGGTGGCTGTGTGGCAAGTACGGCCGCTGGGCTCCCCACTTCTTCCGTCACCTGCCAGGCAAGCGCCGTGATGCCGATGATGATCATTACAGTCTGGACGAAATCGGTGATTGAAACCGCCCACATGCCGCCGACGTAAGTGTAGATGACCACCACGACCGTGCAAGAGATGATGCCCCACGACATGGGCATGCCCAACAGCACCTGCAACACCACTGCCATGGCAACCATCTGGCCGGCTATCCAACCTAAATAGGAGGGAATCATGAACAACGCTGAAACGATCTCCGCAGCCCGCCCAAAGCGCATGCGATAGAAATCGTTGAAAGTAAGGATGTTCATCCGGTAGAGGGGCCGGGCCACGAGCGCTCCCACGAGCACCAGGCACAGCGCAGCACCGAAGGGATCTTCTATGATGCCAATGACGCCGTGCTCGACGAATACCGACGGAGCCCCCATCAAGGTCTCGGAGCCAAACCAGGTAGCAAACATGGCACTGGCCGACACGAACAGTGGCATTTTACGGCCAGCTACCACGAAATCCCGCGTGTCGTGTACCTGTCGGCCCGCCCAAAAGCCGATGGCCAGAGTCAGCAGCAGATAGAGTGCGACGAATGTCAGCAGCATTTGCCCTTGACGTTGGTGGATCGGTTTGTCTTGTCGGGGGTAAATGTATGAAACCACGTTACTTTGACCGGGCAAACGCACACTCCACAGGCTTGCCCTCGTAGGCGTTTGGCCACCAAAACACCATCCAATCATGCACGACAAAGCGCTTTTCGAACGGATGAGAAAGACACTTGCCCAGGCCGGGTTCCGGATCGTGGACAGTGACGAGGCACGCCCCTGGGGCGGCTTCTTCGTCATCGATGAGGGGCAAGCCAGTCGCTTCATCGAGCATTTCTTCCCAACGCTTTCAGCAGCCGATTTTGCAGGCATCGGCAAATTGAGCCCGAAGATCTTGCTCGTGGCGCCAGGCCAGCGACTAAGTTGGCAGTATCACCATCGACGCAGTGAGTTGTGGCGCGTCATCCAGGGTAGGGTGGGGGTGGTTCGCAGCCTCACCGATGAAGAAGGCCCGCTGGAAATACTCGAGCAGGGCGACATGGTCAGCCTGGCAATCGGTGAGCGTCACCGCCTGGTGGGCTTGGACGACTGGGGCGCCCTGGCGGAAATCTGGAAACACGCCGACCCCTTGCACCCCTCCGACGAAGACGACATCGTGCGCCTGCAAGACGACTATGGCCGGCAGGCAAGCTGATGAAAACCCTCCGCAGGCAGCTCCTGTCAAGGCATAGGATCAGTTCAAAACAGCAAGGGGCACGGAGTTCACCAATCGAACAAAGTGGGCTGGTCATTATCGGGAAGCAGGCGGAAAGATTTCCGATGGTGAATGGTTTCGCCATGGTGCTCGATGGCCTGTCGGTGTTCAGCTGTGGGATAACCTCGGTTGTGTTCCCATCCGTAATGTGGAAAGGCTTGGGCCAGTTGGCACATGTACTCGTCGCGAAAGGTTTTGGCCAAAATGGATGCAGCTGCAATGCAAGCGACCTGGCTGTCACCCTTGACGATACACCGATGGGGAATGCCCGGATAGGGTTTGAACTTGTTGCCATCTACGAGAAGCAGACCAGGGCGCTTGGACAGTTTGTCAACTGCCCGGTGCATGGCGAGCACGCTGGCCCAAAGGATGTTCATCTCGTCGATTTCTGCTGGCGTGGCCATGGCTACAGCCCAGGCGACGGCTTCCCGCTCGATGATGGTGCGCATGGTCGAGCGCTGTTGCTCGTTGAGCAGTTTGCTGTCGTTGAGCCAGGGATGGGTGAAGCCGGGGGGCAGTATGACGGCGGCAGCGAAGACCGGCCCTGCCAGGCAACCCCTGCCGGCTTCGTCGAGGCCGGCTTCCAGAACGTCAGAACTGGTGGGCGAGAAAAGCATGACAGGTGGTGTTCGATTTGGGAATGGACCCAACGGGTTGGGCGTCGTTGCGCAGGCAAAGATAGTCGAGCCCTCGATTGTAAAACGGCGTGGCTACAGTAAAGGAGACAGGCATTTTCACCACTGACTCCTCGTTCGCCCCCACCTCCTCGCTAGCCATGCCTGTGGCCAACAGCCTGCCCGCCCTCAATGGGGACAGCTTCAGTTGCTCTCATCCTCCGCTGTTCCAAGCAACACGAACGCCCTCGAGAGAGCGATCAAACAGCGTGGCGAGCCTGGGATTTTCCATCATTCATGAATACGTATCGTCAGTTTTTTTATTCCGAGCATCGAGGGTCATCGATTGGAGAATTTTCAGAAGTCCTTCCTTACGCCTGCGGGCCACGTAGATCATGTCTCCGTTGGTGCAAATCACTACACCCCCTTCTTTTTTGAGATACTGTTTGATGTGAAGGACATTGATCAGGTGCGATTCATGAGCTCGATAAAAACCCTCGCCTTGCAGCAACTCCTCCCAGACCCTCAGGGGCTGAGATACGATGAAGCGCTGCCCGCTCTCCATGTGGAAAATGCTGTAGCTGCGATCCGCTTCAATTCGAACGACTTCGTTGGAGTCGATTAGCGTAATGCCTTCCTGCGTTCGGATCATCAACTTCTTTTTTTCCATATCCACATTTTGGTATTCCTTTTTTGAGGTGGCAGAATTGGCTTGGGCTTTCAGTTTTATCTTTTTGATGATTCGCATTACCGCTCTCCTCAGGTGTACAGGTGAAATGGGTCTGAGCAAGAAATCGGCAGATGAGAAATTGAATGAGCGAATGACTTGAGTTGAGTCGCTGCCCATGAAAACAAATTCCTTCTCGAGGAATTTCAATTTGTCGAGCCGATCGAAGCCATCTTCACCACAGAGTGTGGTTTCGACGAAAAAACAGTCGGCCTGTGATCCCAGCAGGTAGGGGATGGCTTCCGCGTAGGAGTGAAAAATCGCATCGATGCAAAGAAGATCTGAGCAGTAGCGCTCGATGAGTTTCCTCAAACGCGGAGCCTCATCCTTGGAAGTAATGATGACAGAGGAGATCATGGTTTGGTTTTTTGGGGTATTTGGTGTAACGGCCCTTGGGCTTTGCTGCAACTCCCTTTCCTGTGAATGCCGTTATCTCGTCAACTTGTAGGCAAATTACCTCTATTGAGATTGAAGTAAAAGTACAAAAATGGAAATCATACAAATGGGGGAAGAAGCCACGGCAGGGGCAAACTAAGAGGAAGGCGTAAATTTTTGGCTATTTCAAAATCCTCAGAAGGCTTGCAGGAAAAGCAGGGATCGCACTACGCCACTGACCGAGTGGGGGTGGAGGAAGTCTCCATTTTGAAGCATGTGTTTGAGTTGATCGAGTGAAACGGTCAGCAGGGAGATGTCCTCGGCAGGTTCGAGATTTTGAGTGGTGGTAGGTTTGGCGTCGAGTGCGAGGTAATGGTGCACCCAAGAATCCATGAAGACGGGATTGGAGGCCACGCAGCCGAGGTAGTGCCAAGTCGGGGCACTGTATCCGGTTTCTTCGAGGAGTTCGCGGCGGGCAGCCTGGAGGTGGTCTTCGCCGTCGTCCACCATGCCGCCAGGCAGTTCAGGCATGTATGCACCTATGCCAAATCGGTACTGGCGTGTGATAAGCACCTGGCGTTCAGGCGTGACAGCTACGACATTGACGGAGTCGTTACCGCTGAGCAATACGATGTCGAGCAGGTCGCCTCGCTGGGGGTGTTTTACTTTTTGTCGCAGGGCAGTGAAAAGCTTGAGGTTAGCGACTTTCTCTTCAGAGACAACGGGCCAGGGTTGGATTTTTCGATTCATTGTGGCGAAGTTGGTTAGCGGGTGCAAGATAGGTGCCGAAGGTGGCTAGGGAAGAGGGGAGTGCGTTTCGTGGTGTGGGGAACCCATGGGGGTATCAGATGCGTCCCTTTCTCATTTTGAGCTGTTTCACCAACCTGTTTACCGTTTTTTCCACTTTCAGGTAGTGCCAGGCATAGCTGCCGAATAGCAGCAGCAGGCCTGCGCCGAAAAGGGCGTAGCGAAGTGCAGCGAAAGCCTGCATCCAGGAGGGGTGGAGTGGCCTCACCCAAAGCCATTCGATGCAAATCACGAATGCTGTCAGGAAGAGCATCAGTATTGCGACGGCCCTGGCATTCATGACGGACCGGGGCGCCTGGCTGCGCATGCATTTTTTGAGAAAACGGCTGGCGTGCATGTGATGGGGTTCAATGGCGAGCAATTGCCGCAGGATGTTTTCGGCTTTTTCCAGTTGGTAGATGTGATAGCAGGAGGCGGCTTTGCGGAAAAGGGAATGGAGCAAGATTTCCTGTCCGTTGAAGTAGTTGATGTTGTTCATGAATGCCGTTTCGATAACGGCGTCCACCATTAGAAGATGTTTTTCATAGGCCCCTGTTTCAAAAAGGGCATCGGTGTAGGCAATCAGGATTTCGAAATACTCGTCGAACTCGAGCATTTTGATTTCCTCTTCATGTTGCTCGAAAAATCGGACGATGTTGTGCCATTGACGGCCGTCGATGGCGTGGAAATCACGGTATAGTTTGGAGTGCCAGGTTTGTCGGAACTCTGCCATGTGGTCAGTGCTTGCGATGATGGAACGTCAAAGATCAAAAACGGTTCCCGAACATCATTTGGCTTTGAACAAGGGGAAGAGAATCGGCTTGCTTGGGGTAGCGTCCAGTGCGAAAGGGCCGATTTGAAGGTTCAACAAATATAAGCCATCCGGTATTTCATCCGAAGCATAGATCAGCTCAGTGATGGTGGCATCGGTGCGTGGCGGCAGGGTGGTGTGAGATTCGAGGTTCCACCAGGCGCGATGGGCGAGCAACCTGCCACCGTCCTCTTCCTTGTCGAGGCTGGGCAAATCGGTCAGCAAGTGTTGCAAGCCACAGTCACGCAGGTAGGCGATGCCTGCATGATCGAAATAAGGGGGATTGGTGCCGCTGTACTGCCGGTGCAATTTGTCGGGGTCATTGGGCATGGTTCGCACGATGAGGGCTTGGGCCTCCCCTGGCTCAAAACAAGATCGAAGCTGCGATTCGGTGATGAGGCGATCGCCGTTGGGCTGGCGCACGGGCCATAGGCTTACGAGCTTGGCCACGAAATGGAACTCGGACAGCGCCTGTTGTATGTTCAGGTCGGTAGTGGTGATGTGAGCGAGGCACTCGGTATGGGTGCCGTTGCCGTGCGGGTTGAATTGCACGTTGAAGAAGTTCACGGGCCCGCCTTCCCGGGTCGAGCCAACGAAACCGCCGGCTCTGACGGGGTGGGCTTCCATGTAGGGGGCAAAGAAACAGTTGGGCTGTCGTGGGCCTGGTGCAAGCGGTATGCTAAGATCGATGGGGCGGCTCAAGTCCGCTTGCCATTCTTGGCCGTCGAGTTCGAAGCGTGCGATCATTGGCAGCAGGTTTTACGGGTACATGGCGCAATGTAGGGGATAGGGAGGTAAGCGTTTTTGCACCCCATCAAAAATGCTGTATTCTTGCCAGTGGAAGGCAAATCCTTGCCAGCAAACACCAATCGCTCCATGGCCACTGAGTCCATTCTCTGCCGCTATGCCGACCTGCTCGTCAATTACTGTTTGAGTCTCGAGCCCGGTCAACGTCTCTACGTCTCCAGTACTACCTTGGCCGAACCACTGGTCAGGGAAGTTTGGCGGGCAGCGTTGCGAGCCGGGGGAGTCGTGGAAACCGACCTGAGTTTTCGCGAGCAAGAACGCATCCTGATGCTCGAGGGCAGCGACGAAGCCCTGGCGCATGCGCCCCTGCTCTACCGCCACGCCATGGAACACTTCGATGCCTTCATCCACATTCGAGCGCCATTCAATTTGCGCGAACTGCAAACCCTCGACGAGGCCCGCACCAACAAGCGGCGAGAGGCTTTTGCCCAAAGCAGCAAAATTTACTTCGAACGCACCGCCACAAGGGCTCTCAAGCGTAACCTTTGCCAATTTCCAACGTTAGCCAATGCACAAGAAGCAGGGCTGTCTCTGGAGGAGTACGAAACCTTCGTGTACAAAGCCTGCAAGCTCTTTGAAGAGGACCCCATCGGCGCCTGGCGCGCCTTGAGCAAATCCCAACAACGCATCGTGGATCACCTGAACCGCTGTTCTGAGGTGCACTTCAAGGGCCCCGACGTGGACATCCGGTTCAGCACTGCCGGCCGCACCTGGATCAACTCCGACGGCCAGACCAACATGCCCTCTGGTGAAGTTTACACCTCACCCGTCGAGGACAGTGTCAACGGCACCATCTTGTTCAGCTATCCCCTCATCCATGCCGGGCATGAAATCGAGGGGGTACGCTTCTGGGTGCGCGATGGCTATATCGAAAAATGGGAGGCCCGCCGTGGTCAAGCCCTGCTCGATCAGCTGCTCCAACTACCCGGTGCCCGTCGGTTCGGCGAAGCAGCCATCGGTACCAACTACCAAATCGACCGATTTACCAAAAACATCCTCTTCGATGAAAAAATCGGAGGCACCGTGCACATGGCCATTGGGCAATCATACCTCCAAACAGGAGGCAAAAACCAATCACCCATCCACCTGGATCTCATCGCCGACATGAGGCAGGGTGGAGAAATCAGCGCCGATGGTGAGCTCATTTATCGAAATGGCGAGTTTCTGATATGAAACCAGGCCGGCCTCGAGGCATCCTACGAGTGGTTGAGGTGCCTAAATTTGCCGGGTCTGCTTCAGATTGTTTATGGCCAATTTTTCTAATTTTGGCCGCAACCCCCCGAAAAATCAGGCACCAAAGACGAAAAACCTGACACCCAAAACAACTTCATACAACTGCAAAACGTGGAGAACAACATCGCATTCCTGGAGCTGAAGTACGGCAACATCTACGGAGGCTTACCAAACTTCTTTGCCATCGCCGAAGTGGCGTTGCTCGTGTTCGAAAAACGCTCGAAGAAGATTTTCATCGAATCCTGGGTCAACAAGGCCGATGTCGATTACGTCAGCGTCATTTCGAAAACCAACGAGTTGGGCCACACCATCGGTCGCGAACGCATCGTCGTCAACATGCGTACTGGCCGTAGAAGACCTTACCTCGAAGACTTTCAAGTGGACAAACGCGCCCTCAAGTACGCCTTCAAGCAACTGCGGCCCGTTCACAACAGAGTCAAGCGCTTCCTCATGGACGCCTTCCGCAAGTACCGCATCAATACCATCGTCACCTTCGATGGCAGGCGCGATATCTTCTTGTGCGAACGTACCGGAGTCCGCTTCAATCGCATGAAAATCATCGACCTGCAAAAGGAACTCAACAAGGTCACTGACTACCTCTTCTCGCTCAACAAACTTTCCGTCATCATCAACTTCGACATGGACGGATCTTACTTGCGCAGCAACAACCTCGAATACTGGCTCCACCCCATCGCTGCCAAACAGCTCATTCCTGGAGGCGCCGCCTGGGACGCCGCTCGCCTCATGATGGTGTACAACGAGTACGAAAACCACCAGGCCGATTTTCTCCTGCGGGCCCAGCAGCTACTCAACAAAATTCAAGCAATGAAGCCCGCTGAAACACCTGCCCCCAGTGCTGGAGCCAAAGACGAGCAAGCTCCTCCAGCTGCCAAAGCTGCTCAGGAACCCACCAATGGGAAAGCAGATGAAGAGCAAGAGTGATGGAGCCTGCCAAAGGGGCTGTCATTGACATCGAGAAGGGTTTTACATTTTCTACTCGTGTAATTTGCTTCCCAAACCCGCAGCCTGGCAAGTATCCTTCGCCTCACGGCGAAGCTTTGAGTCCATTGCATAAGCAATCAGGTTGAAAATCGGTTGGATGTCTCCCTTTGCTGCAGGCTGGGCACTTGCCTGCCAGTCCTATCGACATAGCTCGTAGGCACCTGCAACCAAAGGCCCTACCCAAGGTGCCTCCTCACTCCTGCCGACGTAGCCTTCGAGGGGGCCCTCAAAAAGCTTCCTGCTGATTTTTGAGGTACGTATTTCCGAGAGGATTTTTTGAAAGTGGCTGAATTATTTACCTTCAGCCCGTCACTACCCCAATACACATTGCGCATGAAGGGGTAGTACAAGTTCTCGAATTCACACCTAATGTGAACGCCATGGCATCGAAAAGAAAAAGGAGACAGGCAGTTTTGGAAAAACGCTACACGCGCAAGTTCTTCACCGTACTCATCGTCTCGGTGATTGTCCTGTTGTTGCTCGTGTATTTGCTTTTCAGGAGCGTAACCTAATAACTGACTTACATTTTGCCGAAAAAAGCCCTGATTTCAGAGGCTTCGGAAGGCTGCATGCGGCCTGAAAGCACCAGCCTAACCTCGCGGCGTCGGGCGGCACTTTCGTACAACTGCTGCTCTTCGTTGGTGAGCGGAATGACGGGCGGGACGGGCTTGGGGCGTTTGGTCTCCTCGTCGATGGCTACGAAGGTGAAATAAGCGTGGTTGCACTTGCGGGGGTTGCCCCCCTTGAGATCATTGGCAAACACCTCGACGAAGATCTCGACGGAGGTGTTGAATGCGCGTGTCACACGTGCCGTGAGCGTCACTACGTCGCCAAGAGGGATGGGCTTGTGGAAAGAGACGTGATCGACGGAAGCGGTAACTACGTGGGCCTCGCAATGTTTTCCAGCACAAATGCTGCCCACGATGTCCATCCAGCGCATGAGGTTGCCCCCCATGAGGTTTCCAATGGGGTTGGTGTCGTTGGGCATCACCAGTTCCGTCATGGTGGTGATGGACTCACTTACCTTTTTTGCCTTCAGACTCATGATTTTCAGGGTTTGGCATTGGGCAGCACGCAACAAAGTGCGGGGGCTTCTCAACGGATCATGACGCCCCGGCGCTCGAGGATGGGGATGTGGGTGAAGTTTTCCTCGCAAATGCTGCCTTTGACGAAGACATATTTCTTGTCGTACATGTAATCGCCATATGAAAAGCTCACCCAATATTCATTGGCGATTTCGAAGAGTTTGGTCTGGATGGGTTCGACGTGGGCGGCCTGCTGGGGCCCCACTTCGTTGAAGAAATGCCGCAGCACGGTAGTTTTCATCTGCTCCCCTTCTATTTCCCCATAACCACGGGAATTCACCAGCACATTGTGGATGGGTTCGTTGCGCAGGTTGATGATGTAAACGTCCCACATTTCTTCATCCACGACTCCGTTTTCTTCTCGGGGTACGATGGCTACGGCAAAATCTTCGACTTTGTATTGGGGAATGTCCTTTTTCATAGGATCACGATTGAAAGGCCGGAAAAGCCTCGTTTGAAAATTTGAAGCCGAATAAATCGGCAAAGTGCTGCTTGAGCAAATCCTTGACGGGTTCCACGTCAACTTCAGTGCCCAATTCGAGGGCCAGGGAGGTGACTGCCTTGTCAGCATCGCGAATCCCGCAAGGGATGATGTTGTTGAAATAGTCCAATTGGGTATTGACATTGAAAGCAAAGCCATGCATGGTGACCCAACGGCTGAGGTGGACGCCGATGGCGCAAATTTTCCTGGCTGGCAACACACTGGTAGCGGGCAACCACACACCTGTGTAAGCAGGAATGCGCATGGCCTCCAACCCATATGCTGCCAAAGTGCGAATGACGGCTTCTTCGAGGTATCGCACGTAGCGGTGCACGTCGGTGAAAAACTCGTCGAGGTCGAAGATGGGGTAACCGACAATCTGGCCGGGGCCGTGGTAAGTGATATCCCCTCCGCGGTTTATGCGGAAGAAGTCGATGCCTTTTTCCCTGAGGGTTTCCTCGTCGAGCAGCAAGTTGCTTTCGGAACCGCTCTTCCCAAGGGTGTAAACCGGGGGGTGTTCACAGAAGAGCAGGTAATGGCGAACGGGTTCGATTGGCAGCCCCGCCTCACAGCGGCGACGGTTGTTGCGTTTGCGGTCCACTACCTCGGCGTGCAGGGCTTGTTGCAAATCCCACGCTTCGCGGTATGGTATGCGTCCCAGGTCTTTGAAAATCACCTCTTGCATAGGCGTCTGGGGGTGGTTAGCCCCCCCTTTTTTTAAAGCGGTGCGAAGGTAACCATATTGGGTTGAACGCGACTCCCCCTTTATCCATCCTGCTGCGGCCAGTCGTTGCCGTGGCTTTTTTCGAAAATACATTCCACGGCAGTCCTTGGCCGCGCAGACGGCTGCCAAGCTGAGCGGGATGGTCTGCTATAAGGCAGGCTTGTCTGCCACAAGGCAGGCCTGTCTGCCGGATGGACTGAACAGGTGGCAGTTCATTGGCTTCTCCCACATTCGTCGTTCATGTGCTTGGAGTCAATCGAGTAATTGCCGAAATTTGGACACTCTGTCGAAATCCTTTTACCTCACGAAAAAGTAATCTCATGAAGACGATCGCTACCCTCCTCGCCGCCGTATTCCTTCCTTTCTTTTCCTTCGGTCAAGCGGCCCCCGATTTCACCATCACGGCCTCCGATGGCAATACACACCAGCTCTATGCCGACTACCTCGACCAGGGAAAGACTGTTGTGATCGAAATGATGTTTACCACCTGTCCCCCTTGCAATGCTTTCGCACCCTGGCTGGCCCCCCTGGATGAAAAATGGGGCAATGGCCAGTACGACGTGCAGTTCTTCAGCTTGAGCACCCAGCATTTCGATACAAATGCCAGTGTAGGCAACTGGCTCAGCAGCCATGGCGTCTCATTCCCCGGCGCAGGCAAAGACGGAGGTGCACTCACGGCACTCCAACCTTACCTCGATGGCCAGTTCGGCCCCTTCTTCGGCACCCCTGCTTTCATCGTCATCGCTCCCGACGGCTCGGTCAACTTCAACGTAGGTTTCGGCCTTACTGGACAGGCTAAAGCCGACGCCATCAGTGCTGCCATCGCCGCTACGGGCGCCCAGCTGCCTCCTGTGGACGTCCATGTCAAAGGCACCGTGACCATGCCGAACGGCAAACCCATCGGCAATATCACCGTTACCCTCCTCGACGCCGACGACCAGCCTCTACTCACTTCCGACAAACTCGACTTCCACGCCAACCTCACCCCTGGTGAAACATATCGCATCGAAATTGAAAAAATTGACTCCCTGCCTAACGGCACCACCACCTTTGATTTGGTGCTCATCACCAGGCACATCCTCGCCGTTGATACACTCGATTTCTGGCAATTTACCGCCGCCGACTTAAATGGCTCCAATACCATCTCCACCCTCGACTTGATTTCCCTGAAAAAATGGATCCTCGGCATCATCTTCATCCAGCCTTCCTGGATTTTCCTGAATGCCGATTGTGCTCCTCCTACTTCGAATTGCGACCTGGCTTTCACGATTCAGCCTGGCGACACCCTCGTCGAACTCTCGGTTTTCGGTGTCAAGATGGGTGATGTCAACTACAGCACCAACCCCAACTTCGCCCCCGGTGATTTGCCGTCCGAAAAGCTGGTGCTGCCTGGCCACGGGTATTCGGTACTTTCCCCTGGTCAACCCGCTCTGCTCACGCTCAGATTTGCCGATTTGCCGGCCGGTGCCCAACAGCCAGTGCTCGTGCTCGATGCACGCCAGGCCCAAGCCATCTCACTGAACCACTCCTTGCAAGTATTAGCCACCAGCTCGGACGGCAATCGAACATATATCCACCTCAAGGCAGATCCCAATGTGCCTGCGTCCCAACCGGCCTTGCTCGTGGAATTCACACCAGAGACGAGCGCACCTGCCAAGGACTTCATCGAGTGGAAAAAGGAATAGGGGTATTTGCGCGGTTTGGGCATCTTGGAGGTGTACCATCGAATACACCTCAGTTTTAACACCTGAAAATGCCTGAGCCCATGCAATACTTCTTGACCTTACTTGCCCTTGCCCTGCTGCTGCTCAGTGGCCACCCGCTCGTAGCCGCCTCGAAGCCTGCCAACGCAGTTGAAAACGGCAGGGTCAAAACGGAAGTCGCCGTTTCGAAGAAAACGTTGCGCCTCGAAAAAAAGAAACAGCGGATCGGAAAACGCCTTCAAAAACGCCTGCGCAAGTGGCAGGAGCGCATCGAAAAGCGCCATTCACGCACAGACGTCTCATTCAACCTTGGCTTCGTGGGGCTGATCGTGATGGTCATTGGGGGCTTGTTCATCGCTCTTGGGCTGATCATTCCAGCTGTAGGATTCATTTTTCTCATCATCGGCATCATCATCGCGGTGGTGGGATTGCTGCTGCTGATTTTACTGCAGTCGATAGGTATCCATATCGAGGACAGTGCTCAGTGATCAGTCAGGGGGATGTTGAAGCCGAATACGCTGCCCTTGCCGGGTTGGCTCTCCATCCAGATTTTTCCACCTTGGGCTTCTACGAATTCCTTCGAAATGGCCAGGCCCAAGCCCGTGCCCTTGGTCTTGTCGCCCTGGGCGCGCCGATAGGGTTGGAACAGTTTCTTTTGCTCCTCTTCGGAAATGCCGGGCCCGTGATCCTTGATGGCAAATTCCACCATGCCATTGTGTCGCACTACACTGATTTCTATGCTACTGCGCGGGGGTGAATAGCGCACGGCATTGGTGAGCAGATTGACGAGGACCGCCGTGGTTTTGGGAATGTCCACGTGGAGGGTCGGCAAGTCGGGTTCGATATACTGGTTGACATCGAGTTTTTTTTCGAAGACGAAAGCCTTGACGTTGTCGAGGGCTTTGCGGATGAGGAATTCGGCATCGGTACGTTCTTTCTGGATCTGGAGTTTGCCGGTTTCGATTTTAGAGATTTCGAGGATTTCGTTGATCATTTTGAGCAGGCGGGAGGTGTTCTGGCGGATGGTTGTGGCGAGCTCTTTTTGTTCGGCGTTGAGAGAGCCGATGCGTCGGTCTTCGAGTAGTTTGAGACTCATGTCGATGGCGGAGATGGGTGTCTTGAGTTCGTGGGAGAGGGTGGCCATGAAGTTGGTTTTGGCCAGATCGGCTTCCTTTAGTTCGGTGACGTTTTTGAGGATGACGATGTATCCCACGTTGGTGGCGCCGTCGGCGTCGGAAGTGTCCTGGACTTTGAGCAGATCCTTGTTGTAATACTGTCTTTTGCCCTGGTGGTCGACAGAGATGGCCGGCAGGCTGAGGTTGTCGGGCACCTGGTCTTGGAGTACTTCCCTAAAGACATTTTGGAGGAATTCGCTCTTTTCGGCGAGGGCCTGGGCCGGTTGGCCAATGATTTCGGATTCGGACATGCCCGCCAAGGCAAGGGCAGGGGGGTTGACGAAAAGTACCCGCTTGTGGTCGTCGAGGCCAATGATGGCTTCGTTCATGCGGCTGATGATGGTCTCGGTGCGTTGCTTTTCAGTGAGTATCTGCTTGACGTTGATACTCTCATATTCCTCGAGTTTTTCGGCCATGATGTTGAAGGAGTGGGCCATGGTGCCGAGTTCGTCGCGTCTGTTGATGACCAGACGGGTTTGGTAATTCTTGCGGGCAATTTGCCTGATGCTTTCCGTCATGGTCTCGATGGGCTCGGTGATGTACTGGGGGAAGTACGTGGTGGCGAAGCTTGCAAAGAGCAGGAAAAAGAATGCGGCGACGATGAGGTAGAGGGTGACGCGATTGGCCAGGTCGTTGGCCTCGCGGGTGCGTTTTTCGATGATGGAAGTGTTGAGGTCATAGAGGTTTTGGAGCAAGGACAGGATGTAACGACGCTTGAGGTGCATGTCGAAGGGGAGCTCACCAGAATCCACCATTTCACGCAGGCTGTTCTTGGTGATCTCGTAGTCGGTGCGTAGCTCATCGAGGAGTTTTTGCTCGGCATCGGAACCCACCTTTTTCGACAGGAGGTTGAAGTAGAGTTCAAACTGACCGAAAGCCTTTTCCAATTCGAGGCGCTTGAGGGAAGTGGCGGCACCCTGCATGTTGACGGCCCAGAAGAAATCGTTGACCGCCTGCGACATGATGTTGGTGTACTGCAAGGTGGTGTAGTTGTCGTTCAACAGCAGAATCAGGTTGTTGCTGGTGCGCTGCACGTAGTACCCGCCAAGAATGCCAAGGAAAGTAAAGCACAGCAAGATCACCGCCATCCCTGCCGTGAGCTTCGTGCGCAGTTTGAGGCTGTCGAGGCGTTGGAACATAGCTGCTGGCGACCAGTCCATCTTGCCCAGAGCCGCCGCAGCCTCTCGCACCTGCCTCCAAATGTTACTGGGCAGCCGTTTCATCACTGCAAACCACTTTTTCCATTCGGGACCTTTCATCGGGCAGGGTTTTTCGAACGGCCTAAACCGCTCACTTTTCTTTGCTTGCAATATTACCCAAAATGACCATGCTCCAAACGCTGCTTCCACCCTGACAACCAAAGTCCATTGCCTGCTGTTCGGAGCACGTACCCATGGGCTTTACTTCCCGCCCCGGTTCCATATTTTCGGGCCAGCACACATCCCTGCACAAAGAGTTAATCGCCATGCTTAAAATTTCCTGGTCACCCATTTACCGCTATCCCCTGCCGCCTGGACATCGCTTCCCGATGGAGAAATACGAACTGCTCCCAGAGCAACTGCTCTACGAAGGCACGGTGCGGCCAGATAATTTTTTCCAACCCGATCCCTTGCCCCTGGAGCTGCTCCTGCTGACCCACGACGCCAGCTACTGGGATAAACTCACCAACCAGTGCCTCAGCCCAAAAGAAGAGCGAGCCATCGGCTTCCCCATGACGCCACGCCTGGTCGAGCGCAGCCTTCACATCGCCAACGGCACCTTGCTGGCAGCACACCATGCCTTCCAACACGGCATCGGCATGAACATCGCCGGAGGCACCCATCACGCCTTCTCCAACAGGGGTGAAGGTTTCTGTGTGCTCAACGATATTGCCATTGCCGCCAATGCCCTGCTCCACGAAGGCCTCGCCGATCGCATCCTCATCGTGGATCTGGACGTACACCAGGGCAACGGCACCGCCCGCATTTTTCGCGACGAACCCAGGGTGTTCACTTTCAGCATGCACGGAGCCCGCAATTATCCACTGCGCAAGGAGCACTCCGACCTCGACATCGGCCTGCCAGACTGCACCGACGACGCCCTGTATCTGCGATTGCTCACCCAGACACTCCCCGCCCTCATCGATCGCGTACAGCCCGACATCATCTTCTTCCAGGCAGGCGTGGACGTCCTGGCCGAGGATCGCCTCGGCCGGCTGAGCCTCACACTCCATGGCTGCGCCCAGCGCGACCGCTTCGTCCTTGCCACGGCCCACCGCCACCGCATCCCCATCGCCGTGAGCATGGGAGGTGGCTATCCCTCACGCCTGGCCACCCTCCTCGAAGCCCACGCCAATACCTATCGAATCGCACAAGAGCTGTTTTTTTAATGGATTTGGAGCATGCCAGGCACCAAGGCCTGCCAGGATTTTTGTCCAATTCAGGCAGGCGGCACGAGGATGCTTTACAGGCCCCTGATCGCCCATTGCCCCCTGTGCGTCTGGTCACCTACTTAGTGGCAGCCCGTGCTTTCGGGCCAGAGCCGCCTGCTCAGTTGCACTGCCAAGCCCCAGCGGGTCAAGGAACAACTTGCAGGAACTTGCTTCGTCGATCTAAAGCAGTCTTTCATCAGTGCGTTCGGTTTTTAGGAAAAAGAAAAAGCCCCGGCGAGCCTACTGCTTGCCGGGAGCTCTGATGATCGATCGGGCATTTCCGATCGTGGACACTAAACACTATGGAACACTACGATGGAATATCAATTTACTGTATGGCCTTGGGGAAAGCGCTTGCGGATGTCTTCCATGAGGCGCTGGCGGGCAAAGTGGATGCGGCTTTTCACAGTGCCAATGGGCAGGCCCATCATTTCGGCGATTTCCTCGTACTTGTAGCCTTCGTAATGAAGCAGGAAGGGCTTGCGGTAGATGTAGTCGAGGTTGTCGAGTATGGCGTACAGCTCGCTCATCATGATGTTTGACAAAGCCTTGTTTTCGCAAGCATGTCTGTCGTTGACGAAGACGAAGCTGTCGGAGGGCTCACTGATGGTGGCGCGATTGCGCTTCTTGCGGTAAAAATTGATGAAAGTATTTCGCATGATGGTAGTGACCCAGGCCCGAAAGTTGGTACCCACCTCGAATTTCTCACGGTTGTTGAAGGCACGCAGGGCAGTTTCCTGGATGAGATCCCTGGCATCTTCGAGGTTGTTTGTGAGCCGATAGGCGAAAGGCAGCAGCTTGGGCTGAATGTCGTCGAAATAGCTATTGAATTCGATCGTACTCATGGGTGATGGATTTGGTGTGATGATCGGTTGAAAGAATCGGGTCGAGGTCTGCTACATTTCGTGGTCGTTTTGGAGCCAGGATTGTCGCCAGGCGAGCGTAAGCACGATTTTGAGTGTGATCAGCAAAAAGGAGGCGACGGTTTCCATGGCTGCGATTTTTCAAGTGCTGTCTCCGGGATGGCTTCTTCGCCAGGTTCGTTTTCACTTATGCCAAATGCCATTCCGCCAAATGCCCAGGGCTTGGCAGATCAGCCTATAGCCTTAGATGTCAACGACTTGTAGCTTTGGATTTTTTTTGTTCCCAAGGAAAGGGACAAGCGACCTTCTCATTTTGAGAAGGTGTCCTTATCAATTTGAAAGGGGCATTTCGAAAGCTGAATGATCAGCGAAAGGAAGGGTGGGTCAGGAGATTTTGTGTAGAATGGGCATCTGGCCAGCGTAGGTAGCGGCGATATTTTCTTCTGTGAATGTGCTGTGGGTATCACCAGCTGCTACGAGGCGCTGGTTGATCATGATTACCCTATCGAAATAGTGTGGTACGGTGGCCAGGTCGTGATGCACCACCATGAGCGTCTTGCCCTCGCGGGCCAGTTTCTTCAAGATGGCCACGATTCGTTCTTCGGTGGTGATGTCCACACCAACGAAAGGTTCGTCCAACAAGTAGATGGATGCTTCCTGGCAGATTGCCCGGGCGATGAACATGCGCTGTTGCTGCCCTCCGGAGAGTTCGCCCACCTGCCGGTCGCGCAGGTGTTCGATGCCCAACTCGCGCATGGCAGCAAGGGCTATTTCTCTGTCGTGGCGGTCGATGCGCTGCCAAAGGCGTTTGTGCGGATAGCGACCCATCAGTACCACGTCCATGACCGTGGCTGGGAAATCCCAATCCACGTCGTCGCGCTGGGGCACGTAGGCCACCCGTCGAAGATGACGCTCGACCGGTTCCCCAAAGATTTCAACCAGCCCCGTGCTCGTTTCTACCAAACCCAGGATGGCCTTGAAGAGCGTGCTTTTGCCAGCACCATTGGGGCCAATGACCCCGTACACCCGGCCCGCCTCCACATCTAAGTAAATGTTGGCCAGGACGATTTTGCGATCGTAGGAGACTGAAAGGCCTTTGATAGAAATGGCCGGCACTGTTTGGTGCGCTGAAGTTTGCATAGCGATCAGCCAATTTTAGAGGCCAAAAGTAGGAATGCGCCGATGAAAGCCGCCCCCAATATCAGCCACAACCACCAACCCCCAGCGGAAGACCTCGTCGATTCGTCCGTCGCTATCTGTTGGGTTTCACCCCGCAAAGCCTTTACGATTGTGTCCGTGTTGTACTTGAGCATGTCCAGGTAAGTGGGGGCAGGGGAATCCGGACCGCCGATGGAGTCGGAATAAAGCTTTCCCCCAATTGCCACGCCGTTGTCCCGGGCAATTTGCTCGAGCAACTTGGGGTTGACGGTACTCTCGATGAACACCGCCGGAACCTTGTGCTCGCGCACCAGCTGTGTGATCCGGATGATGTCGCTCGTCTGTGCATCCGCTTCCGTCGATACCCCCAACACCGCTTCGAGTCTGAGTCCGTAGCGGCGACCGTAGTACTGAAAAGCATCATGGGAGGTGATGAGGATGCGTTGCTGTTCAGGAATGGTCTGGATTTGCTCCATGATATAGCGATCGAGCTCTTCGAGCTTTTGCTTGTAGGCCAAGTAGTTGGCCTCGTAAACATCCTTGTGGGCGGGATCCAGCTTCACCAGCGCCTTGTAAATGTTCTCGATGTAGATCAGACCGTTGGCGGCGCTCATCCAGGCGTGCGGGTCGGTGGAGTTCTTGTAAACCGCCTGGATGGGTTCAATGCCCTCGGTGATGACGACAATGGGTGCACGCGTGCCCGAACTTTTGATCAAGCCTTGGAGCCAGCCTTCGAAGGTCAATCCGTTCACCAACAACAAATCAGCCCGTGCCACCAGACGCACGTCGGCCGGCGTAGGCTCATAGATGTGCGGGTCGCTACCAATGGGTACGATGGACTGGACCTCGACCAGGTCGCCAGCAATCTGCTGAGCCATGTCAGCAAAAATCGAAGCCGTGGCTACTACCAGCGGCTTTTGCTTCGACTGGGCACCAAGGACGGACAAACACAGGGTTAGCAGCAATGTAAGAGGCATTTTCATAGGTGCAGTTTTTTATGGCTCGTTGGGTTTGGCGTTCGCTTTTGGCGCAGGTTGTACCAACAGGTGCGAGGAGACCTTGCCGGCTAACACAGTGTCGGTATCGTTGGGAAGGCGGACCCTGACCGTTTGGTCGAAGTCGAACTGCTCCTCTACGGCCAGGCGGGTGCCAAGACCAATGCCCAACCGGTCGAGGAACTGGAGAAATGCCGGCTCGTGATAGCTGACCCCCACTACGACCACCGTTTTACCTGCTTCTACTTCACTCAATGGCACAGCCCTCAGGCTTTGGATGTTTCCATCCGCATCGGGGATGGGGTCGCCGTGCGGATCGAAGCGCGGATGACCCAAAAAAGCATCGAGCCTCCGAATCAAATCCGCCGAGCGTATGTGTTCGAGCTGTTCGGCAATCTCATGCACCTCATCCCATGAAAATCCCAGCGTCTTTACCAAAAAGGTTTCCCAAATGCGATGCTTGCGCACCAGGTAAAGGGCCAGGGGGCGACCCTCCTCCGACAATGTAGCGCCTCTGTGTTTTTCGTAATGGATCAGTCCTTTGGCCGAAAGTCGCTTGAGCATGTCGGTGACACTGGCAGCCGTTGTTTGCATTTGTTCTGCAATCGCATTCGTGGTGGCCACACCATCCCTCTCCTCGCTCAATTTGTAAATGGCCTTCAGGTAATTTTCCTCCGCCTGGCTTAGAGATTCCATGTGGATAATTTTCGCAAAGGTAAAAATATGTTTAGGTGAGTCTAAAAATTGGAAATCCATACTTCAAGAAAAATATGCCGATCCTGCTTGGGCAATAGATGTCCACCTGTTGAAAAGCCAGCAGATGAAAACTATTCGGACGCCCACTGGCTTCTGGTCTGGCCGGAGGGACAGGCGTGTCTGGCGCCCCGCCTGTCTGGCGTAAGGCAGGCCCGTCTGAGGCCGGACAAGCTTGTCTGGCGTAAGGCAGAGTTATCTGGCGAGGGCCAACATCCTGAAGGATGTTGGACTGGCACAACGTATTTATCCATCTCAGATGGGCCTGTCCATCTCAGATGGAAAGGTTGTGCTACGGGGAAGGGCCTGACTGGTGTGCGATTGGTGGTTGATAGTGGTCTGCAATGGCAGGTGTTTCCGGTCGGCTTCTGGCTGTATAATTCAAGAGCTGCTTTTGACGGGTGGGCCGACATTTTTTCGTGGCCGTTGGTTTCAGCGTTGGCCGTGCTTTTCGCGAAAAGCCCGGACGGCATTTCGCACACTGCCGTACTGGATGAGCCAGCGGCGGGCTTCGTCGTAGGGCAGGCCGGTGTCCTGTGCCACCATTCGCGTGCCCCTGTCGAGCAGTTTGTCGTTGGCCAGTTGCATATCCACCATTTTGTTGTCTTCGACGCGGCCCAGGCGGATCATGACGGTGGTGGAGAGCATGTTGAGCACCAACTTGGTGGCGGTGCCGGCCTTCATGCGTGTGCTGCCGGTGACGAACTCCGGACCGGTGATGACCTCCACTGGAAAGTCAGCCAAGGCGGCCAGGGGCGTGCCGGGGTTGCAAGTGATACAGCCGGTGAGGATACCGTGGGCTTTGCACTCGCGTACCCCCCCGACCACGTAGGGAGTCGTGCCCGATGCTGCGATGCCGACGACAATGTCGAGCGGGTCGACGTGCCAGTCTTGCAGGTCGCGCCAGGCCTGTTCGTAGCTGTCTTCAGCGTGTTCTACAGCTCGGCGAATGGCGGTGTCGCCACCGGCGATCAGCCCGATGACCATGTCGTAGGGCACGCCAAAAGTGGGAGGACATTCGCTGGCGTCGAGGATGCCGAGGCGGCCGCTGGTGCCAGCACCGATGTAAAAGAGGCGGCCACCTTGGGAGAGTTTTTCGAAAACCGCTTCTGCCAGGCGGGCAATGGCAGGGATGGCCTTTTCAACGACGAAGGGTACAGTCTTGTCCTCTGCGTTGATGTGCTGGAGCAGCTCGAGGGTGCTCATGCGCTCGAGGTGGCGGTAGTGAGAGGGTTGTTCAGTGATTTTTTCCATGGCTGACATGTCGGAACTGGTCAGTGCCTGAGGAAGTCGAGTTCTTCCTCTTCATTCAGGCGGGCGATGACACTGGGTGATTCCATCTGCTTGTCGAGCTGGCGGTGTCTGACGACGTACTTGACGTTTTCGATTATTTCGCTACTGACCTCACCAAAGTGGGTAGGTATCGGTGCGTTGCCAACACAGGCTGCGGTAGCCACGAGCGGTTTGCCGAAAGCTTCGATGAGGGTTTGGCAGAATGGCTCCTTGCACACGCGCAGGGCAACGGTCCCGTCGGGATGCAAGGCAGCCTGGGGCAAGTTGCGAGGCGTGTCGAACACCATGGTCAAGGGGCGTTGGTGATGGGCCAGGAGGGTTTCCACCCGGGGATGGATGTAGCCCACGTATTGTTTGAGCATGTCAATGCTCGCCACGAGTAGTATGAGGTATTCACCGGGCGGGAGTTGTCGCAGTTGCCGCGCCTTGCGCACCGCCTCCTCATTGGTAGCGTCGCATCCCACACACCATACCGTGTCGGTAGGGTAGAGGATGAGGTTGCCGTTTCTCAGGGCCTCGATGGCAGGTTCCAGGTCGGTGTAGGTCATCATTTTGGAGTGCATGCGTTGATTAGTGAATGTGCGGAAATACTTCCAGTACTTGCGTACAGCTGTCGTAGAAAAATGTTGGCTGGACTGCAGTTGCTGGTCGAAAAGCCGCAAAAGCTCTGCAGGATGAAATCTTTGTTTGAAAATGCTGTTTATTTTCGGCGTTCCTGAAAACGTTTCCCCAGCTCGCCTCGACCTCGCAAAGTTGCAACGATGAATCTTAGCGCAAAAATCACCCGCCCTTTCTTGGTGCTGCTGCTCATGGTGGCATTCGCAGCCTTCGCCCAGGCAGCCCACATCATAGGAGGCGTGTTTTATTACGAGTGCCTTGGCAATGGAAAGTACCTGATCACCTTCAAACTCTACAGGGACTGTAACGGTGGTGGCGCTCCTTTTGATTCGGGCCCAGGCTCTCAGATCCTTGGTACGGTGAGCATTTACCACGGCAATTCCAATGTAGAGTTCACCAGGGTGGAGCTCTCAGCCCCCCTCATCAAGAATATCGACCCCAACAACAGCAACCCTTGCCTCATACCCCCCAATGTCTGCGTGCAAGAAGGGGTTTATACCTTTCAGGTTACCCTGCCGGTAAGCACCCAGAGCTATCACATCGTCTATCAGCGCTGTTGCCGCAACAACACCATCACCAACATCCTCAACCCCGGCGAAACAGGTGCCACGTACTGGCTGGAACTCACGCCCGAAGCCCAGGCCGTTTGTAATAACAGCCCCGTGTTCAAGAATTTTCCTCCCATCGTGATCTGTGCCGGAGAGCCCATCGACTTCGACCACTCCGCCATCGACTCCGAAGGCGACAGCATCGTGTACGAACTCTGTACCCCCTTCGATGGCGGTGGTACCGACCAGAACAACTTCAGCGCTCCCAATGGCGTGGCCCCCAACCCCGACCTGCCGCCACCCTACCAACCCGTCACCTTCATCGCACCCAACTACAGCTGGAGCAATCCCATTGCCGCCAATCCGCCATTACACATAGACCCGCATACGGGATTCATGACTGGATTGCCTACTGCGCAAGGGCAATACGTGGTGGGTGTTTGCATGCGCGAGTATCGCAACGGTAAATTGTTGTCTGTCATCCGGCGCGATTTCCAGTTCAACGTAGCGCAATGCGACCCCACTGTCGTGGCCGACATCGCCGAAGACAGCCTCGTGAGCGAGCAGGGCCAGCAGATTTTCGTCGTGAGGTCGTGTGGACCCACCATCACCCTCAAAAACCAGAGCTATCAGGCCCAATACATTAGTAATTATAGGTGGGAGTTCGAAATCGATGAAGTGCCGCAGGTGTTCAGTACCTGGGATGCTACAGTGACCTTTCCCGAGCTGGGCACCTATTACGGCAAGTTGCTCCTCAACCCCGGTTCGAGCTGCGGAGACACTGCCTTGATCAAAGTGCATGTCTATCCGGAAATCCACGCCGACTTCAGCTATAGCTACGATACCTGCATAGCGGGGCCCGTTATTTTCACCGACAAGTCCTACACCGGTGACCCGGGCGGCATTTTGAAATGGAAATGGGATTTTGGCGATGGCATCGTTTCCAACAACCAGCACCCCCAACATCTCTACCAGGTACCCGGCAACATCCCCATCAGCCTGACCGTGGAGGACGGCAATCAGTGTAAGGCCGTCAAAGTGAGGAGTATCCCCTATTACCCCGTGCCACAGCTACTCGTGGTGGCTCCGAGTACGTACGTCGGTTGTGAACCAGCCACTATTTTCTTTGAAAACTTGTCCAAACCCATCAACGAGGAGTACACCGTCAACTGGGACTTCGGCGATGGGACCACCGGCCAAGGTATCAGTCCCACACACACCTACCTCGATACAGGTGTGTTCGACATTTCGCTCGAGATCATTTCCCCCCTCGGATGCCGCACCGATACCTTTTGGCCCGAGCTCATCACCGTGCTGCCCAGCCCCAGTGCAGGATTTACCTATACACCCGACAGGCCGTCCATCCTGTTCCCGACGGTTCATTTCCAAGACCAGTCGGTGGATGCCGTGAAATGGCGATGGATTTTTGGTGAAACAAGCACCTCGATCTTGCAAAACCCAACCTACACTTTTCCAGATACGGGATTGCAAAAAGTGGTGCAAGTAGTGTTCCATCGCAGTGGTTGCCCCGACACGGCCATTCAGTACATCGACGTCATTCCTGAAATACGTTTCTACATGCCCAACGCCTTCACGCCAGACGGTGATGGCACCAATGACACCTTTCATGGGCGAGGTTTTTTGGAAGGCATCAGCGATTTTCACCTCGTCATTTTCAATCGCTATGGCGAGGTCATTTTTGAAACGACCGATCCCAACGAAGGGTGGAACGGCAGGAAATACAACACCGGTGAACTATCGCCCGTAGGTGTCTATGCGTATGTGGTCACTTTCAAGGACCCGCGAGGAAAACCCATGGAGTTTCGAGGTTTTGCCACCTTGGTGAAATGAGGCAATCGCCCTGCCCACCCGCTTGGCTACCCTGAACCGAAGCAACGAGGATAACGCAAGACGGCCACAGCCGTCGAATCTAAACGAGAGTAACCTGCCCGCAGATGAGACACCTGTACCCACTGTCGATCTTTCTTTTGCTGTGCATGCCCTTCGATGTGCGAGGTAAACACATCATTGGGGGTGTGCTGACCTACGAGTGTTTGGGGGGCGGCAAGTACCGCTTTCTCATGAAGATGTACCGCGATTGTGCAGGGGGAGGAGCCAACTTCGACAATGCCGCTCCTTTCAGCATTTACAAGGGCGACGCCCCCCATCCGCTTACCACCATTATTCGAGGACCCTCGATGATCAGAAGCATAGACCCGCCCGATAACCCCTGCTTGCAAGTGCCCCCGGGCGTTTGTGTGGAGGAGGGGATTTATGTGTTCGAGTACACCTTCGCCGATTGGCCCTCCAACGAATCCTACACCATTTCCTATCAGCGATGCTGCCGCAACGAAGGCGTTACCAACATCAAAACCCCCGGAGCCATCGGAGCCACCTTTACCATTGAGCTGACGCCCGAGGCACAAGCCGTTTGTAACAACAGTCCCGTTTACAACACCTTTCCGCCCATCGTCATCTGTGCCAACGAGCCCCTGAGTTACGACCACAGCGCCTTCGATCCCGATGGCGACCAGCTCATATACGAACTCTGCGCCCCGCTCAAAGGGGGTGGGCTCGGAGGCCTGCAAGGACAGGGCAATGCCGACGATTGTGACGGCATTACTCCCACGCCTGCCTGTCCACCTCCTTATGAGGAAGTGGAGTTCATCAATCCTCCCTACAGCCCCCTCAACCCCATGGGAGGAGCACCTCCCCTCACGATCGATCCCGTGACAGGTCTTTTGCACGGCACGCCTGTCACCACGGGTCAGTTCTCCGTTGGCATTTGCATCAAAGAGTATCGAAATGGCGTACTCCTGTCGGTGGTGCGTCGCGATTTTCAGTTCAATGTTACCTCGTGCACGCCGCTCGTCGAGGCCCGCGTGGCCGGGCCCAACGTCCAGTACAAGGGAGGGCGGTACCACGCCGTTTCCTGTGGCGGCACCACCGTGCATCTCGACAATGCCAGCATAGGCGCCAGTTTCGTCGATGAGGTGATTTGGGAATTTCCCCTGGCCAACACCATCCTGCGCAGTTCGGATTGGGACCTGGATATGGACTTCCCCGGGCCGGGTCATTACGAAGGCAGCCTTTTTTTGAATCCGAGTACCCAGGGCTGCAGTGACAGCACTCGTATTGCGATCGACATATTTCCCGAGATACACCCCGATTTCAGTTACAGTTATGACACGTGCGTGGCAGGCCCTGTGGTTTTTCAAAACGAATCCTTCATCGACCTTGGCCAGGACATTGCCGCTTGGGCATGGGATTTCGGCGACGGCACCACCGATTCCGTCCACTACAATCCGTCACACCTTTACAGCGACCCCGGTGTGCATCCCGTGAAGCTCACCGTTTGGGATCACAATGGTTGCTGGCGAGAAACGACGCGGCAGGTGTCCTACCAACCCGTGCCGGCCCTCATCCTCGTTCGCCCCAACGACACGGTCACCTGTGTGCCAGCGAGTGTGTGGTTCAACAACCTGTCCACACCCATTGACGAAACCTATCACATCCGATGGGACTTCGGCGATGGCAGCACTTCCGATCAAATCAGCCCAGCGCACGCATTCCAGCGCCCGGGCACCTACGACGTCCGCCTCGAGATCACCTCGCCAATCGGCTGCTATACCGACACAGTATTCTCTCAACTGGTGCGGGTGGAGCCAGCACCTGTAGCCAATTTCGATATCGAACCAGATACCTTCGATCGCTTCAACAGGGAGGCTACTTTCATCGACCTGTCCGAAAATGCCGTGCACTGGGACTGGTATGTCAATGGTCGTCTCGTAGCGCAGGCTCCAATCGTCGAATACACCTTTCCAGACACGGGCCTACAAGAGGTGATGCTGGTGATTACCCATCCGCAGTATTGCTTGGATACCATGGTCAAAGTGGTGGACGTGGTACCGACGACTACCTTTTGGGTTCCTTCGGCCTTTACACCCAACGAAGACACCGTCAACGATTTCTTCCGAGGAGCGGGAGTGATGGACGGTGTACGCAACTTTCGGATGCTGGTATTCGACCGTTGGGGCAATGTAATCTTCGAAGCCGATGAGCCCCAAGACGCCTGGAACGGCCTTTACCAAAACGAAGGGCGGCAGGTACCTGCGGGCGTCTATCCGTACGTTGCAACCTGGATCGAACCACGTGGACGACCTGGCGAGCTGCGCGGTTTCGTCACACTCATTCGCTGAATACCGGTGCGGGTGCTTGCCCCTGCAAAGCACCTCGCCCCGCAGAGCGGAAAATTTCTTTTCGAAAGAAGCGCAAAAGTTTTGCAGGAGGCAAAATTCTTTACCTTTGCCGCCGCTTTCGAAAGAACCAGTAAATCATTTAGAAATGGACGCCATCAAGTATGTTCACGAGCAACTGACCCGCAAAAAGGAGTTTCCCAAGTTTCGTGCGGGCGACAATATTGCCGTGAGTTATAAAATCATAGAGGGCAACAAGGAGCGCATCCAGGTATTCCGGGGTGACGTAATCCAGATCAAAGGCACCGGGCCGACCAAGACTTTCACCGTGCGCAAAGTGAGCGGGGGCATCGGCGTGGAACGGATTTTTCCCTTCTCTTCGCCGAACATCACGGAAATCCAGGTGCTCAAGCGGGGTGAAGTACGGCGTGCGCGCTTGTTCTACCTGCGCGATGCCATTGGTCAGAAAGCCCGCATCAAGGAGCGCAAATACATTCGTCCCGAGAAAAACGGCAACGGCGATAAATAATCGCGTCGAATCGGGGCCATGGGCATATCCAGCGAAGGGGCTGTATCCAGCAGGATGCAGCCCTTTTGCGCATGGGGCAGAGCCAGCAGGTGGATTCCCTGTGCGATGTACTTAAGTTTGTCCGTCCTTTTTGGCCCGTCGGGCCACGCTACAAAGCCATCCGTGGCCAGCCAATCAATCCAAACCCCTTGTCCATGAATGCTGAACGACTCCTCGTGATTTCATCCCTCGTTTTTCTCTTTGCGGTCTGTGCATGCTCTAGTGACGAAGGTGTGCGTGAACGCGCCACCCAAGCTGCCCAGGAACAAGCTGCCAAAGGCAACCCCGAGGTGGCCCCCAGTGCGGCCAACACGCTACCCGTGGCCGGAACGATCATGCTACAGGTACAGGGAGGGGAAGTAGAAAAAGGTCAGGAGGTATGCCTGCCTCTCACAGCGCGCCAGTTTCACCAGGTGGTGTCGATGCAGTACACCTTGGAATGGGACCCGTCGGTGTTGGCCTTCAAAGGCATCAGGAACATGCGCTTGCCGGGGCTTTCGAAAGACAATTTCGGCACCCACCTCACCTCACAGGGCAAATTGACCCATGCGTGGTATGATCTGAATGTGCAAGGCATCGATTTGCCCGATGGGGCCACCCTCTTCGAACTTTGTTTCGAGGCCGTGGGTGAGCCAGGCGCACAGACCACTTTCCGCTTTAGCGACAATCCGACACTCATCGAAGTGTCCAATGCCCAAAGTGCGCTGCTGGAAGTGGTACAAGTCCCCTCGATCGTCAAAATCCGTCCCTGATCGTTACACTACCGGGTGCCCCAACCATTTTGAACCTGCCCGCTTTTGGCATCGAGCCCAGTAGTTTATTCCATGTTGGAAAAGATCGCTCACCGCAGCACCACGGCGGCGGTGTTGTTGGTGCGGTCGCACTCTCGGATGAACTGCTCGGAATCAAGCTGCAGGATGAGGCATTTCATGTACCTTGTTTTTTTGGATACGTCGAATTTGACGCTGCCCCGGAAGGTTTCTCCTTTTTTCAACAAAGGAGGTACGCCTTCTTTTTTCTCCAGGATGACCGCGCCGATTGGAATGGCACCCCTGGTGAGTTTTGTGACGCCAGAGATGTATGCCCTGATGATGAGCTTGTCACTATCGTCGCAGAGGTGAAAGTCTCCAAGACCGAGGTTGGTGATGGTATAGATGAGGTTGGCCTCCTTGTCAGATTCGGAGACGATGGACAGGGAGGTGAAGGCGACATCTGGGCAGGGTTCGGTTTCGAGGGGAGGGTTGGTCAAGTCGGCATCCGAGGGGGGCGGTTCCAGGCCTCCCTTTTCGCTCAGTTCGTCGCTTGCGACGGGCGGGGGCGGCGGTGGAACGTCCTGGGCAAGAGGGAGGGCAGGTTCGATGAATGGCTTGCGGCTACGGGGTACTTTGAGGGTGACATTCCTGAGCACTTTGCCGGCGGAGAGCTTGAGTTTTTTGTCGATGAGGGCCTGGCGGATGTTATCCCGGATGGGGTGGAGAGGGGTTTTGAATATGGAACTGTCGAAGAGGATTTGGATCCAGTGGATGGTATTGGTGTGGGAGAGGTCGATGTCGTAGCGGCCCGTGTTGGCGACGTCGAGCCGGATTTTGAATTGCTCGTCGTCTTGTTTGAGGATTTCGAAAGCGGTCAGCTGCAGCCGGTAACCTTTGTAAGAAGGCACCACGTAGGCTTGTGCGCTGGCGTCAAAGGTTTTGAGGGCCAGCATCAATGCCAGGAGGAGGAGAAAACCTACCGTGTGCGGCATGCCTGGTCGTGTAAGGTTTGGTTGAAACAAACTGCAGAATTTGTAGCGATTTACAGGACAGGTAAAAAAATGATGCCGTTTCAACGCCCTGGGTGGTCGGTTTGGTCTATGATGATATTCACGGGTCTATTGATGCTTTGCTGTAATGAGATGAATGTTTCGGTGCGTTGGATGCCGGGGATGTTCTGGATTTTGTCGTGTAGGACGTCGCGCAAGTGGTTGGTGTCGCGGCAGTAGATTTTTACGAAAATGGAGTAGAGCCCTGTGGTATAGTAAGCCTCTACGACTTCGGGAATCTTTTCGAGTTCAGCGGCAACCTGGTCGTAGAGAGAGCTTTTGTCGAGGTAGATGCCGATGAATGCGCAGATGTCGAAGCCCAATTTTGCGTAGTCCACATTGAGGCTGGCTCCTTTGACCACGCCGGCTTGCCGCAATTTTTTCATGCGCACGTGGACGGTGCCCCCAGTCATGTGGACTTTTTTGGCGATGGCGGTGTAGGGTTGTTCGGCGTCGTGCATCAGCAGGGAGAGGATCTTCCTGTCTAGCTGGTCTAACTTTGCCATATTTCGAGTGTTGGTTTGGGAAATGATTGGTGGAAAACGATGCCCAGTTTGAACAGAAGGCCGAGGCGCGGGTTTCCAGCACAGGTCATTTAAGCCTCCAAGCTTTCAACGAAAGGCAAACAAAGTTCGATTTCATTGGCAAGTTTGCAAACATTCGCCCAAGACGAAGGAATAATGTCGTGCCGACTTGTTGGTTTCTTGCGGCGGAGCTCGCTCTTTTTAAACAATCGATTTTCATGAGTGAAAACGCAACTCCCCATAAGTCGTGGAATGTCTGGTTGCCGCTGATGTTGGCTGTCGTGATGGTAGCGGGCATGGTGGCCGGGGTATTCCTGCAGGACAATCCGCCCACCATTACGGCGGTGGACGTGAAGGTGGTAAAGGAGCCTTCCTTGCCCCCCAGCACGCTGGGGCAGGGCAAATTGGAGGAGATCATTCGCTATATCGAGGCGCGTTACGTCGATGAGGTAAACAAGGAAGACCTCGTCCGGGAAGCGATGGACAAAATTCTCCACGAACTCGACCCGCACTCCAGTTACATTTCAGCCGAGGAGCTGAAAAGCGTGAACGACCAGCTCGAAGGTAGCTTCGAAGGAATTGGCATCGAATTCATCCTCGTCAACGATACCGTCACGGTGGTGTCTCTCATGGATGGCTCACCGGCCCTCAAGGTGGGCATTCGATCCGGCGACCAGATCGTCGGTGTAAATGATACGCTGCGCATCGGGAAGAACGCCAAGGGCGACAGGATACTGCAGGTGCTCAAGGGGGAGCGGGGTTCGAAGGTACGACTGGAAGTGTGGCGACCCTCGGAACGCAAGGCTTATCGGTACACCCTCACGCGGGAGAAAATTCCCGTCAAAAGTGTCAGTGCTTATTTCATGCAGGATGAGGATTGTGGATACATCCGCATCGATCGGTTCACGGCTCATACTTTTGAGGAATTCATGAGTGCCATGGAGGAGCTCGTCGAACGGAAGGGCATGCAAAACCTCATTTTGGATTTGCGCCAAAACCCAGGCGGGTACTTGCAGGAGGCGGTCAACATCCTCAGTCAATTTTTCAAGGAAAAGGACAAACTCCTGGTTTACACGCAGGGTAGCCATTCGCCGAAAACGGAATACATGAGCACGGGGCGCAATTTTTACGACCTCAAAAACATCTCCGTGCTCGTGGATGAAGGTTCGGCTTCGGCCAGTGAAATTTTGGCCGGCGCTGTTCAGGATTGGGATCGGGGCGTCATCATAGGCCGGCGCACATTTGGCAAGGGCCTCGTACAGGAGCAATACCCGCTGCGCGACGGCAGTGCCATAAGGCTCACCGTGGCTCGATACTATACCCCTTCGGGGCGGTGCATTCAAAAGCCATACGGTAGGCAAAGCAATTACGAGGAGGAGCTCTCCAACCGGTTGACTTCGGGAGAAATGTATGATGCCACCAAGATTGCCACCTCCGATTCGCTCGTGTACAGCACCAGCAAGGGGCGCAAGGTGTACGGGGGGGGTGGCATCGTACCGGATGTTTTCATACCGTATGACAGTTTGGAGCTCAACACCTATTACATCCAATTGAGCCAACACATCCCTGGCTTCGTTTTCCGTTACCTCGAACAACAGCGGGAAGCCCTTTCCGGGATGGGGTTGGAAACGTTCGTCAGTTCCTATTCGGTGCCTTCGGAACTCAGGCAGCAGTTCCTGGCGTACACCCGCCGCAACGGGTTGGCTTACGATGCGACGAACTGGCGGCGGGTGCAGTCGAAGGTGGCCATCCAATTCAAGGCACACATCGCCCGGCAATTATGGGGCGAAACAGGATACCGTATGGTGCTCAACCAAAGCGATCCTGCCGTGGCTGCGGCGCTGGAATACAACCATTACAAGGATCCCATTGCTGCCCTTGGGCATTGAGGGCCGATGAAAAATTCGGGATTTTCACCCCGTGCAGCACATCGTTTTTCCCATTGCCCCCTCCGCTTGCGGAGCGGGAAAATTTTATATGGCTACTCTAACTTTTCTACGAAAAACGCCTACATTTGCGCTCGCTTTTTTCCGACCCTCCTGGACAATGGTAGAAAGGCCCTGAAAACAGTGGATTTTTTGCCCTCTGGAGAGTCCTGAATGAAAGTTTCAATTTCGAATACTGCATAAAAAAGGATTGTATGCCAACCATCAACCAGCTCATTCGCCATGGGCGCAAGAAATTGGAGGTAAAGAGCAAATCCCGTGCATTGGGTGGTTGCCCACAGCGCCGCGGCGTGTGTACGAGGGTTTACACTACCACTCCCAAAAAGCCCAACTCGGCATTGCGCAAAGTGGCCAAGGTGCGCCTGACCAATGGTATCGAGGTCATTGCTTACATTCCCGGGGAGGGTCACAACTTACAGGAGCACTCGATTGTTTTGGTGCGTGGCGGCCGGGTCAAGGACCTGCCAGGTGTGCGTTACACCATCGTACGTGGCGCTCTCGACACCGCAGGTGTGGCCAACCGCAAGAAGAGCCGCAGCCAATACGGCACCAAAGCGCCCAAGAAGTAAGCCACCACGCAGCATTCGAAACTGAAACCCGAACGAGACTATAATAACTAATGTATAAGCAGGGATGCCCACAGGGATACCTGCCACAACAATTCTTCTGTAATGAGGAAGCGCAAACCAAAACCAAGAGTAATCATTCCCGATCCGCGCTACAACGACACGCTTGTAAGCCAGTTTGTCAACAACCTCATGTGGGAGGGAAAAAAGTCATTGGCCTATCGGTTGTTTTACGACGCCATGGATATCATCAAGGAGCGCACCAACCAAGATGAATACCAGGTGTTCAAGAAAGCACTCAACAATGCCATGCCCCAGGTGCAGGTGAAAGCCCGCCGGATCGGTGGTGCCACTTTTCAAATTCCACAAGAAATCAACGCCGCTCGCAAGCTGAGCATGGGCATGAAGTGGCTCATCCGTTTTGCCCGTGAGCGCAGCGGCAAAGGCTTCGCCGAAAAATTGGCTGCCGAACTCATCGCCGCCAGCAAAGGCGAGGGCGGAGCAGTAAAAAAGAAAGAAGACACGCACCGCATGGCTGAAGCCAACCGGGCCTTCGCCCATTTCCGGGTCTGACAACGCGGCCAAGCGAACTCAGCAACCCCGGCCCCTTTCGACCGGGGTTGCTGAGTTTCGACCGGTTGCACCCTTCGAACTCATTTTTCATCTAAACTTCACAGCGTAAAGAAATGGCTGCAAAAGATCTGAAATTCCTTCGCAACATCGGTATTGCCGCCCACATCGACGCCGGCAAAACCACCACCACTGAACGTATCCTTTACTACACCGGTCTGACTCACAAAATCGGTGAGGTTCACGACGGTGCCGCTACCATGGACTGGATGGAGCAAGAGCAGGAGCGTGGTATCACCATCACCTCTGCTGCCACCAAAACCCAGTGGAACTGGAAAGGCGACACCTATACCATCAATATCATCGACACACCGGGTCACGTCGACTTCACTGTCGAGGTTGAGCGCTCGCTGCGTGTACTCGACGGTGCCGTAGCGCTCTTCTGTGCCGTGTCTGGTGTGGAGCCCCAATCGGAAACCGTTTGGCGCCAGGCCAACCGCTACCGCGTGCCGCGCATCGCATTCGTCAACAAGATGGACCGCAGCGGTGCCGATTTCTTCAACGTGGTCAATGACATCCGTGAAAAGCTCGGTGCTCGCGCCATTCCGCTCCAGGTACCCATTGGTGCCGAGGAACGCTTCAAAGGCGTGGTTGACCTCGTCAGCATGGAAGGTCGCATCTGGAACGAAGAGGACCAGGGCATGACCTATGAAGTGGTGCCCATTCCCGAGGACCTCGAAGAAATCGTTCAGGAATGGCGCCTCAAGCTCATCGAAGCAGCAGCTGAATACGACGACAACCTGCTCGAAAAATATTTCGACAATCCCGATTCCATCACGGTGGACGAAATCCGCGCCGCCATCCGCAAGGCAACCATCGACATGAAGATCACTCCGGTGCTCTGTGGCTCTGCCTTCAAAAACAAGGGTGTGCAGGCCATGCTCGACGCCGTTTGCGCTTACCTGCCTTCGCCTGTCGATGTGCCTGCTATCAAGGGAATCAACCCCAACACCGAAGAGGAGGTCTATCGCAAACCCTCCGTCGATGAACCGTTCACGGCGCTGGCATTCAAAATTGCCACCGACCCCTACGTGGGCCGCTTGTGCTTCATGCGCGTCTATTCTGGCACCCTCAATGCAGGCGACGCCATTCTCAACACCCGTACAGGTAAAAAGGAGCGCATCGCACGCTTGTATCAGATGCACGCCAACAAGCAGAACCCCATCGACAAAGTCGAAGCAGGTGATATCGCTGCTGCAGTTGGCTTCAAAGACATCCGCACTGGGGATACCCTTTGCGATGAGAAACATCCCATCGTGCTCGAGAGCATGGCTTTCCCTGAACCGGTAATCGGTTTGGCTGTCGAGCCCAAATCGCAAAAAGACATGGACAAACTGGGCATGGCCCTGGCCAAGCTCGCCGAGGAAGACCCCACCTTCCAGGTAAAGTTTGACCAGGAAACCAACCAGACCATCATTCGCGGCATGGGTGAATTGCACCTCGAAATCATCCTCGACCGCTTGCGCAGGGAATTCAAGGTGGAATGTAACCAGGGCGCTCCCCAGGTGAACTACAAAGAAGCACTCACCAAGACCGTTTCGCACCGCGAACGCCTCAAGAAGCAGACGGGTGGTGCTGGTCTGTTTGCAGACATCGCTTTCGAAATCGGCCCGGCCGACAAAGAATTCCTCGAGAGTGAGGAGTTCAAGAGCGGCCAAACCAAGTTGCAATTCGTCTGGGACATCGTCGGTGGCGCCATCGACAAGAACTATCAGAAACCCATTCGCGACGGCTTCTTGGCCATGATGGAAAACGGCGTGCTTGCCGGATATAGCATCGACAGCATGAAAGTGCGGGTGTTCGACGGTTCTATGCACCCGGTAGACTCCAAGCCCATCGCCTTCGAACTGGCTGCCAAGGAAGGTTTCCGCAATGCAGCACCGAAGTGCGATCCCGTGATCATGGAGCCCATCATGAAACTGGAAGTCGTTACCCCTGAGGAATACGTAGGACCCGTGATCGGCGACCTCAACCGTCGTCGTGGCATTCCCAAGGCGCAGGAGCCCCGCGCTGGCGGTGCCGTGGCCATCCAGGCTGAAGTACCCCTGGCCGAAATGTTCGGCTACGTGACGGCTCTGCGTACGATTACCAGCGGTCGTGCCAGCTCCACCATGGAGTTCTCGCACTACGCCGAAGCTCCTCGCAACATCGCCGAGGAAGTGATCGAAAAAGCAAAAGGCCTTGTCAAGGCCTGATAAAGAATAGATTTTTCATGGCAAATCATTGTGCCCTGGCGGTCTGACCGCCAGGGCTTTTTTGTGCCCATACGTGCCGAGTCTCGAGCAAAAACATTCGACACAACCTGCCCCCCAGGCCTTTGGATATCTCTCGAGTAAGCGAAAGGCTGCCTCGCAGGGGAGCGGTCTGAGGCCTCCGAGTAAAGATGGCTGCAAAATCAAACACGCCCGATACAGCCTTTGCAAACGATGAACAGACAATTTTTGTCGGAAAAATATTTTCAGCCCACTTGGGCAAAACAAGTCAAATGCGCTACATTTGCAGCCGCTTTTGAAAAGGGTGGCTCGAGGTAGCAAGACCGAGGGTTTGAAAGCGGCCACAGGCCGTAAGGTTCGAGCCCGGTATTCAGGAACTACTGCCTGCGAGCCCATCAATACAACAACGGCATGAATCAAAAAATCCGAATCAAACTCCGCAGCTACGACCACAACCTGGTCGACAAAAGCACGGAGAAAATCATCAAGACGGTTCGCTCGAGTGGCGCTGTCGTGACTGGTCCGATTCCGCTGCCTACCGAAAAGGAGATCTTCACTGTCCTGCGCTCGCCGCATGTCAACAAGAAATCCCGGGAGCAGTTCCAGTTGCGCACCCACAAGCGACTGATCGAGATTTACACGCCTACCCAAAAGACGGTGGATGCGTTGGCAAGACTGGAACTCCCAAGTGGTGTGGATATCCAAGTCAAGTTGACGTAATTCCCATCTGTTGCGGTAGCGGAGGCAGATGCAACCTGCCTCGAGGGTGGACGGACTCGATGACCTCGATGTGAGCATTTTTTCCAACCCACCCAGGTTCAACCCAAGTACTCATTCGGAAATCGTTGCCTGTGGTCCGGCACACGTGCGTCCGGGCGCCCAGCACGATTCATCTATAAAAATTCTGCCCGATGAACGGATTGATCGGAAAGAAAATAGGCATGACCAGTGTCTTCGACGAATCAGGTCGCAACATTGCCTGTACCGTCATCCAGGCTGGTCCTTGCGTAGTCACGCAGGTCAAGGAAGAAGACAAGGACGGATACTACGCCTTGCAACTGGCTTTCGACGACAAGAAAGAATCCAGGACAACCAAACCCATGCTTGGCCATTTCAAAAAAGCAGGAACAACGCCGAAAGCCAAGCTGGTCGAGTTCCGGGATTTCGATGCCGTGGCCAAGGGCTTGGGCGACGAAGTGCGCGTAGAAGAAGTCTTCGCCGACGGCGATATCGTCCATGCCATTGGAATCACCAAAGGCAAGGGATTCCAGGGCGTTGTCAAGCGCCACGGATTCGGAGGTGTCGGGCAGCGTTCACACGGTCAACACAACCGCGAACGGGCTCCTGGTTCCATCGGTGCCAGTTCTTTCCCCTCGCGTGTGTTCAAGGGTATGCGAATGGCCGGCCACATGGGTAACAAACGGGTCAAAGTGCGCAACCTGCGCGTACTCAAAGTTTTCCCCGAGCAAAACCTGTTGCTGGTCAAAGGCGCCATCCCGGGCCACAACGGATCCTACGTGATCATCGAGAAGAAATCCTAAAATTAACTGTGCCTGAAGCAGTCGGGAAAAACACCCGCCGAGCTTCGACACAAAGCACTCATAGCGATGAAAGTTGATGTTCTGAATATTCAGGGTGAAAAGACGGGCAAGCAGGTTGACCTGCCCGATGAGATCTTTGGTATCGAGCCCAACGAGCATGCCATTTATCTCGACGTGAAGGCCATCCTGGCCAACGCACGTCAGGGCACTCACAAGACCAAAGAGCGCAGCGAAATTGCCGGCTCCACCCGCAAGCTGCACCGTCAGAAAGGCACCGGTGGATCCCGCAAGGGCGACATCAAGAACCCCCTGTTCCACGGCGGTGGTCGCATCTTCGGCCCGAAGCCTCGCGACTACAGCCAAAAGGTGAACAAAAAGGTCAAGCGCCTGGCCCGCCGCTCTGCCTTGAGTGCCAAAGCGGCCAACGGCGAAATCCTCGTAATCGAGGATTTTGGCTTCGATGCGCCGAAGACCAAGGCCTATTTGGCCATCCTCAAAGCCCTCAAAGTGGACAACCAGAAAACCCTGCTGGTTACTCCAGAAGTGGAACACAACGTGCTGCTTTCGAGCCGCAATCTGCCCAATGCAAGGGTGATGCGTGCCCAGGACCTCAACACTTACGACATTCTTCACGCAAGGACTGTCATCCTGGAGGAAAGCGCGATCGAAAAACTCAAAGCAATCGTCTGACACCCGTCGCAGCTCCACAGGAGCTGTCACGAATAATCGCTGAGCATCATGGCAAAGCAAATCATCATCAAGCCCGTCATCACGGAAAAGTCCGACCAGCTCACCGAAAAGCGGGGGCAGTACACCTTCGTGGTGGCCAAGGATGCCAACAAGATCGAAATCAAAAAGGCGGTGGCCGAAATGTTCAACGTCGAAGTCAAGGCGGTCAACACCATGGTCATGCCCGCCAAGGCCAAGCGCCGCAACACCCGCAACGGCATCATCAAGGGGCGTGTGTCCAGCTATAAAAAGGCTGTGGTCACCCTCGCCGAGGGTGAAGAAATCAACTTCTTTGGCGACCTCTGATGCGGCAAATGCCAGGTCATCCCCTGGCAGCCGTGAAATGTAAAATGCTAAACATCCAGCAATGGCTATCAAGAAATACAAACCGGTAACGCCGGGATCGCGATTCAGAATCGGTGTCATGCGCACCGAAGTGACCACCAATGAGCCCGAAAGAAGCCTTCTGGCTCCAATCCATAAAACCGGTGGACGCAACAACGCGGGCAAGATGACCATGCGCTATCGCGGGGGTGGGCACAAGCGCCGCTATCGCATTATCGATTTCAAGCGCGACAAGGAAAACATCCCCGGCACGGTCAAAACCATCGAATACGATCCCAACCGCAGCGCATACATCGCCTTGGTGGCCTATGCCGATGGCGAAAAGCGCTACATCCTGGCACCGTATGGCCTCAAAGTAGGCGATGTGGTCATGTCTGGAAGTAAGGCCGCCCCCAACGTGGGCAATGCCCTCTACCTGAAAGACATACCGCTCGGTACGAGCATCCACGCCATCGAGTTGGTGCCTGGCAAAGGAGCGGCCCTCGTGCGGGCTGCGGGTACCTCGGCCACCTTGCTCGGCCGGGAAGACCGCTACGCCGTGGTTAAATTGCCCTCAGGTGAAACCCGGCGCATCCTGCTGACTTGCAAGGCCACCATGGGAACCTGCTCCAACCCCGACCACGGCTTGGAAAGACTGGGCAAAGCAGGCGCCAAACGCTGGAGAGGTCGGCGTCCACGCACCCGCGGTGTGGCTATGAACCCCGTCGATCACCCCATGGGGGGTGGCGAAGGCCGCGCCTCTGGAGGTCACCCACGCGACCGCAAAGGCTTCCCGGCCAAGGGTGCCAAAACCCGCAACAAGAAGAAGCCTTCGAGCAAACTGATCATTTCACGCAGAAAGTAAGCATCCGATGCACGGGTAGGCAAACCCTTCGGGGCCGCAGCCCGGCATAACCAATAAATTTTCGACGATGCCACGTTCAATCAAGAAAGGACCTTACGTCCATCACAAGCTGATGAAAAAGATCCTTGCCGCCAAGGCAAGCAAGCGCAAGCAAGTGATCAAAACCTGGTCAAGGGCCTCCATGATCATCCCCGACATGGTGGGGGAAACCATTGCCGTACACAACGGAAAGAACTTCATCCCGGTGTTTATCACCGAGAACATGGTAGGCCACAAACTGGGTGAATTCGCTCCCACGCGCACCTTCCGTGGTCACGCAGGCCACCGCAAATCTTAAAACCACTGACTGAGTGCCCACCGGAACGAGCACGTTAAGTATCCCGACCGGCTGGCGCTGAAATAACAGATACAATGGAAGCTGTTGCACGACTTCGGAACTGCCCAATGTCTGCCAGGAAAATGCGCCTGGTTGCCGATCTCATCAGAGGCAAGGGCGTCTATGAAGCAATGAATATCCTACAGCACACCAAGAACGAGGCTGCTGAATGGCTTTACAAAACCCTGCTGTCGGCCATCGCCAACTGGGAATACAAAAACGACATGGTGTACTCGGCCGACGAGTTCGACTTGTACATCAAGCGCCTCCTGGTAGATGAAGGGGCATTCCTCAAGCGCATCCGCCCCGCTCCCCACGGTAGGGCGCATCGAATCAAAAAGCGCACGAACCACGTGACCATCGTGGTTGAAAACCGAAAGCCACTCGAATTCGAACTCAACCAGGAACCACTCGAGGAAGAGTTCGAAGAAGTGGAGATCTCCGAACAGGAGCAAACCAACGAAAAGGAGTAATTCGAATGTGGCGGCCCGCACTGTTGGACCCGCCGATAAAATTGAACTAAATGGGTCAAAAGACTAATCCGATCGGCAATCGCCTTGGCATCATCAGGGGCTGGGAAAGCAACTGGTATGCAACCAACAAAGACTTTGCTGACAAGGTCATCGAAGACGAAAAAATCCGCACCTACCTCAAAGCACGTGTGGAAAAGGACGAAGATCCACGCCGTTCGCGCGGCGGGTCGGGCATCTCCCGTATCGTCATCGAACGCTCGCTCAATCGCATCACAGTGACCGTGCATACCTCCCGCCCCGGCAACATCATCGGCCCCGGCGGTAAAAAAGTGGACCAAATCCGCGAAGAGCTCAGGAAGCTCACCGGCAAAGAAGTCCAAATCAACATCGTTGAAGTGCGCAAGCCCGAACTCGACGCCGCCGTGGTGGGTGAAACCATCGCCAAACAACTCGAGGCGCGCATCAACTATCGCCGTGCCATCAAGAATGCCATTTCACAAACCATGCGCGTAGGCGCCGAAGGGATCAAAATCCGTGTCTCAGGTCGTCTGGCCGGCTCTGAAATGGCCCGCACCGAAGAATACAAGGAAGGCCGCATTCCATTGCACACCTTCCGTGCCGACATCGACTATGCCCTTTCCGAAGCCCTGACGGTGTATGGAAAAATCGGCATCAAGGTGTGGATCTGCCGCGGTGAAGTGTACGGACGCCGCGACCTGTCACTCAACCTGGGCGTGGAAAAACGCGAACGCCCCGGCGGACGCGGAGGCAGGCCTGAAGGCCGCCGCGGAGGCCGCAGAAGATAATTTTGAATTCCGGGTCAGCCGTTTTCGAAATTCGGTTTACCTTCGCAGCCGCTTTTTCGGAAGCCTCCCGGCGCTATCTGCTAAAGCTGACAAGCAATCAACGAAGCCCGCGTTTTCAGACTGCGCAACCACTGAATCGGGGCCTCGAAAAACTCAGGGAAAATGCTACAGCCTAAAAGACTCAAATACCGCAAGCAGCAAAAGCCAAAGCTGAAGCGCATTGCCAACAAAGGCACCACCGTCTGCTTCGGCACCTACGGGCTCAAGGCCATTACGGGTGGGCGCATCACCAATCGCCAACTCGAAGCTGCCCGTATCGCCATGACGCGCTACATGAAAAGGGAAGGTCAGGTCTGGATTCGCATTTTCCCCGACCGCCCCATCACCCGCAAGCCGCTCGAAGTGCGTATGGGTAAGGGTAAAGGTTCGCTCGATCACTACGTAGCCATCGTCGAACCAGGCCGCATCATGTTCGAACTCGATGGCGTCAACGAAGCCACCGCCCGCGAAGCGCTGCGTCTGGCTGCCCAAAAACTGCCGGTGCTCACCAAAGTGACGGTGCGCCCCGACATGATGAAATTCTGAAACATCGACGGTGTAACACCATGGCCTGTTGCCTGGCTGCCCCACCGACACATTGAATACCTGCAACAATGGCAAGTAAAAAATTTCTCGAGCTACAGGAGTTTTCCATGGAAGACCTCATGGCCGAACTGCGTGCCACCGAGGCTGACTATCAGAAGATGAAGTTCGACCATGCCGTCAAAGGCCTCGACAACCCCATGGAATTGCGCACCATGCGCCGCGACATCGCTCGATTGAAAACCGAAATTCGACGTCGTGAGCTCGAAGCCATGACCCCGGAACAACTCGCTCGGCGCAGCAAAATCCGCGCCCGACGCCGCCGCAACAAATGACCCAACCCCATCGACCAACCTGAAAACTTTGACCGGAATCCCGGTTGACAAGATTTGCAAAACCTGAATAATGGAGCAGCAAACCAGAAAATTGAGAAAGACGAGGGTCGGCGTGGTGGTCAGCAACGCCATGAACAAGACCATCAACGTTCGCGTCGAACGCCGCCTGCAGCACCCCATTTACGGAAAGTCCGTGAAGAAGTCCAAGAAATTCATGGCCCATGACGAAAACAACGAGGCCAATGTAGGCGACTTGGTGCGCATCATGGAGACTCGTCCGCTGAGCAAGCGCAAGCGCTGGCGCCTCGTCGAGATCATCCAGCGCGCAAAATAAGCCGCCGGCCCCGGCCGGCATGCCTGGCCCTCGGGCCATTCATATTGAACCGCAAATTTCATTGGTGCTATGATACAGCAAGAATCGAGGCTCAAAGTGGCAGACAACAGCGGTGCAAAGGAAGTGCTTTGCATCCGCGTGCTGGGTGGTTCCCACCGCCGTTATGCCTCCGTAGGCGACAAAATCGTCGTCACTGTCAAAACCGCTTCACCAGGTGGTATCAAGAAGGGTACGGTGTCCAGAGCCGTGGTGGTCAGAACCAAAAAGGAAATACGCCGCCGCGATGGATCCTACATCCGCTTCGACGACAACGCCTGCGTGCTGCTGAACAACCAGGATGAACCTCGCGGCACCCGCATCTTTGGCCCCGTTGCCAGGGAGCTGCGTGAAAGAGATTACATGCGCATCGTTTCGCTGGCCCCAGAAGTACTCTGAGCCAAGCACTCAAGCAATCAACAGCCAACAGCTTTCAATCATGGCAAAATCAGCTAAAAAACACCGGTTCGCACCCAAGCTCCACATCAAAAAAGGAGACAAGGTGATGGTGATCGCCGGCATCAATAAAGGCAAAACGGGCGAGGTGCTCGAAGTTTTCCCCAAAAAATACCGCGCCATCGTTGACAATGTCAACATCGTCAAAAAGCACCAGAAACCCACCCAAGCCAACCCAAGCGGTGGCATCATAGAAGTGCCGGCCCCGATTCACATCTCGAACCTCATGCTGCTGGACCCCAAAACGGGAGAGCCTACCCGCATCGGCCGAAAACTCGTCGATGGTAAAATGGTGCGCTACTCCAAAAAAACGGGGGAAATCATCAATTAATCCAAGCTCAACCTTCTTAAGTGATGAAATACATTCCGAGGCTTAAAGAGAAATACCTCAAAGAAGTGGTGCCGGCACTGCAAGAGCAGTTCCAGTACAGCAACCCACTCGAGGTGCCACGGTTGGTCAAAATTTGCATCAACCAGGGTGTGGGCGATGCCACTCAGGATAAAAAACTGGTGGACGTAGCCCAAGAAGAAATCTCCCTCATCGCCGGCCAGCGGGCCGTCGTTACGAAGGCCAAGCGCAGCGTATCGAACTTCAAACTGCGCGAAGGCATGCCCATTGGCGTGCGCGTTACCCTGCGCAAAGACCGCATGTGGGAATTCCTCGATCGCCTCATCAATGTCGCCCTGCCACGGGTGCGCGACTTCCGCGGCATCAATGACAAGAGCTTCGATGGTCGCGGCAACTATTCCATGGGCGTTTCCGAACACATCATCTTCCCGGAAATCGACTTGGACAAGGTTTCCCGCATCACTGGCATGGACATCACCATCGTCACCACAGCTAAAACCGACGCCGAGGCCTATGCCCTGCTCAAAGGTCTTGGCATGCCTTTCAAAGGCGCTAATCAATAATCCGTCATGGCAAAGAAATCGATCATAGCCCGCGATTTGAAAAGAGCACGCATGGTAGCCAAGTACGCCGAGCTGCGCAAAAAGCTCAAAGAGGCTGGTGATTACGAAGCCCTCGACAAGCTTCCCCGCAATGCCTCGCCCGTCAGGCTGCACAACCGCTGCCGCCTCACCGGTAGGCCCAAAGGCTACATGCGTAAATTCGGCCTGTGCCGCGTGAAATTCCGCGAAATGGCACTCGCCGGCAAAATCCCTGGCATCACCAAAGCAAGCTGGTAATCAATCGCCGGGCCCTCACCCGGAGTGAAATTTTCTAAAAATGGCAGTTACAGACACCATAGCTGATTTTCTGACCCGCATCCGCAATGCGCAACAGGCCGGGCATAAGGTGGTCGAAATTCCGAGCAGCAAGGAAAAAAAGGCCATCACCGAAATCTTGTACAACAATGGATACATCCTCAAGTACAAGTTCGATGACGAGGCCGGCAAGCACGGCGTCATCAAGATCGCCCTCAAATACGACCCGATCACCAAAGAACCCGTGATCAAAAAGCTGGAGCGCATCAGCAAGCCTGGTCTGCGCAAATACACCAAGGCCAAAGACTTGCCCCGCGTCATCAACGGCCTGGGCATCGCCATCATCTCCACCTCTCGTGGCATCATGACCGACAAACAGGCCCGTGATGAAAACGTGGGTGGTGAAGTCCTCTGTTTCGTTTATTGATTTGGTCGGTTTGGCCAATTAACCACAATAACCTGCATCCATCATGTCACGAATTGGAAAGAAGCCGATCACAATCCCCAACGGCGTGACCGTCGAAGTCACTCCCGGCAATGTGGTCAAGGTCAAAGGGCCCAAAGGCGAACTTGCCCAGCAAGTTGACAAGGATCTCAAAGTCAAGGTCGAAAATGGGGTCATCACCCTCGAGCGTCCGACCGACCAAAAGCGCCACCGCGCCATGCATGGCCTTTATCGCTCCCTTATCTACAACATGGTGGAGGGTGTATCCAAAGGCTTCAAGCGTGAGCTGGAACTCGTCGGCGTTGGTTACCGCGCCAACAATACAGGCCAGCTTCTCGAACTGGTCGTCGGCTACTCACACCCCATCATGTTTTATGTGCCTGATGAGGTGAAGTTGTCAACAGCCCAGGAAAAAGGTAAAAACCCCATCATCACCCTGGAAAGCCACGACAAGCAGTTGCTCGGCCAGGTGGCGGCCAAGATTCGCTCGTTCCGCAAACCGGAACCCTACAAAGGCAAGGGTATCCGCTACACCGACGAGGTGCTGCGCAAAAAGGCCGGCAAGACCGCTGCCAAGTAATCGTGAATGCATCATGGCCCTTCAGGCCATCGAAACCATATTTCCTGGGGTTTGGGTTAGGACCCCCTGCGCCTTTCACTAAACCCGAAAACTTGACCCGCAATGAAATTCAAAAAGGAAATTCGCAGAAGGAAGATTCACTGGCGGATTCGCAAAAAAGTGAATGGTACCCCTACCAAACCCCGCCTGAACGTCTTCCGCAGCAACAAGGAAATCTACTGCCAGCTGGTTGATGACGTCCACGGCCATACCTTGGCCGCCGCCACCAGCCTCAATGCCAATCTCAAAGGAACCAAAACCGAAAAGGCCAAAGAGGTTGGTAAGATCATCGCTCAAAAAGCACTCGCCTTGGGCATCCAAGAAGTTGTCTTTGACCGTGGCGGCTATTTGTACCACGGACGGGTAAAAGCCCTCGCCGATGGTGCCCGCGAAGGCGGTCTCAAATTCTAAAGCACATTTTTTCGATGCCCCCAAGGGCATGCTAAATAATTTTTTCAATGGCTAAGAGAAATGTTCAACAAGTGAAGGCTGTGGCTGATGCCGAGTGGAAAGAAAAACTCGTCAGCCTCAACCGCGTGGCCAAAGTGACCAAAGGTGGCCGGACCTTCAGCTTTTCTGCAGTTGTCGTCGTGGGTGACGGCAATGGCACCGTAGGGCAGGGTCTGGGCAAAGCCCGCGACGTGCAGGAAGCCATCGCCAAAGCGACTGCCGACGCCAAAAAGAACCTGATCAAAGTACCCATTCTCAAAGGCACCATCCCCCACGAGCAAAAGGGCAAGTACGGTGCAGGCAGGGTACTTCTGCGACCAGCTGCCGATGGTACCGGTGTGATCGCTGGTGGTGCCATGCGCGCCGTGCTCGAAGCAGCAGGCGTGCACAATGTGCTGGCCAAATCGCTCGGTTCTTCCAACCCGCACAATGTGGTCAAAGCCACCCTCGATGCATTGTCCAAGCTGCGCAGCCCTGCGCAGGTGGCCAAGCAAAGAGGCCTGCCCCTCGAAAGGGTTTTCAACGGCTGAGCCGCTTCAGACCTTCGCCCTTAGTCCGATACGTTTCAATTTACAAACAGCCTGAGCATCATGGCAAAAGTCAAAATCACACAGATCAAAAGCACCATCGACCGCCCCAGGAAGCAAAAGGAAACCATTAAAGCGCTGGGCATCCGGAAGATGCACCAAACGGTGGTGCACGAAGCCACCCCGCAGATCCTGGGCATGATCGAAAAAGTCAAGCATCTGGTCAAGGTGGAACAAGCCTGATCGAGGCTGTGAAGCAATGGGGTGCCGCGATGCCCCTGTCATCAAACCGAAAAAAGAACTTCAATGGAACTGCATACTCTCAAACCGGCAACAGGTTCTCACCGCAGGCGCAAGCGCATCGCTCGTGGTCAAGGCTCCGGCTGGGCCGGCACCGCAGGACGTGGTCACAAAGGCGCCAAGTCACGTTCCGGAGACAAGGAAAAGCGCGGCTTCGAAGGTGGTCAAACACCGCTGCAACGCCGATTGCCCAAGCGCGGTTTCAACAGCCCCAATCGGATCGAACCTGTCGTGTTCAATCTCGATCGCATACAAGCTATCGTCGACAAGTACGGCCTCGAAGAAATCAGCCCTGCCAGCTTGTATGAGAAACGCCTCATCGGCAAGCGGGACATGATTAAAATTTTAGGCAGAGGCGAACTCAATGCCACTGTCAACGTAACAACTCATGCCATCTCCGCCACTGCCCGCAAAGCCATCGAAGAAAAAGGCGGAACGGTAACCATTGTCTAACCCCTGGTGGGCTGCCCCTGAGAAGGACCCACGCCCCGGAATTGCTGCCGGTGCAACCCATCCGGAACATCAGGTTCAATTGCGATGAAAAGATTTATCACCACTCTTCAGAATATTTGGAAAATCAAGGAGCTGCGCGAGCGCATCGGCTGGACCCTGTTGTTGCTCTTCATCTTCCGGTTTGGTTCGTTCGTCGTCTTGCCCGGTGTCGTGCCGGAAGCCCTCGACGCCGCCGCCAGCGCCGCCGGCTCTGACCTGCTCGGCCTCATCAACTCCTTCACCGGAGGTGCCTTCAACAACGCCTCCGTGATGGCCCTGGGTATCATGCCCTACATCACGGCCTCCATCATCGTGCAATTGCTGGGCTTCGCCAGCCCCTATTTCCAGCGCTTGCAACAAAAAGAAGGTGAAAGTGGCCGGAAAAAACTCAACCAGATAACCCGATTGCTCACAGTGGCCATCACATTGGTCCAGGGCGGTGGATATCTCACATATATTTTCTCCATCCCCGGCGCTGTTGACCCGGCCATGCCCAAAACCCTCTTCTGGTTTTCGAGCATCATCATCCTGTCTTGCGGTACCGTGTTCGCCATGTGGTTGGGAGAACGGATCACCGACGGAGGAATCGGCAACGGTGCTTCCTTGCTGATTACCATTGGTATCATCGCTTCATTGCCCCAGGCACTGGCCGGTGAAATTGCCCTGCAGATCGGTGCCAACAACCTCTTCAAGCTCATCCTCGAATTTGCGCTGTTCTTCGTCATCATCGGCGCAGTCGTGCTGGTCATCCAAGGTGTGCGAAAAGTGCCCATCCAATTTGCCAAACACATGGTGCAGCGAGGAAGCACGGTCATGCCTGCCGCTGGCGTGCGCGACTACATTCCGATCAAAGTGAACGCTGCCGGCGTGATGCCCATCATCTTTGCTCAAGCTCTGATGTTCGTGCCGGCCACCGTAGCGCAGTTCGCCTTTGGCCAGGAAGCCATGGCTGCCCCCTCGGGTTTGCTCAAAGAACTCGTCAATCCATACTCCTTCACCTCTTCGGTGATCGTGTTCCTGTTGGTCGTGGCCTTTACTTATGTCTATACCGCCCTGATCGTCAACCCGACCCAATACGCTGAATACCTCAAGCGGCAAAATGCCTTCATCCCAGGTGTCAAGCCGGGGAAACCTACCGCTGATTTCATCGACGCCATCACCACGCGAGTAACGCTGCCAGGATCTATTTTCCTGGGTCTCATCGCCATCATTCCAGCTATTGCCGTGGCATTGGGTGTGCAGCCTTCCTTCGCCGTGTTTTTTGGCGGCACATCCATCCTGATCGCAGTCGGTGTGGTACTCGACACCCTCCAACAAATCGAGAGCCACCTCATCATGCGACGTTATGACGGCCTGGTAAAGAGTGGACGCATTCAGGGCCGTTCGAGAATGCAAACCATTGGATCGAACATGTAACCATCGGCCTCGCCCAGCAAGATTGAGTGAAAAGAATCGTGTTGCAAGGAGGGGGGCACATGCATAGGAGTGAGTCCTGACCTTTGCAACACGATTTGGATTTTTATCCATCAACACCATGCTCAGACGCAGCAAAAGGCAGATCTACTACAAGACCGATGAGGAAATCGAACTCATCCGGGAAGCCTGCCTGTTGGTCTGCAAGGTGCTCACCCATTGTGCCACCCGCCTCAAACCAGGCATCACCGGTAAACAACTCGACAAAGAAGCCGAAGAACTCATCAGGGATCATGGAGCCACTCCCGCATTCAAAGGTTACAGAGGCTTCCCCGCTACGCTTTGCATCTCCCCGAACGAGGTGGTGGTGCATGGCATCCCCAACGATGAGCCCTTCAAAGAGGGAGACATCGTCTCCATCGATTGCGGAACGTTCTTGAAAGGCTTCCACGGCGACGCCGCCTATACCTTCGCCATTGGCGATGTACCCGAAGCAACCATGCAATTGCTCAGAGTTACCAAGACCTCGTTGTACAAAGGCATTGCCCAGGCCGTTCATGGAAACCGCTTGGGTGACATCAGCTACGCCATCCAGCACTACGTAGAGCGTGAACATCCATACTCCGTAGTGCGCGAACTGGTCGGGCATGGCCTCGGGCGGGAGCTCCACGAAGAGCCCGAAGTACCAAACTACGGACGTAGAGGTAATGGCTTGTTGCTCAAAGAAGGCCTCGTGATCGCCATAGAACCCATGATCAATTTGGGTAAACGCGATGTGGGCCAGGCCGACGACAATTGGACCATCTTCACTCGCGACCACCAACCCAGTGCGCACTACGAGCACACGGTAGCCGTTCGCAAGGTGCAGGCTGATATCTTATCAGATCACAGGCCAATAGAGGAAGCCATTTCAAAAAACCCTTACCTCAAAACCGTTGAGCTCATCGAAGCCGATATCGAAGGCGTGATTTCTCAATTCCATTGAAGTGACAACAGAGGCATTTTGGCGTGCTAACGTGCACGTTTACAGCAGTTTTCAAAAAAAAATGCCTCGGGGAGAATCTTTGCTCGATATTCGTATCTTTGCCGTCCCAAAATTCAAGGCATGGCAAAACAGGATTTGATCAAGCAAGATGGCGTAATCGAAGAGGCCCTTTCGAACGCAATGTTCAGGGTGCGACTGGAAAATGGTCACGTCATCATTGCCACTATTTCTGGTAAAATGCGCATGAACTACATCCGCATTCTGCCGGGCGATAAAGTCGCCGTCGAAATGTCGCCATACGATTTGACTCGGGGGCGCATCACGTACCGCTACAAATAACCCACAACCGCCAATCGTCATGAAAGTCAGAGCAAGTGTGAAAAAGCGTTCTGCTGATTGCAAGATCGTGCGTCGAAAGGGCCGCATCTATGTGATCAACAAGAAGAACCCGAAATTCAAACAACGTCAAGGTTAAAATGGGGCGACTGTCAAAGCGCCCTAAAATTTTGTCATCATGGCTCGTATAGTAGGTGTCGATTTACCCAGAAACAAACGTGGAGTCATCGGATTGACTTACATCTATGGCATCGGTCGCTCCAGGGCCAAGGAAATCCTGGAAAAAGCCGGCGTGGATGAAAACGTCAAGGTGGCCGATTGGTCGGATGAGACCGTTCGCAAAATCACCAATATCATCACCACCCAATACAAGGTGGAGGGTGAACTGCGCTCCGAGGTGCAGATGAGTATCAAGCGCCTGATGGACATTGCCTGCTATCGCGGGCTGCGTCACCGCAAAGGCTTGCCTGTACGTGGTCAGCGCACACGCACCAACGCCCGTACCCGCAAAGGACGTCGCAAAACCGTGGCCAACAAGAAGATGGCCAAGAAATAAACCGTGGAGGTGGGTTGCTGCCTGCTGGTCGTAGGCCTCCCATCGGATTGTGCCCATAATCAATCTTCATTTTCAAAATGGCAAAGGCAAGATCAAAAGTCAAGGTCAAACGCAAAGTCAAGGTGGAACCCGAAGGCTTTGCTTACATCCAGGCCACTTTCAACAACATCATCATTTCGATGACCAACAAAAAGGGCCAGGTAATCAGCTGGGGTTCCGCTGGAAAGGCCGGCTTCAAAGGCTCCAAGAAAAATACGCCCTATGCAGCCCAGGTGGCGGCTACTGACGCAGCGCGTGCAGCACACGATGCCGGCTTGCGCAGTGTGGAAGTATTTGTCAAAGGTCCTGGTAGTGGACGCGAAGCCGCCATCCGCGCCATCGATCAAGCGGGCATCAAAGTGAGCCGCATCGTCGATGTGACGCCCATCCCGCACAATGGCTGCCGCCCACCCAAGCGCCGCCGCGTGTAATCGAGGCAGCTATTTTCATTAACCTGAAAAGTTCGATTCAATAATGGCAAGATATACTGGACCCAAGCAAAAAAAGGCCAGGGCTTTTGGTGAACCCATCTTTGGTGAAAGCAAAGCCTACCAAAGGAAACCATATCCGCCCGGTCAGCACGGCAACTCGCGCCGTCGCAAGCAGACCTCTGACTACGCTACCCAGCTGAAGGAAAAGCAAAAGGCCAAGTACACCTATGGCTTGCTCGAACGCCAGTTTCGCAACCTGTTCGAAAAGGCGAGCCACAAACACGGTGTGACCGGTACAGTGTTGCTGCAAATGCTGGAGACCCGCCTCGACAACATGGTCTATCGCATGGGTATCGCCCCCACCCGTCGGGCCGCCCGCCAGCTGGTCACACATCGCCACATTTGCGTCAACGGCCGTGTAACCAACATACCTTCCTACCACCTGCGCCCCGGCGACATCGTCGAAGTACGGGGTCAAAGCAAAGACCTCGAAATGATCAAGCAACAGGTGGGCAAGAAAACCAATTTCGCCAAGCTCGGCTGGTTCGAATTCAACCCTGACAAGATGCAGGGCGTTCTGTTGGCCTATCCCGAGCGAGACCAAATACCAGAACCCATCAATGAGCAATTGATCGTCGAACTTTATTCGAAATAATCCTTCCGGCGGTTTGCAGACGGTGCATGTACCACGTTCACCATACGTGGTAGCCCTGTTCGCAAATCGCTCGTGTTTTTATCCATCGCATTGCTTTACTGGGCTCGACCGCCCAATTGTCAATACGACTCATTCATCTCCTTTTAAACGCTATACCATATAAAGTATGAGCATCCTGAATTTCCAGAAGCCCGAGAAGATCATCATGCAAAAGGCAACTGATTTCGAGGGAACGTTCGAATTCCGCCCCCTCGAACCGGGCTTTGGTCAAACCATCGGCAACTCCTTGCGCCGAATCCTTCTTTCGTCGCTCGAAGGGTATGCCATTTCCGCAGTGCGCATCGCCGGAGTGGACCATGAGTTCGCTACCATCCGCGGTGTCGTACAGGACGTGCTCGACATTGTGCTCAACCTCAAGCAGGTACGCCTCAAATGTGCCATTGATTCTGAGGACATCGTCAACGAAAAAATCTACCTCACCATCTCTGGCCAAGAAGAGTTCAGGGCTGGCGACCTCGAAAAATTCACCAACGTTTTCAAAGTCACCAACCCCGACCTTCTCATTTGTGAAATGGAGCCTTTCGTAAACCTCGAAATGGAGCTCACCATCACCAAAGGTCGTGGCTACGTGCCTGCCAGTGAAAACCTGCCCAAAGACGCACCCATCGGTGTCATCCCAATCGACGCCATCTACACGCCTATCAAAAACGTGGCTTACCGCGTCGAGAATACCCGTGTGGGCCAACGCACCGACTTCGAGCAGCTCACCATTCAAATCAAAACTGATGGCACCATCCATCCCGAGGATGCTATCAAAGAAGCTGCTCGCATCATGATCCACCACCTGATGCTCATCACCGATGAGTACATCAGCATGCCGGATTCCACCACCCGACAAGAAGACGTGGTTGACGAGCACATCCTACACATGCGCAAGCTGCTCAAGACCCCGCTCGAGGACCTCGACCTCTCGGTCAGGGCCTACAACTGCCTCAAGGCTGCCAAAATCAATACCTTGGCTGACCTGGTCAAATACGACACCCACGAGCTGTTGAAGTTCCGCAACTTCGGTAAAAAGTCCCTCGTCGAAATCGAAGAGCTTCTTGCTGAAAAAGAGCTCACCTTCGGCATGGACCTGAGCAAATACAAGCTCGACGAAGAATAAATCCTAAGTATTGCAATGACAAGCGCCCTGCACCCGCAGGGCGCTCGTGTTGCGAGGTCATCCATAACTTCCAAACTCCTAAGTCATGAGACACGGACACAAAGGCAACCACCTCGGTCGCACCAAGGAGCATCGCCGTGCCCTGTTGCGCAACTTGGCCTGCTCCCTCATCGAACACAAGCGCATCTTTACTACCCTGGCCAAGGCCAAGGCTTTGCGCTCTTACATCGAACCGCTCGTCACTCGCGCCAAAACCAATACCACCCACAACCGCCGTGTGGTGTTCAGCTACTTGCAGAGCAAAGAAGCAATCAAAGAACTTTTCGGCCCTGTTGCCGCCGAGGTGGGCGACCGCCCAGGTGGCTACGTGCGAGTCATCCGTACCGGCTTCCGCAAAGGTGATGGTGCTGAAATGGCCATGATCGAGTTCGTCGATTTCAACAAGGACTACAACCCCAAAGAAGGCAAATCAACTGGTCGTCGCCGTCGTCGTAGGGGCAAAGGCAAAGGCTCAACTGCTGAAGCTACCACCCCAGTGGCTGAAACACCTGTGGCAGCGTCTGCAGAAGAGGAAGTTGTGGAGACCTCCACAGATGAAGTGGAAGCTCCTTCGGCAGAAGCACCAACCGCCGAGCAAGCCGATTCTGCTGATTCGGAACAGACCGCTGGAGGTGAGGAGGAATCCCCCTCCAATGAGGAGCAAGAGAAGAAAGAAGACTGATACGGGGAAAACCAACCCCATAGAGTACTTAGCAGATAGCGGGCAGTCGCACCACACGTGTGGCTGCCCGCTTGACATGGTGCCCCGCCGTGTTTGAAACCATTCGTAAGGGATCGATAGGGCCAACTTTCGCCTCTGGCGATTGATCCGTTTTCCTCCAAGGTTTTTAGGACTGCCTTATTGTCGGCGGGGCTGAGCCTGCAACTGGCCTCGAGCAACAAGCCATTTTTTCAGCGCTCCAAAAACCCTTTGCCAGAAAGGATCTTGGGGATGCACTTCTGGATTCTTGCAATCCGTGTTGCTGCTTGCTTTGCCGATGAAAAATGAATCAGGTAGCTGCGTTGCCGGCCTGGTGTGAGGGCGTCAAAAGCAGATTTCAACGCCGGATTTTCCTCGAGCAGTTTCTGGAATTCTTCAGGAACAGGATGCTCGGATATTTTTTTGAACTGAACTTTTTTACCGGCTTTTTCGATGGCTATGGCATTGGATATGAAGGCTCTCAGGAAGGGTTCAATTCGCTTGACATCGGCGGCAGTGGTGAACTTCAGCAGGCGGGTGGCCTGGGAATTCTTCCCAGGTGCATGGAGGAGTTCGTGAGGGTCTTCCAGCAGGCTACCTTTGAAAAAACTGACGGCGCAGTAGTCCTTGAAAGCCGCCAGCAACGCGATGTTTTTGCCGTTCCAGGTGTAACAGGGAACACTCCATTTCAGCGTTTCCTCCAATTCCGAGTCGAGTAAAATTTGGCGGAGCAGGTGCATGGGCTGGGTCCAGTCGTGCACCTTGCAATCAGGCGTACCGCCCAGGGGGCAGCGACCGCAGCCCATTTCAAAATACCGATCCACTTTCGGATTTGGGATTGCCATCGCCATACAGTCGGGTTGTGTTTACCTCACGACACCTACGGTCATGTTCTCGTCGTAGTCGCCCTGGATGACGGGGCTTTGGCGGTTGCCGGTGTAGGCCTTCACGTTGTCGCTAACGAAGTTGAACAGCTCCTTGATGGTGACGATTTTATTGCCGTCGGCGTCGGCTTCACCCTTCAGACCGCGGATGAGGAAATGGGTGAAAACACCTTGGCGAAGGCCGCTGCTTTCGAGTGAGGTTTCATCCGATTTGGAGGACATGATGAGAGCGGTACCGGGGGCAGCTTGCGAGAGGGTTTTGTAATAGTCGGCCAGGACGTTGCGCACTTCACCACTTTTGATGGCGAGCAGGCTACCCGAGTGACAGGCATCGGCGATGACGAGTTTGTAACGAGCCTTGCTGCTTTCGAGAATGCCTTTGATTTCCTCGTGTTCGAGCTTGTTGCGGTAACCATCGTAATCGATGGGCAAGAAAGCGCCTCTCAGGCCGTGCCCCGAGAAATAAACGAGGACCAGATCGTTGGGGCCAGCCTTGGAGAAGGTTTCTTGCATGGCGTAGAGGATCTTTTCGCGAGTAGCGTCTTCATCGATGAGTATTCGAATTTGGTCATCGGTGAGGGCGCCGCCTTCGGGGCTTTTGAGAAAGGCGTACATGCGGTAGGCATCGTCGTCGGTGTACTTGAGTGTGGGCATGTGGTCATAGCTTGAGATGCCGATGATGACGGCCCAGACTTTCATCTTGGAAGCCTGACGCACAGCGTCGTAGTCGATTGCTTCGTCCTCGTTGGCGACAACGACTTCTGCGGTAGGTTCCTTATCGCCGAGATAGGTGCCTGCTTTCCAGAAGCCACTCACTTCGGTGCTGTCGGCGAAGACGAGGGTACCCTTGCCATCGAAATTGCCATTGGCCCATTGGCCTACGTAGCGTTCGCCGTTGGCGTAGTAGATGACGCCTTCGCCGTGGGGCAAGCCGTTGCGAAATTCACCTACGTACTTGGCCACTCCATCTTTGAAGATGTAGGTACCACGACCGTCGGTGCAGTTGCCAGCGATGCAACCCACTCGGCCGGGCTCGATGCGTGAATTGCCCATGTACTCACCTTCGATCCAGTCGCCGGTGATGAAGGTGGAATCAGAGAAATAGAGCGTTCCCTTGCCGTGGCGGAGCCCCTGGCGGAAGGTGCCCACGTATTTTTCACCCATGGGGTTTGTGAAGGTGCCCCAGCCGTCGGGCTTGCCATTGCGGAACTGCCCCTCGTATTTGCTACCGTCGGGATAGGCAAACAGACCTTCCCCGTTTTCACAATCACCGCTCAGACAGCCGCTTTGCACTTCCTCTTCGAGTGTAGCAACGGCTTCTTCTTCGTTTTCTTCAGGAAACAGGTTTTCGATCACTTCTCCGTTCTCATCCACCGGTACGCCCATTACCCAGCGGCCTGTCCAGCTGCGGCCATCGGGCAGGGTCTTGGTACCCAGACCGTCGGGGAAGCGGTTTTTCCATTCCCCACGGTACACGCTGCCATCGGAGTAGTAGCAGGCACCAATGCCATGGATTTCGCCATTTTTGAACTGACCGACGTATTTGGCCCCACTGGGGTATAGGTAAATGCCCGTCCCGTTTTTGCAATCGCCAGAAATACACTGGCCTTGGATGGTTGAAACAAAGAGAATGCTCGTGGCGAGAAGCAAAAGGAAATGACGCATGGGTGTCGTGGGTTTTTCTTCAATGGTGACTTTGGGAAAAGCCTCGAAGGGAAATTCGCATAGAGGAACGCAATAGGGCCGGTAAAGTTATGGCCTTGCAACACTTGTTATGAAAAAACCATGAAAGTGTTTGTATGCTGAGCAGCTGAGACGAAATGCCCTCCCATCTAAAAAGCCGCTTTTCACGAAGGATCGAGTTTCTCCTGCCTGTCCTTGGAACCATTGTCGCCGGTCGGGGATGTGAGCAGGCTGACAGTGTATGTTGCAGATTGACTCCGGTCGCTGTATCCAGCTGATTATGGAGCCTGCCTGCCTGTCCGTCTACAGACGGGCCTGCCTGTCCGTCGACAGACGGGTCCGTTGACAGGCAGGTTGTGCCAGTTCCACATCCTTCAGGATGTTGGCCCTTGACCGAGGCCTCCAGTTGGAGGAGGGAGTATACACCCAGAACCAATGGACCAGTACAGAACAGCAGGTGTCCAGACGCAGGCGAGAAAACGCCCAAAAGCAAGCCTCGACATGCTGCATTCATGCAGAGCGCATCCGAGATGGAATTGATATAACGGTCCATGCGCTTTGTCTTCAAAGGTTTTGACAATAATCATCCGGTCCAGCAGAGGGGTTGGTGAATTTGTGGCCGATTTTGAAGACCTTAGCAAACCGGCGATAGCGAAGACCTACACTGGAAAAAAGGGGCCGCCGCGCTATGGTCCTTTTGTCAAACCAAAACGATTCACCATGAAACTACAGATCTCGAGCATGGAAGAATACAGGGAAGCCTACCGCCGCAGTGTGGAAGACCCCGAAGGCTTCTGGGCTGAAATTGCCTCCTCCTTTCACTGGTACAAACCTTGGGACAAAGTACTCGAATGGGAGTTCGAAACGCCCTCGGTCAAATGGTTTCAGGGTGGCCTCACCAACATCACCTACAACGCCCTGGACCGGCATCTGCCTACCCGCGCCAGCCAGACGGCATTGATTTGGGAGCCCAACGACCCCAATGACCCGGTGCGCACCTATTCTTACCAGCAGCTCTACGAAGAAGTGAACCGCGTGGCAAATGGCCTGCGCTCCTTGGGCATTCAAAAGGGCGATCGGGTGTGCTTTTACCTGCCCATGGTGCCCGAGCTGGCCATCGGCGTGCTCGCATGCGCACGAATCGGCGCCATTCATTCAGTCGTTTTTGCTGGCTTTTCGGCCAACTCCCTCGCCGACCGAATCAAAGACGCCCAGTGCAAGCTCGTCATCGCTTCCGACTTCAACCGGCGTGGCAACAAGCACATACCTGTGAAAGCAGTCGTGGATGAAGCCCTCGGCATGGGCTGCGACAGCGTCGAAAAAGTCCTCGTGCTCAAACACACCGGTGATGAGGTGAATTGGAACACTGGCAGAGACCTCTGGTGGCACGACGTCATGGCCTCCATGCCCACCAACTGCGAGCCAGAGCAGATGGACGCCGAGGACATCCTTTTCATCCTGTACACATCCGGCTCCACGGGGAAGCCAAAAGGCGTGGTGCACACGGTGGGCGGCTACATGGTGTTCACCATGTATTCCTTTCTGAATGTGTTCCAGTATCGCCCAGGCGAAATCTACTGGTGCACCGCCGACATCGGCTGGATCACTGGCCATAGCTACATCGTTTACGGTCCTTTACTGGCTGGTGCCACGACCCTGATGTTCGAGGGGGTGCCTACCTGGCCCGATCCCGCTCGCTTCTGGCACGTAGTCGAAAAGCACAAGGTCAACATTTTTTACACCGCCCCCACGGCCATCCGAGCGCTGATGGCATGCGGCGACGAGTGGACCACCAAGCACGATCTGAGCAGCCTCAGGGTTCTCGGCTCCGTGGGAGAACCGATCAATGAGGAGGCATGGCATTGGTATCATGAAAAAATTGGCCGCAAGCGTTGCCCCATCGTGGATACTTGGTGGCAAACCGAAACCGGGGGTATCCTCATCTCACCCTTGGCAGGCATCACCCCGGAAAAGCCCTGCTATGCCACCTTGCCTCTGCCGGGTGTGCAACCTTGCCTGGTCGATGTCAATGGCCAAGAACTTTCCGGCAACGACGTCGAGGGCATGCTTTGCATCAAGTTTCCTTGGCCTTCCATGCTACGCACCACCTATGGCGACCACGAACGCTGCAAACAAACCTATTTCTCTCAATTCCTCGGCATGTATTTCACGGGCGACGGGGCCCGCCGTGATGCCAACGGTTACTATCGGATCATCGGACGGGTGGACGACGTCATCAACGTCTCTGGCCACCGAATAGGCACCGCAGAAGTCGAAAATGCAATCAACGAACACCCGCTCGTGGTAGAAAGTGCTGTGGTGGGTTACCCACACGAAATCAAAGGCCAGGGCATTTACGCCTTCATCATCACCAACCGCACCGTCGATGACCTCGACCGCTTCCAAAAAGAAATCCGTGACACCGTCAGTCGCATCATCGGCCCCATTGCCAAGCCCGATGTCATCAGGGTAGTGCCTGGTCTGCCCAAAACCCGCTCGGGCAAGATCATGCGACGCATTTTGAGAAAAATTGCGGAAGGGGACACCTCCAACCTCGGCGATACATCAACCCTCCTCAACCCGGAAGTGGTGGATGAAATACTTCACAATGCCCAGGTAATCAGCTGAGGATGCTCCCTCCGACAGATACTGTAAAGGCAGAGGTCTCACTAGGGACCTCTGCCAGTGTGATGCCTTGATTTTTTATAGCTCCGGTAATTCAGGCTGAATACATTTCAGGGCGCCTAGACTCTCTTCGGTTTCTCTCTGCCGATAGGCGGACTCAAATCCTCAAATCCTCATATCCTCCCTGCCTGCCTGTCCGTCGGCCAGACGGGGCGGCAGACAGGACATCCTCAAATCCTCAAATCCTCCCTGCCTGCCTTTCCGTCGGCCAGACGGGGCGGCAGACCTGTCTAGCGCTAGGCAGGCAGGATATCCTGAGCGCACTGCAAAAAGTCACTTTACTGCGAAAAATTAGAAATCTCACACCTGACAGCACTCAGAGTGCTGTCAGGTGTAAAATGCGGAACCCCTCAAAACCAAGGCTATAGGCCGACCTCAACCCCTGTCTGCCGAACAGGCAGGTCTCTCGACCAACATTACTTGCAGGCAACTCCAATCGAAAATGACTTTTGCAGGAGACTCAATCCTCCCTGCCTATCGGCAGACAAGAAATCCTCAAATCAACCAAACTCCTGTGACGTGAAAGCAGGGAGTTGAATGCCATGCGTTCGCATCCGTTTGCCAGGGCAAGAATTGCCTATCTCCATCACATAGGCATTGTTTTTGCCCCATCATAGCCATCCCCCCAGAGCAGTTTGTGACCTCATTTCAGAATTCCCATGAACCAGGCGAACATGTTCGCCTGGAGTGAAACCTCATATCCCCATGTTACACCTGGATTTTTCCTCTCATTTCCGAAAGGCAGTTTGCTGCCTGGTTGCCTTGTTTACCATGGCTCTTCCCCTCCTTGCACAAGATTGCTACATGCTCACCAATGCCAACAACGGGGAGGGAGATACCGACATCAATGGCTATTACGAGTTGGCCGGCATTCAGTATGGATGCGAAAAATTCCTCCAAGTCGGAGATTTGGAAGGCAACCCACTCCCGCAGAACTACAGGGTAGCGCGCGAGGCCAATTTCTTCTGGGCTGTTACGAGAATGGAGGACAACGTCATGCGCTACATGAAGGTGACAAGTGGTTGCAACATTCCCACCTCCGGCTATTCGCCCTGCTGCGGCCAAGGCGGCGATCCGCTACTGCAGCTGGTAGCTACCGATGGATGTGCCCAGTTCATCCTGCCGGTGGAGTTGGTCCAATTCGCCGCAAAAGTGCAAGATGGCAAGGTGGTACTCGATTGGCAGACGGCCTCGGAGTCCGTCAATGAAGGCTTTGAAATCCAGCGTCGCGCCCAGGGTTCTACTTGGCAAACCCTCGCTTTCATCCCCGGACGCGGCACCACTACCCAAACCACCAACTACCGATGGACGGACGAAAACCCGCCCGCCGGTACAATCTATTACCGCCTTCGCCAGCGAGACTTCGATGGTTCGACATCGTTTTCGAAAGTGATCAGCGTCGAAGTCGGCTCCGATAATGAAAGCATCTTCCTGTGGCCAAATCCAGCCCGCGACGAGCTGGAGATCCAGCTCCCCGAAGCCGAAAGCTGGATTGTCGAGCTGCTCAGCATTACGGGTGAAAACGTGGGGCAATTCAATTCCTCGGGGAGCGCCCTGCACATTTCACTGGACGGCTTGCAGCCCGGAGTGTACGTCGTCGTTGCGGAGAACCATCTACGCCAGCGGCATTACAGGCGCTTGATCATCGAGTAAAGGCGCGCTCCGCTCGAGGCCTTCTTGCTTCTCTTCTTTGGCAGCTCGGCTGATTCGCATAGCCTGATTTTCTGCGTGACAGGTGTGGAGATGCTGGTGGTGCAGTTGCAAGTGAGCAGATTGCCCGCTGCCGGCTTCCCATTCTTGACATCACTCCAAATGCTGTCAGGAGTGGTCTTTGTCAGTTCTTCCCTTTTCTACTTTCGGCAGGGTCAAATCCGTAATACCTCGGCCCTCGATCAATCATCCTTCACCGGCACACCCGAAAAAAAAACCCACCAGACTTCTCTGGTGGGCTCTGATCCTTTGGTGCACAGCGATGATGCCCCAGATTTCCAATTCTCTTGCATGGCAGAAAACTTACCGCTTTTGTACGCGTACAGACGTGCTCTTCATGCGGTGACCGTCAGAGAGTTGGAGGTAGTACATGCCCGGTGGACACTCATCGAGTGGAAAGGTGACTTTACCCGTGCCTTCTACGCCGATATACTTTTTGGCCATCACTTGTCCGGAAAGATTCACGAGGCTAATGGTTGCTCCACCATCCACCTGAGGCAGGGTGTAACTGACGAACATTTCATCGTCGGCCGGATTGGGGTAAGGCATGACATCTGCTTCAGGCCAGTGCCAATTGTTGTCTTCGGCGCTCATGGGAGGGACGGGAAGTTCCTCGATCGAGCGGGTGAAAATGCCATGGTCTGCAATCGTCACATAGAGTTGTTTTCCGTCGGTTGAGATGCTGGTGGCTTGGGCGCCTGGTGGTAATCCTTCGCTCCAGGGGGTGAAACTCAACCCATGATCTTCAGATCTGACTACGCCTCCGCCAGTTGAGAGGAGGATGTTCCCACGTTTGAGAAGGATGGAGCTGCTTGCAGCCCTTATGGCCTGGCTAAAGGCGGGGTTGTGGACGTTCAGCCACAGGTATTGGCCAGACAGTTTTCTGCTGAAAGTAAGACCGTCGAAGGCGAACAGGGTACCCCTGTCAAAAACCAGATCGCTCGCTCCCACACCGCTTCCAAGCAATTCAGCATCGGGGTCATTTTTGACCATTTTGAAAACTTCACCGCTTGAGGTGCCGGCATACATTGTTCTGTTGGCCGGGTCGTGGGCCAAACTGATCACGTCCTGACTACCGAGGGCCCCTGAATCCAACCACGGCTTCCACGTGTACCCCAGGTCTGTGGACACGAGTACGTTGCCGCGGGTGCCTGCAAAAAGCCGGTTGCCGTATGAGGCAATGGCATACAAATGCTGACCCTCTGGGAGATAGGTCTGCACATCGATCCAGTTTTTACCATCGTCGATCGAGCGGATGAGACTGCGCTTGCCGCTGCGGCTGATCACGGCAAACAAACCGGACGGCGTGCGCGTCACCTGCCGTACGGCACCGTTGACGGATGACATTGACCAGCTTTGGCCTCCGTCAGTACTGCAGAGCACATGTGGCCGACGCAGCATGGTAGCAATCAAGCACTCCCCTGAGGGATACAACTCAGCAAGGGGGAATGCAGATTTGGTCAAGCCTTGGCTGATGTCTTTCCAAAACAAACCATGGTATTGCCCTATGAAGATGCCTCCGTCTCCTGAGAGCACCTGGATTACGCCATTGTCGTGGTAATCGGGTGCCATCAAGAAATCATTTTTTTCGAGCCCTTGGACGGGGTGGAAACTGGCCCCCATGTTGGTCGAGAGAAGCAGCTGGCCATTTTTCACTACGGAGAGAATGGTATGCCGCACACCGAGTTTGCCCATGAAATCCTTTTCATCGAAAGGCACGCTCAGCGGGGTGAAGGTTGTTCCTCCGTTGTAAGATCGAAAGATCTTCTTGTACAAATAACCCTCGACATCGTAGGTGCCATTGATGAAAAGGGCTTTTCCCATTCTGACCAATGAAATCACGTTGAGGTTTTCGGGTAGGTCGGTGGTGGTGTGCCAATGGCTACCGCTGTCGAAGGAAATGTAGATGTTGCCACAATTGGACTTTGCCAGTACGGTGTGTGCTCCATCGGTAACGACATAGCTCATGTCGCAGGGGGTGTCGAAGGTGCTGCCGAGCTGCCAGGAACTTCCCTGATCGTTGGAAAAGTACACGACTTGCTCATCGGCTTGGGTACCAATCAGCAGGAGCTTATTGCCGCCGTTCATCGATTCGAGAATGGCGGGCTCAAAATCTGGCGAAAGACCATTGTCAGCTGGAATCCAGGAGGTACCCAGGTCGCTGCTGACGAAGATGGTTGGAGATTCTCCAGTGGAAAAATTCTGGCTTAAAACCAACACCCGCTCGGAAGTGGCTACGAGGAATTTGAGAAACCCCGTGGGAGGCAATCCTGAGCTGGCATCGTGCCATGTCTTGGATTCGACGTCGTAGCGCACCACCTTGCCCAGGTGGTAATCGATGCCTATCAGAGAGGCTTCGCCAACGACTACGGCAGGTATTCTGAAATTGGCGGGCAGGTTGGCAGTGATGTCTTCCCAAGCATTGCCTGCATTGGTGCTCAGCAGAATCTTGCCGGCATTTTCGACTACCAGCGTATTGTCCTTGCTGCCTTTGAGGTGGGCGACGGTTCTGGAAGGAGTAGTGGGCAAGCTCAGCCATTGTGCATGCATTGTTGAGAACAAAGTGCACAAAGCCATAGCCATCCACCAGTTTAGGAGGTGGGATCGGGTTTTCATGACAATGGTTTTTAAGGGGCAAAAAATTGGGCTACGAGTGCAGAAGGTGGTCTTTGGGGCTATTCAGCAGGATGTTGAAAAATCCTACTTGAGTCGGTAGCCTACGCCCACCGACAGGATCGATACGTTGAAACCGACCTCGGCGCTGAACGAAATCTGCGGAGTCAACGCATACCGAGCGCCAAGGAAACCGCTGAAAACGGGTTGGACTTTATCTCGGATGCCAAGGTGGTTTTCGAATTCAGCCAGGCGTGTGTTGGACAGATCGCCACCAGGGTTACCCTCTATGCGGGTATAGTGGAGGCTGGCCGCCATGCCACCATAGATGTCGATGTTGTCGCGGCGGGTGAAATGCACAGTGGGACGAACCGTCAACATCAACAAGGTATTGGTCCAGGTAGCGTAGGCATTGTCGGTCAGATATTTTCGGGGTGATTCTGAAACCGAGTATCCAACCAGGGCATCGACCCCGAATACGGAGCTTACCAGGTAATTGATACCTGCGCTCATAGGGGGCACGTGCACGGTGGTCTTGTCGGCGACGTAAGTAGGCAATGCGCCTACGGAAATCACGGCGTCGAGTTGTTGGCCCTTGAACAGGCGAGTCGGTAGAGAGTAATCCTGAGCGGTGAGGGAAATCGAGAAAGCGCACAAAAGGATGATTGCGCCAGGGCGGAGGAGAAATTGCTTCAACATGGCGTTGGGGTTTGGTTTTGGGGTTTATCTCAATTCTGGGCGTTGGTAAATATCTTTTGAAAAATATTTGGTCAAACGATTGAGAAAGAGAAACAAACCTTTGGAAATCTGTTGACGGTACAAATATGTGCCTTTGAAAATGGCGTCACAGGCGATTTTTTCCAGTGGCAGGATTTGCCTTTCCAGTGGCATGCTTGATTTATCTTTGGAAACGATAGAGCTGAGAGGCCAAACACGAGACAATCCGGAATGAAGCCCCCAAGCACTTTGTTTTTCTGACTTTATTCAATGCTCCAGAGGAGAATCCCCTGCCTAAAGTCCTGCAGCCGGAAGCGAGGAAACCATTTCAAATGGCCAGGGTGAAGTGGAACGGTTGAGGTATTGACGAACAATCAGCGACGAAGCTTGAAAACCGGGTAAAAATCCAGCAATTACACTGCTCCTACGGAAAGCGTGTGGTCGTGGGGAGCGCGCAGGGCTCAACCCAACAAAAGCACCACGGCGAAGGCGATGACCGTACAGATCATGCCAATCATGAAAATGTTGTAAGTGATGCGCAGGCGGCGGTACTTGTTGCCGAGGGTGCGCCCGAGGAAGTACAAGTCATTTACGATGGAAGCGTCGAGCAATTGGTCATCGAGCAAGACGCGATGCAAGGCCCGGCGGTAATCGTCGATGTCCATTTTGTAAAAATTACCGAAGAAAAAAAGGTTGCTTCGGCCTTCCTCGATGGCTTTGAGGTCGGTCACCCCGGTCATTTTCACGGGGCGCGTGGCCATGGTGGCGAAGACGATAGACAGGATGCAGGTGAGCAGCAGGCAGCCGGCGGGAAGGGCCAGTTTGGGATCTTCCATGACTTTGGGCAACAACAGGGGGATGCCAAGGGTGATCAGCAGCGAGTTGATGGACAGCATGATGTTGGCCTTGTTGTCGGCGATGTTGGTCAGGTCGATCTGGTTGCGCAGGGTGGTTTTAAACATCATCTGCGCGCTCTTGCTCTTTTTGATGGCAAATTCGAGCTCTTTGTCGGAGGGCACCTTGTCCAGCGCCTGCTTGGCTTTTTCGAGCTGGAGTTTTTCCTTTTGCTTCTTGAGCTTTTTTAAAGTTTTGCGCTTTTGATCTCCGTAGAGGGCATTGGCTTCGCCTGTGTAGAACTGGTGCTCATTCCAGAACTGGAGGTTGTTTTCCAGCCATTCCTCGTCTTTCATGTCGAGGTTTTTGAACACTTTCCATTCGTGACGCAATGCCTCGGCCTTTTCTTCGTAGCTGCCCGTGAGGGTGTTGAAATCGGCGTCTTTGATGACTTTTTCGATCAGTGTTTTGGGTTCCACACCCACTTTGGTCACCTCGATGAGGCGTGTTACCCTGGCGATGGTTTCTTCGTCGACGCCTTCTTTGGAGAGGAATTCGGTAGCTATTTGCTTGCTGTGTTCTTCGTGGTCTTCGTACTGTCTGACGTAACCGGTATCGTGGAAGAGGGCCGCCAGCTCCAACAATGCCTGCTCCTCCTCGGACAAGCGGTACATCTCGGCCAATTGCCTGGCAGCGTCGCGCACGGCGAGCGTATGGGCCACGTCGTGGTACTTGTGATCTGGGGTTAGGTGGGTCGACAACAAATCCACCACGTATCGTTCGGCTTTTTCCAAAATACTTTTTTTCATCCCGTCAATTGATGTCGTGCGAAGATAGATGCTTAGCCTTGGATGGCATACCAGCAACGGCTCCGTTGAACCCTGATAAAATGGTTGTGTCCCGGTAGAAAGCAAAGATGGCTGGTATTTCGAGAACGAATAGCACATTCCGAGCGAATGCGGGGCGTAGGGCGGAGGGGGTCAGTTTTCGGCAGGCGCAAAAAATGGAGCGTGCTCAAACGGCCAGGCCGCCGAGCACGCTTTCCATCCTGCATTGTAACCCTTAGGCTTTTCAGAGTTTGGTCAAAAAGTGTAGAGGTACGAACAGGTCTCAGTCTGGGATACGAACAGATCAACAGGAGGGAAGAAAAACGAAGGTGAATCCGAAATCTCCTGTGCTTTGGTTGTGTGCCATGAGGATGGCGTATTTGCCGCAGATACATGGTGTATTGGGACCATCGATGGGCTTCACACCATCGATCAACCAGCGGAAGCTGATTTTTGCCGGGCTATCGACATCAGTTGGATGGTTGTAGGCATCGATCAACGAGCCTTTGGACGCAACGTTACTGGCACCCGCTCGAAGGCTTACGCTGCCATCGTTGCAATAAGTGGCGGTAATGCTCAAATCCAGATTGCCGAGTTGAAGGGGCAGGATGCCGGGTAGGTGTTCGGAAGGGGTCGGGGTGGGTTCAGCAGGGCTGAAGGCAAAGGCGAGGGTCGCGATGACGCCCAACACCAGGCTGGTTAGGATGGAAGTTTTCATAATGGTTTTTATTTGGACATCAGTGCTTCGCTAAATTGGCCAGCACATCCGTCGGTTGGGGAATGGGTTGATACACCACCGGCACTTTTGCCGGTATTTTTTTGAAAATGGTCCATCGGTTACAAATGGACTTTTCCTGTTTGTTGGCAGCTTTGATTACAAAGGTGTGTGCGGGCACTATACCCCGCTGTTGATTTTCTCATGCGGTACCACTTGGTATCCGTGTGGCGAGGCTTCATTGTTTACTGTTACTTCTTCGATGGACTGATATTGGAGCGGCTGGCCTTTTTCAGTCCTTTTTTTTCTCCTTTTCGATTTTTTCTACGGCTTGCTGCACGTCTTTGGCTGCTTTTTCGAGGCGTTCGAGGTTGGCGGCTTTGTCGTCCTCAGTGGCATGGTTGGCTGAAGGGCTTGGCTGCTTCATGGAGCCTTGTTGCAGCCAGTGAGCAAGGGGAAATGCATCGGGATTAGCTTTTTTGTCAAAAGAGAGTTGGCCGTTGACAGCATCGATCACGATCGTTTCGCCGGGGGCGAACTCGCCGGCTATGACGTGCTTGGCCAGCTCGTCGATGAGGATTTCCTGCAAGGCACGCTTCATGGGACGAGCACCAAATTCGGGGTCATAGCCTGCATCGGCCAACAGGTCGAGGGCGCGGCGAGTCAGCTGCATGGCGTTGCCTTTTGAAGCAAGTTGCTTTTCCACCTTCTTGAGTAGCAGGAGGAGAATTTGCCGGATTTCCTCTCGAGTTAGCGGCAAGAACATGATGATCTCGTCGATGCGGTTGAGGAATTCGGGACGCATGTGTTCCTTGAGGGTGCGCATTACTTCCTGGCGGGTGGCGTCGATGATTTCCTGTCGGTGGGCATCGCCGAGGGCTTCGAGGTCTTCGAAATTTTCCATGATGGTTTCGCTGGCCATGTTGGAAGTCATGATGACGATGGTGTTGCGGAAATTGGCTACGCGCCCTTTGTTGTCGGTGAGGCGGCCTTCGTCGAGGACCTGGAGGAGGATGTTGAAGGTATCGGGATGAGCCTTTTCGATTTCGTCGAGCAGCACGATGGAGTAGGGTCGGCGCCTGACGGCTTCGGTGAGTTGGCCTCCTTCGTCGTAGCCGATGTAGCCGGGGGGAGCGCCCACGAGGCGGCTCACCTGATGGCGCTCCTGGTATTCGCTCATGTCGAGGCGGATGATGGCGTGTTCGTCGTTGAAGAGCACCTCTGCGAGGGCCTTGGCGAGTTCGGTTTTGCCCACGCCGGTGGGTCCGAGGAAGATGAACGAGCCGATGGGTCGGTTTTCGTCTTGCAGGCCTGAGCGGCTGCGGCGTACGGCGTCGGCCACGGCCTTGACGGCCTGGTGCTGGCCGATGATGCGTTTGTGGAGCTCGGATTCGAGGTGGAGGAGTTTGTCCTTTTCGCTCTGGAGCATGCGGGCCACGGGAATGCCCGTCCAGCGAGCGACGATGGTGGCGATGTCGTCGGCGGTCACTTCTTGGTTGGTGAAGCGGGTTTCGCCGGGGAGCTGGGCCAGTTTCGCTTCGGCTTCGGCGAGTTGTTTTAGGAGCGAGGGGAGTTCGCCGTATCGGATGCGGGCCACGGTTTCCAATTCTCCGTTGCGTTCGGCTTTGTCGGCCTCGAGTTCGAGGGCCTCGACTTGTTTTTTGATGCCCTGGATCTGGTCGATGATTTCCTTTTCGTTGCGCCAGGCGGCCCGTAGGCTGTCGCGCTTTTCCCGGGCGTTGGCGAGGGTGTTTTCGAGGGCCTTGAGTTTTTCGAGCGCCCCTTCACGTTTGAGGGCTTCGCGCTCGATTTCGAGCTGACGCACCTTGCGGTTCCACTCGTCAACGATTTCGGGCACGCTATCGAGTTCGAGGCGGAGCTTGGCGGCTGCCTCATCGATGAGGTCGATGGCTTTGTCGGGCAAATACCGTTCGGTGATGTAGCGGTGAGAGAGTTCGGCAGCGGCCACGAGGGCGTCGTCGCGGATGTCGATTTTATGGTACACTTCGTACTTCTCCTGCAGGCCCCGCAAGATGGAAATGGTTTCCTCCACGGAGGGTTCGTCGATGATGACTTTCTGAAACCTGCGTACGAGAGCCTGGTCTTTTTCGAAATGGCGCTGGTACTCGTTGGGTGTGGTGGCGCCGATGGTGCGCAGTTCGCCACGGGCCAAGGCGGGCTTGAGGATGTTGGCGGCGTCCATGGCGCCGTTTCCGCCCCCGGTGCCCACGAGGGTGTGGATTTCGTCGATGAACAGGATGATCTCGCCATTGCTTTGTTGCACCTGCTTGATGACGGCTTTGAGGCGTTCTTCGAACTCACCTTTGTACTTGGCACCAGCGATGAGGGCGGCGATGTCGAGGGTGTAGATTTTTTTGCGTCGCAGGTTTTCCGGCACGTCCTGTTTGACGATGCGCCAGGCGATGCCCTCGACGATGGCGGTTTTGCCAACGCCTGGTTCACCGACGAGGATGGGGTTGTTCTTTTTTCGGCGTGAGAGGATGTGCAGCACTCGCCGAATCTCTTCGTCGCGTCCGACGATGGGGTCCAACTTGCCGCTTTCGGCCAGCTCGTTGAGATTGACGGCGAAACGGCTCAGGGCGTTGAACTGCTGGTCGCTGCTCTGATCCTCCACTTTTTCACCCTTGCGCAGCTCGAGGATGGCCATTCGGAGAGCGTCTTCGGTGGCGCCGAGGTGACGCAGCAGCTGGCCGGTGGCGTCTTCGCCCTGGGCAATGCCGAGCAGCATCAGCTCGATGCCGATGTATTTATCGCCGTATTCGGACAGCATTTTCTTGGCTCTGGCGAGGGCTTTGTTGGCCGCCGGTGTGAGGTACTGTTTTTCGGTGCCGAGCACCTTGGGCACTTTGCCGATCAAGGCGTGGATGCGTTGCCGAAGCATATCCATAGAGACACCGCATTTTTCGAGCAGAAAAGTGGATACGTGTTCGTCGGTTTCGAGAATGCCACGCACCAGATGGGCCGTGTCAACCTGTTGCTGGCTAAAGCCCACGGCGATTTGCTGGGCTTTCATGATGGCATCCTGCGCCTTGAGGGTGAAATTGTCGTAAGTCATCTGACAAGGATATGGTCTGGCGGTGTATGTGTGGTCGGTTGTTTGTCGTGGCTTGGAATCGGTTCTCTGCTTGCAGCAGGCAGCTGCGTGGCGCCAGTTCTCGATTCCAACCTCACTCCTCTTTGATAGCCTGTTTTTCGGCTTCCTTGAAGCGGGCGGCTCGGCCTTTGCGGCCGTCTTTGGCTTTGGGATGCACGAGCTTCATTTCTCTCACCAGGTGTGTGGCGCCGGCGTATTTGTCAATGATGAAGAGGATATACCGCACATCGACCATGATGTTTCGGCACAGCCTTTCGTCGAAGAAGTAATCGCTCATGGTACCTTCCCAGACGCGGTCGAAGTTGAGGCCGATGAGGTTGCCGTAGGCGTCGATGGCGGGGCTGCCCGAATTGCCGCCGGTGGTGTGGTTGGATGCAATGAAGCATACCGGCATGCGGCCGCCTTCACCGTACACACCATAGTCCTTCTTTTCGTAGAGCAGGCGGAGTTTTTCTGGCACGTCGAACTCATAATCGCCGGGGATGTATTTTTCCATGACACCCTCGAGGTATGTTTTGCTCATGTAGGCCACGGCGTCGCGTGGGCGGTAGCCCTGCACGCGGCCGTAGCTGCAGCGCATGGTGCCGTTGGCGTCGGGATAGAAACGGCGGTTGGGGAAGGCTTCCATTTGGGCTTTCATGTATCGCTGCTGGAGCCAGTCGATGCGTTCGTCGAGTTCGTTGTAGGGTGGCATGATGCGCTCATCGTAGCGCATCTGAAAGGCTGCTGCCAGATTGCAGGCCGGGTCGTTGGTGATGGCTTTGAGCACGTCGCCGGGGGCCATGGTAAGTGTGGCGAGGGCCTGGTCGGGATTGGACAGCCAAGACTGGGAGAACAGGGCTTCGGCCCAGTCGTCGTAGTTGCCGCCAAAGGCATTGTATTGTTCGAAGAAAGCTTCCGGCAGGTAGTCGGGTTCCATCTTTTTATGGAGCAGTTCCATTTGGGCGGCAAAGACCTTTTGGTCTAATTCGGGGCGATAGTTTTTGAAATAGCCTTCGAGCCAGGGCAGCAGGCGATTGCGGAAGTTTTCGAAGCCCTCGTCGCCGTTGTTTTGGTACGCCGCCACGAGTCTGTTGACCTGGCTGGCGAGGCGTAGGATTTCCACGTTGCGAAAAGTAATCTCGTCGTAGAGGGTCTTGCGCAGGGCGTGCGGTTCGATTTCGGCGTAGAGCCGTTCGAGCTCGTCGAGCAGGGTGCCATAGCTGGCGTTGAGTTTGGGGTCGAGTGAAACCACTTTGCGGAATTCGGCTTCGTAAGCCAGTTTGGCATCCACTGCACGGGCCCGGCGCAGACCCAGGACTTCACCTTGCCACTTTTTCCAGGCATTGGCGAGGCTGGCCTGTTTGGAAGCGTACTGGATTTTCACCTCTGCATCGGCGCGCATGGCCGCATCCCAGATGGCAAGGGTCTTGTCGCGCACGGCGATTTTGGCCGGGTCGAGCACATCGACGATTTGGCGAATGGCGGCGGCGGGGAGGTATTCGTAGGTGCGGCCGGGAAATCCAAAGATGAGGGTGAAGTCGCCATCCTGTACGCCGTCGATAGACACGGGCAGGTAGTGGCGAGGTTTGTAGGGGACGTTATCGGGCGAGTAGTCGGCGGGGCGGTTATTCTTGTCGGCGTAGATGCGGAACAGGGAAAAGTCGCCCGTATGTCGGGGCCACACCCAGTTGTCGGTATCGGCGCCAAACTTGCCGATGCTCGACGGAGGAGCACCGACGAGGCGCACGTCACGATAGGTGACCGTGATGAACATGAAATATTGGTTGCCGTGGAAGAAGGGTCGGATGAGTACGTCCTCCCAAGGCTCCTTTTTGGCGTTGCTGCGAATGCGCTCGAGGTTTTTGTCAATGGTGCTTTGGCGCGTGCGCTTGTCCATGTCGTCGGTCACCCCGGCGAGCGCCTGTTGGGTGACGTCCTCGATACGCGAGATGAGCGTGACGGTCACGCCGGGGTTGGGCAGTTCGTCCTTCATGCTGGCAGCCCAGAAACCGTCTTCTAAGTAGTTGTGCTCGAGGGTGGAATGGGCCTGAATTTGTCCGTAGCCACAATGGTGGTTGGTGAGCAGGAGGCCTTTGGGTGAAATGATGCTGGCCGTGCAGCCCCCATTGAAGTGGACGATGGCGTCTTTGAGTGAACCTTTGTTGACGCTGTAAATATCTTCGGCACTCATCTTCATGCCCATGCTCTGCATCTCTTTTTCATTGAGCAGGGCGAGCAAAAGAGGTATCCACATGCCTTCGCCGGCGAAGGCTACCAAGCGGGTGACGAAAACGAACAGGAGGGAAAAAAGGAGTTTCTTCATAGGTCAATGCTTTGTGTCAGGGCAGTTTAGCGATAACACAGACAAAGGAACTAAGAAATGGAGTCCTCTGCAAAATGGCCAATACCGGTCGAGAACTGTATTGAAGAGGTTCGACCGGATTTGTTGCACGTCGTTGGGTTAAAGTAATGAAACGGATCGGGACAGTGGAAACGATCTAATGGGAAAGGCTCTCACACCTCGCTCGGCAACACCCCAAAAGCTGCCTTGAAGCTCCTGGTGAAATATGACAGGCTGCTGTAGCCCACTTCCAGGGCTATTTCGGAAACATTGCCGGATTTTTGTTCCAACATTTCCTTGGCGCGGCAGAGCCGAAACTCTCGGATGAGGTCGGTGGGAGTATCGGTGCGGTTATCCTTAGCGGTGATCTGTGTTTTCAGCCAATATGCCCGGTCGGGATCCAACAGGACGGAGCTGCTGTCGAAGGGGCGAAATTTTTCCAGAATATCGGGCCGGTGAGTTGCTTCGAAATCAAGACTGGCACTGCTGTCCACCAGCACCCGGGCATGGGCATCGAGGGGGTAAACCCTTAGGTTGTTTTCGACAATGACGGGAGGAGGTACTTGAGCCAATGGCAGTTCGGTGCTCAGTAACAACACCACCCACACTAAATATTTCGGGAAATTGAAAACCATACGTTTGATAACAGTAGAAATACGGGCCCGATTTTTTCGAATCGTAACCCGTATTTCCTATTTCGCGATCAATGGAACCACCCCGGATAATTCTCCTTCGCAAAAGCCAGCTTTTCATCTGGGGTAGGCTCTGGTTTGCGTAGCAATTTGTCGTATTCGATGTCGAGGTTGTGGAAAGACACGATTTCCCAGGCATCGCCATTTTTCACCATGAGCATGGTTTGGAGCAATTCCGGGTAATCCGGAAATGGTTGGTCACCGTAACGGCTGTTGGCGAGGCAGTGCACCATGGCCACATGGGGTTCGATGAAGCGCACCTGTGTCACTTTGAATTGGGTATCCATGTCTTTGTACACGCTGTTGTACAGGCCATCGTGCGCTTGCGCATTTTGTTCCCTGTTCATGTGAGGCATGTACAGACCCGTCCAAACCACATAGCTGTGGTCGTCGGCAAAGTGGGCGGCCCATTGTTCGCCGCTCTTGGCGTTCCATCCGTCCTGCAAATCCTGGACGATCTGGTGGATGGCTTGCTCGTCGGCAGAAAATGCAGATTGTGAAAAGGCAGTGTTGGTTAGCATGATTGTGAAAATTAGGTTCAGAAAAAAGCGCATGGCGTTGATGATCATAAGAATTGAATGAGGAGGACTGATTTTGCCGGGTTCGAAGGGAGAACCCCGTTGAAAAGGTTTGGATTGCCCTACAATATCATGGAAGCAATACCCTTGCGGCAAAGACACTCCCGCCTCCGACGAGGCTCAACTGGTACACCCCGTGGCCGGTGTTTTCATTTGTGAAATCAAAACCGATTTCCTGTTCGCCTGCCGGCAACAGGCCCGCATTTCCACTGGCAACCGTCCGCCCCATGAGGTCGGTGAGGCGCCAGGTGACTTCGCCGGCCCTGGCCAGGGTCAGGTTGGCCCGCAGCCTGCCGTCGGAGGGGTTGGGGAACACCTGGAGGGGTTTTGCCGAAGGAAGCTGAAAATCCAGCAGACCGGAAAGCACGTCCGTGCGGAGCAGTTGCCCCAAAAACAGGTGTGACATGTAAGCCGTGCCGTTGGCCGAAATGGCCAGTCCCGGGCTGGGGCCGAAGCCGGCGAGCAGCGTGTCGAGGCTGCCATCGGGGTGCACCTTGACGAGCTGGGCGCTGCCGAAGACGAAGCCGAAGGTGGTGTCCACCGGCCCGAATTTGGCGAACTGCATCGCCACCAGGTTGCCGTCGTTGGGGTCGAATTCCAGGTCGGTGACCAGGGTCAGCCCGGCGGCATAGTCCGAGGTGGTGCCGTCGTCCATCACCCGGTAGATTTTGGAGGCACCGTCGAGGAATGGGAAACCGGTGAGGGAGGACACGAGGTAGCCGCCGTCCGGATGGGCGATGATTTTCGTCGGAACGACCTGCACGACGGGAGGGCCAATGGGCGTGGGGTTGGGGAAAGGCGGAAAGACCGTCAGCGCTGAAAAAGTGCCCGTGGCCACCTCGTATTTGATGATGGCATTGGCGGCGGCGTCGGAGATGAGGAAATTGCCCTCCTGGTCAAAGACAAAAGAATAGGGGTTTGATTCGTCGAAACCGTTGGCCAGCGCCCATTCACCGCTTTTGACGATGGAGCGGCGGTCGGCGGGGGTCAGCGGAGCGCCTTTGGCCACGTAGTCGTCCCAGTGAAACTCCATGATGGAAGCGGACAGGCTGTCGGGCCCACCGCCCTGGCAAACGAAGATGCGGCCATCGGCCATCACCTGGGTGCTGAGGGCGCCCTGCAATTCATTGCTCATGAAGTCGAAGTAGGAAGGCAGCCCTTCGATGATGGTTTCTTTGGTGCCGTCGGGGTGGATTTTCTGCACCAGTCCGTCGTTCATGCCGGAGCCGGATTGGGTGACCCAGGGGTTGCCATCGGCATCGAGGTTGACGTCGATGGGAGCGGCGAGGTCGAATGCGATGGGAAGGATCTGTTGTGCCGAAGCGGTAAAGCTCAATAGGAGCAAAATGAATGAGAAGGTGTACAGTGTCCTGTTCATAACTGAGGAGTTTGGTGAATGAATCTAAGAACACTGCAAAGGTGAGCGGCCGGCAAAAGCAGGGTTTTCATTGAGGTCGCAATGAGTTGTAAAATTGTCGCAATCGACCAGCTAAGCCCTTTCAGGCAAGAATGTCTTTGTAAAAACAGTGGGAAAAACCTTGTGAAAGAATTATTTTGACCGGCCAATGAAGCAGTGCAAAGACCATATCCCGCCACACGTTTTACCCGTCATCGTCTTTGCCCAGTTTGCGGGTACTTCCCTGTGGTTTGCCGGGAATGCCATCGCCGGGGATTTACAGCAGGCGCTGCACCTGCCAGCCAATGCCATTGGTCACATCACCTCGGCAGTGCAGTTGGGGTTTATAAGCGGCACCTTGGTGTTTGCCATCCTCTCCCTGGCCGATCGATTTTCACCTTCCAAAGTTTTTTTGTCTTCAGCCTTGGCAGGAGCTTTCTTCAACCTGTGTGTTCTGTGGTTTGCACAAGGAATGGCTTCGCTGTTGGCATTCCGCTTTTTGACGGGTTTTTTCCTGGCAGGCATTTACCCCGTAGGCATGAAAATTTCGGCAGACTGGTACGAGAAGGGGTTGGGTAAAGCGCTGGGTTATTTGGTGGGCGCACTGGTGGTGGGCACGGCTTTTCCGCATTTATTGAAAACGTTTTCCGGCGAACTTTCCTGGAGTGGTGTATTGAAAGCTACCTCTTTATTGGCCATATCGGGCGGATTGCTATTGTATTTCACAGTTGGTGATGGGCCACACCGCAGGCCAGCTCCAAGATTCGAGTGGAATGCCATCCCCCGGATCTTTAGATTCAAAAAATTCCGGGCGGCGGCTTATGGCTACTTCGGCCACATGTGGGAATTGTATGCCATGTGGGCCTTCATACCGTTCATGCTGGTGTTTTATGAAGAAAAAAATGCTGTTCCGGTGGACATCCCCTGGTGGTCTTTTATCATCATAGCAGCGGGCGGACTGGGGTGCATCATCGGCGGATATATTTCTCTGAAAAAAGGAAGTGCCAAAGTCGCCTTTGCGATGTTGCTGACCTCGGGTATACTTTGTCTTTTCTCCCCTTTTCTATTCTTTTTGTCAAAATGGTTGTTTCTACCGGCATTGCTCATTTGGGGCTTTGCAGTTGTTGGCGACAGCCCCCAGTTCTCCACCATTGTTGCACAAACGGCGCCGAAAATGTACGTCGGAACAGCCCTCACCATCGTCAATTGCATCGGATTTGCGCTGACCATTTTCAGCATCCAGCTTTTGAGTTTTTTGCAAAATAAAATTGATGGAGAGTGGGGGTATTTGTTTTTGTTGCCGGGGCCGGTTTTTGGGTTGTGGAGTATTTGGGGGATGGTGAAAAAATGAGGTTTTATCCCCTGTCCCCACAAATGTTTTCGGTGATTCCAACAACTCATGTGTGCGGAAGTCAGGCGGTAAATTCAAGTTACCGCCTGACTTCCCACCTAGCTCATATCCTGAGCGCACTGCAAAAAGTTACTCTACTGCGAAAAATTAGAAATCTCACTTCTGACAGCACTCCGAGTGCTGTCAGAAGTAAAATGCGAATACCCTTAAAACCAAGGCTTTAGTGTGAACTCAACCCCTGTCTGCCGCCCCGCCTGTCTGCCGGACAGGCAGGTCTCTCAATCAACGGTACTTACGCCAACTCCAATTGAAAAAGATTTTTTGCAGTGGACTCTTGTCCTGGATTGACCGAGACCTTGGTCCCTATGGGATCAGAAATTTAAGGGTCCCATAGCGTTTACCATCGCCTGCGATCAGGAAATAAACACCACTGGGCAGGGTGGACACATCGAGCGAAAAGGTTGAGGTACCCATTCCGAAAAATTCCCGCCGGATCATCGAAATGCCCTGGGCGTTGTAAACCTGAAATGTCAGTGGTGTCTCGGTCTGCAAGCGGCAGGTTATGAAAAGCTCACCACCATCAACGGGATTGGGAAAAGCAGCGAAGTCCAGACGCCTGCTTTCTTCCTGTTTGTTGGTCGAGGAAATGAGCCCCTCATTCAGATAGAGCCTGGCATTGCCTACTAAAAAACGGTTGAAACCCGTGAGCAAGAGATCGAGGTCTTCGTCCCCGTCCACGTCGGCAAAAGCGGCCGCCGGTTCGGCTATTCCTTCGAAAGGCGTATGGCTTACCTCGCTGAAGATCCCCATGTTGTTCAGGTACAGTTTGGTTACGATTACTTATGATGCGGGAGGTTCGATAAAGCCACTGAGAAGGAGATCGGAGTCGCCGTCATTATCCACGTCGGCACTGAGGATGGAAATGACAGTAAATGGGGCAGTTCCTCCTTCAAATGGAAGGTAGGAGGCTTCCGAAAAGCTTCCTTGTTCGTTGAGGTACAATTTGAACTCATACGAGGAGGACGAACCCCCAAAGCCCACATCACCTGCCATCAGGAGGTCGGAGTCTCCATCGTTGTCAATATCGAGGAATACTGCGGAGTTCCTCCACATGCTCACGAAAGGGGTTCCGCTCACTTCGGAGAAGGCACCTGCCTGGTTGGAGTAGAGTTTGGCAATCGGCTGAGCCATATCGTTCAGCCCAGTGATGAGCAGGTCGAGGTCGCCGTCATTGTCCACGTCTGCGAATGCGATGGAGCTGTAGGAGACCCCCTCAAAAGGGGGTCCGCTCACTTCGGAGAAGGTACCTGCCTGGTTGGAGTAGAGTTTGGCAATCGGCTGATCCGCATCGTTTTGCCCAGTGATGAGCAGGTCGAGGTCGCCGTCATTGTCCACGTCTGCGAAAGCGACGGCTCCTGCAGCGACCCCTTCAAAGGGTGTGCCGATGAGTTCGGTGAAAGTACCCTGTTGGTTTTCATAGAGCTTGGCGATCGGCTGATCCACTTTGTTCAACCCAGTGATGAGCAAGTCCTGATCCCTGTCGTTGTCCACGTCTGCGAAAGCGACGGAACTGAGGTAAACGCCCTCGAAGGGGATTCCAACCACCTCGGTGAAAGTGCCCTGTTGATTTTCATAAAGCTTGGAAATTACCTCATGCTCGTTGAACAGCCCTGCGAACCCGGTGATGAGCAAGTCTTGGTCGCCGTCATCGTCCACGTCTGCGAATGCGACGGCTCCAGCACCTACCCCCTCGAAGGGTGTGGCGGTTTTTTCCGTGAAAACTCCTGCGACGTTGGTGTACAGTTTGGCAATGGGTTCGAGGTTGATATTAATTCCGGTGAGGAACAGATCGGGACTGCCGTCATTGTTCACATCGGCGAATGCGGATGAACCGTATCGTACACCCACGAATGGAGTGCCGTTGATCTCTTCGAAGGTTCCCCCTTTGTTATCATATAGATGGGTGATAGGTTGGTCGGAGTCATTCTGTCCCGTGATGAGCAGGTCCTGGTCGCCATCGTTGTCCACGTCTGCAAAAGCTAAAGCGCCATGAATCACCCCTTCAAAAGGGGTTCCGCTCACTTCAGAGAATACACCAGCCTGGTTGGAGTATAGTTTGGCAATCCGCTGATTCGCATCGTTCTGTCCCGTGATGAGCAGGTCCTGGTCGCCATCGTTGTCCACGTCTGCAAAAGCTAAAGCGCCATAAATCACCCCTTCAAAAGGAGTTCCGCTCACTTCGGAAAAGACACCTGCCTGGTTGGAGTATAGTTTGGCAATCCGCTGATTCGCATCGTTCTGTCCCGTGATGAGCAGGTCCTGGTCGCCGTCGTTGTCCACGTCTGCAAAAGCAAAAGCCCCTGAATTCACCCCTTCAAAAGGAGTTCCGCTCATTTCAGAGAAGGTACCAGCCTGGTTGGAGTAGAGTTTGGCAAACGGCTGATCCATATCGTTCAGCCCTGTGATGAGCAAGTCCTGGTCGCCGTCGTTGTCCACGTCTGCAAAAGCAAAAGACCCCGGCTTCACCCCTTCAAAAGGGGTTCCGCTCACTTCGGAGAATACACCTGCTTGGTTGGAGTATAGTTTGGCAATCCACTGATTCGCATCGTTGAGTCCAGTGATGAACAGGTCCTGGTCGCCGTCGTTGTCCACGTCAGTGAATGCCACTGAACTGTAGGCAACCCCTTCGAAAGGGGTGCCGCTCACCTCGGAGAATTCGCCCTGGTCATTGGTGTAGAGCTTTATCATTGGCTGGTTCGAACGATTCAACCCGGTAATGAGCAAGTCCTGGTCGCCATCGTTGTCGATGTCTGCAAAAGCAACGGAACCAAACCAGGAGCCGGCGGCATTCCAAGGAAAGCTGACTTCAGTGAACTGGATTTGGGCTGAGAGCAATTGAGTCGCCCCGAGTAGGAGGAGTAAAAGTGGGAGCTTCATGTTGATTTTTTTTGTGGATGCGTGCTTTCCTTTCGGGCTGCAGGTGAGATTCTTGCGCGTGTGAATTTCGGTGGAAGATTTTTCACGTTTGCAAGGAGGGTCACTTGTAACTCAATGGGTTACGCCATCAGCATCTGATGAAATGGTAAAATCCATGAATTATTGGCGGCCCTTGTTTGCGCTGGAAAAGGAATCATTCACGCGTTGTCCAGTTTTGCTCGTTTTAGGAAAATCAACTTTTTATACCCATTGCGATGTGGTAGAAAAATCCAAGTATTCCATTTCAGAGAAGATGAGGGAGTTTAGGCGGCGTACGCTGTTCGTCCCACTTCGTTTCGGGTATAAAGTTCTTTCCTTTAAACTTGTAGCAAGTTTATTACTTTTTGCCTAAAAAATATATTCTTTACCCAAGGAAAAACTTGCCATAATGCTTTATACCTCAATAAGTGGATAATGAGTTCTTCCTTGAAGAATTGAATGAAGATGAGGAAAGACGTTTCTCCTTCCAAATACGAGGATGAGGCTCAAACCCAAGTGCTCCCAAAGCCATCGGGCGATACCTCCCCACCTGTGTGTACCTAAAAAGCATTTCCCGAAAGGAGCAGCTTTTATGGCAGTAATAGTTCAATATTTTACAGTTTAATACCTCTAAAAAAACTTCCGAAATATTTCATTGGCCTAAGGCAATGAGTCCACTGCAAAAATGCCATATTCTGGGTGCCGCTTGTTTTTCATCCCGAGATTACCTCGGGATTAAAAAACCATCCAAATACCTGAAAAACATGAGCCTTTCGTGAATTATTGGTTATGCAGTGCGCTCAGTTCTTCAAATCCTGAGTCCACTGCAAAAATGCCATATTCTGGGTGCCGCTTGTTTTTCATCCCGAGATTACCTCGGGATTAAAAAACCATCCAAAAACCTGAAAAACATGAGCCTTTCGTGAATTATTGGTTATGCAGTGCGCTCAGTTCTTCAAATCCTCAAATCCTCACATCCTCAAATCCTCGATTCCTCACATCCTCCCTGCCTGCCTGTCCGTCGGCCAGACGGGTCGGCAGACCTGTCTAGCGCCAGGCAGGCAGGAAATCCTCAAATCCTCGATTCCTCAAATCCTCACATCCTCACATCCTCAAATCCTCGATTCCTCACATCCTCAAATCCTCGATTCCTCACATCCTCGATTCCTCCCTGCCTGGCGGCAGACAGGAAATCCTCACCAACCTCACCCTTCCAGCAACGCCACCAGTTCCTCCACGTTCAGGCGGGCGGCGGCTTCGGTGCCTTCCAGGAGGCTGTCGGCCAGTTCCCGTTTTTCGGCGTGGAGCTTGACGATTTTTTCTTCGATGGTGCCTGAGGAAACGAGTCGGTAGATGGTGACGGGTCGCTCCTGACCGATGCGGTGGGCGCGGTCGCTGGCCTGGTCTTCCACGGCGGGGTTCCACCAGGGGTCCATGTGGATGACGTAGTCGGCGGCGGTCAGGTTGAGGCCGAAGCCGCCGGCTTTGAGGCTGATGAGGAACAACTCTCCTTCGCCCGCTTGAAAGGCTTGGATGGCGCGGTCGCGTTCCTTCATGGGAGTAGAGCCGTCGAGGTACTGGTAAGAGATGTGGCGGGATTTGACCCAGTTTTCGATGATTTTCAGGTGCTGGACGAATTGGCTGAAGACAAGGGCTTTGTGACCTTCTTCGAGCAGTTCTTCGACCAGTTCGGCGAAGGCATTCAATTTGGAACTGGGAATGGTGGAGGTGGGATCCACCAGGCGCGGGTGGCATGCAGCCTGGCGCAGGCGCATTAGTTCGGCAAGCACCTGGAAGCGTTTGTGTTGAGGGCTGCCCTTGGCGCTGTGGATATTTTCCAGGGCTTGCCGGCGCAGGGCTTCGTAAAAGACGCGTTCCTGGTGAGAGAGTTCCACGTCGAGGGTGATTTCTGTTTTGGGCGGGAGTTCTTTGAGCACGTCGGCCTTCTTGCGTCGCAGGATGAAGGGCCTGATGAGGCGGCGGAGTTGTTCGCGGCGCACTTCGTCGCGATCGCGCTCGATTGGCAGGGCGAATTTTTCGGTAAAGCGCTCCAAGGAGCCCAGCAGGCCGGGGTTGAGGAAGCGGAACAAGTTCCAGAGTTCGCCGAGGTGATTTTCTATGGGCGTACCAGTGGTGATGATTTTGAAATCGCCTTGCAGTTGCATGGCGGCTTTGGAGCGCTTGGTAGCTCGGTTTTTGATGGCCTGGGCTTCGTCGAGGACGATGGTGGCAAAATGCACCTTTGTCAGCCGCTGGGCATCCTGCTGCATGAGGCCGTAGCTGCATAGAAGCAGGGAGCCGGGAGCCAGCTCATCGATCACGGTGCTGCGGTCCGACTCGCCGTAGATGATGGGCGTGAGAGCCGGGGCGAAGCGGAGGGTTTCACGGTACCAGTTGCGCACCACCGATGCAGGTGCCACCACCAGGGCGGGGCCTAACGATGCCCGGCTGGTGAGCACGGCAAGGGCCTGCACGGTTTTGCCCAGCCCCATGTCGTCGGCCAGGCAGGCGCCCACACCCCAATGGGCCAGGCGCATCAACCATTGGTAGCCCTCTTCTTGGTAGTGGCGCAAGGTGGCCAAAAAAGGCTCGGGAGGAGGTGCCTGGTAGTCGTCGAGTTCGCGCAGCCGTTGCAGTTGTTGCTGCCAGGCCTCGTCGGCGTGGAAGTCGGCCAGGTCGCTGGCGAAATCTTCGAATGCGGAAGCCGCCAACGGATGCAGATGGAGAGAGCCGTCGTCTTCGTCGAGGAGGCTGTCGAGTTCGGTGAGTTTTCGTCGCAGCTGTTCGGTGAGCGCTACGAACTGGCCATCGTCCAGCTTCACGAAGCGACCCTTCTGGCGATTCAGGGCCAGGAGCTTGCGCACCTCGAGGACTTCGTCTTCGTCCAGCTCGGCAGTGCCTTCCACATCGAACCAGTTTTGATTGCGCCGCACGGACAGGTGTAGGTTTTCCAGGCCGATTTCGCGCCGGATGCGCAAGGGTTGCCCCTTGGGATACTCCACTACGACCAGTCCCGATTGAACCAGGGGTTCCAGTTCGAGCAGTGCTTGCAGGGCGAGCTCGGGTTGTTCGAAGTACCACTCCCGGTTCTCCGAGGGGAATTCCATCAAGGTGGGGCAAGCCTCCTCCACCATGCGGGCATTCTCCTCTTCGGCTTCCAGGTTGCGCAACACCTTTACCGATTGCCCCTCGCGCTGCACCATCAGCATGGGCCACCCACGCCCGGGCTTCACCCAGGGTGGATCGGTGGACAGCGGCTTGGCGAATATTTCCACTTTGAAGCCTTCCCCCGCCGGTAGCAAGTGGACATGTGGGGTGGGGTCGCCTTCCACCACTTCCACTTCACCCGTGATGGCCTCCAAGGGTGTGTGGATTTCCACGACCCTGCGCAGGCGGCGCAGTACCTCGATGGTTTTCCCCTTGCCTTCAGGGGGCACTTCCAATTTTTCATGCCCCAATTTGCGCATGAGTTCCAGGTGGAGGGGCGTCGGCTGCACCAACACGTAGCGGGTGGGCGTCTCGCGGATGATGAGGGGTTTGTCGTCCTCCACGGGGTGCGACCAGCAGAGTTCGAGGCCCTCGCCTTTGGGCATGACCACCAGGCGCAGAGGCTCTTCGACCAGCTCCACCGGTACGCCGGGCTCTCGTTGGAGGAACAGGAAAGGATGCCCTACCAGAGCTGGCAAGGCTTTGTAAAAATTGATGGAGTAGTTGCCCGACACACCGGGGTCGCCCAGCACTTCGATGGCGCGGGCTATTTCGAAATCCTGCGGCGTCATGGCGTTCAGGTCGCCGGTCCTGAGTCGCTTGAGGGAAACAGCCCGGCCCTTGGACCAGCCGTTGTTGCCGAGCACCTGCTCCACGGGCTGCAATTGCCGGGTGTCGAAGTCCACCAGCCAAGCCAGGCGGGTGAGCCGTTCGCGGGTGGATGGCAGGGAAGTAGTTGGTTGCCAAGACTCGAGCGCCTCCAATGCCCGTTGCCACATCGGTTTTTTCACCAGGAGATTCACGAGTAAATCGGGTGACTGAGCCTTGGGGGCAGGCTGGGGTGGGGTGGTGTGTGCGGCAGCGGCAGCTCCCTCGGCAGCTGTTGGTGATGGCAGTTCCTCCAGCTCCTGGGTAAACTCTGGTAGGGCAAACAAGGCTTCGATTTGCTCGGCCAGCCAGACGTACCCGTTGAGCCTGGCCGTGTTGGCCGTTTCCTGCATTTGAAGCAGTTCAAAACTCCCTAACCGGACGTCGCACCAATAGCTGGCCAGTCCATAAAAAAGCCAGTCCAGGGGACTTTCTGGAAAATCGGCGAGCAGGCGTACCGCCTCGGTGTAATCGTTTGCCTGGTACTGGATGGCAGCTTTCAGATAGTCGAACGAGCGCTTCCAGGATCCGGGAATCCGCTTGGGGAAAAGCTCCAGCAGGGCATCCGGAGACTTGCCATCCGATTGGGCCAGCTCCGAAAGGATGTGTACCAACCCGCGGAAATCGGACCAGGTGCTACTCCTGGAAAAGAAGCTCCTGTAGCTCGTATCAGGTTGGAATTCCACCTCTTTTTCACCGGCCATCCATTGCAGGGTGGCCTTCCAACCTGCATCCATGTCGGCGGATTTTGGGCCCAAGCGTTTGAGCCAACGGCCGGCTTCACCTCGCAGGCAAATGGCCTGCAGGAAGGGAGGGCACGCATGCCAGGGCAGCTGGTCCGTGTCTTCAAACCACTTTACGTAAGGCCCGCAGTTGGCCAATTTGCCAATGGCGGTATCGATGAAAAGTCCAAGGATGGTGCCTTGCACCTCGGCGGGGAACGTGGCCAGCCAGTCGGCATCGAAAGGGCCAAAGAGGATGCCCGGCAAGTCGGTTCGCAACCACTCGATGGGAAAATGCTGCTGTGCCTCTTCACTGAGTTCTGCAAAGCGCTCCACGTCGGCGGCGTAGAGGGCGGCGCTGAGCTCCCGCAGGCACACCTGGAAGTTGCGCGGGGGCATTCCAGCTTGGGGGCGCAAGGGCAGCTCCGAACGCAGGGTTTGGAGCATGACTTTGTACCACAAGTCTATGACGGCCATGCGCATGACCAAAGGCAGGTAGGCGGGGCGCAGGGCCCAGGCATCTCCGGCGCTGTAATCGAGCCAGCCTGCATCGTCGAGATGTTGCCGAGGCACAGCCAGATCAGAAGAGACGAATAGTTCCCCGTTTTTTTTGAAAACCTGCATGCGGCGCAACACCAACACCATCACCCGATCGTCGATTGGCTCGAATGCCACGGCCATGATCTTGAGCAGATCCCGTTCGATGGGATCCAGTTCTTTGTAGCGTTGGCGGAAGGTGTTGAGGTCCATTGGGTGGATCGGAGGTTGAAACAGCCGGCAAAACTACGCAGAAGGCGAGGGGCAGCACACGGATTTTCCTGAAAGCATTTCGAAACTCGGGGCTTTTGGTACCATTCACTGAGTCCACTGCAAAAAGTCTTTTTCTATTGGAGTGAGCGTAAGTTCCGTTGTTTGAGTGAAGTTTGGTCCGCACTAAAGCCTTGGTTTTGAGGGGTTGCGGAGTGAGATTTCTAACTTTTCGCACTACAGTGCCTTTTTGCAGTGCGCTCATTCACTACATTCGCCAGGATATCAACCAAAACCACAGCCATGCAACGATTGTACGCCCAGCTCTTCTCCTTTGCCATCGCACTCCTTTTCCTGCAGTGTGCCACCCAGGCTCAAATCGCCCCTGAAGAACACAGCCGCAAATGGCCCCCCGAAATGACCGAAGTCTGGGAACCCGTACCCCGCGTCGTCACTCCCGGCGCATGCACGGCGCCACCCTCCGACGCCATCGTGCTCTTCGACGGCACCCACACCAATGAATGGCGCCACAAAGACGGCTCCCCCGTGCGCTGGAAGCTCGAAGACGGTGTGCTCACCGTGGTCGGCGGCACCGGCGACATCTTCACCCAGCGCTCCTTCGGCGATTGCCAGCTCCACATCGAGTGGCGCACCCCCGCCGAAGTCAAGGGCGAAGGCCAAGGCCGCGGCAACAGCGGCGTCTTCCTCCAAAGCCGCTATGAAGTGCAGGTGCTCGACAGCTACAACAACCGCACATACTCCAACGGGCAGGCCGCCTCCATTTACAAACAGTACATCCCTTTGGTCAACGCCAGCCGCCCCCCCGGTGAATGGCAGACCTACGACATCATTTTCACCGCCCCCCGTTTCAACGCCGACGGCATCCGCATAAGCCCCGGCTACGTCACCGTCATCCACAACGGCGTGCTGGTCCAGAACCACGTGGCCCTCCACGGCACCACCGAATACAGGGGCTTGCCGCAAAACGTGGCCCACGGGCCCGCCCCCCTGCAGCTTCAAGACCACGGCAACCCCGTCAGCTTCCGCAACATCTGGATCAGGGAACTTTGAGTGAGGGATGAGGGATCTCTCTACTCCCTACTTTCTCTTCCAAAGAAGCACTAAAAGGAAGGCCATTCCTATTCCACCGAGTATCCACCAGTGCAGACAGCTGTGAAATACTACTGCATTGGAATCGCCGACGTAAACCAGGGCCGCCCAGAAGTAGGGAGATTTCTGAAAAGGAGGCACCTCGGGATCGTCGAGCCAATCGATTTTGGCCCGGTGCAAGGCCATCGCTTTGGTCTGGCCATCTTGCAGGTGTTGGTACATCTGCTGTAGGATGCGGGCCGTGGCCGTCTCGTTGATGGTCCACTGCGAGGAAACCAGACCCCGCACGCCCGCCCAGGTAAAAGCCCTCGACAAGCTCAGCACACCCTCGCCCTCGGCGAGTCGGCCGAGGCCGGTTTCACAGGCGCTCAGCACCACCAGGTCGGCGTGGAGTTGCATGGCGTAGATGTCGGGAAGCCAGGCGGCCCGGTCGAAGAATTCGATGCGAGGTTGCAGGGTAGCACTGTCCACTGCGGCATGGGTGCTCAGGTGGAGCACGCGGAAATGCGGTGCCAGGCTGTCGAAAGCAGCAAATGTGGCCTGTTCCCTGAGCAAGCGGGCACTGCGGCAGGAAGTCTTGCGCGGCGTTTCATCCAGGCTGTTGAGCAGAGGGGGCAGGTTGCGGCCCCCCTCGTCGAACACCGGAGCTACTTGGAGCAGGTTGCGCCGGGCTCCCGCTGGGAGCTGTCGCTGGGTTTGAAAGACCATCAGCGAAAATGCATACTGGACCGGATGCTGGCGCAACAACCAAGGCGCCTGCTGCCAGGTACCCGCATGAGGTGCGGTGAGCAAGGCTTCAAACGGCAAAAATGCCAGCATGCCATCGGGGATGATGAGCAAGGGGCTTTGCGAAGGCAGGCCCTCGGTTGCCGGGTGTACGAGGGTTTGCCACACATCGCTGGCCAGCCGGCAATAGTCTTCGCGGCGATTGTCGAGGGCGGTGCGCGAAGGCAACCACCGAAGCAGTTGACGCACACCATGGAGCAGGGTATCGACTGGGGTGACGCGATACCATCGAGGTGGCAGGTTACCACCTGCACGGAACAGATAGATGGATCGAGGTGTGGAGAAATACTCCAGCACCACCTGGGGCATATCTGCGAGCAAAAGGGCCAGGCTGTCGGCGTCGGCCAACTGCAATTGGCGCTGCATGTTTTGCCAGGCCGGTCTGGTTCGCTGCAAGCTGTCGAGCTCATCGAGCAGCAGTTGGCGCTGGCGCAGCCATTCCGTGCGCTGAGGTGCGTCGGTTTGCATCAAGAGTTGGCGTTCGTACCAAGCCAGCTGCCGGCGCAGGTTGCTTTCCCGTTGGGTGTAGGCGGCATCCTGTCGAATGAGTAACAGGTTTTCGAGCAGGACGGCGGCCCGGCCTTGTTCGGCGAACTGCCATGCTTTCCATAGGTAGGCCTGGTTGGGGGAGTGCTCCCAGGCCTCCCATGCCAGGTCGATGGCTTTCTGGATGCGTTGCCGGGTTTTGAGTTGGAGCGCCAGTTTGCTCGACTGGTATTGGAGCAGCAGGCGCAAACGGGAATCGATGACTTGAGCCAGTTCGTGGCAGCGCAGGGCCAGGTCGAGCCACTGGGTGTCTTTTTGGCTTCTGAAAAGTTGCCCGGCAGCGTCGGCCTTGCCCTCGAGTGCCTCCATGAGCGTGTTTTCCTCATAGAGGTCTTCTGAGCGTGGCAACGACATCACGTCGCTATGCGAGAAAACAGGGATGAGGCTGGTGAGGGCTTGGTGAAATGTGGCCAAGGCTTTTTCAGCCTGCCCCGATTGGAGCTGCGAATAACCCATGGCTACGAGAATCTTGCCGGCGTCGCGATGTCGGAGGCTTCCGCGGGCCTGCCTGATCAGGTCGAGCGACCGGGCAAAGCAGTCGAGTGCGGGGCCGTGCCGACCTCGAGCTGCAAGCAATTGCCCCTGTAGCAACCAGGCTCCCGATCTGTAGTCGGCGAGGGTCTGCGGGTCGGTGCTGGCCTGATCGAACAGCCTGAAAGCGCTTCTCAGATGGATGGAGGCGCTGTCAGGCATTCCCATGTCGAAGAACGATTGAGCCAGTGACAAGTGCAGCAAGCCGGCCCTGTCGGCTGGCAAAGCCCTGCAGGCCAGCCCCCTGCGAAAGACCTCGACGGCAGCCGTGTACTGGCCTTCGTTCCACCACGTCAGGCCGAGGTTGTTGTACACACCGGCCAGGGCGGCGTCATGCGGGCCTGCCCGGTGGGAGGCAATGGCGAGTTCGTAAAGGGTACGGGCTTTTTCGTTGTCGCCCAGGCGGGTGTAATGAGCGCCCAAAGGGAGGAAGAGGTATTCGAGCGCATCGAAGTCGGGCGGTTGGCATTGGCGAAACCAGCGCAGGGCATCCTCATAGGCTTCGACCGATCGGACGATGCTTCCCAATTGGAAAAGGTGGTAGCCGCGGTTGGTTTGGATCCAGAGCATGGCCTCACACTCCGCTGGGGAAGTCGGCTTGCGCCAGGTATTTTGCAGGGCCTGGTCGAGGATGCGCAGGGCTCGGTGGGTATCGTCGAAATACCAGGCCTGCCAATCCCAGGCGGCGAAGAGCCATTCGGCCAACCGGTCGGCCTTTCGCAGTTCGTCGAGGTGTTGGCGAAAGGCCATGTCGAGGCTGTCCCACTGCCCGAGCTCACCATACCGGGCCACCTCGTTTGCCCACTCGGCTTGGTTGGCGGGTTGCCCTGCCACCACGAGAGGCAGGAGCCAGAGGTAAAGCCATGCGCCCAGGCGCGGGGTAGGTAGGTTCATCGGCAGAGGTGGCGTTGGTGGTGGCCACAAAAATAGGGATCGCCGATGTCAGGCCCTGGTTTCTCGAGTCTGTACCCTGCGATGTGCCTCGGCACTTCACAGCCATTTCATCATCAAAATTTCCAGTACGCCACAGCCAACAACCAAGGTTTGCGGTCGCCATTCAGGGGGATGACCGCCCGCAGGCCAACGGCTGGACCCACCCGGACACTGCCCACGTGGAGGTCGGCAAAAGCCGATGTGTGCCAGCTCCATTTCGATTTGCTGCTCTCGGAGGTCTGCTCGGGGTAGTCGCTGGAGTATTGTGGCAAGATTTCCCCGGTTTCCAGATCGATCACTCGGACGGTGCTCTGCCAGGTTTGCCTTGCGGTGATGGTTTGGTGCTGCAGATCGACCTGCCCGCCAGCTCCTATGCTCAGGAATGCAGCGATGTTGAGCCGCAGCTGTAAGGGGACCAGGCTGAAGCGCTCGGTTTTGGCAATGTGCTCCACCTGAAAAGCCGTGATGGAGTCGATGCGGACGTCGAACACCTGTCCTGTTGGCGAGAAGATGACGTCGAAGCGGCTGGTATCGAGGGTGAATTCGTCGAAGCTGCTCGACTTCGATGGTGCTGTCCACCACACTTCACCTTGCCAAAAGAACCGATAAGGTTTATAGGGGGCGAGCAAAAGTCCGGCTTGCCAATGGTCGGAGCCGTCGCTTTCGGGGAGAAATGCCCGGCCGACGATGGGAGCCGGCGTAAGGCCTGGCCGAAAGCGGGTAGGGGCCCGGTTGGTGCGGATGGGAGGATTTTTGTCGAAGACGATGCTGGCCCTGGCGGCAAAGTCTTGCTTGCGAATGCGGCGAGCGGGTTCGATTCTGTATTTGATGAAGCCTTTGGTGGAGTCGCGGTCGCTCACGCCGCTTTGCCGGGTGCCGGGCAAATAGATGTTTCGGAATGTAAAGACGATGCGGTCGTCGAGCAGGGTCGTGTCGAGGCAGCTGAAGGTAGCAGTGCTGTCGGGGCAGATAGGGCATTTGGGCTGCAAGTCGAGCAGACGCACGCTGTATGCGTCGAGGCCACGAGGTACGGTACAGGAGACCTCCACCCGACTGGCGGGGCCTTCCCCCGTGTTCTGGAAATGCACTTTGTAGGTCAAGGGTTTTTGTCGGATGCGGCGAAAGCCCATGCGCCGCCGTGAGACGGCCATGTAGTTTGGGTCGTGACTGGCCACGATCTCGATTTCGAGGTCGAACTGTTCCACGATGCGCTGGTCGTTGCTGATGTACAGCCCCGAGAGGTGGATGATGGCATTGGTGTCGCGCACCATTTCATCGTTGGCTTGCAAGGAGATGAAGAGGTTGCGCACCTGGCCTGGCTGCAAGCCTCCGAAGCGCCATGCACGCGCCTCGCGATACTGGGTTTTCAATTCTTCCAGGGCTTGTTGTGGGAATCGAGGTGGCAAGGCGATGCTGTACAAGTCGGTTGGATCGGAAGTGCCGGCCCAGGCATCCAGTTGCGGCGGAGGTAGGGCTGCAAGAGGCTCTGGCTCCTCTACCTCTCCGAAGGGCGTTCGGCTTTCGAGAAAAGTAAAGTGGGAAGTTTTCCAGTTTTTTTCATTGTAGAACAACCACAGGCGGCCATCCTGTGCCACGGGGGTGGGGTTTGCATAGCTGAGCACGCAGACGAACTCCTCACCCGCTCGCGGGTTGCGCACCGCCTTGAGGCCAATGGCGGCATCGCCGGCGGGAAGAGCATGGTGGATGTCTGCCACGGCTTCTTTGGGTGGTGGGGCTGCCGTGCTCTTTTTGCGCGAGCGCGGTGCCTTGCCATTGTCGTATTTGCCCGTTGCCAGGTAGTACACCTCGTAATTGCCGGCAGCGGGATAGACGTGGGTGGGTTTTTCTTCGAAGCTGAAGTCGCCATCGCCAAACTCCCAGTAGTGGTCGTAAAAGGCGGGCGGTGCGCCGGCAATCTGGCGCAGGGGTGGCAACACTGGCTCAAAGTGCACGGCACCACCCGTTGGCGTGGCGATGAAATCGGCTTGGCGGGCGCCATCTGTTTGGGCTCCAAGGGTGAAGGGTAGGCACCCCAACAGACACAGCAGAGGAATTCGGTTCATGAGTAGTGATTTTTGGAGCAGATCAATCAGATCGACCGAGCGAATTAAATGGAAAATGAGTTAACAAAAGAGCCCGACTCCGTTGAGCCGGGCTTGGAATTGGGAAATCTCCCCTGCCTGGTTTTTTGGAGTTTTATACAGTTTCATCATTCGATGATGATCTCGATGGTCACGGGGCCGATTTTGATGATGATAATGATGCGGAAGTTCGGTCTATTGGGATCGCCCTCTTCCTTTACCACTACGTCATAGGTGCCGGCCGGAATTTCGAAGCGCTGGCCATCGTAGTTAAGTCCAGAGTCGGCAAATGCCTGGCGAACCAGCTCAGGGTCAACCTCGAAGCTGTTTTTGACGACGATCTTGCGTTCTACGAGCAACTGGCGGGAAGCCTCATCGCTCAATTGGTTTTTGTCGATGGTGGCGGTGAAGTGCAGTGAACCATCGGCAGGGTTGATTTTACCGGTAGCGATTATCTCATCTTCGAGACTGACTGAAGATCCGGTGCTGTTGATGTCAAGTGTGGCAGCAGTAAGACACAGGCCAAAGCCGGGTACGCATTTTCCATGTTCAACATCGGCCAAGAGTTGGAATTTGCCATAGGTTTTCGTGGGGTTGGCTTCCTCTTTTTTGCAGGCAGAAAAGAGAGCCAGGGAAAGCAGAAGGATGGAGAAGATCCGATGACGTTTCATGATTCAATCAATTTGGTGGAAAATTCATGTTCCGATCACATTTCACCCTTCCATGCCTATAGCTGGGAAATTCTTACGTGGGGATGGGAAAAATTTTTTAGAAAAAAAGCCTGGGCCAAGCCGGGATGGCACTCAGGATGAGGGGTGTGCGCTGAGGAGCTGGCGGTTTGAGGAACTCCATCCTGTCGATAGAAAGGAAAAGAAAGCGGGGCCCGAGGGCACCCGACCCAGAGCCACAGTGCCGACGGAGCGTGTGGAGCTGGCAAAAGGCGAGGAGGGCGCCCAAATTGGCGTGACAGACGTGACAGACGTGACAAACGTGACGACCGTGACGAGCGTGACACACGTGATGGGCTGTACAGGTGACCCACTCAGTTCTTCAATTCTTCGGTTCCTCGATTCCTGAGTCCACTGCAAAAAGTCTTTTTCTATTGGAGTTGGTGTAAGTTCCGTTGATTGAGTGACCTGCCTGTCCGCCTGCCTGCCTGCCTGCCTGTCAGCAGACAGGTCGGCAGACAGGGCGTCAGACAGGCCAGACAGGCCTGCCTGCCTGTCCGGCCCGTCTGTCCAGCCGGACAGGCGGCCAGACCTGTCTGTCGACAGACAGGCGGGGCGGCAGACAGGAGTTGAGTTCACACCAAAGCCTTGGTTTTAAAGGTGTTCGCATTTTACTTCTGACAGCACTCCGAGTGCTGTCAGAAGTGAGATTTCTAATTTTTCGCAGTAAAGTGACTTTTTTCAGGGGCCTCAGGTGCATGCAGCGTCAGTGAAATGAAAATTATTTGAAGCCCCTCACTCGCCGACGGCTGGGAGAAAAAGAAAAAGCCCGGCCAATGACCGGGCTGCCATTACGGGGGAACAGTTCATGGGATGAGCCTTTTTCCAACTTTTACCACCTCCACTCGATGGTAATGGTGATTTCGTCCGGTGAGATGGTAATGGTGATGATGATTTTTGCGGGCAGTTCTCCGTTGCCACCACCGAGGTGCTCGACTTTGTATGCGCCTGGTTTGATCGAGAAGCGTTGGCCCTCGTATTTGAGTCCGGCGTTTTCGAAGGCCTGGCGGACGACGTTGTCAGGCAGCGGGGTTTCCGCTTCGAAGAGCAGGCGTCCTTCGTCGAACAGCTGGTGGCGTGCTTCGTCGTCGAGTTGGCTGAGCTCCATTTCTCCCATCAGGATGAGGGCTGCGAGGTCGGCCTTGAGCGCTTTGGCTTCTGGTCTGGCAAAAAACTCGTTCGTGCCAGGTTTGGTGTTCTTGAATTGCTCAGTGGTCAGCAGGATTTCCTCGATGCACATGCTGGGAGTGGGAACGCAACCGCCCTGTGGGTTGAATCCAAAACCGCGCATGAAGTTCACATGGGCGTAGTAGGCGCGGTTGGTGTCAGGCTGGAGGTCGTCGATGGGGTCTTTTTGGCAGGCAGTGAAGGTCAGGAGGATTGCTGCGAAAGCGGTCCAGGCAAAAAATTGGATGCGTTTCATGAGGCAAAAGTTTTAGTGAATGATTTGAATGAGTTTGAATGTCGAATTCAACCCATCATTCCTGGGGGTGGCCATTTCTTACGCCTGCCGGGAAATTTTTTTTCCGATTTTTTACCAGCTGCTTGTTCGAGTGGTTTTTGAGAAAAAGAAAAGCCGGGCAACTGCCCGGCTGTCGTCAATGATGCATTTGAATCAGATCAAGTGCAGGTCGGTTCAATAGCAATTCCAGTTGTAAGTGTATTTGGTCACTTTAAAAGGTCCCTGGCAATCTCCCAAGGTGTAGGTTCTCCACTCGACGTAAACCGACCAGACTTCTGTACAAAATCCCGTTCCCCTCAAACAGTTCCCCCACGGATGCCAGATTGGCAAGGTGGACGAACCGTCCTCGTTTTTCTTGCACTTGCCTTCCCGATAAGGGGTTTTCTCTGGGCACCGGGCATTCTTGAACATGCGATACCAGGAGCCTTTCTCTTCGAACTGTTTGATCAAGTCTGGATCGGGAGTGTCTTCCCTGCTGGTTGCGATCTCGGCAATATGGGAACTGGGAGCAGGGATCACTTCTACAACGGCTTCGAATTCACTGGTGCGCTGGGGGTTGGTGACTGGCACGACGGCTTTACCTGCTCCAAGCTGGGTCACTCCGAGCAGTTCGAAGACTTGTTCCTTGTAATCGGGCTCCACGTACAGCACGCTCTTTGGTGGATCGAGAAAGGCGATGAGGTCATTCACGGGGTCCGGTTTTTGGGCACTCGTGGTGTCATCCGGCGGTGGCAGGTCGGGCTGAGTGGGAATGCTTGCATCTTTTTGGCAGCTCATGGTTGCCAAGGCGAGGATGCAAAACACGGCTGTGATGCGTGGCAGCATCATTGTAAACGATTTGAGCTTTTTCATGACTTGTGATTAGAAGATGAGAAGAATGGTTCACCTTCTCATGTTCCTTTGGCCACTCATTCTTATTTCCCCTGTGATTATTTTTTATTGTGGTGAAATGGGAATGTCTGCTCATGACTCGAATGGTAGCTTACTTTTGGCACAAACCATAGGAGATGAACTGGCAAAGCGACGAAACCTACATGCAAGCCCTGTGTGAGGGCAATTCGAAAGTCCTCGATGAAATCTATCGGCGATTTGGCCCAGAAATAAAAGCGTGGGTATTGAGAAACAACGGCGACATCGACGATGCCGCCGATTTGATGCAGGACGCCCTGATCGCCATTTACGATCGATATTGCGGCACGGAATTCAAATTCACGGGCACCTTTGGCGGGCTGCTCTCCGTCATCGCCCGCCGCCTGTGGTTCGACAAGCTGGCCAGAAAAAAACGCGATCAAAGCGTAAGAAAAGAGGACTTGTACGGACAAGAGGTTGAAATACCTGAAGTGGAAGCGGCTGAAGAAGCCATGCTTGCAAAGCAGCGAATGGACCTACTACAGGAAGTTTTCAACCAGCTCAGTGAACAGTGCCAGCGGCTGCTCAGCCTGTTCTCCGAGGGGGTGAAGGATCCTGAGGTAATCGCTGCCGAATTGGGCATACCCTCCGCCAACGCGGTCTATCAGGCCAAGCATCGTTGCCTGAACAGGTGGAAGCAGCTCTTCCAAAAACGCTACAAACATCAATAGTCATGACCGACGCAACAGCCAAAATCGACAAATACCTCAGCGGCCTCATGGATGCCGACGAGCGAGCCGCTTTCGAAAAGGAACTCGAGGCCAATCCCGCCCTCGCAGAAGAACTCGCCCTGCACCGGGATATGGACCTGTTTCTGAAAAAGCGCACCCAACGGCAGGCCCTGCAGACCCAGCTCCGCCAACTTGGTGAACAGCACTTGAAGGCTGAAGAAACCTCCGGGGAAGGTCGGGTCGTGCGGCGTACCTTCAGTCGCTTTCGCTTAGGACTGGCTGCGGCCGCCACGATCGCCCTGCTCGTGGTGGCATGGTTTGCGCTCCGTCCGTCTCTTTATGAACAATATGCCACCCATCCCGCACTTGCCCTGACAGAAAAGGCCACCGACGCCACCCAGCTGGGTTCTGAGGCAGAAACCGCTTTCAACAAAGGTGACTACAGGGCTGCAATCCCCCTGTTGGAACAGTGGCTCGACCAGCACCCCGACGATGACATGGTGCGCGCCTACCTTGGCATTGCCCTCATGGAAAGCGGACGTGTGGAGGAGGCCCGCAACCTCTTCGAACAGCTGCAAACCGCTGCCCCCGAGGTGCAGGATTTCGCCCGCTGGAATCTGGCACTCAGCTTCTTGAAAACAGGGGAAAAAGTACGTTGCAAGGAAGTACTGAAGAGCATTCCCGAGTCGTCGGCCTATTACACCAAGGCTCGAGAACTGCTTGAAAAACTCGGAGGCTAACGCCGCCTTTTCTCGGCCTGAGTCGCAAATCGGATCTGCCCAAAAAGAAAGCGCCCCTGAAGGACATCATGTCTCCAGGGGCAGCTTCTTTTACATGGCAAGATTGTCTTTTCAGTTGCCGAAGCGCTTGTTGAGCCTGATCTGATACATTTCCACGATTTTGGCTTGCTGGTCGGCCATCTTGTTGAGCAACTTGAGCTCCTGGCGGATGGCGACATTCTCTTCGGCTTGTTTGCTCTTGGCGTGTGTTTTCAATTTGCGGTTGAGGTCAAGGATCTTTTGGATGGTGGCGTTCAGTGCTGACTTGGCGTTCAATAGGCGTTGCAAAAGAGATCGTTCGCTCATTTTCAAATTTTTTGGTTTGCAGCAAAATCAACCGTTAAGATTTTGCTCGTCTCGATTGAGGGCAAATATAGTTCTTCAGAACTGAACATCACAGGTAAATTTTTCTCGCAGGGGAAAAAGATTACCGATGTGACGTACGACTCAAAAACGGGCCGAGAGGGGAGGAGTTTTTCGTTTAACAGGATTTGTTCGGATTGGTTTGTGCGACGACGTCCCGTACCCTGCTCGTTGAGCCAAAAAGGCCCGCCAGATTCTACCTGTCTGCTCCAGCATTTTCCAACGGAGCGTGTGGCGCATTGCCCGCATGCACCTGCCCGCATGGCAAGGCGTTGGGTGCATGTAGAAATGCCGCCCGTGCACTGTTGCCCCGGTGTGGATGGAGAAATGCTGCACTTTGCAATTGCATCAGGAAGCACCCTGCATGATGCGCTCGATGATTGCGGAGGTACTGAAGCCGTCGAGGAAGGGGAGGCTCACTACCTGACCACCATTGGCCTGCACCACCTCCGCTCCAACGATGCGGTCAGCGGGCCAGTCGCCTCCTTTGACGAGCACATCTGGTTGGATGGTCTGGATGAGTTTGAGCGGGGTGTCTTCATCGAAAATGACCACGGCATCCACCCAGCAACATGCGGCCAAAAGCAGCGCCCTGGTTTGTTGATCCTGCACCGGACGATTGGGGCCTTTGAGGCGGCGCACGGAGGCATCGGAGTTGAGACCCACGATGATGCGGTCGCCGAGGTCTTTGGCTTCGGCCAGGAGGTGGATGTGACCGCGGTGCAACAGGTCGAAACAGCCGTTTGTAAATACGATGCGGTCGGCATTGACGCGCCAGGCGGCTACCAGCCTGCCGGCCTGTTCGAGATCGACGATTTTTTTCTCCAAAAATTCGAAGTGTTTCATGGCATGTGAGATTGGTGGGTGAGATGTGTGGGTTGATAATTGCGGTTGACGATGGGTAAAAGCAACAGGGCCATGATGCCCAAAAGGGCATTGAAGCCTATCGAGATAGAGAAAAAGATGATGTTGGCCACGGAGAAGGCGTCGTCGCCACGCACGTCGTAGAACAGGGTGAGGGCTGCAATGACCAAGGCGTGAAAGGTGCCCAGACCGCCAGGCGAGGGAATGACCATGCCGAGGGTGCCAAAAACGAATACCGTCAAGGCTGCCCCAATGCCCAGGTGGGAGGTGGGCTCAAAGGCTTTGAAGCCCAACCAGGTCATCACGAAATACAACACCCAAATACTCAGACTGTGAAAGATGAACCAGCCCGGCCGCTCTACTTTGCGAATGCTCATGATGCCCTCGTAAAATCCGTAGAGCAATGAAAGCAAGCGCTGGTAAAGGGTCGTGCGCTTGAGCTGGTGCCTGAATGTGTACACGAGGGCAGCAGGCACTGCCACCAATGCAACGATGATCAGCCAGGTCGACCGGCTGTTGGCGCCGGCTGTGAGCTCCTGCCAGCCCGAGCCGAAATAGTCCCTGATTTTTTCGAACTCGAACAAAAGGGCCAACCCCAATGAAAGCGCCATGCACACCAAATCGACCAGCCGGTCAGTGACGATGGTGCCCATCACTTTTTGCGCAGGAATGTGTTCGTAGCGCGCCAAAATGCCCGCACGCACCACCTCACCCATGCGAGGAAGGCCCAAGTTGGCAAAATACCCCACGAGGATGGACAGGAAGGCGTTGCGGAAACGGGGCGAGTAGCCCAAGGGCCGCAACAGCATGAGCCATTTGATCGACCGGTTTACGTTGCTGATGACGAAAGCCACGAGCACTAAGGCAATCCACCCAAAGTCGGCATGGGCAAAATCACTGAGGAGCTTTTGCAGAAGATTGCAGTTTTCGGGTGGGATGCCACGTTGCTGACAATCGCTCAAAAAGGCAGCGTTCTGGTGCCTGTAAACCAGATAGAGGATACCCACGCCAATGCCGAGAAAGAGCAAAAACTGCAGAATCTGAAAGAGGCGTTTTTTCACGGGCGTGGATACTGTGGGGTTTTCAGTCAGGTCACATCGAATTGGAGTAGGCCGGGTTTAGTCATTCCTGTTTTCAGGCAGGCGGTTGTGCTCGTCGGGAAAAACCGTCACGGGCTTGAAGTGACGGGCCTCCTCGGGGGTCATCATGGCGTAGGAGATGATGATCACCACGTCGCCGGGCTGGGCTTTGCGGGCTGCGGCCCCGTTGAGGCAAACTTGCCCGCTGTTGCGTTCACCGCGGATGACGTACGTCTCGAGCCGTTCACCGTTGTTGTTGTTGACCACCTGTACCTTTTCCCCTTCGACGAGGTTGGCAGCCTCCATGAGGGCCTCGTCGATGGTGATACTGCCCACGTAATTGAGGTTGGCTTCGGTGATGACTGCTCTGTGAATCTTTGATTTGAAGACCGTTATCAGCATAGCGGCGCAAAAATAGAAAATGAGATTTTTGGAGTAAGGGCCTTGTGACGTCTGCCATCGGAAGGGTCACGGTGCACGAACAACCATGCCACGACTCAGTTCAATGCGCCGCGAATGTGCGGGATGGCCTGGTTGTAAAGATCTTTTTTCCCACCAATGACAAAGCGCATGCGCACACTGCCCAACATGCCGCCGCCGATGAATCCACCTGCCGAGCAGCCGGCCCCAAGCAAGAGGGCTTTCTCGAAGCGGCTCATCGCACTCTTGAGGTTAGGATCGCAGGGTGGCCTGCCATCGATGCCCCCTGTGCCGACCTCGCAGGCGGGAGTGTCATTGAAAACGAGCAAGCCAGTCAGGGTGCCACCCACCAAGCCTGCCGCCGCCCCCCACAAAGCTCCGCGCCGCATCTGGTCGCGGCGACGAAGTTCTATTTCTCCAATTTGGCGGTAGCTGAAGGTAGATACCATTTCCTCGCGCAAGCGGGGCTTCTGGCGCACGAAACTGCCGCGGTGACGCACCATGAGAGTGGTGTCGGTGTAGCCCAGCAGGCGGCCCCGAAGCTTGGTGGCGTTGCTGTCGATGGGCCGCACCCACAGGTCGAGTTTGCTGCCATCGAAAGGCTTTGAACGAAATCGGCTCAACGCCGCTGCGCTATCCTGATACGCCACTTTCGTGACAAAGCGCTTTTCCATGACGAAAAGGGGACTGTTGGACCACTCGATCTTGCGGTAAATGATTTCGTACTCGTTCTCTTCCTCTATGAGCACAGGCAACTTCCACTTGTTTTCGAACAAAAGGGTGTCTTGTGCCAGGCCTGATTGCAAGCAGCAAAACAACCCGAGGATCACCAACGGGAGGGCCAATCGACTGGGGAGGGCTGGATGGGCAGTACCTGGTTTTACCGCAGACGTCGGAGCCGTGGCCACTGGAGGATAGAGGTTCATAGTAGGCATGGGAAGTGGGATTTTGGTTTCTTGGTGACAGGATGTGGGCAAAGATAGCTCTTCGTTTATTGCCCATCCTTGCGACTTAAAGTCCGTTCAGCCGTGGCGCTGATGAACCGAGGAATCGAGGAACCGAAGAATTGAAGAACTGAGTCCACCGTAAAAAGTCATTTTCTATTGGAGTTAGCGTAAGTTCCGTTGTTTGAGTGAAGTTTGGTCCGCACCAAAGCCTTGGTTTTGAGGGATTCCGCATTTTACTCCTGACAGTACTCAGAGTGCTGTCAGGAGTGAGGTTCCTTATTTTTTCGCAATTGAGTGACTTTTTGCAGTGCGCTCATCCTTCACTATTCATGTCTACACCCGGTCGCAATCATGCCTTAAATAAGATAGCCCTCCGAGACAAACGAATTCATAACTCAAAATTTTAAATTATTTACGACATATTGGCATTCGCGAATAGATTTCAACAACTCGCTTAGAATTTATTGACAAACTTTCAAACGTTTCTAAATCAAATGGAGGATTTCCTCCAGGATCAGATGGATCTACAATTGCAAATGGGCGACCTTTTACTCTTGTCATATATTGAAAGAGTTTTCCAAATGATACTTTTGAACCAACTTTAACCCAATTACCGTATCCTGGAAAATCGCTATTATTTGTACCAACCAAATAAAAATCCGTAGACCTTTTTTTGAAATTAAGACGGAATCTTGACAAAATTCTTCTCCTAATTTAATTATATCATCTACGAAATTTGGATTATTTTTAATATTCGCAACAAACAAACTATTTTCCTGAACTTCCTTCAAAGAAATATCTCCATAACGCTCAATATAAGTGCCATTCACTTTTGTTACCCCATATCTCATTTTTAATAACTTAGCTTTCAAATATCGCAATCGATCTATATTTTCACGCTTGGTATACTCATGTCCAGGATCGCTATCAGTTTGGGGATATTTGCAATTTTCATTTTTCGAACGAAACGCAGTGATGATAGCGACATCGGCATTTTCAATCCAATGCCAAATTCGTGATAATTCACTTTCATTTAATTTTGCCATATAATATAGTTTTTAAGTTTAAGAATAGAAGTTTCACATATATAAATATGTGAAGCCAAAAAATATTGCAAGGGAGGGAATCGAACCCAAATAAAGTGACTTATGAGACCACCGAGTTCACCAGAACTCTACCTTGCATTTTTTTGACCCCTATACTACAATGCGGGGGTGCGGATTGCGGGTGTAAAGGTATGTAAAGTTTTTGTCGCAATCATGCCTTAAATGAGATAGCCCTCCGAGGTATATCTTAAATGATTTCCGGTTATCGGATCATGTCGCAATCATGCCTTAAATGAGATAGCCCTCCGAGGTATATCTTAAATGATTTCCGGTTATCGGATCATGTCGCAATCATGCCTTAAATGAGATAGCCCTCCGAGAGTGCGAACTTACAAACAACTATTGATCAATGTTTTTACAAATAAAATTTTAACATATTTGGCGCCCATTTTTACACTTTTCCGAAAAATCACAAAATCAGCACATCCGGTGGATCACAGAGCAAATCCCAATCATCGGGGGTCTGGTTGAACCACTCTGCCTTTTGCAGGGCCCTGAGGAATCGAGGAACCGAAGAATTGAAGAACTGAGTGGGTCACCCGTACAGCCCGTCACGTGTGTCACGCTCGTCACGGTCGTCACGTTTGTCACGCTTGTCATGTCTGTCACGCTCGTCACATCTGTCACGCCAATTTGGGCGCCCCCCTCGCCTCCTGCCGGCGTTCGCGAGCTCCGCCGGCAGAGCGGCTCGGGGCCGGGTGCTCTCGGGCTCCGCTATCGCTCCCTGTCTGCCGACCCGCCTGTCTGCCGAGCCGTCTGGCCGACGGACAGGCCCGTCTGGCCGACGGACAGGCAGGTCGAGCTTCAAACCAAGCATTCACAACTTCATAAAGAACCGAATCCAACATAAAGAACCGAATCCAACCGCCAACTGCCAACTGCCAACAACCTCCATAATCCCAATAATCCCTGTCTGCTGCCAGGCAGGCTCTATAATCCCCATAATCCTCCCTCCCGGCCACTTTTTGCAGTGCGCTCAGGAATTGAGGAAGCAAAGAACCGAGGATTTGTCACTTGCAATAATCCAGCCGCCACAGCAGTGTCTGACTTTAAGTCAGTTCCTGAATTCCTTTCATTGGAACCGTCATGTTCGTCAGGTCTTTTACGCCCGAGATGCAGCGAAGGATATTGCTCGAGCCAGGCCTATTCCTTACAGCACTTGGAGTGCTGTGAGGAGAAATCGTAAGAGTTAGGTGGCTATATGTCCTGGGAGCAGGAATCGAGGTCAGCGGTGGCATTATGGTTGGAGAACCGCCTCTTCGGTGGGCTGTCGTGTGATCTGGGTGAAAATGAGCACCACCAGCCCCACGAGGAAAAAGCCGGCCAAGGCCAACACGGCATTGCGCATGCCGCCAGTGAGCTGCACGATGCCGAAGCCAAGGGTGCCGAGCATGGTACTGACTTTGTCCAGCACGTCATAGAAGCTGAACCAGGAGGCCGTATCGGGCGTGTTTTCGGGCAATAGTTTCGAGTAGGTGCTGCGCGAAAGGCTCTGGATGCCCCCCATGACCATGCCGACGAATCCTGCCAGGATGTAAAAGGCCGTCTTCGTCTCCACGCCGTAGGCAAGTGCACAGATGAGTATCCAAATGAGGATCATGAAGATGAGCGAGAATTTGTTGCCCCTTAGCTCTGAGATTCTGGCAAAGAGATAGGCGCCTACGATGGCTACCAATTGCAGGATGAGAATGAGTACGATGAGGTCGCTGGTCTTGAACTGGAGTTCCTTTTCGGCAAAAGTTGCTGCCAGGAAAAGCACTGTTTGTACGCCGGCATTGTAGAAAAAGAAAGAAACCAGGAAGCGTTTGGTGTGGCCGTGCACCTTGAGCTGGTGCCAAACTTTGAGCAGCTCCTGATAGCCTTTGCGCAAGAGGTTTTCCGTGGGAATGCTCTGGGCATCCGGTGGTAACCGCCGGAAGGGAATCTGGGCAAACCCCAGCCACCACAGCCCCACCATCACGAAAGACATCCGCACCGCCAGGCTCTGCTCCTTGAATCCCAATTCTTCCCAGAATGTGATGATCACCAAGTTGGTGACGAGCAGGATCACGCTGCCAATATACCCATAGCTGAACCCGCGGGCGCTCACCCGGTCGTATTGGTCTTCGGTGGCGATGATGGGCAAATAGGCATTGTAAAACACGATGCCACCGGCAAAACCGATGGTCGCTAGCATGAAGGCGGACGTGCCCAAAGGCAAGGTGGCCATGCTGGTGAAAAACCACATGGAAATGCAGGCAAGGGCGCCCATGGTGGTGAAGAACTTTAAAAACCACATTTTTCGCCCGCCGTAATCGGCTATGCCAGAAAGCAGCGGAGAGATGGCGGCAATGAGCAAGTAGGCTGCCGACACAGCGAAAGCGTACAGGGCACTGTCGGTCATTTCGATGCCTAAAAACCGGAATTGATCGTCGGTCACTGCAAGGAAATAGCCGGGGAAGATGGCCACGGTAATCACGAGGGCGTAAGCGCTGTTGGCCCAGTCGAAGAAGGCCCAACCGTTGATTACGCGGGGGTCGTTGCGTTCAACGGTTGTCGAGTGTTCATTCATGCGGCAAGGCTTGGTGTTGGTTTCTTTGCCGGGCAAGTTAGGTCGAATTGGCAATTTTCCAGATAATCGCAAGGTGCGATTGGCAGGCGGGTGAGGGTTTTTGTCGGTTGCCGCTTGTCAGGTGCTTGGCGTTTCATCCCTCTTTCCTCATCCCTGACATGAGGGGTCATGGGGGATCATAAGGACAGACAGGCCTGTCCTTTGGACAGACAGGCCTGTCCTTTGGACAGACAGGGGGGAGTCCGATACATTTCGACTCTGCAGATTTCCTGCGGGGTTCACAGTCAATCGAGACACGACGTGTTCAACATTGCAATACTGTCAAGAGGAGCGGGGCTCTACAGCACCCAGCGGTTGTTTCAGGCAGCTCGCCAGCGCGGGTTCTACGTGCGCATCATCGACCATCAACAATGCCACCTCTTCATCGAGGAGCAACAACCCCAGATTTGGTACGATGGTGAACGCCTCACCGGTGTGGACGCCGTCATTCCGCGTATCGGCGCCTCGGTTACGGATTACGGAGCTGCCGTCATTCGCCATTTCGAACTCATGGGCGTGTACACGGCCACCCGTTCTGAGGCGCTGCTGATGGCTCGCGACAAGCTCAAATGCCTGCAGTACCTCAGTGCACATGGGGTGCCCGTTCCACGCACCTTCATAGCCGGCAGCCCCGATGCAGTGCCTTACCTGGTCGAAAAACTGGGGGGAGCGCCGGTGGTCATCAAGTTGCTCGAAAGTACGCATGGAGTGGGGGTCATCCTTGCGGAAAGCCTGCAGACGGCCGTTTCGCTGGCCGAGGTATTTGCTCGGCTGGAGCAGCCCATCATTTTGCAAGAATATATCAGGGAATCAGGCGGAACCGACGTGCGAGCCTTCGTGGTGGGCCGAAAAGTGGTAGCCTCTATGCTCAGAGTGGCAGCGCCTGGCGAGTTCCGCTCGAATCTGCACCGAGGCGCTACGGGGCATCCCACAAAACTGTCGCCAAAGGAGGAAAACTTGGTGCTGAAGGCCACCAGACTCATGGGATTGCAAATTGCGGGAGTCGATTTGCTGCGAAGTGCCCGGGGCCCACTGGTCATCGAGGTGAACGCCTCTCCTGGCCTCGAAGGCATCGAAACGGCCACGGGCGTCGATATAGCTGGGGCGATCATCCGCAACACCTACGCGGGTGTTTCCCGATTCCGGAGCAAGCGGTGAATGCAACAGAGATCAATCGGCAGGCGGAGGTTCGGAATGGAATTCCTGTTCTGAGGGGGTGTCGGGGCATGTGGAAACGCTGTCAGTACCCGTTTGCTCCCCTAGGGTTGTGGCAGACAATTCGGCGACTTTCCTGGTAATGAATTCTCGGATGCGTTGCGCTTCTTTGTGGGGCAGCCCTTCGATCGACAGGTCGCTGCGAGAGCCGCCTGCCGTGTACACCTTCAGAGTGGCGATGCCGAACGCCGATTGCAAAGGCCCTTGGCTGACTTCCACGTGCTGGATGCGCTTGTAAGGTATGGCCGTCAAGGAGTGGAACAACACGCCCGTGCGGTACAACACGTCGTGCTCGCGCAAGGCATAGCCCGACAGTCGGTAGCGAGCTCCCACCAGGGCCATGCTCGAGGCATAAAGCGCCACCAAACAGCCCAGGCTGCCCCAAACGATCAAGCCCGACAAGTGTCCTGTACTCAGATAAAATACCGACCACCCCAAAAAGAAAATCCCAAAAGTGATGGAGGTGCCCAGGTAGGAAACCGTACGCCAGACCGGAGCCAACGGGTGATATTCCACCTCGCTAACATGGGGCAATGCGCGCTCGTCTATTTGGACGTTTTCAAAAAGCATGTGGCAAAGGTATGCGCTACCTTGCAGCCTGAGACCGCTTCAGTGATTCTAGTTTTCAAACCTCAGCCGCAGCGCCAGCGGCGAGGTGACTTTGTTGAGGTAGGGGAGGGAGCAGTAGTTCAAAAAAAATTACGAACAGATTTGCATCAATACTTATGTGTAACTAAATTCATGCATCCATTAACCAAAACCTTTTCACCATGAAAAAATTCATTTTACCAGCTACCAGCTACCAGCTACCAGTTACCAGCTACCGTTGATGCTCATGCTTGCCGTGATGCTTTTCTTCACGGCATGCAGCGACCCGATCAATCCTGCCGAATTGCCTGACGCTCCGAAACTCCAGCAACTTTCCAAACCACCGACCACCTACGATATCGCAAAAGACCCGACGCTCTTTGAAAAGCGGGAGGTGGAAATGTTCGAACCAACCCCCGGTTGCCGCTGCCGGGCCACCGTCGTCGAAGCCGACCCTCCCCAGGGCAGCTTTTGGGTGTGGGCCGTGGGTGTGTATCACACCTTTCCCAACTTCGATTGTGTGCTGAGCAACGGCCCTGCTGGGGTGCTATGGGATGAGGGGGATTCGTATGTGTTTGATGCGTGTACGGAGTCAGACATTATTTTTGAATTCTCAGTGAGTCCAATAGAGGGATATAGTGCACCTGTTGATGTTCACATTAATTTGCAATGTGGCTATACTGGTTGGCCTCCTGCACCAATGGATCCATATGACCTGACTTCCCTTGATGTATACTTCCATGCAGAAGCTGACAGCACTGTTATAGACGAAAGATTTTACACAGGATTGAATTCAAATTGTTCCATACTGCCGGCTGAATAAACCTGAATTATTTTTGCTTTGGTCACAGCAGGGGGTGTTTCAACATCCACCCCCAGCTGTGATCGCAGGTTTACCATGAATCAGATTAGAAAAATTCATAGAAAATGATCAATTTTTATATGGCAACCTTTGCTGGCTTGTGCACTACCTTAGGGGGTTTTAGAAAATCAAAACATTTCTTTTCCGAGAGGATTGGGAACTCGGGTGCTGTGTGCTACCCCAATCATTTCCTGATGAGAACAGTTTGGTTTATTTTTTTGGTTCTTCAGATGCAGATAGTTGATGGGCAAGCTGCTCATTGGGTGGAATTTGGTTTAGAAAATGGCCTTACCTATTCTGGTATTTCGGCAATAGAAGAATCAACTGATGGAAAATCGCTGATTTTTACGTCGGGGAATGACGGGCAGCTTAAAATCCTCAAGGTGGACAGTTGTGGTTACTTAATGTGGAAGAAATCAGTTGAAGGGTTTGAAGGATTTGTAGAACTATATGATGTTGAAAAAACACCTGATGGTGATTTTGGAATATTGATTCAGGAAAGAGGCAAGAAGAATTCGTTTTTGTTTGTTGTTTTTAACGAGCAAGATGGCATTAAGCGAGTTTTCAAATACGAAGCACAGATTGAACTAATACCAAATTCACTTTATTTCTCAGCGTGCGGCAAGTGGATTTGTACATTTGATTCCAAAATGGGTAATTACCATAGGTTGGTTTATGTGGCCATCGATAATTCAGGTAGTGTGCTTTATTCAAAGATGTTGGCTTCTCAATTTCTAATAGTTGGTCCAACGGTGCCATTTATCGATGTGAATGTTGGAGAACTGTCTTGCGATTCTGTTTTCTTGATGGCGTGGAATAAGTTGCTATTTATAAATGAATCTGGTGAGATGATAAAAACAAAAACGCTATTGTTTGACGGAGTTGGGGGTGAACGAGCCAAGTTTGTTGGAGTTTCACCTTTTGTAAAAGATGGTTCTTTATATGCTGTTTGTCAAAATAATGAGTTTAGTAATCATCTCGTCAAAATTTCACCTCAAGGAGAAATTTTTGGACAAAGCGAGCCATTTTCTTTTGGTATGGATGTCTCAGAATTGTACTTTCTCATTTCGAGGAGAAAATTTAAATTTAGCCTCTATTCATATATCGATAGTCTGATCTTATTGGCAGGATTGTCTCACTCCTTTCAAGAACCAGCAAAGCCGGTCATATATTTGTGGAACAATCAGCTCGATTTGGTCTTCTACAATTCGATAAAAAAATCCAACTCCATCCTGATATCAACTGCCCAGTTTAAAAATGAATCAGTCGGCCTTATCTATCATGACAATGTTTCCGGAGTAAGCATTTCTACTACCAACCCTTTTTTGGAAAGTGGCTGCTTTGACAACAAAGCTGTGCCTAACAATTTTGGGCAGATCAAAAAAGACTTTTTGTTTATTGACGACACACTTGAATCAGTTGTTGATATTCAATTGGAAATCTTACCCTATAATTTATCTCTGCAGGAGAATGATTTTTTTGATGGTACCCTCCTCTGCCAAACCTACTACGGCCCACCCCTGCCCGACATCGTCATCGACACCTTCATTTGCCTGGGGGCCGAGATAGACCTGAAATACACCCATCCGACCGGCACGGTGGTGTGGGAAGACGGCAGCATGGACAGCCTGTTCCATGTGACGGAGCCGGGGGTGTACCGGGCCACCGTGCACCATTGCGGCACCACGCAGCAGGTCGTATTCAATGTGCCCGATGGCAAGTGCCCCTGTGTGTTCGAGGTGCCCAATGCCTTCACCCCCAACGGTGACGGCATCAACGACAGCTTCGGGCCGGTGTACCAGTGCTATTTTGCGGATTACCTGCTGCGGGTTTTCAATCGCTGGGGGCAGGAGGTGTTCACCAGCACCGACCCTGCCCAGGGCTGGGACGGCCGCATCGACGGCAAGGAGGCACCCTCGGAGGTCTATATGTGGCATGCCACTTACACGGCCTGGCACGAGGGCCAGCTTTTCAGCCGCAGCGCCAGCGGCGAGGTGACTTTGTTGAGGTAGGGGAAGAATGAAGTTGAATTTGGATTGGTTTGACAGCATTCATATCTTGCTGATCCCAACTTCCCAAACCACCGATTATCTTCGATATCGCAAAAGACCCGACGCTCTTTGAAAAGCGGGAGGTGGAAATGTTCGAACCAACCCCCGGTTGCCGCTGCCGGGCCACCGTCGTCGAAGCCGATCCTCCCCAGGGCAGCTTCTGGGTGTGGGCCGTGGGTGTGTACCACACCTTCCCCAACTTCGATTGTATGCTGAGCAACGGCCCTGCTGGGGTGCTGTGGGATGAGGGGGATTCGTATGTGTTTGATGCATGTACGGAAAGTTGTATCATATTAGAATTTGTCTCAAGTCCAATTCCAGGAAATAATGCCCCAGTTGATGTTTATATCATATTATCATGCTGGGATAAAAGTCAAGGACTGGAAGATCCTGGAACCATGTTTCATTTCTATGCTCCAGCAGGTATAGAAGTTATAGATGAGAGGCTTTACGCGGGAACAGATTCATCTTGTGATGAATATGCTTCCGAATTCCCTAATTGTCCTTCAGACTTTTAGTTAGGGGAAAGGGGGCTGAAACAAAATATTTTTTGCAGCTCCTAATTTTTATTCTATAGTTGAATTCTTAATTTTCTAAGCATATTGTTTGTCATTTAGGATTATACTCCAAATCGAAGTAGTTTGGGGGAAGCCACAGCTTTAAACTTCAGTAGGGTTTAGGAGTTTGGCCGATTTCACCGCACAAACTACTTCGTTTGGAGTATAGTTTACGTTAACATTTGATTTGGATCATGACCACACATTCTGATAGAATAAAAATCTTCAAAATTTTTTTGCTATTTCAATTTTTGTCAAGTTCTCTTCTGCTTAGTGCACAATCGGAGATGCTGATTGATTTGTCTAATGGAGGAGGCTTGTCAGAGAGTCCTTCCCGCACTTTCACAGTTTCCGGTCAGGAAAATATAAATATTATTCTCGCTTCGTTGGGAGGTGATATTTCAATATTGGAAATTGATAGTTGTGGGTTATTGGAAAGCAGTTGGTTGTTAAGTACTGATTTTGATTGTACTCAAATAGTTGATGTCTCAGAATCTGATGAGGAGTTCTTTGTGTTGTTTAGGAATTGTGTGATTAAAGAAAAGGTTGGACTTGCAAGGTTTAAGAAACAGGTCAGTATAGAGTGGTGTAAGACGTTCGATATCAATAATGGAATGGAGCCTTATTCTGTTGATGTAAATTCACAGGGAAATATTGTTGTTTCTATCAAAGGGAGTGAGATTTCTGGGCTAAATTCATGGTTTTTATACTTTCTGAACAATGGTTCCATTCTATGGTCTGCGGAGGTTGATTTATTAGGTAATATATTAACTGCCACCTTGTCTGATGACGGCAAGATTTTGTTATGTACAAAGGACAGAGTTGCTCTGTTTGATTCAAGCTTGAACTCAATTTGGTCAAAAAAAGTACTGGCTCATCCAACAGGTGAACTTTCCACCACTGATTATATACCCATGGACTTGGGTGATTCCTACGTAATTAGTTTCAGGACCCATGATGTGAATAACTATTTAGTAAAATTGAGTAAAGATGGAAATGTTCAGATTAATTCTGCTCCCTTTCCTTTTTCTCCAAACGCTTCGACATATTACATGGTTAATCCTGCGAGGCCAAAGAAACTTTTGTTAACGCATCAATCAGAAGTGATTGGATTCTTTCCTTACGTACACCCCTCTTTGCCTCAAGATGTTTCATTGCTTCAAATATCCTGGAACATTGACAGTCTTATTCCTGTTAAGACTAAATTACTGGGGGTAGGAAAAAAAGCAATTTCTTACGCATTGCTCCATGATAACTCAGTGATATTGACTCTTTCCGGATTGAATGTTGCTAAATCCAATCATGTCGGGGAGTATAATTGTTTGGAACCAAATGAAATTCCCCCAATTTTTGGTCAAACATCTCGAACATTTGAAACTGTTCCCGACTCTACGTTCTCGATATCACCAATTACCATTACAGTACAAAATCTCCAGTGTGATATTTCAAAGGTAACTTTTCCCCAGTTTTCACTTGAGTGCCAAACCTACTACGGCCCACCCCTGCCCGACATCGTCATCGACACCTTCATTTGCCTGGGGGCCGAGATAGACCTGAAATACACCCATCCGACCGGCACGGTGGTGTGGGAAGACGGCAGCATGGACAGCCTGTTCCATGTGACGGAGCCGGGGGTGTACCGGGCCACCGTGCACCATTGCGGCACCACGCAGCAGGTCGTATTCAATGTGCCCGATGGCAAGTGCCCCTGTGTGTTCGAGGTGCCCAATGCCTTCACCCCCAACGGTGACGGCATCAACGACAGCTTCGGGCCGGTGTACCAGTGCTATTTTGCGGATTACCTGCTGCGGGTTTTCAATCGCTGGGGGCAGGAGGTGTTCACCAGCACCGACCCTGCCCAGGGCTGGGACGGCCGCATCGACGGCAAGGAGGCACCCTCGGAGGTCTATATGTGGCATGCCACTTACACGGCCTGGCACGAGGGCCAGCTTTTCAGCCGCAGCGCCAGCGGCGAGGTGACTTTGTTGAGGTAGGGGAGGGGCTGTCCAATTTTGCCAAAGGGCATTGCTGAAAAAATTTTTTGGCGGGAAAGTTGCCATTTTGGTTACGATGGCTTTTTCTTTGCCCCGGCTCGATGCCACAAACTTTTATGAATCGATGAAAATTCAACGTACATACGGCACGCGTTCAACCGCCCAAAATTGGTGGTGGTGGCTTTCCAGTGAACCCCGGTTCCGTGAGTAGCCCGTGTGCCTGATTTAAGCAATTTTCTTCGCAAAAAAGGCCCGCCGTACTCACGGCGGGCCTTTTTCGTAATGCCAAACCACAAAATCCAGCACCCATGATAGCTGCTGAAAAAAAGACTGAAATCCTCACTTCTTCAAAAACCCTTCTGGCGGATACAGTGACGCCGGTGAGCCTCTTTTTGCGCTTGCGCGATCGCTTTCCGGGGGCACTGCTGTTGGAGAGTTCCGATTACCATGGCCAGGAAAACAGCTATTCCTTCATCTGCCTCGGGAAATTGGCGGGTGTGCAGTTGGATGGCGATGAGCTCATCTTTGAATTGCCCGAAGGAAAGAAAGAAAAAAAGGCGGTGACAGACCGCCAAAAGCTGGTGCAATACCTGGAGGAGTTTTTTGGGCGATACCAGGCATCGGGGAAGGCCGGGCCCGCCCGTTCGCTCAACGGCTTCTTCGGCTATTCGGCATACGGTGCGGTTCAGTATTTCGAGTCCATCCGGCTGGAGAGAAGGGAAGCACTCGAACGGGCCATCCCGCTGCTGCGCTATCACCTGCCCCGCTTCGTGCTGGCCATCAACCATTTCGACAACACCATGACGGCCATCGAAAACCGCCTGGCAGAGATGGAAGCGCAGCTGCCGGCCTTGCTCGAGTTGCTGAATGTGGCACCCGTTCCGCGATTTCCGTTTCGCCGGATAGGGGAAGAAAAATCGACCATCAGCGACAGCCACTACCTCGAAATGGTGGAGCGGGGCCGGCAGCATTGCCAGCGTGGCGATGTGTTCCAGATCGTGCTGAGCAGGCCTTTCAGCCAGCAGTTCCAGGGGGATGATTTCAATGTGTATCGGGCGCTTCGTTCCGTAAATCCATCGCCCTACCTGTTTTATTTCGACTACTCCGATTACCGGATTTTCGGCTCCAGCCCCGAGGCGCAGGTGCGGCTCGGCAAGGATGCCGACGGCCGCCGCCTGGCTCGCATCAACCCCATTGCCGGCACCTTCCCCCGCACCGGCGACGACGCCACCGACCGGGCTGCCGCCGAAGCGCTCGCTGCCGATCCTAAGGAAAATGCCGAGCACGTCATGCTGGTGGACCTGGCCCGCAACGACCTCAACCGACTCTGCCGCCAGGTGCGGGTGGAGACCTTCCGGGAGGTCCAGTTTTACAGCCATGTGATCCACCTGGTGTCGGAAGTGGCGGGGGAACTGCCCGAGGACTGCTCCGCCATGCGCTTGCTGGCAGAGACCTTCCCCGCCGGCACCCTTAGCGGCGCTCCCAAATACCGGGCAATGGAACTGATCGACGGGATAGAAGCCGAAGGCCGCAGCTTTTACGGCGGCTGCGTGGGCTTCTTCACCTTCGACGGGGCGGCCAACCACGCCATCCTGATCCGCAGCTTTTTGTCGAAAGGCAACCGGCTGCACTACCAGGCCGGCGCAGGGGTGGTCAAGCACTCCGTTCCGGAACGGGAGCTGCAGGAGGTGTTCCACAAAATCGGCGCCCTGCGGAAGGCCATCGTGCGGGCGGAGAAGTTGGCTGGTGGCTAGTAGCTGGTGGCTCCCCGAGTACTCGGGGCAGGCTGTAGCTGGTAGCTGGTAGCTCGTGGCCCATAATCCTCATAATCCCCATAATCCTCCATAATCCTCAAACATGCGCATTCTCGTTTTCGACAACTACGATTCTTTCACGTACAACCTGGTGCAATACCTGGAAGAGCTCACCGGTATCCGGCCGGATGTGGCCCGCAACGATGAGATCAGCCTTGAAGAGGTGGGGCAGTACGACAAAATCCTGCTCTCACCGGGGCCGGGATTGCCGGCTGAGTCGGGCATCTTGTGCGACCTGATCCGGACCTGGGCACCACAGAAGAGCATTCTCGGCGTATGTCTGGGCTTGCAGGCCATGGCCGAGGTGTACGGTGGCAGGCTGCTCAACATGGAGCGGGTATTTCACGGGGTCGCTTCGCAAATCCGGGTGCTGGATGAGGCGGAACCCCTGTTCAGGGGCCTGCCACCGGTTTTCGAAGCCGGCCGCTACCACTCCTGGGTGGTGGCCCCCGACGGCATTCCCGACTGCTTTCGCCTCACCTGTGTGGATGAAGAAGGCACTGTGATGGGCCTGACCCACAAGACCTACAACCTGCGGGGTGTGCAGTTCCACCCGGAAAGCGTGATGACGCCGCAGGGGAAGGAAATGTTGAGGAATTGGGTGGGGACGTAACGAGCGTGACGGGCGTGACAGACGTGACGGGCGTGACGAGCGTGATGGACGTGACAGACGTGACAGGCCGTGACAGACGCCTCCTCACCTTTGTTCGGCGTTCGCTACACTCTTCCCGTAGCACAGCCTTTAGGCTGTGCAAGTGGCTCGACCTTAAGGTCGAGTCTCAAAACCAGGAATTCCAACGCAGTGGACAAGCGTGACGAACTTAAAAGACTTGACGGCTATCGTTGGGATTTCAGTCAGGACTATTGGACAACATTTTCCGAAGGGAGGAGGAGTCATAGAGGGATTCAAGCATTTGTCTGTAGGACGTTGCGAGTTCTTCGTTCTCGACTAAGTAAGCATCCACTCTGCCTTGTGCATGTATTCAACTGAAATTCGAGCATAATGAAAAATATACTCAACAAACTTTTCGAGCACCAGCGGCTCAGCCGGGCGGAGGCCTATGATGCCCTGACCATGATTACGAAGGGCGAGGCCAATGAGGCCCAGATCGCTGCATTTCTGACCGTGTACCTGATGCGGAGCATTTCCATCGAGGAGCTCGACGGCTTCCGGCAGGCCTTGCTCGACCTCTGTGTGCCATTCGACCTCGGCGGCTTGCCGGCGGTGGACCTCTGCGGCACCGGAGGCGATGGAAAAAACACTTTCAACATTTCGACCCTGGCCAGCTTCGTGGTGGCGGGTGCTGGTGGCAAGGTTGTAAAGCATGGCAACTACGGTGTCAGTTCCGTGTGCGGCTCATCCAACGTGCTGGAGGCCCTCGGCTATCGCTTCACCAACGACACCGGGGTGTTGCGCCGCCAACTCGACGAGGCGGGCATCTGCTTCCTCCATGCGCCCCTGTTCCATCCGGCGCTCAAGAGCGTGGGCCCTGTGCGGCGGGCGCTGGGCATCAAGACCTTTTTCAACATGCTCGGCCCCATCGTCAATCCGGCCCGGCCGGTGCACCAGTTTACAGGGGTGTTCAGCCTGGAACTGCTCCGCCTGTATGGCTACCTGATGCAGGAAGACGCCCGCAAAGGCGAGCGCAGCAGTTTTTGCGTGGTGCACACCATCGGCGGCTACGACGAAATATCGCTCACCGCCCCGGTGATGACATTCACCGAAGCCGGCCCGGAAACCCTGGACCCCGTCCAACTCGGCGGCCAAGTGACCGAGCAGGAAATTGCCGGCGGCGACAGCATCGAAGCCAATGCCCGTCTGTTCACCGACATCCTGGACGGTCGGGGCACACCCGCTCAAAACCGGGTCGTGCTGGCCAATGCCGCTGCCGCCCTCCGCTGTTGTTTCCCGAAGGAAAGCCTGGATGATTGCCTGGCCCGGGCTGAAGAATCATTGCAAAGCGGAAGGGCAAAACGAGCGTTGGAAAAGCTCGTAGCTCGTAGCTGGTAGACCATAATCCCCTTAAGTCAGGGATGAGGGATGAGGGATGAGGGATGAAACACCTAGCAACCGACAACCGACAACCGACAATATCCTCATAAACATGTTACAAAGAATCATCGCCCACAAACGCAAGGAAGTAGAACAGCGGCAGGCCCTTTACCCGGTGGCATTGCTCGAGCGGAGCATATTTTTCGACACGCCCGTGGTGAGCCTGCGCAAGTACCTTCAGCGCACCGACCGGCTCGGCATCATCGCCGAGTTCAAGCGTCGCTCACCGTCGAGGGGCGTCATCAACGCCTACGCCGACGTGGAGCAGGTCACCATTGGCTACATGCAGGCCGGGGCTTCGGCGCTGTCTGTGCTCACCGATGAGCATTTCTTCGGCGGCCGCAACGAGGATCTGCAAACGGCCCGGAAATTCAACTACTGCCCCATCCTGCGCAAGGACTTCGTCATCAGCGAATACCAGATCGTGGAAGCCCGCAGCATCGGAGCCGATGCCATCTTGCTCATCGCAGCTGCGCTGCAACCCGGCGAGACCCACCGCCTGGCTGCCTTCGCCCACTCGCTGGGACTGGAGGTGCTGCTGGAACTGCACGATGAATCTGAGCTGGGGCACCTCGATGAGCACATCGACGTGGTGGGCATCAACAACCGCAACCTGGCGGATTTCAGCGTGGACACCGACACGTCGCTCCGGCTGCTGCCTCATTTGCCGAAGGAAATGGTCAAAATCTCCGAGTCCGGTTTGCAGGACCCGGCGACCGTAGCCCAGCTGAAAACCGCCGGCTTCGATGGCTTCCTGATTGGCGAGGGTTTTATGAAACATGCCCGGCCTGAACTGGCCTGCCGAGAATTCATCAAAGCCGTGCTGGCGAACCTGAAAGAGGCGGTGAGCGCCAGCTAAACATTGCATGCGATGAACCAAAAACAGCGACATACCAGCCCCCTGATCAAAGTCTGCGGCATGTGCCGGGAGGCCAATACCCGGGCCGTGGCTGCGCTGATGCCCGACTTTCTCGGCTTCATTTTCTTCGAAAAATCGCCGCGCCATGCGGGGGATGTGCAGCAGTTGGGCTGGGTGCAGCATTTGCCGAAGGGGATAAAAAAAGTGGGCGTCTTCGTCAATGAAGCGCCAGAGCGGGTGCTGACCATTGCGGAGACCCTGGGCCTCGATGCGGTGCAGCTGCACGGTGATGAATCGCCGGAATATTGCGCAGCGATGGCAAAAAAAGGCCTGACCGTATGGAAGGCATTCGGTGTGGGAGCGGGTTTTTCCTTCGGCAAAACAGCGCCCTACGAGCCGCATTGCCAGTATTTCGTCTTCGACGCCAAAGGACCACAGCGGGGCGGCAACGGCGTGCCCTTCGACTGGAACCTGCTCGGCCAGTACGCCGGCCAGACTCCCTTTCTGCTCAGTGGCGGCCTCGGTCCGGAGCATGGCCTTCTGCTTCGGAATGCTGAAACCCGGCACCCCCGGCTCATCGGCTTCGACCTCAACAGCCGCTTTGAAACCAGCCCCGGACTGAAAGACCCCGGGCGCTTAAAACTGTTTTTCGATGAAATCAAACACTGACATGGCAATCGATCTGGCTTTGCTTCGCAACCCTGATGCGAAGGGCTTTTACGGGCCCTTTGGCGGGGCCTTCGTTCCGGAAATGCTGTTCCCGAACGTGGAGGAATTGCGCAGCCGATACCTGGAAATCATCGAGTCGGAGGCATTCCGGCAGGAATTTCTGGGGCTGCTCCGCGACTATGCCGGCCGGCCAACGCCCCTCTATTTTGCGAAGCGACTGTCAGAAAAATACGGCACCTACCTGTACCTGAAGCGGGAAGACCTCTGCCACACCGGCGCCCACAAGATCAACAACACCATCGGGCAAATCCTGCTGGCCCGCCACCTGGGCAAGCGCCGCATCATCGCCGAGACGGGAGCCGGCCAGCACGGTGTGGCCACGGCCACCGTTTGCGCCCTCATGGGCATGGAGTGCGTGGTCTATATGGGCGCCCTCGACATGGAAAGGCAGGCGCCCAACGTGGCCCGCATGCGCATGCTGGGCGCAACCGTGGTGCCGGCCACCAGCGGCAACCAGACCCTCAAAGACGCCACCAACGAAGCCATCAGAGACTGGATCTGCCACCCCACAGACACTCACTACATCATCGGTTCGGTGGTGGGGCCGCACCCGTACCCCGACCTGGTGGCCCGGCTCCAGTCGGTCATCAGCGAGGAGATGCGCCGACAACTGGCCGAAAAAACGGGCAGCGAAACCCCCACGGCTGTGCTGGCCTGTGTGGGCGGTGGCAGCAACGCCGCCGGCGCTTTTTACCACTACATCGAAGAGGAAAGTGTGCAGCTCTACGGCGCCGAGGCCGCCGGACATGGGGTTCACTCCGGTGAGACGGCCGCCACCATAGCCCTGGGCAAACCCGGCATCTTGCACGGCAGTCTGTCCATGCTCATGCAAACCGGCGACGGGCAAGTGGTGGAGCCTTACTCAATCTCCGCCGGCCTTGACTATCCCGGGGTAGGCCCCATGCATGCAGCCCTGGCGCACTTCGGCCGTGCCAAATACCTCCCCGTCACTGACGAGCAAGCCCTGCAAGCTGCCCATCAACTGGCCCGCCTGGAAGGTATCATCCCGGCACTGGAATCGGCCCACGCCCTTGCCCTGCTGGAGGAGCTTCCCTTCGGAAAAAACGATGTGGTCGTGGTGTGCCTGTCCGGCAGGGGGGACAAGGATATGGGGGTGTATGGCGCCCCGTAGCGCAGCATTCCTGCCTGTCGGCATACAGGTATGCTGCGCAGGTACAACGACCTTCAGGTCGTTGCGAAGTGAAACGGTAAATTATTCCCGATCTGAAGGTCGGGGAACTGGCACATCCTGCCTGTCCGTCGGCCAGACGGGCCTGTCCGTCGGCCAGACGGGAAGGGTGTGCTACAGTAGCGCAGCATTCCTGCCTGGCGGCAGACAGGCATGCTGCGCAGGTACAACGACCTTCAGGTCGTTGCGGAGTGAAACGGTGAATCATTCCCGACCTGAAGGTCGGGGAACTGGCACATTCTAAAGGATGTGCTACAGTCGAGGGGGTAATTACGGATGAAGTTCTTTGAAAAGCTCTTGATATTCAGCATTCAGCCATGTGTAGGGATGCTCTTGCCAGCGTTTGGCCAATTTGGCTTTCACAGGATTGTTTAGGATGTAAGCGATGATACGGTAAAATTCCTCTTCATCTCTAACCATACGATCCCAGCATTCCTTTTGCCAGAACCTCTTTCCAGTTTGATTGAGCAGTTGATTGCACTCTTTTGCGATAGCTCCTTTGATCAGGTTCATGAATTTCTGGTAGGGGGTGTAGTTCTCTTCCGTAATAGGTGTATTCGGGGGTATTCTGCGTATTTGGCAATGAGTGTCGATCAGGACATGCACATGGTTTGGTAAAATAGTATAGGCCATGAGCCAATAGTATTTGTAATCGAATGAATGAAGCTTTTTGGAAACGACTTGTGCTAATTCTGGCTTTTCAAGCCAGGTAGGTCCAAATGCCCTTCTGTCGAGGATGTCGTCAACCTTTTTGAAGAATTTTTTGAATGCAATATCATACCCAACTCGTTTCGAATTGAAGGGTTTGGGCGGTACAGGGTTATTTGGCGACCAGGGGAGGTATTTGTCCGAAAGTTCAGGGATGTTGCTAATGGATGAAAGGACCTCTTTGTGGTATTCGTCATGGTACTTTTTGAGTAGGTCCAGTGGAATACTGTGTTGAAGTCTGAATGTGATGAACAATACTGCTCCCGGTGGGACAAGGTGAGGTAAGCTACGACGGTAGAATGCTTTCATGGCTTTGGGTTTTCTCATTGGGTATGTTCGGTGAATTTAAGGAGGTATTGTGATTTTTAAAATAGGAAGTGATTTTTTGATTTTAGTTCTTTTGGGACTATCGCCGACCTTTAGGTCGTTGCGGTGTGAAACGATGAATTACCTCCGACCTGAAGGTCGGAGTACTTGCACATCCTAAAGGATGTGCTACGAAACCTAACCAGACAATTTTCAATAATGAACAACTTGAATAAGCTCTTCGGGAAAAAGCGGGAAAACGTTCTGGCCGTGTATTTCACAGCCGGTTATCCGAAGGTGGACGGCACGGCCGATACCATCGTCGAACTGGCGGAGGCCGGGGCCGACATCGTGGAAGTGGGCATGCCCTTCAGCGATCCGCTGGCGGATGGGCCTACCATCCAGCAAAGCAGCAAGGTGGCGCTGGACCAGGGGATGAGCCTCGTGCGGCTCTTCAGCCAACTGGAAAACATCCGGCAGCGGACGTCGGTGCCCCTGGTGCTGATGGGATACCTCAATCCCGTGTTGCAATTCGGACTGAAACGCTTCTGCCAGCGCTGCCGGGAAGTGGGCGTGGACGGGCTCATACTGCCCGACATGCCGAGGGATTTTTTCGAAGAAAACTGCAAAGCGCTTTTCGAGGCCAACGGCCTGAGCAGCATTTTCCTCGTGACACCGCAAACGCCTGACGAGCGCATTCGCCAGTTGGATGCCGCCTCGACGGGCTTTTTATACGCCGTTTCGACCAACAGCACAACGGGGAGCAGCCGGGGTTTTGGCCCTGAGCAGCAGGCCTATTTTCAGAAGCTGGCTGCTATGAACCTGAAGAATCCCGTCCTCGTCGGATTCGGCATTTCGACACACGAGGACTTCAGCACCGTGTGCCAGTACCTCAACGGTGGGGTGGTGGGCAGCGCCTTCATCCGGGCACAAGAACAGGGCATTTCTGAAAAAGCCTTCGTAAAAAATCTGCGAGAACAGCAGGTGCTGAGCTGAACCATCCCATAACCCAACTGACAGTTAAACAGTTTCAACAAAATCAACCCATCTCCATGATCATCCAACTTAAACCGGGGCTTACAGAAAAAGAAAAATCGGCTTTGCTGGAGGCCATTCATGCCATCGACTACAAAGTCACGGAGGTGCGGACGCAATTCAAGGAATACCTCGTTTGCGTCGGCAAAACCGAGTTCGACATCCGCCGGCTGGGCACCATGCCCGGTGTGGCCGATATCCACCGGGTGAGCGATCCGTACAAACTGGTGAGCCGCAAGTGGCGGGTGGAGGATACTGCAATAGACCTGGGCGACGGGGTAGTGGTCGATCGGCAAAGCCTGAGCATCATGGCCGGCCCCTGCTCCATCGAGAGCGAGGAGCAGGTGGAAAAGACGGTGGAGCACCTCTTGAAAAACGGCATCCGCATCATGCGGGGTGGGGTGTACAAGCCCCGCTCATCGCCGTACTCTTTTCGTGGGCTGGGACTGGAAGGCCTCAAAATGTGGTCCGCCATTGCGAAGCGAAACGGAATCAAGATCATCACGGAAGTGATGCACACAGAGCAGATCGAGGCCATGGAACCCTATGTGGACATCTTCCAGGTGGGGGCTCGCAATGCCCAGAATTTCAACTTGCTGGATGCACTTGGCGAGGTGGACAAGCCGGTGCTGCTAAAGCGGGGCATGTCGGGCACCATCGAGGAATTGCTCCAGGCGGCAGAGTACGTCTTCAGCAATGGCAACGAAAAGATCATCCTTTGTGAGCGGGGCATCCGCACTTTCGAAACGGCCAGTCGCAACACTTTCGACATCAACGCCATCCCCATCCTCAAAGAAAAGAGCCACCTGCCCGTGGTGGCCGATCCATCCCACGGCATCGGGGTGCGCCGGTTCGTGGCTGACATTGCCCTGGCCTGTGTGGCCGCCGGCGCCGACGGCCTGCTGCTAGAGGTGCACGAAACCCCGGAGAAGGCGGCCTCAGATGGCCAGCAAACGCTGAATTTCCAGGAGGCAGATCGGCTCTACCGGAAAGTGGAGGCAGTGCGGAAGGCGGTTTTTGGGTGACGAACGTGACGGGCGTGACGAACGTGACGAACGTGACGGGCGTGACAAACGTGACGGGCGTGACAATCGTGACGAACGTGACGGGCGTGACGGGCGTGACGGGCGTGACAATCGTGACGAACGTGACAATCGTGACGAACGTGACAAACGTGACGGGTGACCCACTCAATTCCTCCCTGCCTGCCTGTCCGTCGGCCAGACCTGTCTGTCGACAGACAGGCGGGTCGGCAGACAGGGATTCCTCATATCCTCGATTCCTCATATCCTCGATTCCTCATATCCTCGATTCCTCACTTTTTCACCCATTCCATATTTCCCACGAACGCTCTGCTTGTAATTCGAGCATGCGGAGGCCGTTGGTGGTGGCGGCGCCGCGTTGTCGCCCCAGGCGAAGGAAGCGAGTTTCGGCTGGGTTGTACACCAGGTCGTAGAGCAGATGGAGTGGTCCGATGAAATCCCATGGTATGGGGGGGCAACTGTCGATGTTGGGCCAGGTGCCAAGGGGAGTGGTGTTGACGAGGAGGGCGTGGTGGCGAAGGAGTTGTTGGTCGAGTTCGGCGTAGGTGAGGGAGTGTGGGGATGGGGTTCGAGAGACGAAAGCGATGTCGATGCCGAGTTTGCGGAGAGCAAAGGCGACGGCTTTGGAAGCGCCGCCAGTGCCGAGAATGAGTGCTGCGGCAGGGAGGGTGAGACCGAGCTTGTTGACCCATTCTTCCAGGGAAGTGATGAATCCATAGGCGTCGGTATTGTAGCCGATGAGTCGGCCCTGGCGTATGGCGATGCAGTTGACGGCACCGATTTGCCGGGCCGTGTCGTCCAGTTCGTGGAGGTAGGGGATGACGGTTTGCTTGTGAGGGATGGTGACGTTGAGGCCAGCGAGGTCGGGGTGTTGGGCGATGAGCTCTGGCAAGCTACGGATATCGGGCAGGGGGAAGCATTCGTATGTGCAGTCGGTGATGCCCTGCTTTCTAAATTTTTCTTCGAAAAAAGCAGGGGAGAAAGAATGGCTCAATGGAAATCCTATGAGGCCGTAGCGTGGCATTCGGGATTGAATTGATGGTTGGGAAAGGTTGGCTATCTGAAGTACTCGATTTCGACGAAGAACCTGGCATCCTTGCTGCCAAGTGCTTCGGCGACGGCTGGCGAGATGATGATGATCACGTCGTTGGCGTAGCGGCGCGGGTCAATGCGACCAATGACTCGGGCGTACGCTTCGCGTTGGTTGCGAGGGTTATAGAGGTGGATGATGGAACCGATGGCCGCCTCGCGATGCAGGGCGATGGCATCAGAGGAGGCTTTTACGTCGCGCGTCCAATAGGCTGCTCCTCGCTGGGCCTGCGGCATTTTCTGAAGTGTGGTCGATGTAAACTGGAGGCAGTACTTGCTCATGGGCGGGGGGAGTCCACACATGTTGCTCATTTGGACAGTTTCAGGGATGCCGTGGGTGGAAAGCCAGCCTATGTGGAGTACCATGCCGGGGCTGAGCTGAAAGGTGGTCAGCCCGTTGCGTTGGAGCAGGGTGTCCATTTCGATCTGGAAGCAGCGTTTGGCCAGGCCATAAAAAGTGTCACCTCGTTTGACCTTGTAAAAAACAGGCGCACAAGAGCCATCTTCGGGAAAGTCGCTCCAGTATTTGATGATGGCCGCAGGCGGCAGGGGGATGGCCACTGGCTGTCCTTCTTGCAAGGTAGGGGCGTTGCGTAGGGAGGGGTTGAAGGCGTAAAGCATGTCGAGTTTGAGGCCATAGTGGGCGGCGAGGGAATACAACGTTTGGCCCTTGGCGTAGTGGTGAGTGAAGGTCAGTACACCGGGCCCGAGCACCTCTGCGAAAAGCGTATCTTGCGGGCGCAGGTACTGCAGGCTGTCGCCCGTGCCTTGGGCGCTCGACGAAAACACCATCGCAAAGAAGGCAGGGAGGAAAAATTGCCAGACCAAACTTTTTGTAAATGGGGTAGGGCACATGTACTTCGAAAAGGTTTTCCGGGCCATTTTTCTTAGGGGGCTATGAGGCTTTGGGTGTTCAAACGAATGCCATTGCAGCTGGAAACGATTGACAATGTATCGACGAAAATCATGTCCAAAAGTATCAAAACCCTTGGAGTGATACCTGCCCGGTATGCTTCCAGTCGCTTTCCGGGCAAGCCCCTTGCCGACATCTTTGGCAAGCCCATGGTGCAGTGGGTGTACGAGAGGGCCCTACAGGCCAAGACCTTGGATGCCGTCGTAGTAGCGACCGACGACACCCGCATAGCCGATGCCGTTGAAGGCTTTGGTGGCCGGGTCGTCATGACGGCTGCAGACCATCCTTCCGGTACGGATCGCTGTGCAGAAGTGGCCAGGAGGGCTGAGTATGCTGGGTGCGAGATCATCGTCAACGTCCAGGGCGACGAGCCGGGTGTGGAGCCTGCAACCATCGATGCGTTGGTTTACCGTCTGCTCGAAGACCCTGCGCTCGACATAGCCACCACGGCAGTGCCTCTGTTAGACGCTGCCCTGGTGCATGATCCCCACGTGGTCAAAGTGGTTGGCAGTTTGCAGGGGCGGGCGCTGTATTTCAGCCGCAGTGCCATACCGTACGTGCGCCGCGAAGTGCCGGAGCGTTGGCCCTTTGTGGCGGCTTATTTGCGCCATCTCGGCATGTATGCCTATCGGCGTCAGGCCCTTTTGAAGGTGGCCTCGTTGGCTGCCAGCCCGCTGGAGCAGGCTGAGTCGCTGGAACAATTGCGCTGGTTGGAAAACGGTCTGTCCATAGGTCTGGCAGTGGTGGACAGGGCGAGCCCTGCCGTCGATACCCCGGCCGATCTCGAGCACTTTCGCCGCTACTGGTCACAACTCACCCAGCCATGAGGTATTGCAGTCAATGTGGATCGGGCGATTTGCGCACGGTGGTGCCTCCTGGTGATCACCTGCCTCGCAAGGTGTGCGCCTCATGTGGGCGCATTCACTACCAAAACCCTCGGATCATCACGGGCTGTTTGCCCGTGTGGGAGGGCAAGGTCTTGCTGTGTCGGCGAGCCATCGAGCCTCGTCGAGGCCTTTGGAACATCCCCGCGGGGTTTTTGGAAAACGGCGAAGCCATAGAGGAGGGGGCTGCACGGGAAGTGTGGGAAGAGGCCCGGGGGCGTGTGAAGATCCAACGTGTATTAGCGCTGTACACCCTGCTTCGCTTCCACCAAGTGTACGTCCATTTCGTGGGCGAGCTGGTGGACGGTTGCTATGGCATCGGCGAGGAAAGTTTGGAGGTAAGGCTGTTCGAAGAGGCAGAAATACCATGGGATGAGCTCGCATTCCGCAGCAGTGATTTTGCGCTGCGCTGCTATTTCGATGACCTTCGCAAAGGACTCGAGCGCACCCATATTGGTTCCCACTGAGCGCTCATTTCTTCGTGCCAGCTCGTTTTTACATTTTTGCCGGCCAAATGGCAAGGTGGCTGGCAAGCCACTCGTGTAAAGATCAATTCTGCTGCTTTGAAAAAAATCATCATCGCCATCGACGGCCATTCCTCCTGTGGAAAGAGCTCCCTGGCCAAGGCTTTGGGTGAGGCCCTTGGCTATACCTATATCAGCTCGGGCGACATGTACCGGGCCGTCACCCTTTACTTTCTGGACAACAAAGTGAATCTCGACGATCCCGAGGCCATCGCCGAAGCCTTGAAAAACATCCGGATCCGCTTCGAACGCAAGAACGGCCAAAACCGCATTTTTCTAAACGATCGCGACGTCACCGACGAAATCCGATCCATGCGCGTGTCCGAGTGGGTGAGTCCCGTGGCTGCCATTCCGGCCGTTCGCAGGGAAATGGTGAGCCAGCAACGCGCCATGGGCCAAAACAAAGGCATCGTCATGGACGGTCGCGACATCGGCACGGTCGTGTTCCCCGATGCCGAGCTCAAAATTTTTCTCACAGCGGACGTGGAGGAGCGAGCCCGTCGTCGATACAAGGAGATGGTAGAGATGGGTATCCCTGTGAAGTTCGAAGAGGTGCTGGAGAACTTGCGCGAGCGCGACTACATCGACTCTACGCGTGCCGACAGCCCCTTGCGCAAGGCCGACGACGCCATCGTGCTCGACAATACCAACCTAAGCCTGCAGCAGTCGGTAGCGCGAGCCCTGGAGCTGGCAAGGCCCCTTATCCAATCAGAATAGCACTCACTGGTTCGGGTCTTTTGTTTTTTGCTGGGTGCTGCCTCCCATGATGGTCTGAGAAGCCTGCTTTTCCCGGACTTTTTGTGCCACATCGGGGTGCCGGGCAGCTACGCTGTCCAGGAGCACTTGCATGTCATTGGCAAACGGGTCGTTGCGGTACCGCCAAAGGAATGTTTGCCCGAGGATGAGCACCGAATCGGGGCGCTGGAGTTCTTTGTCGTAAAGAATGGTTTTCAGATAGAGGGCTTTGGATTCCACGGATGTGCCGCGGAATTCGGTGAGCAGGCGGTCGTAGAGGGCAACTGCTTTTTTGGGGCGGCCGAGTTGCAATGCCACATCGGCGGCGCGGAGTAGCAGGTTGGCATTCACCTCACGCCGCTCCGGATATTGGTCCACGTGTTTCTCATAGAGTTCGAGGAGCTTTTTGAGTTGTTTCGGATCGGGGGTGTCCTCGGCGGCCAGTTGCATTTCGAGGTCGCTTATCTGGCGGTCAACCTTGACCGTTTGGCTTTGGTCGGCGTCCGACTGGCAACCCGCCAGCGCCACCAGCGCCGCAAGGGTCAAAATCAGCAAGGGTCTTGTCATCATTTTTTAGGGAAAAATTTTTGTGAGGATGGATTGTAACTTCAGCCGGGCATGATGCTCCGCCGGAGGGGCGAAAATAAGACCAGGTAGTGGTTCGTCGCGGCTGCTTGACCATTTGGAGCTAATTGCTTAGCCTTGCTTCCAATAGAAAATTCGCTCGCCAACACCTTCACTTTTTTGAAAAACCTACGCCTATGTTATTGCACATCCATCCTTCCACTCCCCAATCACGCAAGATTCAACAGGTGGTCGAGTCCCTCTCCGGCGGGGGCGTGGCCATCGTGCCCACAGATACCGTTTACGCCCTCGTTTGCGACAGCAGCAACAAAACGGCGGTCGAAAAACTCTGCCGCATCAAAAAGCTCGATCCCCAAAAGGCCTTGCTCACCTTGTTGTGCCGCGACATTGCGCAAGTGGCCGAATATGCTTGGCAAATCGATAACCAGACTTTCAAGCTCATCAAACGCAATACGCCGGGGCCCTTCACCTTCATCCTGCGGGGTGGCCGCAACCTGCCCAAACTGATCTCCAATCGACGCCAGACAATCGGTGTTCGCATCCCCGACAACCACATCGTGCAAGCCATCATCGAACAACTCGGCCGCCCTCTGCTTGGCACTTCTCTCATTTCCGACGATGAAATCCGCGAATATCCCACCGACCCTGCTCTCATCCACGACGAGTACCAAAAGATCGTGGATGTGGTGGTGGACGGGGGCCTCGGTGGCATCGAAGCATCGACAGTGGTGGACTGCACAACCGAACCTTTCGAAATCATTCGCCAAGGCCCTGTGGAGCTGGTGATGGGCTGAGAGGGGAATTATGAGGGATTATGAGGATTATGGTTTTGCGGAAAAGGGTTCTCATGGCCTGATGGGGGAAGTTGAGGAAGAAATGTGCGGACCCCAATGCGGATTGGGCATATGATATCAATGCCTGAAATGCCGGATGCCTGTCATGACCATGGCCATGCCGTGGGCGTTGCAAAAGTCGATGCTTTCCTGGTCTTTGATGGAGCCGCCGGGCTGGATGACGGCCTGGATGCCGGCTTCATGGGCGATTTCCACGCAGTCGGGGAAGGGGAAGAATGCGTCGCTTGCCATGACGGCGCCGCGGGTGTCGAATCCAAAGGAGCGGGCTTTTTGGATGGCTTGCCGCAAGGCGTCGACGCGGTTGGGTTGGCCACAACCCATGCCAATGAGCTGGCGGTTTTTGGTCAGGGCGATGGTGTTGCTCTTGAGGTGTTTGGCGCAGGTATTGGCAAAAAGGAGCTCTTCCATCTGCTCGGGTGTGGGGGGTGTTTGAGTCACCACCCTGAGTTCGTCGGCTTTTTCGATTTTGAGGTCGGTATCCTGTTCCACCACGCCGTTGAGGAGGCTGCGGAAGGAGCGAGGCTGCACGTGGTAGTCTTTGATCTGGAGCAGGATGCGGTTTTTCTTTTTGGAAAGCAAGGCGAGGGCGTCGGGCTCGAATTGGGGTGCGATGAGCACCTCGTAAAAGAGCTGGTCGATGGCAGCGGCGGTATGGGCATCGACGGGGCGGTTGCAGATGAAAATACCTCCAAAGGCCGACACGGGGTCGCATGCCAGGGCAGCGTCCCAGGCCTGGGGCAAGCTGGGGCGGATGGCCACGCCGCATGCGTTGGTGTGTTTGAGGATGGCGAAGCAGGGGTCAGCGTCTTTGAACTCCCGCATGAGTTGTACGGCGGCGTCGATGTCCACCAGGTTGTTGTATGAAAGCTCCTTGCCATTGAGTTTGACGAGGATGTCGTCGAGGTTGCCGAAGAAGACGCCGCGCTGGTGCGGGTTTTCGCCGTAGCGCAAGGGTGAGGCTTGGTGGATGCTGTGTTTGAAGGCGGGATCGTCCACACCGCGGTTGAAATAGTGGAAAATGGCAGTGTCGTAGTCGGAGGAAACTTTGAAAGCCCGGCGGGCCAGCTCCTTGCGCTGTTCCAGGGTGGTACTGCCTTGGCCTTCGCGGAGCATTTGGAGCAAGAGGGAGTATTCGTGTTGGGAGGGCACGATGACTACGTCGCGGTAGTTTTTGGCGGCTGCCCGGATGAGGGATATGCCGCCGATGTCGATTTTTTCGATGATGCTGGCTTCGTCGTCGGTGCTGGCCACGGTCTGTTGGAAGGGGTAGAGATCCACGATGACCAGGTCGATTTGCGGAATTTGATAGCGCTCGAGTTCTTCGAGGTGGGCCGGTTCGCGGCGGGCCAAGATGCCTCCGAAGATCTTGGGGTGGAGGGTTTTGACGCGGCCGTCGAGGATGGAGGGATAGTCGGTGAGGGATTCGACGGACTGGACGGGGACGCCGAGGGATTCGATGTATGCCTGGGTGCCACCGGTGGAAAGGATTTGGATGTCGAGTCGGTGCAGTTCGCGGATGATTTCTTCGAGACCTTCCTTGTGGTAAACGGAAATGAGGGCAGTGCGAATTTTTTTCATTGGATTCGAATTGGACAATTTGGGCGGGTTCGCATGGCGATTGATTGACGAGGGCGCAAATGTAACCCATCGGGCTCAACATCAACGGGTGATAAACGTATTTGCCTGCCACTTACCAGGGGGCGTGGGGAAACAAAAACGCCTCGAGGCTGTTCGAGAATTGTCACTGCTATGGTTATCTTCGGGCCAATGCGGTGAAACGCAAAATGAATTTCATCCAACCAAAAATCAGACGTTATGGCATTCAAACTTCCAGATTTACCCTACGCTTACGACGCCCTCGAACCTTACATCGATGCCCGCACCATGGAAATCCACCACACCAAGCACCACGCGGGCTACACCAACAACCTCAATGCCGCCATCAAAGGCACCGAATTGGAAAACATGACCATCGAAGAGATTCTGGCCAATGTTTCCAAATACAGCATGGCCGTTCGCAACAACGGCGGCGGTTATTACAACCACTGCTTGTATTGGGAAATCATGTCGCCAAACGGCAGCCCGGAACCCTCGGCACAGATGAACATCGCCAAGGCCATCGAGCGCGACTTTGGCTCTTTCGAAAACTTCCGCAAGGAGTTCGTCGATGCGGCGCTGAACCGCTTCGGCAGCGGTTGGGCCTGGTTGTGCACCGACAAGAACGACCGCCTGTTCGTCACTTCAACCCCCAACCAGGACAACCCGCTGATGGACGTCGTCGAACAGCGCGGCGTACCAGTGCTCGGCATCGACGTGTGGGAGCACGCCTACTACCTCAACTACCAGAATCGCCGCGCCGATTACGTCAACGCATTCATGAACCTCATCAACTGGCAGGAAGTGACGCGTCGCTTCAACGAAGCCAACGCCGGTGCCATGAAAGTCTGATATCGGCAATGAAACCTCGCAAGGCAGAAGCCGCCCCCCGAACCGTGGGGCGGCTTCGCTGTTTAGGTGGGCAATTTCTCCTCGGGGCCAAATGCTATCTTTGCAGCCCCAAAGGCGGAAAATCCGCACACATTCGACTTTCACAACAAAACTGCCTTCATGCAAACAGTAGCCAACAATCTCAAGTACAAGGTAAAAGACATTTCCCTGGCCGAATGGGGCCGCAAGGAAATAGAACTCGCCGAAGCAGAAATGCCCGGCCTGATGGCCCTGCGCAAAGAGTACGGCCCCAAGAAACCCCTGGCTGGAGCTCGCATCGCCGGTTGCCTGCACATGACCATCCAAACGGCCGTGCTCATCGAAACACTCGTCGAACTGGGTGCCGAAGTGAGCTGGTCGAGCTGCAACATTTTCTCCACCCAAGACCACGCCGCCGCCGCCATCGCTGCACGCGGCATACCCGTCTTCGCCTGGAAAGGCGAAACCGAGGAGGAATTTTGGTGGTGCATCGAGCAAACACTCTACGCTTTCAAGGACGGCAAACCCCTCAATATGATCCTCGACGACGGGGGCGACCTCACCAACGTCGTGCTCGACAAGCACCCCGAACTGGTCGAAGGCATCAGGGGCATTTCAGAAGAAACCACCACGGGCGTACACCGCCTGTATGAGCGCGAGCGCAAGGGCACCCTGCCCCTGCCAGCCATCAACGTCAACGACTCGGTGACCAAGTCCAAATTCGACAACAAATACGGTTGCCGGGAAAGCCTCGTCGATGCCATTCGCCGTGCAACCGACCTGATGCTCGCCGGCAAAGTCGCCGTCGTTTGTGGCTATGGGGATGTGGGCAAGGGTTCCGCCGCTTCGTTGCGCGGCGCCGGCTGCCGGGTCATCGTCACCGAAATCGACCCCATCTGTGCCCTGCAGGCTGCCATGGACGGCTTCCAGGTGCTCAAACTCGAGACAGCTGCCCCCATGGCCGACATCATCGTCACGGCCACCGGCAACTGTGATATCGTGACCGAAAAACATTTCCGCCTGATGAAGGACAAGGCCGTCGTGTGCAACATTGGCCATTTCGACAACGAAATCGACGTGTCCTGGCTCAACAAGCATTACGGCCACACCCGTGTCAACATCAAACCGCAGGTGGACAAGTACACCATCGATGGCAAGGACATCATCCTGCTGGCCGAGGGCCGTCTGGTCAACCTCGGTTGTGCCACGGGGCACCCCTCCTTCGTCATGTCAAACTCCTTTACCAACCAGGTGCTGGCCCAAATCGAGCTCTGGAACAACCACGACAAGTACGAGAACAAGGTTTACACCTTGCCCAAGCACCTCGACGAAATGGTGGCGCGACTCCACCTTGCAAAACTCGGCGTAGAGCTCGAAGAACTTACCGACAAGCAAGCCGAGTACATCGGCGTGCCGAAGGAAGGACCTTACAAGCCGGACTACTACCGCTACTGATCATAAACCCCGAGCGGTCAGTTCGAAGCCTCGACGCATGCGTCGAGGCTTCGACATTTCTGGACAGTGGTGAACCCCAGCAAAGGGCGCAGGGCCCAGGTGTTTGTTGACAAAACTGGACACTGACCAGGCAACTTGCGGGGCACTTTCCCTGTGGTTGAAAAGTGCGGCATGAGTTTCCTGGCTGGCAGGCATGTAGCCAATACTTGCCCTGGGAATGGCCATGGAAGTTGGCGTGCTGCCCTCCAGGCAGTCTCAAAACCAAAGCCCCGACGCATCTGCGCCGGGGCTTCGTGCTGGAATTGGCAGGGTACTCCCTGCAATGCCCGTCAATGAATGCCGTGCATCCATTTCTTGAGGATGGGGGACAGCAACAACAGTACGGCCGCGCAGGCCAGCACCACGTAAACCCCCCAAGTCATGTACACATCGGAGAAAGCTTGCAGCGCGGTGGCAGCATCCACCGGGCCTTCACCACCATTGCTGCCTTTGGCGATGGCCTGTCCGAGTGCGCCGGCAATCTTGTGGGCAAAGGCGATGGAGAGAAACCAGGAGCCCATGACGAAGCCCACCACCTTGGCTGGCGAAAGCTTTGTCACAACCGACAGGCCAACGGGTGAGAGGCTCAGCTCACCTGTGGTGTGGAAGAAGTACATCGCCAGCAAGAAGATCAGAGGAATCTGGGCCACTTGGGCTGCTGCTTCGGGGGCCACACCCACCAAATGAGGAATGACCGTTTTGGTACCTAAGACGATGATGAAATAGCCGAGGGCCATTTGCAGCAAGCCAAGTACGAACTTGATGGGGGTGCGCGGTTCTTTGCCCGCTTTGTTCAGGCGGCCCCAAATCCAGGAAAACACGGGCGCCAGCAGGATGATATACAGCGGGTTGACAGCCTGGAACTGCCCGGTTTCGATGCCCATGCGATTCACGTAGCGGTCGGTGAGGATGTTGAGCGAGCCGCCGGCCTGCTCGAAAAGTGTCCAGAAAATCATGTGGAAGAAAAACAGGAAGATGAACACCAGCAGGCGCTGGCCATCGACGCGGTTTTCCCAGGTGAAAGCCGTGTAGAGCAGATACAGGATGACACCAGATCCAGCGATGATGAGGATGTAGTTGGTGATGTCTTCGTGGTTGATCAGCCAGCTGAAGACGGGCAAGAAAATGATGGTGCCCAGCATGATGACGGCAAAGTTGCTCAGCCCGCCGAACGATTTTTTCTGCAAAATGCCTTCGGTAGGCGGGTTGCCCTTGTCTTCATATACCTTCATGTTTCTCCAAAAGACGGCCAAGCCGAATACCATACCCAAACCTGCGGCCAGGAAGCCGGCTGCGGCCGACACCTCTTCATACAAGTAACCACAGGTGATGGGCGCAAGAAATGCACCGATGTTGATCCCCATGTAAAAAATGGTAAAGGCCCTGTCTTTTCGAGGATCGTTTTTGTCATAGAAAGTGCCGAGAAAGCTCGAAATGTTGGGTTTGAAATAGCCGTTGCCCACGGCGATGAGCCCCAGGCCGATGAAGAAAATCAGCTCGTTGTTGCTCAAAAAGTGGACGTTGGTGGCAAGGGTGAACTGCCCCAAGGCCATGAGCACACCACCAATGATGACGGCGTAACGAAAGCCGAGGAAGCGGTCGGCAAGCATGCCTCCGACGATGGGAGCCGCATAAAGCAAGGCATTGAAAGCCCCATACACGCCATAGGCCCGGTCGTCGGCAGCCGTTTGGCCCATGGTTTCAAAGAGCACTTTGGTCATGTAGAGGATGAGGAATGCTCGCATGCCGTAAAAGCTGAAACGCTCCCACAACTCGGCGAAGAAGAGGGTGAAAAGTGCCCTTGGGTGTACTTTGCGTTGACTGAGCACCACCATGGGTACCCACACGATCACGAACAACCACCCGAAAATCAGGATGAGTAATCCAGTGTCCATGTCCGAACGAGTTTTGTTGGTGAAAAAGTCCCCTCACAGCTCTGTTGCCATGCAGGGTTTGGTTTCGTTCTGCAGGCAAAATCCGATGGGTTTGGCTCCATCGATTTTCCATTCTTCAAAGCGGGCGTAAAATAGTTTTTTTTCGATTCTCGCCCGGAAAATGCCTTTGAATTGTGGGAGTTGGGTCGGACGATGTTCACCGGTCCATGGCTGGATTGGCGGGTTCTGATGCCGAAAGGATGACGAGCTTCCAGCCCATGCTCTCCACGAGGAAGCGAATGGTTTGTTCCACCTCGCCCCGCCGCTCGATTGCATGTTTGAACAGATCGCTGTTCAAGGCCTGCTTGCGGAGAAATTCTTTGGCATTTTGGTTCAGACGTGTGTAGTCCTGCGGGGTGAAAGAGTTGAAGAAGCCCTCCTGCACGTCATAGTAGTCGATATCGTGTTCCAGCGACAGGATTTCGGGATCGGGAAAAGCGTTCATGAACACGGTGCGGGTAGCCGCATCGGTTCGGATTTCCATCTTGTCCAGGTCGAAGCCGATGAGCACCTTCCCCTTGACGCGAATCAGGGCTTTTTTGCGGAACCAGGACAAATCCCAACCGTAGTAGTCTTTGTAGTCGTAGATCTCGCTGAAGTAGCCTTCCAAGACCACGAGCTTGGCCACGGAGCGAATCCGCTCCAACAACACCGTGGATTGCTCCTCGCTTTGCATTTTGCCCAAGCCATAGTACCAGCGCGTGACCTGGATGCCGCCCCAGAATACCAGGGCAAGTAAAAACACGACGATTGCCACTTTCAAAGGAAGGGTGAGGGATCGAACGGGACGTGGTAATTTCTCCATGGTGAGTTGATTGGCTGTTTGAAACGTCGGACGCGGGCCCGAATTGTCAACCTTCGATCGAAGCCAACTGCCGACCTGCAACGAGACCGCCCTGCATTCTTCGGTCACAGCAAAGGGCTTGGGGTCTCCTTTGCCTCCACTTTTACTTGTTGGCAGAATGCTTTCCGTTGAAAATGGAGTTTCGGCCTCCAAATGTTCGCCCGATGTTGGTCAGCATCACCAGCACCAGGCCTGCCACAGCAGGCAACGCCACATTGATCACAAAGAGGCTGAACGTAGCTGCCACCACCGTGGCTGCCCCTACCGCATGCACACCAAATACAAGCACTGCCAGCTCGCCCCTCGCCACCAGCCCGGCCAAAGGAGGCAACGGCACAAACATCTGCACGAAAAATATAAACGCCACCCCCGCCAATGCCTGCAGGTAGCCCAGCTCCAAACCCCAGAACCACAACAAAAGCACAAACTGGCTACAGTAGGTGGCGTATCGCAGCAAACTCAACACCAGCAGCCAGCTGATTTCGCCGGCGTCGTAGTGCTTCAGAAAGGCCAATTTTCGCAATTGAGCCTGGTACCAACGCCCCAATGGAAGACGCTGTGACAGGCGGAGCAGCAAATCCAGGTTGTAGAGCAACAGGCAAAGCACCAAGGCCAGGCCACCCGCCGGCGCTACGAGAAACGCCGCACCGATGCCCACCTGCTCCTCGATCCATGCTTCGAAGAAAATCAAACTGCCAGCCATGCCTGCACAACTCAATACCACCCATTGAGCCAAACTGCCAGCCATCGTGGCGGTGGCCACCTGCAATGCATGGCTTTTTTCGAAGAAAAAAATGCGGCCGAGGTATTCGCCCACGCGGTTGGGCGTGCCGATGCCCACGGCCATGCCTCCCAGCACCGCCCTGAGCGCCTTGCCCAATCCCACCTCGGTAAAGCGGCGGCTCAGCAAGCGAAAGCGCCACACCTCCAGCCCGATGTTGGGTAGCACCAGGCCTGCTGCCAATGCCAGCCAGCCCGATCGAGGCCACTGCCACCGCTCGGCCAGCCCCACCCACAACCGCTCCAGCTCGCCACTGGCCACCACCTGCCGGTACAACGCCCAGCCTGCAACCAGCAGCAACGGCAGCTTGACGAACAGGTTTAGACCCTGTTTGCGAATGAACGTATCGATCGGCTGGGGCAATGAAGTGGGTTTTTGAGTGGCGTTGTGCGGGGGTGAAATTAGCTTTACACCCCCAACCTAAAACAGGCCATCGTGAACGAGAATCTAAAATGGCATTTACTCGGAGTCGATCCAGGCACCAACGTGCTCGGCTACGCCGTACTGGAAATATGCGGTGAAAAAGTCCATGTAGCCGACATCGGGGTCGTCTCTATGAAAGGCCGCCGCAACGCCCACGACAAATTGAGGCACATCTTCGAACAACTGCAACTCGTCATTCGCCGCCATCGGCCGCGGGAGATGGCCATCGAAGCGCCTTTTTATGGCAAAAACGTCCAAAGCATGCTCAAGCTGGGGCGTGCCCAGGGGGTGGCCATCGCCGCCGCCATCACCGCAGGCCTCGCCATTACGGAGTACTCTCCAAAGAAAATCAAGCTCGCCGTGACGGGCAACGGCAACGCTTCCAAAGAGCAAGTGGCCGCCATGCTCCAGCACCAGCTCGGCATCGACCTGAGCGCCCAGCAACTCGACGCCACCGATGCCCTCGCCACTGCCCTCTGCCATTTTTACCAAAACAAGTTCAAACCAGGCCAGGGACCTTCCTACAAAAGCTGGGAAGCTTTCCTCAAAGCCAATCCCGACAGATTGCGCTAAGGCCCTGTGCACATTCCATGGCTGGAACTGTACTCCCCACATCTGCAATCCACCGCCCTGCCAATCCTGCTGATTACTCGAAGTGCTCGGCAATGCGGGCAGCGATGGATTTCATTTCTCCATCCGTAAACTTGAGTTTCGGAGCGCCTAAGCTCATTTGGCTCTCGTGCTCGAACGGCACTAGGTGAATATGGGCATGGGGTACTTCTGTGCCTACCACCAGTACGCCCACGCGCTTGCATTCGATGGCCGCATCGAGGGCCTTGGCCACCCGACGCGCAAAGAGCCACAGACCTTGATAGGTTTCTTCGTCCAGGTCGAAGAGGTAGTCCACTTCCTGCTTTGGAATGACGAGTGTGTGCCCTTTGGCCACGGGGTGGATGTCCAAAAAGGCAAGGTATCGCTCGTCTTCTGCCACCTTGAAACAGGGCAGTTCACCGTTTACGATTTTCGTGAAAATGCTGGCCATTGTGTGGAGGATTTGAGGATTTGAGGATTTGAGGATTTGAGGATTTGAGGATTTCCTGTCTGCCGACCCGTCTGGCCGACGGACAGGCAGGCAGGGAGGATTTCCTGTCTGCCGACCCGTCTGGCCGACGGACAGGCAGGCAGGGAGGATTTGAGGATCTGAGGATCTGAGGATTTGAGCGCACTGCAAAAAGGCACTGTAGTGCGAAAAGTTAGAAAGCTCACTCCTGACAGCACTTCGAGTGCTGTCAGGAGTAAAATGTTCAACCCCTCAAAACCAAGGCTTTAGCGCGGGCCAAACTTCACTCAAACAACAGAACTTACGCTAACTCCAATAGAAAATGACTTTTTACAGTGGACTCAGGATTTCCTGTCTGCCCTGTCTGACGCCCTGTCTGCTGACAGGCAGGCAGGCAGGCGGACAGGCAGGGAGGATCTGAGGATTTCCTGTCTGCCGATAGGCAGGGTACCCTTCCGCCCCCTGGCGCGGACATCCTGCTCACTTGCACCGATTAGCGCGCCCGTAGTCCACACCCCCATCAGTCCGAATATTCCATCTCTGTCCAAACTTTCTTAGTCGGCTCCAGGCATGTGACGTTTGCATTCGCCAGCCTGGGGCCGCCATAGATACGAGCTCAAATACTGATGTCGAGTATTTCAAACTCCATGACGCCAGCCGGGGTCTGTACCACGGCTATATCTCCTATTTTTTTACCCAACAGGCCCTGGCCAATGGGGGAGGTGATGGAGATCTTTTTCTCCTTGAGGTTTGCTTCCGATTCGGAGACGAGTTTGTAAGTCATCTCCTGTTTGGTCTTTCGGTTTCGTATGGTGACACTGGTGAGGAGTCGCACTTCGGAAGCGTCGAGCATGCTTTCGTCTATGATGCGGGCATTGGCCAGTAGTTTCTCCAGTTCATTGATGCGCAGTTCGAGCATGCCTTGGGCATCCTTGGCCGCATCGTATTCGGCATTTTCCGACAGGTCGCCTTTTTCCCGGGCTTCGGCAATGGCTTTGGCCACTTGCTGCCGACCAGTGGTTTTCAGTTCTTCCAATTCGTTTTTCAGCTTTTCATACCCTTCCGGGGTCAAGTAATTGTAAGTGGACATGGTTCGTAATGGTTTAAAATTGGTACAGGTTGCGTCGGGAGTGCACCGTGGCGGATTTGGCTGAAGCATGACCCTGCAGGCGATTGGGCGAAGAACCGTCTCGGCTGAGGGCGATGCGTTCGCCCGCACCCTGGGGTGCGCAAAATGGAGAATCACGATGTGACTGGACTGTGCCCTGGCCGGATCACCGGAAAGCAGAACGAGCGAAAGTCAGTCCGGTGTGGCGGCACGCTCGGGCGTAGATGGCTCGAATGAATCCAATCGGTACCCTCCCGTTGGCAGCCAAAAAAGCAGAAACGTTTCCATTGCAGAGAGGCAACGAAAACGTTCCTGCTTGGATGCTGATGTCGCAAAAGTATGGCAGTCACCAGGAAAATCGAAAGGGCCAGGTTCAAAAATCCGGCCTTTTCGCCGACTTAGAAGTCGAAGCGGAGTGCCAGGTGGTGGTTGCCGTCGAAGATTTTGGTGGTCTGATAGGCATAGTCGAGCGCCACTTTCGGGGCGCCTTTTTCCTTGTTGAGCGGCACCATGACCGTAAATCCACCAGCCAGACCCGTGAACAGCGGCTCACTATCGAATTGGCTTTTGGCCACCTGACCAAAATCCAGCTTGTACCCACCGCGCAGCATGACGAGGTCTTTGAAGGAGTATTCGATACCTCCTCCGATTTGGTCCTGTGAGAAGGCGTTGGAAGTGTAGTTGCCTACCAGGGTGATGCGGTGGTTGATGGCGGGGTAGAGGTCGTACGATAGGCCGATGTTGAGGGCGCTCTGGAGTTCGAAGGCAGTGGGCCTTTGGGTGATGGTGATATTGTGTTGGCCGTCGAAGTCGGTGATGGTTAGTTCTTCGGCGAGGCCTTCACCTTTGAACTGGAGTCTGGAGCCGACGTTGCGCAAGGAGATGCCGAACTTGAAGTTGTCTTTTTCTCCGGTGACGTACTGGATGCCGGCATCGAGGGCGATGGCCGAGGCCGTGACGTCTTCGAGACCTTCGGTGACGACGCGGACCAGAGCGCCCACACTGACGCGGTTTTCGAACATGTGCGAGAAGCCCAATCCGAGGTTGAAATAGCGTGGGCTGAAGGTGGAGCCCGTACCCTCAGGCTGGGTGGTGGTGGTGCGTCTGATGTCGCCGAAGTCGATCGTCATCAGGCTGATTCCGAGGGCGCTGTTTTCCCCGATTTTTTGCGCCAGGCCAAAGGCGTTGAGGCCTATGTCGGTACCGCGCAGATACTGGGTGTGGCTGAGGGCCACTTCCGTTTTCTGTATGCGCACCAGGCCGGCGACGTTGAGGCGCATGGCTTCAACGCCGTAAATCATAGAAGTTGTCATCGTGTGCAAACCTGCGCTGCGTGCCCATGGATTCATGAGCAGCTCGGGGGCGCCAGCTTCGCCCTGGCGGTCAGGGTTGCCGGCGATTGCATCGGGCGTGGCTGTGGCCACCACCAGCAGACTCAGCAATGCGTATAGAAACTTGTTCATAAAAAATTCTTTTTGAAAACAAGGGTTTAGCCGGCGGGCAGGGAGGGGGCGTGCCCCTCACCTGCCTGCTGGCGATGCGATCAGAGACCCGTGGGGTCGAACTGGCGAGTGATGCCAAACCACTTGATGGTGCGTTCACCGAGGCCAGGTGCTTTGACGTGGATGAGATACACGCCTCCTGCGACGGGGATGCCCTTGCTGTTCTTGAGGTCCCATTCCAGATCGGGGATGATCTGGGCACTGGGCACTGCGTTGCCGAAGGGCTTGCCTGGTTGCTCGTCGCGGTTGTACTGGCGGATGAACTTACCGTCGAGGGAGTAGATGGTGACGGTGCACTTGGCCGGCAGGTTGGTGATCTTCACCTTGGTGTCGAGCCGGCTGTTCTCGTAGTCGCTGTAAGCATAGTAGGGGTTGGGCACCACGTTGATCATATCGAGGGCATTTTCGATGCCGATGGCATCGAGAGGCGAGGCCTGTTTGCCTTCGATCTTGAAGCGGTAGGTGGGATATCCATTGAATTCGCCAGTGCCAGTGGCCACCTGGTAGGGATTGTCCACCCGCAGTTTGATGGTGACTTCGTTGGGGATGAGGCCGGTGGGGCCGTTGCCCAAGGCGGTCATGCGGGTGCCGGGCTGCATCATGGGCAGACCCGCCCAGGTGATGCGCTTCAGACCATTGACCTTCTTGAGCTCGAGCGGGGAGCCGATGCTCGGGTCGAAGCGGGTGCGCAGGTAAGCGCAGCTGTCGTACTGCTCCGAAGTCACATAGACGAAATGCTGACCTCCTACGTAGTAGAGCAGCGGCGTGAAGATGGTAGCATCTTCGAAAAGCACCTGGCTGTTGGGATTGAAGAGCATGTCACGACCGTTGGGCTTGCCGGAGAGGTAACTGTTGAGGTAACCGTTTTCGGCGTCGTACACCGAGTTTTCACCAAAGAAGATGTTGAGGCGTTTGCCGGTTTCCACGTCGATGGCATAGCCGGGGAACCATCCCATGCCCACGCCATCACCATCTGGATCGGGCAAACCGTCGCCGTCGTTGTCGTCTTTGCCTACAGAGGGGGCTTTGCGCACATCCCAGTGCTTGGCGCCACCACCCGTGGTCACTGGAGAGCCGTCTTCGCGGAAGGCGAAGTTGAGGTAGTCCTTGGTGGCCATTTCGACGATGACACAGCGGCTCCACAGGCTCTTGTCGGGTGTGATGACGATATCGACGTTGTTGAGTTGCTGCAGGAGTTTCTCATCCTTCTGGAAGTTACAGTTGAGCCTCCAGGCGGGTGTGATATAGAACGGATACTCGTTTTGCCCCCTGTCGGCACAAGTGGCAAGCTGATAGGGGACGAAGTAGCCCGAGCCGATGCGTGCCAAATCGATGTGCGGGTTGGCGTCATCGACATAGTCGAAAGCAAAGATGGTGGCCGGGATACTGGGGATGTTGAAACCGTCCTGGATGCCACTGAACCAGAAGGGCAGGTCGGGGTTGCCGTAGGTTATTTCATATCCAATGGCTCCATCCTTGGGGCTGGAGAGCGTACCTACGTCGGCCGATTGACCAATCGTGATGGTGAAGCCATACTGGCCGAGGATGTCCTCGTTGAGGTTGTCGATGGAGCGCTCAGACAGGATGGTGTTGCCAGTGGCCAGCTCGGTGAGTTGCCAGTAAACGGGCGGATCGAGTTTGTTGTTGGCCATGTTGGCATCGATAAAGGTGAGTTCGTACTCTCCGTCGACCACCTCGAGCGGGTTGAAGATGCGCACGTCGATGGGGCCGCGTCCTTCTTTGTAGGTGATGGTGCCGTCGAAGGTACCTGAAAGGATCTTCGCCCGGGTTTCATCGGAGATGTCGAGGAAGTTACCCCCCACGCCGACGCCGTCGATGCGCGTGATGATGGCACCGTCACCGTACTTGGCGTTCAGCTTGCGATCGGTGATAGGTCGAGGGATGGGTGCATAAGTGCGTATGTTGCGACGGCCCGTGAGGAATGGCTTTTTCTGCCCCACTTGGGTGAGGGGGTCGAAAGGCTGGTAGTCGTTATGGGCGTAAGCCAAGGCGGTGAAGTAGTAGCGCCTGTGGTTGATGAGTCGGCGATCGCCGGTAGCGAATTGGTCCTCTTTGATCACGAATGTATGGCGGATGCCCTGGTCGAGCCCCTCGACTTGGACTTCCGGATAGAACAGGAAGTCGGGCTGGTTGGGGTCGTGTTGGGCGGCGGGGTTGGCTACAGGCAACCAGTTGTAGATGGTGCCGATACCGTTGCGCACGTCCACCTGATAGATCAGTCGCGCTTTTGTCGGATCATCGAGATCGGCATTGCTTACGTTGGGCCCTGCCAGTTGGTAGAGCAGGTAACCTTCGAAGTTGTAGGTGGTATCGATTTCTTCACCTGGAATCGGTGCCGGGATCTCGAGGCCACGCTCTTCGTACTGTTCCTTGTAGTTGTTGGAAGTTTCGCTGTTGGTGAGCACGGCGATGAGTTCCTGATCCAGTTCGATCCAGTCCACATCTGGAGCGTCGGGGCCGTCGGTGATGTCGAAGCAGTTGTCGAACAAGGCTTGAGCGAGGTCATCGGCGAACTGCAGGCGGCTGATATCGGGGCAGGGATACTCCAAATCTGGCACCCATACGGCACCGATGATGAGTTCGTTGACGGCACCGGGCTGCAGGGTGAATGGCCCCGAGGCTTGTACCGTACGACGGTCATATTCAGGCAATCCCTGCGGAAACTCAGATCCGGGATTGCACATGCTCCAGCCAGTAGGATCGTTGGGATCGTCGACGAAAGCGTACCTGATGATCTGGGTGCTGGAGGGGTCGTAGCCATCGCCTCCGAAGGTGAAAGGCGTGCCATCGCGCCAGCGGCCAGAGAGGTAGTTGTAGAACTGTACGTCGGTGCTCGGGTCTGTGGTGCCGGCGGGAGGCGGCGGGTTGCCGAAGCTTGGGTTGTTGAAATAGGTGAACGAAGACATGCCCAACTCTTCGAGGAACTCGTTGCGAGGGCCGCGGAAGTAATCGATGCCGATGATCGGTATGTTGGTGCCGTAGGTGGGCACGCCGTTGCAGGTGATGCCAGGCTGGCCGTCTTCGGCGTCGGCGTTGTAGGTGTAAGCAAGGCTCCGGTCGATGTCGCAGCCGATATAGTCGTCGAGGTAGCAGCCCAGGTCGGCATCCACCCACATGGCGAAGTAGGTGCTGTCGATGTCTTCCACCGCCCGGTTGATGAGTTTGTAGCGCTGGAAGGTCATGTCGTTGAGCTGGTCGTTGGTGGCGTAGGCAAAAGACTGAACCTGCACCTCCATGCGGATGGCGATGGCTTCGGTTTCGCCGTGGACGGCTCCACCACCTTCGTCGTTGTAAATCCAGAAGATCATTTCATCGGGGAACTGGGGTGGCAATTCCTCGCATCCTCGGATTTCGATCATTGGAAAGTCTCCTTTCAGGGGATCGTAGGTGCCATCTCCGTCATTGTCCCAGAAACCAGCCAGACCTTGATCGGTATCGGGCAGGTCGAACCGATGCACGCTGAAGAAATAGGGATTCCGCCTTCCAGGCCATCCTTTGACTCCGAGGGGGATCATGTCCTCGGTATAGGTGATGGCGCCGTCCAGGGCGAGTTGGAACAGCCGACGGTGCTCTTCGATTTCTGAACCCTGGACTTCGAAGAAGCGGTCCCACTTGTCACAAACCTCCTTGGAGGTGGTACCTTCATCGGGTTTGAGCGGGCCGGGCCAGAAGTCGCTTCGGTTGCTGGCGTTTCCATATTGCTGGCAGGCAACTTTGAGGTTTTTACCCTTGTCTTTTCCGCCCAACCAGACGGCGCCAGCGAAGATGGATGAGACCTCTGTTTGCCCAGGCTCCACAGCGGGAACGACGTACTTGCCGTCGTTTCGGTCCCACCATACGTCGCCACCCGTGGTGAGTCGGGCGCGGACGTTGTTGACATTCTGGTCAATTTGTGCCTTGGCCGTGGTGCAGGCTTCGCGAAACTGAAGCTGCTGGTCGGTGGGCTTGGCCGGCTTCTCTTTGGGGTTGTAATATGCCATGGCTGCACTTGCCACCAGGCAATACCCCAACACGAGCAGGATATTTCTAAAAAAGGATAGGTTACGCATGGTTCGAAGTTTTATTTGCCGATGCCGGGCCGGGTGCGGAGCACGCGGTCGGGCACGATGAAATCAGAAGTTGATGGAAGCCCCGAGGAAAATTCTACGAGGCAGGCTGAAGTTATCCGGGTTGAGCAGTCTCCACTGGTAAGAGGCCAGGTAAGCTTCGAGGCTTTGGCCTGGGTTGATACCGCTTTCGAGGAAGGCTTGCCCCCTGGCAGAGCTGAGGAAGCCGTCGTCGGTGGGCGAACCCGTGAAGCGATATACGTTGATGATGTTCCGGCGGTCGAGCACGTTGGAGATCCGCAAGTACACATTCATGAACAAGGGCCTGGGCGCTTCGGGTCCAGCCAGGTTGAAGTCTTTGTCCACCTGCACGTTGACGAGGAAAGTCCAGGGCAGGCGGCTGGAATTGATGGTGGCAGCGATGCCTTGGGCACCCAACACGGCGGGTTCCACGGCTTTGGTATATGGGCGACCGCTCACGGCTCGACCCGTGATGTTGAGGCCGGCATTGGCGAAGATGTCCACGCCGGCGATGCGCGGGCCGTTGTAGCGTTTACCCGAGCCGTAGCGGAAGTCGAAGATACCGGTGATGATGTGGCGTTCGTCGTAGCTGAGCGGGAAGAGCACCCGCTGGATGCTTCGCGAACCCAAGCCCCGCGAAGAGTTGGCATCGGAGCCGGTCCCATCCGCAAACTGGAGGGTGTAGTTCAGGTTCAGCGACACATTGCCCGTGCGGCGCAGGTCATAGCCGATGGAAAAGCCCTTGACGGTTGCGAAGTCGAGGTTGTCGTAGGTTTCGTAGATGTTCACCGGAGCAGGCACGAACTGGATGAACCGGCTCTGGATCATGTCGCGCAATTCCTTATAGTAAGCCGACAATTTCAGGGCCGAGCTCTGGCTGAGCTTTTGCTGGAAGCCCACCTCGTAGTCCACCGTGCGTTCGGGTTTGAGGGCGGCGTTGTTCCGCAAGCCGCTGCCGCTCGTTTCCCAGTAGAAATAGGTGAGAGGGCTTACGAAGGTATTCGACGGCGGCCGTTGAACGAGGATGTCGTAGTGGGCGAAGAAGTTGGCGTCTTCCGAGATGGGGAAGCTGAAAGCCAGACGGGGCATCCAGTTGATCTGGGGCTCGTAGTCCTTGAAGGAGATATCAGTCTGGAAGTTGGGGCTGGTGATATCCCGTTTGGTCTCATCGTCTTCGCTGTAGCGTGGGAAGACGATCCCACCTCCAAAGATTTCAGAACCGTCGTTGGCAGGGTTGCCGTTGGGGAAGTACCACGTGTCGCCATCGCGGAACGCCTGGATGGTCTCACCTCCCTCGCTTGTGACGTACACCTTGAAATCATCGCCGATGTTTCCAGGCAATTGTACGCCGAAACGCTGGCTGAAATCTTTGGCAGTCATGATATCGTAGAGGGAGTAGGGGTCGCGCAGCACCTTGGTATTGGCGTCGTAGCGATCCACGCGCAAACCAAGGCGGAAGATGATGTCACGGAAGGTGAATTTGTCCTGGATGTAAGCCGATTGGTAATTGGGCCTGAAAGCCGCCACGGGGAAATTGCGGATGCCGTTTTCATCCACCGAGCGGAAGAAATCGTCGAAGGTGATGCCATCGATTTGGTTGCCGAGATAGTCATATCCCACATAGCTGACGAGTCCCAGGTCGTTGAGTTCGCGCGCCGAGAACAAGTCCAAGCTGAGATCGGCGGGATTCATCCCGTCCACGTTGATGTACTGGTTGAGCGGGATGCCAAATTTTTCGCGGACTTTTTTGAAAAACAGGTTGTCGTTGCTGGTAGGGACGATCTTGGGAGCGAAGATGGGTACCTGAATGTCGATGGTATCAGTGTATTCAGTGAACAAATTGATTTTTACCAGTTTGCCATCGATGGTATAAAGCACCTGTGTGGAGTCGAGGCCCTGGCCTTCGATGTGTTCGTTGGCATGCAGGCGCGCTACGGTCCAAAGTCCAATGGGGGCTACGGAGTAGCTTCGGCTGATGCGCTCTTCATAGGTGAAGCCCATTTGGATGTTGTGACGCGCTCCTCCCGAACCGCCGGGCACCAATTCGAAACTGGTGTTGGCATTGAAGGTCAATCTTTCTCCCACGCCCTTGCTGAAGGAGTTGTACACCACGCCTACGTTGGTATGCAAGCCCCAAACCGAGGAGAGGTCACTGGGGATGAATCCATTGCGGACCAAGAAATCATTGTAGTCGTCGGCGTCGTCGGCATTGTGGATGTACCTGGTCAGTACGGGATTGGCCGTGCCGGGAGTAAAGCCGTTGAAGGTGCGCGTGTAGTCCACGTGTCCTGGGTAGATCAGCAGCGTGTCTTCCGTAATCAGATTCAGGATGGTGTTGATGGAAGGCTCCCAGGTGAGGTCGTAATTGCCAATGTAGCCGTAGTCGAACAAGCGGTCGCCGTGCCGGCGGTCAGCAGTAGAGTTGAAGGAGCGCTCATAGCCGAACTGCAGGATGTAGGCGGCATTCTGGATCAAAGAGCCCTTGCGTTGTTCCCCTTCCTGGCCGGTGATGGTTGAAGTGCCCAGGCGGTGGCGCAAGCGGAAGTTCAGCCGGTAGCCGTCGCTCTTGGTCGTAGGGTTGTTGTGGCTGTTGAAAACCTGCCAACCGCCAGGAGTGAAGCGGTTGCGGCTGTTGAAATAGGAACCCGAAAAGGTCAGGTCCACATTTTTGGAAACAGCGGCGTCGAGCTTGCCCACGATGTCGAGTGTGCTGCTTCTTTCGAATGGGTTTGCATCGAGGGCATTGACGCCGGAATTGTCCACCCATTCAGCTGCTGGAAAGGGGGTGCCACCGATCAAACGGATGGGGTTGGCCTCCAATTCGGCCAGCACTTCGTCTTTTACCCGATAGACCGGAATGGCCGGAGGGTCGTCGTCTTCATTGGATTGATATTGCCCCGAAATGCGGAAACCCAGTAGGGTCTCGCCGTTGCGCTTCCAAATAGGGCCACTGACGTTGGCTGTCAGCAGGTTGTGGCCAAAGGCATCCAGGAATTCGCTCGTTTCGAGTTCCACACCGCCACCGAAGCGATCCGATGGCCCCTTGGTGGTGATGGAGACGATACCACCGGTCACGTCGCCGTAGCGGGCTTCTACACCGCCGGTGATCACCTGGAGCTGTTCGATTTCACTTTTCGGAATGGCAGCCCGGGCCACGCGCACCCCATCGATGTAGTAGTTGGTGGCGTTGGAGCGCGAGCCCCGAATGGTCAATGCCCCGCCTTCATCGCTCGACGACACGCCGGCGGCAAGGCTTGCCAGGGCGTTCACACTCCGCGTCGGGATTTTCTGTATTTCCTCGCTGGTCAAGATCTGCCCTTGCGTGGTGTTGTCCTTCTCGATGAGCGGCTTTTTCCAGGTCACCACCACTGTTTCGATGGTGATACCTGGCTGGAGTTGCACATTGAGGATGTTCGATTTTCCTTCCAGGATGGCCACCCCCTCGACGCGCTGGGTCTGATAGCCAGTGTAGGAAAATTCCACATCGTAGGTGCCGGGGTCCAGCTCGGTGATGCTGTAATAGCCGTCGAAGTCGGTCTCAGCGCCAGTGACGAGTACCCCGTTTTTGTACAGGGCCACGGTGCCGTAAATGATCGGCTGACCATTATCGGCATCTGTCACCTGGCCTTTCAACGACGTCTGCGCATGCAGCGCTACGACAGCCATCACGAAGACCAAAGTGAGGAGTAAATGACGTGCCATAGAATTGAATTTTATTCGAGTTTAGGATGGTTTACCAGATCACTCGGTGGGATGGTGCGCAAGTATAGATAAAACTCTATTCCTCTCAAAGCTGACCGGCATGGCAGGTATTTCTGCCCATGGGCAGTAATCGGTCTTGGCAAATGTAGCACGGCACCAAACCCTTGGAGGGTAATTCTCCCGCAAAAGTCAGCTTCCTGATCGATCCGACAGGTGCGGCATGGCCGTTGACGCTGCTGCCCAAGGCAGGGCGCCCGGAGCCACAAAAGAAAAAAGCCCTTGCCCATGAAAAGGCAAAGGCCGCGACAAAAATGGACAGGATATCTTTTGAACTGTCGCAGGCAGGAGCCTTGGAGGCTCCTGCTGTCAACAGCGTTCTTTGGGCTTAAAAAAGTGACATCAACTCGTGATGTCACCTGTGGTCGAAACCAAATGGTAATACATGAAACTTAAATTCGCTGGCAAAACTACCTGCCGGCCATCCCCGGCAGCAACGCCGATTTTGACTGATTTTGGTGCTATTTTAACCCAGAGGTCTATTTTTGCCATCCCGTATGTCAATTTAGCCCCAATAACACTGCCATCATGAAGCGCAAACCCATCTTCGAAGAAATCCAGCCCACTTTCGGTAGCAGTTTCGCCATCCGCAAATTCACCGAGCACAATTGCTCCAATCTGCCATACTGGCACTGCCACCCCGAGTACGAAATCGTCTTCATCTCCAACGGAAAGGGCAAGCGGCACATCGGCGACCACATCAGCTACTACGAAAACGGCGACCTCATCTTTCTCGGCCCCAACATTCCCCACCTGGGTTTTGCACAGGAGGTCCACGAAGAACACGTGGAGGTAGTGGTGCAGATGAAAGAGGATTTTTTGGGCCCCGGCTTCTTCGAAAGCGTCATCGAAATGGGTGCGATTCACGAGCTCTTCCAGCGTGCGCGATCAGGGCTGGTGTACTATGGCGGCACCAAATGGGATGTAGGGCAACGCCTGCTCGCCATGGTCGAAATGAATAGTTTCGACCGGCTATTGGAATTGCTGCGTGTGCTCAACATCCTGGCTTACTCACCCGAATACCACGCCCTCAACGTCAACTATCGCAGCCTCGAAGCCAAACCCCAGGAGCAATTGCGCATCAAAGCCATTTACGACTTCGTCGAAAAGCACTTCCACCGGCAATTCACCCTCGAAGAAATCGCCACCGAAGTGGGAATGACCGTGCCTGCCTTTTGCAGATTTTTCAAACGCCATACCCACAAGACGTTCGTGACTTTCCTCAACGAGTTCCGCATTGCGCATGCTTGTAGCCTGTTGGGGCAAGCGCACCAAAGCATCGCATCAGTTGCCTACGAGAGTGGTTTCAACAACCTGTCCCATTTCAACAAGCAATTCAGGCTGGTGACTGGAAAAACTCCCTCGGCCTACCGACGCCACCTGCGCAAGTTCGTCGTTTCGCCAGCTTAGCTTTCTACACATTCGCTCATTTGACACGGTTTTTGCCTCTCTACAATTACCTTCCCCCCTTTTTCGGTACACACCAGTTTTTTCCCAGCCCAATCCCAATCCGAATCGGCCTGCCGATACGAACCCTGCACGGCTCTCCCGCGCGGAAAGCTTCAAGGGATTTGCATACTCCTGTTTCCATGTGTGATTAACCAAACTTGTAGCCCGGACCACATCCACGTAGTCCGGGCTCGTCGCGTTCATTCTTTCCGAGGAACCGAAAAGGAAAAGATTGAGCCCCTTGCAAAAAGTGCCAGTGGAATGAAAAAGCATGTGCCCTCGGCCTGTCGTATGGCCAATTGTCGATTTACGATCTATACCTGAGTGCACTGCAAAAAGTCCCTTTCGCCTGAGATTGGTGCAAGTTCCGTCGGTTGGGTGTAGTGGCCTCGGCCGTTTACTCCTGACCGCACTTCATGTGCTCTGAGGAGTGAGGTACTTGGCGTGCTGACAGGAGTGGGGTTCCTTATTTTTTCGCGCTGAAGTGACTTTATTCAGGGGACTCCTACCTACTTAGCGCCCACAGGATTTGAATCCTATCCTGAAAGCGGGTGAAAAAAAACGTTGAATTTTCTGCAACCATTTCCCGCAACGGCCTGTCTATGGACTTGCTGAAGAAAACCAAAGGGTAAGCTGTGAGAGCCAGTTTACAGCCATTACCTTTGCAACCAACCTCACAATGAGCCCTCCAAAAAAGCGAATACGCCAATGAAACAGCAATCCTTTCACAAGACGGCATGGGTACTACTCAGTGTAATCAGCCTTGCATGTTACCTCTATCTCACCTCCATCGATCCTGCCGAGGTAGCTCCTGAGTATGCCGGTGAAACCGTTCAACAACAAGAGGACTCACGAGTGAGCTTGCCAGACATCGCATTGCTCAAAAAAGTGTATGACCTGGCCCAGGCTTTTCTGCGGCGCCAAGGTTGAGGGCTCCCGCAATGGAGTCGAGTAAAGAATCCATTCAAATCAAAAAAGCTGGAGAGGCTTGTGTAAGCAAACAGCGATGGCCAGCCCCACCACGCATCGGCAGTGAGCGGTGCAAGTGAGCAGGTCGCCTGCAGCAGGGGGCGCTAAAAATTCAAGGGGAGGGGCTTCTGGTAAAAACCGTTGTTGGATGAGGCCAAGCTTGTCAAAGGCAAGACCTGGCACGCAGCACCGGGACGGATCATGGCAGACATCGAAGCAAACCTCACCTCTGCGGTCCTTTCCATCACGATTTCTTTTTCTGGGCTTTTGGCTGGGGCTCCAATCCTGCTTTCTTTTCCGTTGATCTCCACCCGCCAATGGACAACTCCATTCACGTGGTGCTTTTTTCCTCAGCGCCGTATTTTCTCCAATACCTCATCAGCCCGGCCACGCTCATCCAGGAAGGGTTGGCGCTTTCGTAGCGCTCGATTTGGGTTTCGTCGACGCCGGCGTCGAGCAGCTGCTGGCGCACGTAGGCCTGGAATGCCGGCACTATTTCTTCTGGAGATTTTCCTTGTTCGGCGTGAGGTTTTATCCAGAGAGCCCAATCGATCAGGATGGTGCGCAGCTGTTGGAGGTGTGACGCCACTGAGTGCACGGGGCCGAAGTGGGTAAGCCAAAGGCGTTGGGGTTGCAACTGCTCGATTCGGCGAATGCTTTCCATCCAGTGGCCGATGTGGATGTCGGGGGGTGGGCAGGGTGGAACCACGGGCCCGCCTTCGATGCGAATGCCCGCCACGTCGCCGGTGAAGACATCCTGGCCGAGCTGCCAGGCGATGTGGTGGATGGCATGGCCAGGTGTGTGGTGAGCTGTGAAGACGGCCTCGCCGATGTGGAGCTGCTCGCGGTCGTCACACACGTGGAGTTGGGAAGCCTGCACGGGGCGCAATTGGCCCCAGAGGCGGTCCATGTCATCGCCGTAGATACGGCTGGCGCTGGCCAGCAACCTCGACGGGTCGAGCAGGTGGTCGTAGCCGGCCGGATGCACGTAAACCGACGCGCCGCGGCTGGCAAAATACCAAGCGGCGCCGGCATGGTCGAGATGGATGTGGGTCAGCAAGACGTGTTTCACGTCGTTTTCATCGAAACCAGCTTGTCGCAGGGCATGCTGCAAGGCGGGCAGGGTGGAGTGGGGGCCGGTTTCCACCAGCACGAGCCCGGCGCGTGTATTCACGGCAAAGGCGGCGATGGTGTGCGAATGTCCCTGGAATTGCAAGTCTAGCAAGTGGATATTGGCCATGGCGTTTCGTTTGGACCAGCCAAGGTCGGAAAACAGCTGGCAGCGGGGTTTTATAGGGCCTCGTCAAGAGGGGTAGGCGACCTCGAGGACGTCGTCGAAGTAATCCACGTAGTGTACATTGAGGCCCTTTCGGATGTACTCGGGAATTTCCTCGTAGTCGCGCTTGTTGTCGATTGGCAGGATGATGTCGGTGACACCCACTCGTCGGGCGGCGATGGTTTTTTCCTTGACGCCACCGATGGGTAGCACCTTACCCGTGAGGGTGAGTTCACCGGTCATAGCCAGGTTTTTCCTGACGGGTTTGCCCGTGGCGAGGCTGTACAGTGCCAGGGCCATGGTAATGCCGGCGGAGGGTCCGTCTTTGGGTGTGGCGCCAGCGGGCACGTGGAGATGGACGAAATGTTTGTCGAAATAGTCGTTGGGTTTGCTGCCATCGGCGAGGATGGAGCGCACGTAGCTGTAGGCGATCTCGGAGCTTTCCTGCATGACCTTGCCCAGCTGGCCGGTTTGCTTGAAGCCGGGGTTGCCGCGTATGCCTCGGGCTTCGATGTAGAGGGTGGCCCCGCCGAAAGCCGTATAGGCCAGGCCGAGGACGACGCCGGGCAAAGGCTTGGGATACAGCTTTTCGGTGGTAAAGATGGGTTTGCCCAGGTAGCTCTCTACGTCTTTGGGCTTGATGGTGAAGCGCTGCTGACCGTCTTCGGCGGAGAGCATGGTGAGCTTGCGGATGATTTTGCGGATGTGCTTTTCCAAATTGCGCACGCCGGCCTCGCGGGCGTACTTGTCGGCGATGAGGGCAATGGCTTTGTCGGTGAATCGCACCTCGCTTGGTTTGAAGCCATGCTCTTTGAGTTGGCGGGGGATGAGGTAGCGCTTGGCGATTTCCACTTTTTCTTCGAGGATGTAGCCGCTCAGGCGGATGACCTCCATGCGGTCGAGCAGGGGTTCGGGGATGGTGTCGAGTTGGTTGGCGGTGGTCACGAAGAGCACTTTCGACAGGTCGTAAGGAATGTCGAGGTAGTGGTCGAGGAAGGTGGGATTCTGCGCCGGGTCGAGCACCTCGAGCAGGGCGCTGGCGGGGTCGCCCTGGAAGCTCATGCCGATTTTGTCGATTTCGTCGAGCATAACGACGGGGTTGGAAGTTCCCACGCGTTTGAGCGCCTGGATGATCTTGCCGGGCATGGCGCCGATGTAGGTGCGGCGGTGGCCTTTGATTTCGGCTTCATCGCGCATGCCACCGACGGAGAATCGGAAGAATTTGCGTCCCAATGCCTCGGCAATGCTTTGACCGATGGAGGTTTTACCCACGCCGGGTGGGCCAACCAGGCAGATGATGCTTCCACCAATGGTGCCGCGCTTGATGATGGCACTGAGGAATTCCAGGATCATCGCCTTGACGTCTTCGAGGCCGTAGTGGTCGCGATCGAGTATTTGCCGGGCCTTTTTGATGTCGTGGTTGTCTTCGGAGTATATGCCCCAGGGCAGATCGGCGATGAGTTCGAGGTAGTTGCGCGTGACGGCGAACTCGGGGCTTTGGGCATTGAGGGTCTGCAATTTTTCGAGTTCTTCCTCCACGACTTTTTGTGCCTCTTCCGTCAGCGTCTTGCCTTCGAGCTTTTTGCGGATTTTTTCGACTTCGGTTTCGCTGTCCTCTTTTTCAAGGCCTAGTTCTTTCTTGATGGCCTTGAGCTGTTCGCGCAGGAAAAACTCTTTTTGTTGTTTGTTGACTTGCTCGTCGATCTGGGTCTGGATTTTCTGCTGAATCTTGGCCAGCTCTATTTCCTCCTTGATCAGGCGCAGAAGCAGGTGGGCTCGTTTGTGCAAGTCGAAGGTTTCGAGCAGCTCCTGCAGCCGTTCTTTTGGTGCGGACAGCAGGCTGGAAATGACGTCCATGGTAAGCCCGGGGGCTTCGTAGTTGAGCTGGGACACCACCAGGTTGATCTGCTCTTTGAACAAGGGGTTGAGTTGCAGCAGGTTTTTGAGTTCCGAGGAAATGGAAAGCAAATAAGCTTTGAGCTCCGTATCTGGTTTTTCCTTGCTGTATAGGTGGTATTCGACCTCCCAGCGCAGCACGGGCTTGACCAGCAACACTTTTTTCTTGATGATACGGCCGAAGCCCTGACCGATGATCTGCATGACGTTGGGCCCTATCTGGGCATACCGGAAGACCTGAAAGGCCGTGCCGACGTCGTAGAGCTCGGGATCTTCGTCGCCTTCGCGCTGGCTCTTCACCAGCACCAGGCCGATGTATCCGTTGTGCTGCTCGACGGCATTTTTCACCGCATCGATGTTTTCCTTTCCCGAAATGGTCAGGGGCAGTGGTACCCCGGGAAATACGGGTTTCTGGCGCAAGGGAATGATGGTCAGCGTGGAAGGCAGCGAGCGTTCCAGGGGCTGCACTTCCCTGCTGAAGGCTGATTCCTCGATCAGATCCTCTTCGGTCAGCGGTTCTTCTTGGATCAAATCCTCTTCTTCGGTAAAGTTGGCTCCTTCGAATTGGGGATCGTGTGGGTTCGACATGGCTCGACGATGTTTTTGGAGTTTCGACACTCAAACATATAACATCCTGCCTGGTTGACCGGCTGGCGCACACATGATGTTTGCACATTACATTTGAACCTCGTTTCACCTTTCAAAACTTTCGGACTATGAACAGACACCTACTCTCACTCATGGGGATGCTGCTCTCCTGGACTCTACAAGCGCAGCACCAGGTCACCGGCAAGGTTGCCGACGAAAGTGGCCAGCCACTCATCGGAGCCAGCGTGTTCGAAAAGGGAACCAACAGAGGTACCTATACCGGGCTCAACGGGGAATTCACCCTCGATGCCACCGGGCCCAACGCGACATTGGTAGTGAGTTACCTCGGTTACAACACCCTCGAAATACCCCTCGACGGTCGCAGTAACCTCGACATCGTGCTGCGTGCGGGCATCGACTTGGGCGAAGTCCAGGTGGTGGGCACGCGCAGCCTCAAGCGCTCGGTCACCGAAACACCCGTGGCCATCGACCTCATCGACGTCAGCGAGCTGGTGCGCGACTATGGCCAGATCGACGTCAACCAGATGCTCCAGTACACCGCTCCTTCTTTCAACGCAAACAAGCAAAGTGGCGCCGACGGAGCCGACCACATCGACCCGGCCACGCTGCGGGGCCTCGGTCCCGACCAGACCCTCGTGCTCGTCAATGGCAAGCGACGCCACCAGTCCTCCCTCATCAACATCTTTGGCTCGCGCGGGCGGGGCAATACCGGCACCGACCTCAACGCCATCCCCGCCGCAGCCATCGAACGCATCGAAATCCTGCGCGACGGGGCCAGCGCCCAATACGGCTCTGACGCCATCGCCGGCGTGGTGAACGTGGTGCTCAAATCGAGTGTGGAAGAACTGACCGGCTCGGTGACCGGTGGCGCTCACAACGCCGACCCAGGCAGCAAATACGACGTGCTGGTGGACGACAAGTACGACGGCGGCACCGTGGATGTGAGCGCCAACTACGGCTTGCGCCTTGGCCAAGCGGGTTTTGCCAACTTCACCATGGAGCTCATCGACCGCAACCACACCAACCGCCCAGCTGACCCCGCCAAGTTTGACATCTACAGACAGCAGTTTGGCGATGCCGCCGTGGACGCCTTCTCCGCATGGGTCAACTCCGCCCTGCCCATGGGCGAAAACTCCAGCTTCTACCTCTTCGGTGGCATTTCCCACCGCTTCACCGATGCCTACGCCTGGACTCGCGACCCCGACAGCGAACGCAACGTGCCGGAGATTTATCCCAACGGCTTCAACCCGCGCATCACCTCCAACATCGACGACCAGTCCATCTCCGCAGGCTTTCGCACGCGCTACAAGGACTGGGAAGTGGACATCAACAACACCTATGGCAAAAACCGCTTCCACTACATCATCGACGGAACCCTCAACGCCTCCTTGTTGGAGCGCTCACCCACCAGGTTCGACGCCGGCGGATTCCAGTTGTCGCAGAACACTACCAGCATCAACTTCACCCGCTTCTTCGAAGACGTACTCCAGGGTACCAACGTGGCCTTCGGTGTAGAACATCGACTCGAGAACTACGAAATCTTCGCCGGTGAGGAAGGTTCCTGGAAAAATTACGGCATCGTCGAAGTGGTCGATTCAAACGGCTTCGTCACCACCACCGATATCCTCGGACGCCCCGGGGGCTCCCAAGGCTTCCCGGGTTTCCAGCCCGCCGATGAACTCGACGAGTTCCGCACAAACATCGGCATGTACGTGGACGCTGAATTCGACGTGACCGATGCATTCATGTTCGCCACCGCTGCCCGCTATGAGAACTACAGCGACTTCGGCAGCACCCTCAACGGCAAACTCGCTGCCCGCCTACGCATCAACCCCAACCTGGCCATCCGTGGCTCCGTCAGCACCGGTTTTAGAGCACCTTCCCTGGCACAGATTTACTTCCGCAGTACTTTCACCGATTTCGTCAGCGGCGTGCCAGTCGACAAAATCATCGCCAACAACCACAGCCCCATCACCCGCCGGCTGGGAATCCCCACCCTCAAGGAGGAAACGGCCACCAACGCCAGCCTCGGCTTTACAGCCAGCTTTGGCGCCTTCTCGGCTACGGTTGACGGATACTACGTCAGCATCAAAGACCGCATCGTGCTCACTGGCGCATTCGAAGACAGCGACCCCGACATAGGCGCCGACCTCAAGGCCCTCAACGTTGGCGCCGCTCAGTTCTTCACCAACGCCATCGACACCAAAACCAAGGGCGTGGACGTCATCCTCAGCTGGTCCGGTTACCTGGGCAACGCAAGGCTGCGCACCACCTTCGCCGCCAACTTCAACGACATGGAACTCGGTGACATTCACACCAGCCCCAAACTCAAAGGCAAGGAAGACATCTACTTCGGCAGCCGCGAGCAGAAATTCCTCCTGGCCTCCGCCCCCGACAGCAAGATGAACCTCACCATCGACTACCGCCTGCGCAAGTTCAACGCCATCGTGCGCTTCGTCCGCTTCGGCAAAGTGGTACTCGAAGACTGGCTCGGCACCGACGACGTGTACAACCCCAAGATCGTCACCGACCTCACCTTGGGCTACGACCTCAGTCCCAATCTGAGTCTTCGCATCGGTGCCGCCAACCTCTTCAATGTCTATCCCGACCAACAAGACACCGAAACCGAAACCGGGGGCCTGTGGGACGCCGTCCAAATGGGAACCAACGGCACGTTCTATTTCGCCCGCCTGGGCTTCCGCTTCTGAGACACCTAGTCTTTGAAACAACAAGCGGTGGCACGCTCGAGCGTGTCACCGCTTGTTGTTTGGCGGCTCACAAATACCCCTGATTGAATATTTCCATCAGCCCTGTCCGCCAAGCTGCCAGTGTGTCGTCCAGGTGGAAACGATTTGCTAAGAGGCAACCTGCGCACCTACTTCGGAACGTCTCCATATGGTCATCGACCTGCCCCTCAGTGCTTCCAATCCCGCCTGAGTGAGGCACTTCGAGTGCTGTCAGGAGTAGGGTTCCTTGTTTATCAGCGACTGCACTGGAGTAACTTTTTGCAGCTGACTCGATCCTCTTGCCTGCCCGCGTGCATTCCCGGCAGGCAGTGGTTCATAGATGCCTCACCCACTCAGGGTTTGATGAAGATGCGCGGATGGCGCTTGTCGAGGCCTTGCCGGTAAGGCCCTTGGGGCACTTGCTTTTCAGGGCGCCAGTCCCAGGCTTCGGGCAGGTAGATACTCGTGAAATTGTACACATTGCGGGTATGGGGGTCGAGCACGGTGAGGTCGTTGCCAGGGTTGGAGTTCACCGAGTTGGGCAGCTGGTTGAAGGGGTCGTCGTTGGGCATGAGGTACATCCAGTCGGGCATGGCCTCAGAGCCGGCTTGGAAGGTCAGCAGCAAGGTTTCCTCCCCGTCTTGCAGGACGATGGGCGGGTCGGCGGTGAGCAGGCCGATGGAGAGGTAGTCGGCGGCGGGGTTTTCCGCCGGTGTAGGCACGAAGGAGTTGAACTCCCAGGTGCCAGAGAAGCTCTTCAAATTGGCGAATCGGCTGCCCGGTGGCACCACGAGTGTCACCTGGCCCGATCCGATGATGGTGTATTTAGGGATGGCTACGCCGGGCTCGGGTCTTGCAAACACACCCCACGCCACACTGTCGGGAAGCCATTGCAGTTTGAACTGAATTTGTGCCGACGCCTCGGGTATCTGCAGGGTACACAACGCCAGGCACCAGGCTGCAAGCAGCTTCGTAGCTTTCATAACTGGATTTGATTTTTCGAAAAAATGAAGACTGACAAGGGGGGAACTGCCGCCTTTCGGGCAACATTGGTGCCAAGGTAGGATCAGCCTTCGACTGACAGGGCGTCGGGTGAAGTCTGTTGGGTCAGGATGGCCGCCGTGGCTGGGGGAGCCATCACCCATAGACTTTTGGGAACGATGGAGAATTCTGCCGATCCCTCCAGGTCATAGCCTTCGCCGTCGAGATGAAAAGCGGCCGGCCCATGGGGAACGACCCTGCAGTGACGGCAGGTATAGCATTCGACCAGGGGGCTGCGGTGAAAACTCCTGTTGAGGAATCGCCAGCTCTCGAACAAGTAGCGCCACTTGGGTGCCCGGTTGACGATGAGCACTTCCAGTTTGCCATCGTTGAAGCGGGCCGGCGGTACGATGTTGAAACCATAGCCATAGATGGGGGCATTGGCCACTTCGATGAGCAAACACGCCCGCTGGAGGTGGCGGCCGTCGATTTCAATGTCGGCCAAAAGCATCTTGTACTTGAAGGTCTCGGTAAGCGTGTAAAAGAAATATCCCCAGAAACCCCTGACCCTGCTCTGCCGGAAGCGTTTGGCCACCACGGCGTCGAACCCGATGCCTGCCAGGTTGACGAAAGGATGCTCGTTCAGGCGGGCCGTGTCGATACACAGCAGGACGCCTTCGTTGAGGTACTGGATGGCACGGGCCACGTTGCGACCCATGCCAAGGTGTTCGGCGAAGCCATTGCCCGAGCCACATGGCAACACGCCTAGGGCCGTATTGGTGTGTACCAGGCTGCCACCCACCTCGTTCACCGAGCCATCCCCTCCACACGCCACGACCATGAAGTACCCCTGCCGGGCAGCCTCTGCAGCCAGTACCCGTGCATGGCCTGGATATTCGGTATAGCAAAGCTCGTATTGGTATTTGGTCAGGTCGAGGTTTTCCTCGATGAGGCGCGGCAAGTCGCGCTTGCGGTTGTTACCCGAGAATGGATTGGCTATGAAGCGGACTTTTTTCACCTGAAGACGTAATATCTGAATGTGACGAAATTGATAGTCATCCCAATGAATGTGGCCACGATCACCTTTGACCACACATACGGCAAATGAAACTGCTCTGTGACCCACCACACACCGGCCGTGTTCATTGCCGCACTCAACAGCGAGGCGTGCAAGTAGCGCCATGCCTGCTTCGGCCAGGGATTGTGCCGGCTGCGAAATGCCCAACGACGACACAGCGTAAAACTGATCACTGCGCCGCAGGTGGCCCCGATGGCGTTGGACCAGGTATACCAGAGCCTGGCCAATTCCGTCAGCAGGATGGTGATCCCGAAGTCGGCCGCCGAAGCCGTCAGGGCCACTGTTTGCGACCTGATCCAGGATACCAGCCTCGACACGGCGCGGGCAGGTGTGAAAGGTGTTTCCACGCTGGTAACTGTTGGGGCACACCCTGTGAAGATGGGCCTCGTCATCATGTTGTGGCGAAGATAACAATCTGGACGAGGGCCCAGGCATAAAGACCTGCGAGTAGATCGTCGGCCATCACACCCCAACCCCCACCGAGGCGTTCACACTTGCGAATGCCGAGAGGTTTCCAGATGTCGAAGACTCGGAAGGCCACCACGGCCAGCAAAAGCCATGGCCACTCCACGGGCGCTCCGACCATGGCCAGCCACAGGCCTACCATTTCATCGACCACCACCCGCTGAGGATCTTCACCCCACTGGGGCTGAAGGGCTCTTACCGAGGCCAGCCCCAGCAGGGTGAACAAAACCAAAAGCCCCAACAACCACGGCGCACTGGCCCAACCAGCCCCGAAAGCCTCGGGCCATTGCCAACTCAAGGCAACCAGCAGACCTGCGGCCGCGAGCGTGCCCGCCGTGCCTGGCGCCCAGGGGCTGTATCCCGTCCCGAAGCCCGTGGCTATGATTTTCCAGAAAAGATCCATCCGTGAGGGGTGGGGTGCGCCCTGCTACACATTAATAGTAATAGTCCATGCCCAGGTGCGTGATCAACTCCTCGCCCATGAGGTGGCGCAAGGTGTTGAGCAATTTCTGATTCTGGAGGAAGATGTCGTGTTGTGGCTTCAGACCGGGGGCAGCTTGCGGCGACTTGAAGTAGAACGACAGCCATTCCTGGATGCCAAAGAGGTCGCTGCGGCTGGCGAGGTCGAGCAGCAGAGCCAGGTCGAGCACGATGGGTGCGGCGAGGATGCTGTCGCGGCACAGAAAGTCGATCTTGATTTGCATCGGATAGCCCAACCAGCCGAAGATGTCGATATTGTCCCAGCCTTCCTTGTTGTCGCCGTGGGGCGGGTAGTAGTTGATGCGGACTTTGTGGTACAGGTTGCCGTAGAGTTCAGGATTGAGTTCTGGCTCGAGGATTTGCTCCAACACGCCGAGCTTCGACACTTCTTTGGTTTTGAAGCTGGCGGGGTCGTCGAGCACCTCGCCGTCGCGGTTGCCCAAGATGTTGGTCGAAAACCAGCCGCGTATGCCGAGGGCTCGGGCTTTGAGGCCAGGTGCGACGATGGTTTTCATGAGGGTCTGGCCTGTTTTGAAGTCTTTGCCAGCGATGGGCGTACGGGTTTGCTTGCTGAGTTCCACCATGGCTGGTACGTCGCAGCTGAGGTTGGGCGCGCCGTTGGCATAGGGCACCCCCATTTTGACGGCGGCGTAAGCGTAGATCATGCTGGGTGGGATGGCGGGGTCGTTGTTGCGCAGACCTTCTTCGAGCTTTTCTATGGAAGCATGCACTTCCGTGGGTTCCACAAAGACTTCGGTGGAGCCGCACCACACCATGACCAGCCTGTCGCAATTGTTTTCCTCCTTGAAGCGACGGATGTCGTCCATCAGGGCTTCGGCCAGTTCCATTTTGGTCTTGCCTTGCTTGACCCATGGGCCATCGAGGTTGCGGACGTAGTTCTTGTCGAAGACGGCCTTCATGGGCTTGATGGCTTCGAGTTCGGGCCGGAGCTGCTCGACGAGGCGCTCGTCGAGCACCTTGGCCTTGAGGGCCGCCTGATACATATTGTCTTCGAAGATGTCCCAGCCACCGAAGACGATGTCTTGGAGGTTGGTCAGAGGTACGAATTCGCGAATGAGCGGATTGCGGTTTTCCGTTCGCTTGCCCAGGCGGATGCGGCCCATTTGGGTGACCGAGCCGACGGGAAGGGCGATGCCTTTGTTCACGGCGAGTACACCGGCAATGAAGGTGGACGCCACGGCCCCCATGCCGGGGGTGAGTACGCCGAGCTTGCCTGTGGGTTGTTTTACCATGTCAGTTTGTTTTGATGCGTGAAAATGAAAGCCAACAGCAGCAGCAAGCAAGTGTCGGTGTGGCACGGTGCCTGTGTGGAGCCTGCTGCTCGTCGAAAAAAGCGGCGCAAAGGTATCAAATCGGCCTGCGCCAGGCACGGCTCAGGGAATGCCTGAAAGCCGGGTTGGTTGCAAGCGCCAGGCTCTTTTCAACCAGCAGGCCGAATTCATAGACGAAAAGCCCGTGGACTTCGAAGTCGGCTCGGAGCGCAGCAAGAATTTGAGTGGATGAGCGGGCTGTCCCCACCAGGGTGGCAGGCGCTGGCCGCAGGCACCCAAAACGCCGACTGGCTTGTTGCATAGGGGGGCCACACATTGCTACTCCTCACTTTGCCCCACATACAGCCCCCGATCTGATCCAAATTCCGAGATTTATTTTCGGCCATCGGCCCCAGCTCTTTTGTAGTGTCGAAAACTCTTTAAATTTGCCGCCCTTTTTGAAAGCAAGCCAGGCATCGGGGATTTTGCTCATCGTCGATGCCGTGTAAACCAAAATTGAACTATGCTGATCATTGATGTAAAAAACGGTGAATCCATCGACCAGGCGCTGCGCCGCTACAAGCGCAAATACCAGCGTACGCAAATCATCAAGGAACTGCGTCGCCGCAAGGAATACATCAAACCTTCGGTGCAGCGTCGCAACGAGATCCTCAAAGCCATTTACAAGCAAAAGCGCAAGCAAGAGGCTCAGTAAATTCATCCGCTTTGGCCACAGGAACCCCAGGTGTTTCGTCTCTGTAGGTTCCAAGTGCCGGCGTCACCATAAGCTACCGACCAATTGGCGGAAAGGGCTTCACCCCACGTGGTGGAGCCCTTTCCGTTGGTGCCATCGAGGGCATTGGCTGTAAAGCGCTTTTCTGAAAAAAAAAATCCCGCTGGTTGGCCTCCAGCGGGATTTTTTTGAGCGGCAAACGGGACTCGAACCCGCGACCCTCAGCTTGGGAAGCTGATGCTCTACCAACTGAGCTATTGCCGCCTGTGAAAAGCGAGGCCAAATTTACAATCCATCCCATTTCGGCAGTGCCCAGCCTCAAAAAAAATCTGCCTTTTTCGAACAGACCTCCTCACAAAGGGCTGCCACTGCGACATTCCCTTTGCCATACATTGCCCATCTTTGGCCGCCAACAAGACACTCCAAACGAGCAAAGCAGCATGGATCAAAAAACCTCCCAACCCGCTCCCGCTTCCGAGATGAAAAACCCCATCCGAGCCACCATTGGCCAGTCCCATTACACCACTACCCTCGAGGCTGGCAATCACAGCCTGCTGGCCGATGAACCCGCATCCATGGGTGGTGCCGACAAAGGCCCCTCTGCCGGCACCCTGCTGAAGATGTCGCTCGCCGCCTGCACGGCTATCACCCTGCGCATGTATGCCGACCGAAAAGGCTGGCCCCTAGAGAAAATCGTCGTAGAGGTGGATTTTCGGAGGGATGTTGATCGAACCACGTTCCTCCGCCGAGTCGAGGTGCAAGGTGACCTCGACGAACAGCAGCAAAAACGCATCTTGCAAATCGCCAAGGCCTGCCCCGTGCACAAGATCCTCACTGGACCCATCGAAATCGAAACCTGGCTCGATCATTAACCCTGCATATCAGACGCACCATGCCCACTGATCAAATCGTCATCCTGGGAGCCGGCCCCGGCGGCTGTGCTGCAGCGCTGAAGCTACACCAGCTCGGCCTGCGATGCACCCTGATCGACAAGGCTTCGTTTCCTCGCGACAAAGTCTGTGGCGATGCGGTGAGTGGCAAGGCTTTGACCATTCTTCGCCGCATCGATCCCGGCATCGAAAGAAGGCTGCTGGCCCAGCGCCACCAATACATGCTCATCTGGGGCATTCGCTTCGTCGCACCCAACGGCATCACCACCGATGTGCCATTTCGCAAAGGCTATGATCCAGGCTCCGACCCCGTACAGGGGCTGGTATCGCGGCGCATGGATTTCGACAATTTCCTCGTCGAGGAGGTGCAGCGCTGCGAAGGAGTGGATCTCCAGCAAGCTACCCAGATCCGTCGCATCGAGCGCGTCGACAACGGCTTCCTGCTCGTGAGTGACAATGGGCAGCGCTGGCAAACGCCCCTGCTGATCGTTGCCAATGGGGCGCAATCGGCTTTCGCCCGGCAACATGCAGGCCTGAAAAAAGACCCGGCACACTTTGCCGGTGCCGTGAGGGCTTACTTCGAAGGGGTCGAGGGCTTGCACCCCGATGGTTTCATCGAGTTGCATTTTCTGAAGGAGATCACACCTGGCTATTTCTGGATTTTTCCCTTGCCCGACGGTTCGGCGAACGTCGGCTTGGGTATGCGAAGCGATTACATCGCGCGCCATCGCATCAATCTGCGCAAAACCCTCCTTCGGCTCATCGAGTCACATCCGGCCCTCGAGGCTCGCTTCCGGAAAGCCAGCATGCAAGGAGAGGTGAAGGGCTTCCCGTTGCCCCTGGGATCGAAGCTGCAGTCTCTTTCGGGCGATCACTACATGCTGGTTGGAGATGCAGGGCACCTCATCGATCCGCTCAGCGGGGAGGGGATCGGCAATGCCATTTACAGTGGGTTCATGGCGGCCGAGCAGGCATTGCATTGCCTGGAAACTGGCAACTTCGGCCGTTCTTTCCTGAAGGCCTATGATGCCCGGGTGGAAAGGGTGTTGGGTGCGGAGATGAAGCTCAGCTACCAGCTCCAGCGCTTCATGTCGCGGGTTTGGCTGGTCAACCTCACTGCCCGCCTCGTGGCCGCTCGCCCCGACCTGATCTACACCATTTCGGATATGTATGCCGACCTGGCCTTGCGCAAGCAGGTCTTCAATCCGCTCTTCTGGATCAAGAAAGTTTTTTTCAAAGGAAAATCCTGAAGGCTTCTTTGGAAAGACCCTCTGCACCTGGCGGGCAGCCCCGTCATTTTCAAATGTCTATTGGAAATAGCGTGCCGTTGAATGATGGCAGGAGTGTAAAGCCGGCGCAGTGAGGAGGGGGCGGGATGTGGACTTGCACCGTCAGGCCCGTCGCGTCCTTCACTCAGCGTTGAATCACCGGATTAATAAAAAAAAGTGTTGGGCACGGGTGGCGGGATGGAAGGGTGGTTAGTCGCGAAGAGAAGTGAATAACCGAGAAGAGACGTGGTGCCCAACACTAAAAATGGTCGAGGTTGTGGTGGTATAGAGAAAAGAATTCGGTGCAAATGTATGGATGTCGGCGGAAAAGTGTCGCGTGCGCTTTCGCACGGTATGATTTCGCTGCGCTCAACGATCAATCTTCGTCGTCGTAGTCGTCGTCATCTGGCACGTCATCGCTGAAAGCATCTGATTCTTCGGAACCTCCCAAATCCTCCAGGTCACTGTCATCGCCGGAGCTGATTTCGAGATCGTCATCGATGGGCAGATCCTCGTCGCCGAGGCCGAGGTCGTCCTCGTCGTCGTCGATATCCATGGGTTTGGGAGCGGGCTTGGCCGGCTTCTTGATGACCTTGGTGATGATTTTGGGTTGGGGAGGTACCTTGAGTTTCTTTTTGATTTCGGCCTTTTCCTCGTCATCGTCTTCCTCTTCGGCTTTGCGCTTGGAAGGAGACACGGGGGTGGGGTTATCGGACATGGCTTTGGCTTCGAGGCTTTTGGTGGCGGTGGGTACAGCCATGAGGCGGCGCTTGTCGATCAGCTTACCGGTGACCACACAGATGCCATAGGTTTTGTTGCGGATGCGCACGAGGGCGTTTTCGAGGTCCTGGATGTATTTGCGCTGGCGAATGGCCATGTTGTTCAGGAACTCGATGTCGTTGTTGGTGCTGCTATCGTCCATCCAGTCACCACCGTGTTCGTCTCCGACGTTTTCAGTGATTTCGAGGATCTGTTCCTGCAAATACTTCAGCTCCTCGCGTGCCTGTTCGAGTTTGGCTTCTATTATTTTTCGGAACTCCTCGAGTTCGGCATCGGAGTAACGTACGGTTTCTTTTTGCTCTTGATCCATCAGGATGGGGTTTGGTGAAAAGTGGCGCAAATAAAATGGAAAATCTCAAAAGTGTGTGATGCCATCCTTGCAATTAGATGCGAGTCGGGAATATCTTTTTGCTGGATGCCTTCAGGGGATGGCAAAACTAACGCCCAAAGCCCTATCGCTCAAACTAAATTTTTGCAACAGCCAATTTTGGCGAAGTAAAAGCGGAGGCACTCTCACCAGTAGATCCAGTGAAATCGGGTTTGGCCCAGGGTGTTGACCTCGAAGGTGGGCGCTGGAAATTTGAGCCAGTTCAACATGCCCAGGGTGAAGCGAAGCCAGCGGTGTCGTGTCGGGATCCGGCTCAGGTCGATGTCGGGGGCGAGGTAAAACTGACTGTATCGGGGGTAGCGTTCGGGGTCGAGGCGGAAAGTGGCCCCTTCGTCGGTAGTCCATTCATTGCCAAAGCCGCCGTAGATATTGCCAGCGCCATAGCCAACGGCCAGGTTGAGCCAGGGAGGCAGGCGTCGCTTTTTCGAAAAGGCGGCGAGGTTGAACGATGCCCACACGGTCAGTCCATTGTAGTCTTTGAGAATGACCTGGAAAGGAGAGGTGCCGTAAAGCTCGGCGGCGCGGTCGTCGAGTGTGGTGAAATGGGCGCCCGTCAGGTCGGCGATGGGTTGGCGTGGGTAGCGGGGCCGATGCCCGGAGGCTTTGAGCCGTATGCGCTGCTCGCCCCAGGCCAGCTCCTGCGTGAAGAAAAGCGAGGCCCCCATGAAGTTGAAAGCCATGTCGTACCACGAAAACCCCCATTGTTCTGAAAAGCCATCCATGATCTCGATGGTGGTTTGGATGCCCAATCCCACGCCGACGGCAGTCCAGCGCGCCTGTTTGCGGCTCATCCCCGTCCAGCGCGCTCCCTGAAAAGCGTAGTTGGCTTCCATCCAGGTGCTGAAAAAATGGCCGGCTTTGTCCATGCCCCGCCACTCGCCCATGTCGTTGAAGGTGTGAAAAGGCCCGAGGGGGTAGTCCTTGTACCAGGAGTTCCACAGACCTGTAGCTACGGCACCGTAAATAGCCACCCCACTGCCACTTGCCAGGTAGAGGCGGGGCTTGTGCAGGGTGTCGGCTGGGCGAAGTGACACCAATGGCGGCTGGGGCCGCTGGGCTTGAAGTGCCAGGGAACAAACAATGGAAATTGCGAGGGTCAAAAGGAGCTGTCTCATCTTCCCAGTGAACAGGCTTGGCAAACGGATCATGCGAAAATCTGGAACCTCGTTCGATGGTCTTGCTCGCCAAAAATGGGCGCTTGGTAGGAAATCCGCTGTGCGGTTCAGTGGGTATCGACTAAGTTTGGGCATAACCATTCATTTTTCAAAAAAGTCAACTGCTATGTCTCAGCTGCACAAAGCTTCTCCCAGCCCTAAGCTGGTTTTCTCAATCATTTTTGGAATCATCGGGTTCATTCTCCTCATCATCGTGGCCTCTTCGTCCTTTCTGACCATCGAAGCGGGCGAGCGCGGGGTGATCTTCCGACCATTCAGCACGGGACTCGACAAAGAGCACATCTATCCGCCTGGTTTCCACATCGTAGCTCCATGGAATACGATGTATGTGTACGATGTTCGCGAAAAACAGTTGGAGGAGGAAATGGAAGTCCTTTCCAGCAATGGCCTCAACATCCGGGTGGATGTAACGGTGCGCTTCAATCCCAGTTACGACAAGATCGGTGACTTGCACGAGAAATTCGGCAAAGACTACGTGAATACGCTGGTGCGTCCCGAGGTCCGTTCGGCGGTTCGCAAAGTCATCGGCCGCTTTGCTCCCGAGGAGTTGTATTCTACCAAGCGGGAAGAAGTCCAGACCATGATCGATGAAGACATCGCCGAAAGACTGTCCAAAAACTTCGTGGAGCTGCGGGCAACTTTGATCCGCGACATTGCCCTGCCGGACAAAGTCCGCGATGCCATCGAAGAAAAAATCGAAGCCGAGCAAATGGCCCTCAAATACGAGTACATCCTCGAACAGGAGCGAAAGGAGGCCGAGCGCAAAATCATCGAGGCCAAGGCCAAGGCCGAGTCCAACCGTATCCTGAACGCCAGCCTGAGCGCCAACATCCTTCGCGACAAGGGTATCGAGGCCACCATCAAGTTGGCCGAGTCGCCCAACACCAAGGTGGTCATCGTGGGCAGCGGCAGCGACGGCCTTCCCCTCATCTTGGGCGGCAACTGATCAGCCGTTCAGTTTGCGGAGCAAAATCTCACGGCCGACCTTCGGGTCGGCTTTTCCTTTCGTGGCTTTCATCAGGGCTCCCATGAAAAAGCCGATGAGGCCCTTTTTTCCTTTTCTGAAAATGGCCACCTCTTCGGGGTGAGCGGCGATGATTTCCTCGGCCACCCGTTCGAGGAAGTCGGCATCCGACACTTGTAGCAGGTTGAATTCGGCAGCCAGGCGGGCTGGTTCGGCGTGGGGGCGGTCGAGCAGGGCGGGCAGCAGATGCTGGGCAGCGGCACTGGCGCTTACCTGGTCCGATTCGATCAGCTCGACCAGGGCGGCCAATGTGCGCGCTTGCACAGGATTGGATTCGAAGTCGAAGCCTCGTTCGGTGAGCAAGGGCTGCAGCTTGTTGATCAGCAGGTTGGCGGCGGTGCGGTGGTGTGGGGTAATTTTTGAAAGTGCCAGGAAGTAGTATGCCGGTTGTGGTTCGGCGCTGAGCACCTCTGCATCGTGTTCGGGCAGGCCGCAGTGCTCGGTGAAGTGGTCGAACAGTTCCCAAGGCAGCGCAGGCATGGCCTTTCGGGCTGCGTCGAGCATGTCCTGGCTGACGTGGACGGGAGGCAGGTCGGGGTCGGGGAAATAGCGGTAATCGTGAGCGCTTTCCTTGTCGCGCAGGGGCGAGGTACGACCTGAGTCGGGGTCGAAGTGGAGGGTCTGTTTTTGGATGGTACCACCACTTTCGAGGATGGCGATTTGCCGGCGCACTTCGTAATCGATGGCCTGGCGTGCAAAGCGCATGGAGTTTAGGTTTTTGATCTCGCAGCGCTGTCCCAGGGTGGCAGTGCCTTTTTCCCTGACCGAAATGTTGACGTCGCAGCGCATGGAGCCTTCCTGCATGTTGCCGTCGGAGATGCCGAGGTAACGAGCCAGCTGGCGCATGGCCGTCATGAATGCGTCCACTTCTTCACCGCTGAACAGGTCTGGTTCGGTGACGATCTCCAGCAGGGGCACGCCGGCGCGGTTCAAATCGACGAGCGTGGCGATCGGGTCGGCATCGTGAATGCTTTTGCCGGCGTCTTCTTCCATGTGGATGTGGTGAATGCGCACCTGGCGCCAGGTGCCTCCAACCCGTATCGGCAGGGCGCCGCCTGTACAAATGGGGCGGGCATCCTGGGTGATCTGGTATCCCTTGGGCAGGTCGGTGTAGAAGTAATGCTTGCGGTCGAACAAACTCGAGGGCGCTATCTGGCAGCCCAAAGCCAGTCCCAGCCTTATGGCGTACTCGACCTGCCGTTCGTTCAAACGTGGCAAGGTGCCGGGAAGGCCGAGCGAGATGGGGCTTACATGGGTGTTGGGGGCTCCTCCGAAACTGGCATCGTCGGCACAGAAAGCCTTGCTTTTGGTGGATAGTTGCAAGTGCACTTCGAGGCCGATGACGGGTTCGTAAACTGCCATTACAATAATAGATGTGTCGGTTTGCATTGATTCGAACGCGCAGTCGGGTCTCAGGCTGCTGCGACCACGTCGTCCTTGTCCTCGACCCGCATGACTGCCCAGGCACCGATGAGGAAGAGCACGCCCGCCATGACGAGTGCATAGATGGCTTCCTGGCCAAAGGCGTATTTCACCAGCGGCCGGTTGAGGATGCCACTGACGATCTGCGGGATGGTGATGAAAAAGTTGAAGATGCCCATGTACACGCCCATCTTGTGCACGGGCAAAGCACCGGCCAAAATGGCATAAGGCATGGCCAAGATGCTGCCCCATGCCATGCCAACACCCACCATGGAAGCTATGAGCCACTTGGGATCGCCGACGAAGTACATGGAGATGAGGCCGATGGCGCCGGCCACCAACGATACGGCATGGGTCTGCCGGCGGCCAATGCGTCCAGCTATCTTGGGCAGCAGCATGGCGTAGCCTGCAGATACGAGGTTATAAACACCGAAGATGACGCCCACCCAGTCGGCCGCCTGTTGGTAGGTCGCCGAGCTGCTGTCGTCTATGGCACAGCCGTAGATGTGATGGGCCACGGCGGGGGTGGTGAACACCCACATCGAAAACAACCCGAACCAGGAGCAGAATTGGACCAGGCCCAGCTGCTTCATCGTTCGGGGCATGTGGGCAATGTCTTTGAAAATCTGACCCAGCCCTCCCTTGGGCATGGCTTCGGCCGTTTGTTCCTCGTCTTCGGCAAAGCTGGCCTGCACCTCTGGCGGGTATTCCGTGGTGGTGATGACCGTCCATAAAATGGCTCCGAGGAAAATAGCTGCACCTATGTAAAAGGACCAGACGACGTTGGGGGGTACGTGGCCTTCGGGGGCGGTGTTGGGGATGCCGATCCAGTTGGCGAGCACGTAAGGCAGCCAGGATCCCACCACGGCGCCGATGCCGATGAGTACCGTTTGCACGCTGAAGCCCAAGGTGCGCTGCTCGGAGTCGAGTTTGTCGGCCACCAATGCCCGGAAAGGCTCCATGCTGATGTTGAAGGAGGCGTCCATGATCATGAGCATGCCGGCACCTACCCAAAGGGGTGGGATGAGGGAGGTGAGCAGATTGGCGTTGGGCATCAGGCAAAGTGCTACGCTGGCCATGAGGGCTCCTATGAGGAAATAAGGGCGGCGGCGACCCAGGCGGGTCCAGGTGCGGTCGGAATAGTGCCCGATGAGAGGCTGCACGATCAGGCCGATGATGGGCGCCACCAACCAGAAGTTGGGCAGTTCTTCCACGTTGGCACCATACCCTTGGAGGATGCGGCTGGCGTTGCCATTCTGTAGTGCGAAGCCGATTTGGATGCCGAGGAAGCCCACGCTCATGTTGATGATCTGCCCCAGGCTGAGGTGGGGTTTGCGGCGGCGAGGAGGAGATGAGGCCATGTCGTCCGTGTGGTTGGTCATCGTTTGCTGTGAAAGGCAAGAGGCCCGTTGCCGGGCCTCGAACCGTGCGGTTTCGGGCACAAACTCCAGAATTTTTGGCAATGTGCCAAGCGAGCCCTTAGTCCAAGCCCATTTCCTGTCGGTTGCGGGGTGGCTGGATGAGGTTTTGCAGCTTCAGCTGGATGTCGGTGGTGTGATAGCGGGGCGTGCCCACCCAGACCATTACGTCTTCGTCTTTACCGATGAGGAATTGCCATTCTCGGTCGTCGCCGAGCAATTCGGAGTCGAGCAGCAGGTAGGCTTTGTCTCCCCGGTATTCCCAGCTCCAGGCCCCGGATCCGATGGTGCGCTCGAACTGGCCATATTGGTAGGTGCCGTCGGGGTTGAATTTGAACCAGGCCCCCTGGTTGATGCGGTTGGATTCGCGCCGGTTGATGCGGTCGAGGGCGAAGACCACCCAATAGTTGGTCGTCAACACCCTGACGATGCGCTTCTGCTGGTCGCTGACGGGTTGTGGGGCTTGCGGTGCGGGCTTGACTTTGTCTATGACGGTGATGGGGTTGCTGGGCCGTATGGCCGTGCTCAGTGCGTCGAGGGGGCGTTGGGCCTCGTGGGTCGAGCCTGTAAGAGAGTCGAACACGAGCTTCGATTCGTAAATCTGCGAGAGCACGTCCTGGGATTCCTGGCTCTTGGATGTGGTTGCACCGGACGGTTCGTCTTTGCAACGCATCATCAACGAGGCCAGAGCGACAAAGGCGATGATGACCTGGACTTTCATGGGTAGCGGATTGGTTCGTGTGGTGGTTTGATGCATGAGGCGGCAAAAATAGCGGTACTATTTCTGAGTCTCTTGTAAAAAAGTAGGCGGTTCTCAATTGTCCGTTGGCGAGCATGCGGGACATCACGAAGCCTGCCTCTCTGCTTTGATTCCGTGACGCGTGACTCGTGACGCGTGACGCGTGACTCGTGACGCGTGACTCGTGACGAGTGACGCGTGACTCGTGACGAGTGACGCGTGACACGTGACGCGGAAGGGATGTGGATTACTCCTTGTCTCCATAATCCCGACCTGCTTGTTGGCAGACCCGTCTGCCTGCCTGTTGGCAGACCCGTCGACGGACAGGCAGGTAATCCTCATAATCCCCAGTTGAAGCCTCGTCGGGGTTCAATTTGTCGAAGGCCTCGGGATGATATGGCCGATGGGAATGTCGGGGCTTTGTTCGAAGGGCCACATGGCATTGATGAGGCGCAGGGAACGGAAGTACCTCAAGTCGGCCGGGGTGATGTCGGCAGGATGGAGCAGGCCCTCGGCCAGGCAGCGAGCGCGTTGGGTGCCGGGTAAAAGAGGGGTGGCTGGCGTCCACCAGGTTAGACCATCGAAGAAGGCCAAGTTGCTGAAAGAAGTGTCGGTGATGCGGCCGTTTTTGACGATGATGACCTCTTCGGCGCCGTGTTGAACGGCGGCGGCATGCAGGGCCTCCAGGTGCTTTCGATCGGCGAACTTGTGGGGGTATTCGATGGTGTCGTCGGTGAGCAGGGCCAAGGTGCCGAGGGCCCTTGGCGTGTAGGGAGTGAGGGAAAACGCCCGCAGGTGGGTGTCGTACTCGATGCGGCACTTGAAAACGCCATTGTTGGGCAATGCCAGTGTGTCCAGGAAGGCCCTCAGGTCGATGCCTGTAGTGCGGCCGAAGATGGCGAGTTGTGCCCGCTCCAGTCGAGCCTGGTGCAACGGCAGGTTTTCGGCTGTTCCATTGCTGATTCGGATGGTTTCGAGGAGTCTCACGGTTTGCATGGCGGTCTGACGGTTGCCCCGACGAGGGGCAGGTACACCTTGTCGATCATTTCGCGGTACTCACTGGCAGCCTCTGAAAAACAGGTGATGCCACCGCCACTGCGGAAGTGCAGTCCCGTGGCTGAGCGCTCGATGAAGCGAATGAGTACGCAAGAGTCGAGCGCGTCGGGCGTGCAGATCCCGAAAATGCCGGTGTAATATCCCCGCGTCCTGCCTTCGGCACGGCGGATTACCTCGAGGGTGCTGCCTTTGGGCGCACCGCTGACGGAACCTGCAGGCAAGAGTAGGCGCAACATGCTGGCCAACTCCCTTCGCCAACCCGCTGGCAGCTCTCCACTGATGAGTGAGCTGACCTGCAACAGGGGGCGCTGATTGGTCTCGATGCGCTCTACGTAACGGAAGCGCTCCACACGCACCCGCTTGGAGATGCGGTTGAGGTCGTTGCGCAGCAGGTCAACCACGGTGCAGTGCTCAGCTTTTTCCTTGAAATCTTCCAGGATGCGGCGGCGGGCATGGGGTATGTCGGCATCGATGGTGCCCTTCATCGGTCGGGTTTCGATGCGATTGCCGCGGATGCTGACGAAGGATTCCGGTGAAAAGCAGGTGAACTCATTGCGAAAGCACACGCGGTAGCGGGCCTGGCTGGCGTCGAAAATCTGCCGCAGGGTGAGGTTGGTGGCTATGGGCGTAGGCGCTGTGTAATTGACCAAAAAGGTATCGCCCCTGCGTAAGGCTGCCTGTACGATTTCGAACCCCGGCAGGTAATCCTCGAATGGCACGGGGAATTTTTCGAAAAAAACAGGAAGGGCCAGCGGGGCAGGGGAGGGGGCATTCGATGCGAGTGGCGTGGAATAGAAGATGCCCTCATCGGCCGCTGCGCGGAGGGGCACGGCCATGGGGCGCTCCATTTCGAAGTCGATGATGAAGACGAAAGGCACGCCGTTGGCGGCCCATTGATCCATGCGGTCCCAGACATTCAAAGGCAAGGTCGTTGGTTGGAGCTTGGACGGATGCGAGGCGGGAAGTCACCCCCGACGGGGCAAAAATGAGAAAGCCTGACCGAAGCCAGGCTTTCCTGCAACCACTTGGGGGGTAGATAAGTGGTCACTTCTTCCGGTGTCACCAGGGGTTAACGACGGATTTTGGGGATTGCAGCTGTCACATGGGATCATGGAGCAGGCAGCCAGGAAGGGCTGCGCAAGAGGCGTGTGGGTGGAATTGGGCTGCTAAAGGTAAATCAAACATCAAAAACCAAAAGCAGCCCGGCGCAAATCTTTCTTCGATCGCAACGGATTTGGCGGGTCGAGGTAGCGAGCCAGGAACCTGTAAATCTTCAAGCGCGTCTCCATGGCGAGGGCCGTGTCGATGCGGTCGAAGGCATGGCCGCCGGGGGCTTCCTGGAAAACTTGGTACTCGAACTGCTTGCCGTGGGCTTTCAACTGGGCAATGAGGTGCTCCACCTCGAGGACGTTTACGTCGGGGTCGTTGGTGTTGGTGTGGATGAGCAGGGGAGTTTGGAGTTTATGGGCCTGCCAGGCGGGTGAGCGGCGCCGGTACTCATCGGGATCTTGGTGAGCGGTTTTGCCGATGTGGTAGTTGGCCGAGAACAAGTCCCGGTAGCTGTCGGTCTTGTAACCCATACGGGCGACGAGGTCGCTGACCGGCACGCCGGCAAATCCCACCTTGTAAGCTTGGGGATACTCGAAGAGGTTGAGCAGGGTGATCATCCCGCCATGACTCCAGCCGAGGATGCCGACGCGGTTGGAGTCCACTATGTCGAAGTTTTCTACCATCCAGTCGCGGCTTGCTTTGACGTCTTGTATTTCGAGGCCGCCATAGTCGATGCTTTCGTAAAAATTGCGACCATAGCCGGTGCTGCCGCGGTATTCTGGCGCCACGACGATGTAACCCTGTGCCATCAGCTCGCGCATGATGTGGGTGTAAAATGTTTCGAAGTTGCCATGCACGCCGCCATGGGGAAATACGAGCAGCGGGTACTTGCGCGAGGGGTCCACACTGCGCGGAATGAAGATGTACGTTTTGAAGCGCAAGGGGTTGCGGGCCAGCACGGAGGGGTTGTTGCCGCCCCGGCTGAAGTGCTTGATCTGTGCTTCGGTGAGCGGCGGGCCGACTATTTCGGCCTTATCGATGTAAGCCACGTCGCCCAGGCGCTGGAACCACAGGATGTCGTCCACCGCCTTTTCAAGGACGTCGAAGGAGTGGCGCATGCCAGCGAGCTGGTTGCGCAACGACTCGATTTCTTTTTTGAGCGACTCCACTTCTTGGGCAGACAGGAGAGAGCTCAGGCCGAGGAGCAACAGCAGGGTAAGCGTCAGGTGTTTCATAGTAGCAGGTGATTTATGGCCGTTTTTTGACGATGTGTTTTCTGGCTCGGGGCAACGGGGAGCGAAAGATGAGCAATTCCATCATTTCCGTGGCGGCGATTTTCGCCTTTTCTCGAATAAACGAGCGGGGCGTGTGGTCGCCTACCTCGTAGGTGATGCTCTCGGCGCCGAATTGCAGCCAGAACCATGTTTTGGAGATGGGTTCGTTGAGGCCGCTTGGGCGGTCGTCGGGGGTGTATCCGGGCAGAGCCTCGTCGATGCCTTGCAGCCAGTAATCTTTGAAACGGGGTACGACGCTGGTGAGGCTCGTGTCGAAGGTGTAATAGAGGTCGCGCCAGGTGGAGTGAAAATCGATGCCAAGCACCACGGGCATGCGGTGAGTCCAGGCTTCCGCCATGATGCGGGTGGCCACCTGCCGGGTTTCGGGTTGGCGGTAGAAGGCCCAATCGCGGTTCAGGTCGATGCCGCCGGCATTGTGGCGCCAATGGCCGAGATCCACGCCGTCGGGATTCATCAGGGGAAAGACGATGACGCGATAGCGCTGCCTGAATGCCGTGGCCAGGGGATCTCTTCCCAACAGTCTTTCGACGAATGCCTGCATGGCGTAGTAACCCGACACTTCGGGTGGGTGTTGCCGGCTGAGTAAGACTATCAGCTCTTTGCCTGCCGGCTCCCCCTCGCCGACGACGAGCATCGGTATGTTGCGCCCCAGGCGGCTCTGGCCTGCGCTCCCGAGTTCGACAGCGGGATGCAGGGCCAGCAGTTCGCACCACTGGGCTACCCTTTGGGAGGTTTCCAACTCTTGGGCTGCCACCCACAGGGTGTCAGGCCCGACCAGCAAGTACAGCATCACGTCGGTACTGTCCACCCGATGCATGGCGGCGCTGTCGAGAGCCACCCAGAAGCGGCCGTTCAGACTCAGCTTGGGATGATAGCGGTGGCGCCCGTGTTCGTAATGCAGGCGCAGACGAATGGACCGCAGGCTGTCGCTCCACAGCCGGAATGCGTACCAGGGACTCATGTTGATGGGGGTGTTTTCGGGGCGTATGGTGGCCTGCCAGGTGGAGTCGTCAAGTAATTCGAAGTCGTTCAGGCGGGCTCCGTCAAAGCGATTGCAGGCGAAAATGCCACCTGCCTGCCATACGGTGCGCTGTTGCATTTCTACGGGTCGATCGCTGGTATCTACCGGTTGGGGAAAGTCGAAATTTCCTGGTTTCGGCATTCTGCAGCCGATGCTCATTCCTATTATCAACAACACCGAAATCAGTCGCATTGGCTTTGTGATTGTGGAGGATTATGGAGGTAAGGATTAATCGATTCCCCTTCCGCGTCACGCGTCACGCGTCACGAGTCACGTACCCACCCCCTGCGTAAAGTCATGCAATTGCTGAAAGGCAAATAGTGAAATTTGCGGGCCAACAGGCCAAAGGTATTCACTTCTCCACTCAGCACCCGCCATGACCCTGCGCATCACCAAGGCATTCAGTTTCGAAGCGGCCCACCTCCTGCCCGGATACGAGGGGCCCTGTAGCCACATCCACGGCCATACCTATCACCTACACGTGACGGTGGCCGGTCAGCCATTGAATCGCCATGGCCATCCCCTCGACGGCATGGTCATGGATTTCAAAGAACTCAAGGCAATCGTGCACCAAAAAGTGCTGGAGCACTACGACCACGCCCTCGTGGTGCCATCCCATGTCGAATTCAAACTCGAAGCCGCTGGCAATTTAAAACCCCAGAAACTGGTCAGACTTGCTTTCCAACCCACGGCCGAGAACATCCTCACCGACATCGTGCGCCGCTTGCAAGGCGCGCTGCCCGAGGAGGTAGAATTGGTCTGCGTAAGACTCTACGAAACTCCCACATCCTGGGTCGAGTGGAGGGCGGAAGACAACGCCAAAGCCTGGTAGCACCGGTGGATGGTGCTGCTCCAAGATGCGGGGAGGCCTTCGCCCGGAGCAGCGTGGCAAGAAAGCCGATCCAATGATGCCGAAACACCCGAAAACCTCGATGGCTGTACCGGATGCTTCAAAAGCTGGGTCAGCCAAAAGTTGGGCATACCATTTCCCCACGGGTAGTATCGCGTAAAGACGGCCTGATCGAATACATTTCCACTTGCAGTTCGGCCCTGCGCGCTGACCGGAGCTGTCGGCCAGTTCAACTTCCCCCAACCACCAATCGCGATAGGTAGGTGTGCATAGGCCTATCTTTGCGCCCCCTGACCAAAGCGACCCCAATGCTATCCGTGTTATGGCAACAATGACCGAGAAGCCCTTTCATTTCAAGCAATTCACCGTCGAACAGGACCGCTGCCCGATGAAGGTCGGCACGGATGGGGTACTCCTCGGGGCCTGGGCCGACGTACAGGGGGCCCGCTACGCGCTCGACATCGGTACCGGTTGCGGCGTCATCGCCCTCATCCTGGCACAGCGCGCTCCCCAGGCACATGTGCACGGCGTAGAGATAGACCCCCACGCCGCAGCCCAGGCCGCCCAAAACATGGCTCGCAGCCCCTGGCCCGACCGCTTGCAGGTCTTCGAAGATTCCATCCAGCACTTTGCACGCAGCACCGACCAGCGATACGACCTCATCGTGAGCAACCCACCTTTCTTCTCAGGGGGTACCTTTTCCGACAACAACGACCGCCAGGCGGTGCGCCATACGGTGAAGTTGCCACACGGAGACTTGCTCATCGCCGTGCAACGCCTGTTGGCTCCAGGTGGCAGGTTTTGCCTCATCTTGCCCCACATCGAGGGGCTGCGTTTCTGTGAGTTGGCCAATAGCTACCACCTGTTTTGCAACCGCCGCACGCGGGTGTTTACCCGTCCCGGCAAACCCGTCGAACGGCTCTTGCTTCAGTTCGAAGCCGAGGTGAAACCTCTCGTACAGGACGACCTGTACATCTACGCAGGTGAAGGGCTCGAATGGAGCGATGCCTATGTGGCGCTCACCAGCCCGTTCTATCGCGACATGTAAGGGCTTGGCGCCTTGAAAATTTTGGAGAACTTGGCCCGCCGAGGAAATTCTACTTTCATTGGCTCTTCACCTGACGGCGCTGGCTGGCAGGTTGGGCCCAAACCAGATTTAATCGACCGATATGAAAAAAATCCTGGTTGCCAACAGAGGTGAAATAGCCCTTCGTATCATGCGCACCGCCCGACGCATGGGCATCGATACGGTAGCAGTGTATTCCGAAGCCGACCGCCACGCTCCTCACGTGTTGTTTGCCGATGAGGCCGTGTGCATAGGTCCTCCTCCAGCGGCCCAATCCTATCTCGACATGGGCAAGATCCTGCAGGCCGCCCGGCAAACCGGGGCCGAAGGCATCCATCCAGGCTATGGTTTCCTCAGCGAGAATGCCGTCTTTGCCAAAAAGGTCGAGCAGGCAGGTTTGAAGTTCATCGGACCAAGCCCCCATTCCATAGAGGTCATGGGCAGCAAGCTGGCCGCTAAACAGGCCGTGCGGGATTTCGAGAAAAAAGGAGGGGGCCACATTCCCATGGTGCCGGGCACCGAACACGCCATCAGCTCTGTGGAAGAGGCCAAAACCATCTGCCGGGAAATTGGCTACCCCGTGCTCATCAAAGCCTCGGCCGGCGGAGGTGGCAAGGGCATGCGCATCGTGGAACGGGAGGCCGACTTGGCCGAGCAAATGGAGCGGGCCGTTAGCGAGGCCAAAGCCGCCTTCGGCGACGGTGCTGTGTTCATCGAAAAATACGTGGCCTCCCCCCGCCACGTGGAAATCCAGGTGCTCGCCGACGAACAAGGCCATACGCTCTATCTGTTCGAGCGGGAATGCAGCATCCAGCGCCGCCACCAAAAAGTGGTCGAAGAAGCCCCCAGCGCCATCCTCACCCCTGAAAAACGACGGGCCATGGGTGAGGCGGCCGTCGCCGTGGCCAAGGCGTGTCAGTACACGGGGGCCGGCACCGTCGAGTTCCTCGTCGATGAAAAGCTCAATTTTTATTTCCTCGAAATGAACACCCGCTTGCAGGTCGAACACCCCGTGACGGAATTGATCACCGGCATCGACCTGGTGGAGCAGCAAATCCGAATCGCCCGCGGGGAGCCGCTGGCTTTTGCCCAAGACGACCTGCGCATGAATGGCCACGCCATCGAGCTGCGCGTCTATGCCGAGGATCCAGCCAATAACTTCCTGCCGAGCACGGGCACCCTGCGCCGCTACCGACCCCCCGCCGGGGAAGGCATCCGAGTGGACGACGGCTACCGCGAAGGCATGGAAGTGCCTATCTACTACGACCCCTTGCTCTCCAAACTCATCACCTGGGGTCGCACCCGGGCCGAGGCCATACAGCGTATGTTGGAAGCCATTGCCAACTACGAAGTCGAGGGGGTGGCAACCACCCTGCCTTTCGGCCGCTTCGTGATGCGACACGAAGCCTTCCGTTCAGGCCAATTCGACACCCATTTCGTCCAACATCATTTCAACCCGGAAGCCTTGGCCAGCGACGGCCCCCAAGCCGTGGAAGTGGCAGCGGCCCTCGCCCTGAAAGCATGGCTCGAGGAAAGCCGCCGCCTCAAAACACCCCAATTGCCACACTCGCCCTGGTGGCACCGACCTTGAGCCACCACCACCGGCTCGATCTGCACGATCCAAAGATTTTCAACCATTTGACATTTACCTCTGTGAGGGTATGGCCTGGTAATCAGCTGCCTGTACCTTTGCATTGCTTTTTTCCTAAACTATCTTCCCATCGTCAGGGAGTCTCTTCGAAAACTTACCAGCCAAACTTTCCTCCAGATCTAATCCCTTTGGTCGCCTTCCGACCAGGCCTGACGATAATTAACCATTCCAGGATTTTCCAAACTTGAAAAACCCCAGAAGCTGAGGTCCGAGCAGCGACGGCCTGTGCCGACTGCCTTGGCGCCATTCGGTTTCCTGGACGAATCAGATTCTTTAACCCAAAACGGAGTCCCATGAGACGACTGTTACCCAGTCTGGTACTGGCATTGTTGTACTTTGTCCATACCCCAGCCCAAGCCCAGGATACGATCCCTCCTGTCATCAACTGCCCCGGCAACCTGGCATACACCCTGCCGCCAGGGGCCTGCGAAATGCCAGTTTTCTTCAACATTTCAGCCACTGACAACGCCGGAACGCCTACCATCGTCCAGATCGACGGCACAGGCTATTCGTCGGGCGACTACTTCCCCCGGGGCACCTTCACGCTGGTGTTCATGGCCGTGGATAGCAGCCTGAATACGGATACCTGCTCGTTCACCGTCACCATCCACAATTACCCCACCCAAACCCAGGGGTTGGCCTGTGATCCAAACCTCCACATCTCCATGCCAGCTACTTGTGAAATGTGGCTTACCCCGGACATGGTGCTCGAAGGCGACTACGGCTGTTACGAGGACTTCGTGGTGGACGTGAACAATACTGGTAGCAATTACATCGGCTACTACTACGTAGGTGAAACCATTTCTTACACAGTTACCAATACCACCACAGGTAATTCTTGTTGGGGTCAGGCCCTGATCGAAGACAAATCGGGGCCTCTGATCTCCCACTGCGACAGCGTCACCATCAACTGCCTGGAGGACCCGCAACCTGCCCACCTCGGAGGAGCTGTGCCCACACCCGATTTTCTCGACTGCAATCCCTTCGATACCGTTTGGGTGGACATGGTTTCACAAGGGGCCTGCACGGGCACTACATACTCCCAAATCATGCGCATCTGGTCAGCCACCGATTCCCTCGGCAACAATTCCAGCTGCACCCAAACCATTACCATCGAACGCATCCCCCTGGATTCCCTGGAAGTCTTCTGTGCCCCCGACACCATCATCGAGTGCATCCCTGGTTCACAACCAGACTTCAGCCCCGCCAGCACGGGGTATCCCTATGTCTTCATCGACAGCCTCAGATACGACATCACCGACGGACCCAATAGCCTCTGCAACATCAGCGCCTCCTATTCCGACCAGGTAATCCCAGTGTGTGGAGCCAGCGTGCGCATCGTGCGCACCTGGACCATCCTCGACTGGTGCCAGGACATCAACATGAGTACCAACCCATACGTCTGCAAGCAAATCATCACCTACCAGGACAAGACGCCGCCGAGTGTGACCCTCCCAGACGACCTGACGGCCTCCGCCAACTTGCCAGGCTGCCGGGCCCGACCCACCTTGCCCGCAGCCACTGTGGAAGATTGCTCATCCTGGTCGGTCGTCGTCATCACCCCGGTGGGGCCCATTTCCGGCAATGGTGGCAAGGTGCCTGCACCCGGCCTGCCAATCGGCCCGAACCAAATCATTTACAAGGTGACTGACGCCTGTGGCAATTCTACCGCCGACACCCTCGTGGTCAACGTCATCGACAACGTCAAACCCACGGCCGTGTGCGACAAACACACCGTGGTGGCCCTCGACAACGAGGGCTATGGCTTCGCCTATGCCGAAACCTTCGACGATGGCAGTACTGACAACTGCTGCATCAAAAACTTCAAAGTGGCGAAAATGACGGATGCCTGTGGCAATCCCGACAACCTCGTCTTTGGCGATTACGTGGACTTCTGCTGCGCTGAAGTGGGGCATTCGGTCATGGTGATTCTGCGTGTGAACGACTGCCATGGCAACTTCAATGAGTGCATGGTGGAGGTGGAAGTGCAAGACAAGGCAGGCCCCACCATCACGTGCCCGCCCGACATCACCATTTTCTGTGGTACCGATCACAATAACCTCGCAATTACGGGCAATGTAGTCACTGACCCTGCTCAACAGGGACCCAACGACGGCCTTGCCATGGACAACTGCGGAGGCATGATCACCGTGGTCCATTCCGACGAAGGCACCGTAGATTGTGGCCAGGGGCTCGTGTACCGCACTTTCAAAGTGTCAGATCCTGCCGGCTTGATGGCATTCTGTGTACAACGCATAACCGTGCAAAACAACAGCCCCTTCACCGGATCGAACATCGTGTTCCCCCCCGATACCTCCATCATCGGCTGCGCCAGCTCCACCCTGCCCGCCAACACCGGCCAACCTCAACTGCCGCCGCCGAGCCCCTGTTACATGCTCGTCACGGCCTTTTCCGACCAAGTCTTCAATTCCATCCCGGGAGCCTGCCAGAAAATCTATCGCACCTGGACGGTCATCGACATGTGCCAGTACAACCCCAACGATCCCAACAGCCCCGGTCAATGGAAGCACACCCAGGTCATCACCGTAACCGATACCACGCCCCCTCAGGTCACTTCCTGTGAAAACCGGACGTTCTGCAATTTCAAATCCGATTGCGGACCCATAGCCCCGGATTTGTCCATCACCGCTACCGATGCCTGTACCCCCGACAGCCTATTGTTCTATTCCTGGTCGGTGGACCTCAACCGGGATGGCTCAATCGATGCACAGGGTACCGGGCAGAATACCACCAACCCCTATCCCATCGGCCAGCACCGCATTCACTACACCATCGTGGACGCCTGCGGGAATTTCTCCTCTTGCTCGTTCGACTTTGCCATCGAGGATTGCAAGAAACCCACTGTTTTCTGCAACGGTGGCCTGGTGGTCTCCATCATGCAAACGGGCATGATCTCCGTCCACGTCAACCAGTTCGAGCAGGGCAGTTCTTACGACAACTGTACACCCCGCTCCCTTTTGCGCTTCTCATTCTCACCAGACGTCAACGACACGGTGCGCACCTATACTTGCGACGACGTCGGCACGGTGCTCGTGCAGGTGTGGGCCACCGACGCCTCCAACAACCAGGACTATTGCCAAACCTCACTGACCATACAGGACAACATGACCGCCTGTGCCGATACCATGGTGGTGGTTGGTGGCCAGATTGCCAGTGAGGCAAACAAAGGCCTCGAGGGAGTCAACGTCGAACTAAATGGCGACATGAACAGCGTCGTCTATACCGACCAGACTGGCAAGTTCCACTTCCCGAACGTGCCAGTGGGATACGACTACACCATCTCGCCTTTCCTCAACGACGACCCAGTCAATGGCGTCACTACCTTCGACATCGTCTTGCTGCAGCGCCATGTTCTCGGCATACAACCCTTGGATTCACCGTACAAGATCATCGCTGCCGACGTCAACAACAGTGGTTCCGTAACCATAGGCGACGCCGTGGACCTGCGCAAAGTGGTGCTGCACATCATACCCAATTTCCCCAACAACACCTCCTGGCGTTTCGTGGATGCCCAATGGACCTTCCCCGATCCCGCCAACCCCTTTGAACCACCCTTCCCGCAGATTTGCAACATCAACGACCTGTCAGCCAACCCGCCCGCGGTCGATTTCGTCGCAGTCAAAGTGGGCGATCTCAACTACACCGCCACCACTTCCAAGTTCGACCGGCAACCCGGCGATCGCACGCTCGATCACGACCTCTCCTTGCATGCACCCCTGCTGTCATTCGGCAAAGGAGAAACCATCGAGGTGCCTGTATCTGTCAACATGCAGGACCTGCTCGGAGTCCAGTTTACCCTGGAGGTGGATCCGGATCTGTACCTCGTGGAAGCCATCGAACCGGGACCCGAAACCGACGCGTCCAACTTCGGCACCGTACTCCTCGATCAGGGAGCCATTACCTTCAGCTGGAACCGGCTCGCCGCCGAACGCAACGACGCCCCCTCCGTTCTCCTTACCCTGCGATTGCGCACCCTGCAGGCCGGCAACACGGCCAGTGGCCTTGCCATCAGCAGCCGCTTCACCGCTGCCGAAGCCTACAACCAGAGCGGGGAGCTCCTCCGTCCCTCCCTCGGGTTCATGATGGAGAATGGAAAAGACGCCGTCGGCATGGGCTTTGAACTAAACCAAAACGTGCCCAACCCCTTCGCCGGCGAAACGGTCATCGGCTTCCACCTGCCGGTGCCCTCCTCGGCCACCCTGCGCATCTTCGATGCCGCTGGTCGCCAGCTCACGGCTGTCCAGGGTACCTATGGCCAGGGCTACCACGAAGTGAGATTGCCGGCAGATGTCTTCAACGGCGAGGGCGTGTACTTCTACCGCCTCGAAACACCACAGTTCACTGCAACGAAAAAGATGACAATGATTGAATAAAGGCCCCATGACCAAATAATTCCACGAATTAGTAACTCGGTTTTTGGGATTGGTCTCCTCCCTGGTTCGCTGGGGGGGAGCTTTTTTTTTCGTGACAAACGTGACGGGCGTGACGAGCGTGACGGGCGTGACGAACGTGACGAGCGTGACGAGCGTGACAAACGTGACGAACGTGACGAGCGTGACAAACGTGACGAACGTGACGAGCGTGACGAACGTGACGAGCGTGACGAGCGTGACAAACGTGACAAACGTGACGAACGTGACGAGCGTGACAAACGTGACGAACGTGACGAGCGTGACAAACGTGACAAACGTGACGGGCGTGACAAACGTGACGAGCGTGACAAACGTGACAAACGTGACGGGCGTTACTCCCCGTAGCACAGCCTTCAGGCTGTGCAAGTAGCTCGACCTTCAGGTCGAGCACCAAAACGAGTAATCAAAGCCCGGAAGATGAACGAGACAAACGTGACAAACGTGACGGGCGTTACTCCCCGTAGCACAGCCTTCCTGCCTGTCTGTCCAAAGGACAGGCCTGCCTGTTTGTCAACAGACAAGTCTGTCCAAAGGACAGGCCTGCCTGTTTGTCAACAGACAAGTCTGTCCAAAGGACAGGCCTGCCTGTTTGTCAACAGACAAGTCTGTCCGTCTGTATGCCTTACAGACAGGCAGACAGGCAGACAGGCAGGCTGTGCAAGTAGCTCGACCTTCCCGTCTGTCCGACGGACAGGCCCGTCTGTCCGACGGACAAGCAGGTCGAGCACCAAAACGAGCAATCAAAGCCCGGAAGATGAAAGTGACAAACGTGACGGGCGTGAGGGAGCTGCTGTGAGATCGAAGGCTAACTGGTTCTCGTATCACCGGCTTTACACTCCTGGCAGCACTCCAAGTGCTGGCAGGAGTGGTAGTCAAAAGTTATTCGGTTCTCAGCATAGCGGCAGACTTTCGACAGAAAGGCTCAAATACTCCATCCACCAGCGCTCGAGAAATACGAGGCGGGCCGTTCAGGATGGCTTACCGAGCAGCTTGAACATATTGCGCTTGTAGGCTTCCACGCCAGGTTGGTCGAAGGGGTTGACGCCCAGCAGGTAACCGCTGATGGCACAGGCTTTTTTGAAAAAATAGAACAAATAGCCCAAGTGCCAGGCCGTGAGGGTGGGAATGCGAACGAGGATATTGGGCACGCCTCCATCGACGTGGGCCATGATGGTGCCGGCCATGGCCTGTTGGTTGACGAAGTGGAAGGACTTGCCAGCGAGGTAGTCGAGGCCGTCGTGGTTGTCGCCGTTTGCTTCGATGGGCAAGTCAGCCCCCGGGTCTTGCACGTCGAGTACCGTTTCGAAAAGGAGCCGGCGCCCCTGTTGGATGTACTGGCCCAATGAATGGAGGTCGGTGGTGAAGAGCGCGCCGGTGGGTAAGAGGCCTTTGCCATCCTTGCCTTCACTTTCACCGAAGAGCTGTTTCCACCATTCGATGAAGCTGAACAGAGCGGGTTCATAACCGACGAGCATTTCCACTGTGAAACCCTTGCGGTAGAGGATGTTTCGGACGGCGGCATACTGGCTGGCAGGGTTGTCGGCAAAAGGAGCCCGCAAGTCTTTCATGGCTTGGGCGGCGCCGCGTATGAGGGCGTTTATGTCCACGCCAGCAACGGCGATAGGCAGCAAGCCCACGGGTGTGAGCACAGAGTAGCGGCCGCCAATGTCGTCGGGTACGACGAAGGTGGTGTATCCTTCCTGCTCTGCCAATTGTCGAAGCGCTCCTCGGGAGCGGTCGGTGATGGCGTAGATGCGTTCGCTGGCGCCAGCTTTTCCATACCGCTCGATGAGTAGGCGTCTGAAGAGGCGAAAGGCCAGGGCCGGTTCAGTCGTGGTGCCAGACTTGGAGATGACGATGACGGAAAAATCGCGCTTGCCAATGGTTTCGATGAGCCGGTGATGGTAGCTGGGCGAGAGGTTGTAGCCGGCGAAAAGGATATCGGGGTTGCGTCGGTTGCTTCCGTCAGGAGAGGGGCCGCCGGGGCCAAGGGCTTCGATGGTGGCTCTGGCGCCGAGGTAAGAGCCCCCGATGCCGATAACCACGACGGCTTTGGATTGGCGGCGGATGCGACGAGCAGCTTCTTTGATGGCTTGGAATTCGGACTTGTCGTAGTGGCGGGGCCAGTCGAGCCAGCCGAGGAACTCACTGCCGGGGCCGAGGCGCTTGTGGAGCAAATTGGCAGCGGTTTCCACGGCAGGCTCCAAGATGGACATCTCGTCGGCGGAAACGAAAGGAAGGGTATGTGTCAGGTCGAGGCGGATGGTTTCCATAGCAGATGGGGTGGGTGAGTTTTTGGGTCGAGGGCTGCCCGCAGGTTTCGAGCTGGGGTCGCCGACGGCTTGGAATTGTGCGAAGCCGAATGGCAGGGCTGTGGGTGGCAGGGCCTGCCTTCGGTTTTCAGAAAAAAATTGCGTTCTTCATCGCCGGCGGCTTGGCCGGCCAGCAGGCCACAAAGATTGAAAAATTCATGGCAAAACACCTCGATACCGGCAAACTGGGGGAGGAGGCTGCACGGCGGTTTCTGGAGCAAAAAGGCTTTCAAATTTTGGAAACGAACTGGCGTCATGGGCATCTGGAGGTGGATATCATAGCCCGCGACGGCGACGTGCTGGTGTTCGTGGAAGTGAAGACCCGAGGTTCTACCTGGTTTGGCGCACCCGAGGAGTTCGTCGACAAGCGCAAGGAAAAGTTGCTCGCTCGGGCAGCGGCAGCATACATGGAGGCCATCGGTCATGAGTGGGCCATTCGCTTCGATGTGGTCTCGGTGGTAGTCGGACGAAAGGGGCAACTCCAGGTGCGCCACGTGCGCGATGCCTTCTTCCCAGGACTCGACACTTGAAGAGAGGCATTGAAAAAATGGACAAGGACGCAGTTTTTTGTGCAGCACCTCTTTTGGCCGAAATAACGGCTTTGGTCAGCAATTCTTTGTTTCGCTGCAAGGCCTTTCCGTCTGTTCCGCCCGCCGGCAAATGCTGGCAAAACCACTCCTCCCAGCATGTGCTGAGTGCGGTCTGGAGGAGTTTGAAACGCCCTTGCCATTTTCACGAAACTTGGATGCAATCATTCATCAGCCTTACAGCCCAGCTTTTTTCACAGTCATTTTTCTCAAAAAAGTCCTGTGATATTGCCGTCCCTGTCGATGTCGATACCCTCGGCAGCCGGGGTGTCGGGCAAGCCGGGCATGCGCATGATGTCGCCGGTGATGGGGACGACGAAGCCGGCGCCGGCAGCGATTTCGATTTCCCGCACGGTGATGCGGAAGCCGGTGGGGCGGCCGATGAGGTCGGGATTGTCGGAGAGGGATTTTTGCGTTTTGGCTATGCAGACGGCTGCACCTTCGAGGCCGAGCTTGGCGATTCGGCGCAAGTGTTTTTCAGCCTCGGGGGTATAGTCCACGCCGTCGGCGCCGTAGATGTGGGTGGCGATGCGCTCGATTTTCTCCTTCATGGGCAAATCCCAGGTGTACAGGGGTTTGAAGGATGAGGCGCTGCTTTCGGCGGCCTGTACGACGGCATGGGCGAGGTCTTCGGCGCCTGCCCCTCCTTTTGCCCATACGTCGGCAACCACGGCGGGGAAGCCGAGTTCTTCGCATCGGCGTTGGACGATGGCTATTTCTTCGTCGGTGTCGGCTGTAAAGCGGTTGATGGCAACCACGGCAGGTAAGCCGAAAAGGCGGGTATTTTCCAGGTGTTTTTCCAGGTTGCACAGCCCCCGGCTCACGGCATCGGGATTGGGTGTGGTGAGGTTTTTCAAGTCGGCCCCGCCGTGGTATTTGAGAGCCCGGATCGTGGCTACGATGACTGTGGCACGAGGGGACAGCCCTGCGCTCTGGCACTTGATGTCGAAGAATTTTTCGGCGCCGAGGTCTGAGCCAAAGCCAGCTTCCGTCACCACGTAATCAGCCAGCGACAGGCCGGTTTTGGTGGCGATGACGGTGTTGGTCCCCTGGGCGATGTTGGCGAAGGGTCCTCCGTGAATGATGGCCGGGAAGCCTTCGAGGGTTTGCACCAAGTTGGGCTTGATGGCATCCTTGAGCAGGGCGGCCATGGCACCTTGGGCGTGGAGGTCACGGGCGAAGATGGGTTTCCAGTCTGAAGTAAAGCCCACGAAGATGTTGCCGAGCCGGCGCTTGAGGTCTTCGAGGTCGTTTGACAGGCAAAGGATGGCCATGACCTCGGAGGCCACGGCGATGTCGAAGCCCGACTCGCGGGGAATGCCGTTGCCAGAGCCGCCCAGGCCGACGATGATTCGGCGCAAGGAGCGGTCGTTCATGTCCATGACTCGCTTCCAGAAGATGTGCCGTGGGTCGAGGCCGAGGGATCGCTTGCGGCTCTGGAGGTTGTTGTCGATGAGGGCGGCGAGCAGGTTGTGTGCTTTTTCCACGGCGGCGATGTCGCCCGTGAAGTGCAGGTTGATGTCTTCCATGGGCAACACCTGCGAATAGCCGCCACCGGTGGCGCCGCCTTTGATGCCGAAGACGGGCCCCAGGGAGGGTTCTCGCAGCACCACGCAGGTTTTCTTGCCAATGCGGTTGAGGCCCTGGCTGAGGCCAATGCTGACGGTTGTTTTTCCTTCACCGGCAGGCGTAGGCGTGATGGCCGTGACGAGGATCAGTTTGTTTTGTCGGATGCAGTTATCGTCGATGAGGCTGAGGGGCAATTTGGCCTTGTACTTCCCGTAGTGTTCGAGTTGGCTGGCTTCGATGCCCAATTGGGCGGCGATTTCATCGATGTGTTTCAACGTTACGGTGCGGGCGATTTCCAGGTCGGTCATATTTGGTCGCTGGCTTTTTCGTGTCCGTTTGCTCCAGGTGAGTGGGGACACCCGTTTTGAAATTTTATTTGGTCGGGGGCGAATGTAATACATGCGCTGAAAATGCCCGAAGCATCGCTTTCATCCAAGCGGATTCGGTCGGTTGGCAGTTGACAGTTGGCAGTTGGCGGTGGGCTCGGTTCCTGAGTCCACTGCAAATAGCCCTTTTCTATTGGAGTTGGCATGAGTTCCGTTGTTTGAGAGAAGTTTGGTCCGCACTAAAGCCTTGGTTTTGATTTTCTCCTGACAGCCTTCTGAGTGCTGTCAGGAGTGAGGTTCCTAATTTTTCGCAGTAAAGTGACTTTTTGCAGTGCGCTCAGCTCCCTGGCTGGCCTGGCGCCAGCCGGACAGGCTCAATTCCTCGGTTCCTCGATTCGCGGCGGGCTTCGCTTCCAGCGTCTGTGCGACCACAACCAGTGGGGGGGCTTCAATGCGATGAGACCTGCCAGGTGTTCGGCATAGCGCCTGATGATTTCCTCTTCAGTGTATTGGCGGGGTTCCAGGCACAAGGGCGTGAAGACTACTTCGTAGTGCCCGCGCATTTTGCGATGGATTTCGACGGCGTACACGGGCATATCGTAGCGTCGGGCGAGTTTGGCGGGGCCTCGGAAGAACGGGGTGGGTTGGTTCATGAAGGGAAGCCACACGGCATGCATGACATCCACGGGTGTTTGGTCGGCGATGAACACGAACACGGCAGGTCTGGTGTGGTTTGTGGCGACGGCCCTTGCTGCCAGTTGCATGGGAACCAGATTCAAGCCCCAGCGACAGCGCCGGGAGTTGAGCCAGGCATCGAGGCTGGCATGGCTGAGGGGTTTGTAAATGCCGATGACGGGTACACTGACAGCTCGAGGGAAGCTAAGCACGCCCCATTCCCAATTGCCGAAGTGGCTGCCCAGCAAGGCAATGCTTTTGCCGGCGGTGAGGTGTTTGTCGAAGAGTTCTGGATTGCGGTAGGTGAACCGGCGTTCGAGGTACGCAGCTGGCCAGTATAGTGCGGCAAGGCTTTCGAGCACGATGTCGGCGAAATGCCGGTAAAAGGCTCGGCAGAGTGCGTCGTAGCCGTGAGGTTCTTTGCCAGGGAAGGCACGTTGGAGATTTTGCCTGACTACCTCCTTGCGGTAGCGCACCACGTAATATAGTGTGCGCCACAGCAGCTCCGACAGGGCGTACAACGCGGAGGCGGGCAGCCAGGAAAGCACCCTCGCTATTGCCACAACGCCATATTTCGCTAACAGACCCATCGAATGTCGTACATTGGCGGCTGGCTGGTAGCGAGCTGATGACAGCACGTTCAAGACCAACTATCCAGTCAACCGGAACGATTGAAAACGAATACGCATGCCTTACACCCGCAGAAAGTTCGTCGCTCACCTGGGCATTGGAACCTTGACCGCCATGCAGTTGGGCGCATGTGTGGCAAAAGAACAAAAAGCCAGTGGCCGGGGTACCTATCCGCTGGCGGTATCCACCTGGCCCTTCGGCCGGCAGGCCAACGAAGCAGCTCAGAAAATCCTCGAAGCAGGAGGCAAGGCCATCGACGCCGTGGAAGCGGGAGTGAAGGTGATCGAAGCCGATCCCACCATTCAGTCCGTGGGTTACGGTGGTTTGCCGGATCGCGACGGGCATGTGACCTTGGATGCCTGTATCATGGACTCAGATGGCAATGCTGGTTCGGTGGCATTTTTAGAGCACATCATGCACCCTGTGTCTGTGGCGCGCCGCGTCATGGAGCGCACCCCACACGTGATGTTGGTGGGGGAGGGAGCCCTCCAGTACGCCCTGTCGGAGGGTTTCGAGAAGGTTGACTTGCTCACGCCCGAAGCCCGCAAACGCTGGGAAGAATGGCTCCAGACGGCTCGCTACGAACCAGTCATCAATGCCGAGTTGCACGACACCATCGGCATGTTGGCCATCGATGCCAAGGGTGATTTGGCAGGCGCATGTACTACCAGTGGCATGGCTTTCAAGATGCGGGGTCGAGTAGGGGACTCACCCATCATTGGTGCTGGACTTTACGTGGACAACGAGGTGGGAGGTGCCACGGCTACCGGATTGGGAGAGGCGGTGATGCGCACATGCAGCAGTTTTCTGGTCGTGGAGTTGATGCGGCAGGGGCAATCGCCAGCCGAAGCTTGCCGACAGGCCCTCGAACGCATCATGACGAAGTATCCCGGATACGAAAAAATCCAAGTGGGCTTGATCGCCGTCAACAAAGCGGGCGAAGTGGCAGCAATGAGCTTGCAACCAGATTTTTCCTATGCCGTGTTTCGCGAAGGCAAACACGAGCTGCTCGACGCCCCTCATCTATTGGGGTAATGGAGCAAATGCGACCTGTGTGGTTGAGGGTAATTTTTGAATGGCACCATATTTTCATGTAAAAAATTTGAAAGCTCAGGCGGCATTGGAAAATCACCCCTGATGGTTTCAATGATTTTCCAATGGCTTGAGCCCAGCAGAATTTTTCAGCAATCCCATGAGCACCCATGTCAGCAAAAGCCATCGAGGTCTTTATCGGTGAATCCCAGCCCATTTTTCTGAATGGATTACGCCTTGCATTCGAGTCTTTCACAGACGAACTGCCCCTATCGATCAAGGGGATGTTCCAGAAGGGCAGTGAATTGCTCCAGGCACTTCGGCAACCGGTGGATCTGGTCATCACTGACCTTGATTTTCCCGACATGAACGGGTTGGATCTGATGGATGCCCTGCGCTTTGAAAAGCCGTCCAGCCGCATCATCATTCTTTCAAATTACAGCGATGTCAAAGTGGTGAAGACCATGTTTCGTTGTGGCGTGGATGGCTACTTGCACAAGCGTTGCCAACCAGGAGAGTTGAAGCGGGCTATCGTGGCGGTGATGCAAGGAGAGGCGTACCTCGGAGAAGGCCTTTCACTGACACGTGATGGCGGCACCTACAGCACGATCATCCAAGATGGAAAACTGAGCCCTTCCTACGAGCAGTTGTTCATCAAGAAATACAAACTGACCCAGCGAGAAATCGAGGTGCTCAAGCTGATTGGCATGGCAAAAACCAACAAAGAGATAGGAGAAGAACTTTTCATCAGCGACCAGACCGTAGGCGTACACCGAAAAAATATCATGCGCAAACTGGGGGTCAACTCCACGGCCAATCTGATCAGGTTCGTTTTTGAACACAACCTGGTCTGAGGGTTTTTGCCCCTCGCCGCAAGGCTGGGCATTGCCATAGAGAAGGGAAAATTTCGAGATGATTCCTTGCGGCAAAAAATGCCTTTTGGCACAGAGGTTGACCAAATGCAAGTGCCCTCCGATTTCCACCTTTCGAGTTCAAATACCTGTGTGGACAAAATACCTCTATGCAGGTATCAATGTAGAAAAGTTCAATTTCTACCTTTGCGCGGCAGGTGTTCAAAGGTTAAAAATGCCCCCCGCAATGGTTTGTGATAAAAGGTTTTTACCTTTGGCGCTGCTTGACAAACGGTTTTTCACATAATCCCATGAACTACAACGACGCTTGCACGACGACGCGTGGATTGTCCCTTCCAATCTCCACCGATTTTCCAGATTCAATTTCCAGATTTCGTTGTAGTCCGTGGTGTGTCTGAAAGGCATATCGCCAGGGCTTGAATTTTGTTTTTGAGCCAGTGAAATTCGACGTGGATTCACTACCTTGGCGATGTCTGACAACTATGAATTCAAGAGCAGCTTCTGGGTGGGGCTTTCGAGTTCACCCCAGGGCGTTTGATGTTTTTTGCACTATTAACAAATTGTAATCTCTGATCTTATGACGAAAACGAATTTTACAGCGCAACCCTGGCTTACATGGGTGCTGGCCCTTCCGATGATGTTTCTCGGAATCCAGCTTACGCAGGCGCAAGGCCTTGCGTGCAACAACCTGGTGCAGGTGTCCGTGGACGACACCCCGAATCAGTGCCATGCGTTGATCAACGCCGACATGATCCTCGAGGGCGATCCCCTTCCAGGTCATGACTACAAGATCACCATCAAAAAAGGTTTGCAGGTGATCGCTCAAGGCGTCAACGAAGTGCACATCAACGGAGCCAGCCAGTATTTCGGAACAACGCTCACGGTCACCATCGAGGACCTGAGCACTGGCAACTCCTGTTGGGGTAACATGATCCTCGAAGACAAGCTCCCACCTGTCATCACATGTACCACCGTGAACGTAGGTTGCTGGGAAGACCTCAACAACCTTCCACTTCCAACAGCAGTGGACAACTGCGATGCAACTCCAACCGTCCAACTAACCAACGAAACCATCAACACCAGCGGCCTTTGCAGCAATGGAACGGTGGTCATCACTCGCACCTACATCGCCTTCGATGACTACAACAACATTTCCGCTGCTTGCAACCAGGTGATCAACGTCAATCGGCCCGCCGCGGTCGATTTTCCGAACGACATCATCTGGACCTGTGACCAGTATGCCGCTTTCCCCAACATCGTCAACGCTACGGCGCTGCATCCTTTCATCAAGGATACCAAGCCAGCTACGCCGAACGTGATCGATGTGAACCTGGATCCCGGCTGCGACGATAACGACGGTCCGTTTTCCGACCAGCCAAACATCAATAGCACCAACACCGCCAATGGTGGCAACGGCTGCCCCGGCAACGGTCTCGATGATGCCGACGTGTTGGCGCTCACGGGCTCTGGTGTAGTGGCCAACATCATCGGCCAGTACTGCAACTATCAGCAGTCCAGCAGCGATCAGTTGTTGCAGACCTGTGGCAACACCTTCAAAATCATCCGTACCTGGACCGTGCTCGACTGGTGCACCGGCCTGGTGGTCACCACCGGTGTGGGTGGTGAAGACAACGTGCAGATCATCAAAGTGGTGGATGAAGTGGCTCCCAGCATTAGCCGTGCACCATTCGAAGTGCCCATCACGGTGCCTGCTCAACACCCGCAAGTCTGCACCTCGACGGGATTCCTCCAGCCGCCCACCGTGTCCGACAACTGCAACGACGTGACGGTGAAAATTTTCACCCCCGTCGGTGAAGCCATTTACATCAATGGCAACGGTGCCAACGGTGGTATGATTCCCGCTCCGGGTCTGCCCGTGGGTGTGCACGACATCACCTATCAAGCCACCGATGCCTGCGGCAATCAAACTTCCATCACGGTGAAGGTGACCGTCAAGGACGTCTCTGCACCTACGACGGTTTGCGATGAGATCACCGACGTGAACCTGGCTAGCGATGGCAAGGCCGTGGTGTTGGCGAGCGTCTTCGACGATGGCTCCCACGACAACTGCTGCCTGGATCACTTCGAAGTGCGCCGCATGGTGGACAACTGCGACGATGGCCATGACGACACGGTCTTCGGCCCATCCGTGGTCTTCTGCTGCAACGACGTAGGACAGGCCGTCACGGTGGTATTCCGCGCCTTCGACTGCTACGGCAACTACAACGATTGCATGGTGACCGTCAACGTCAATGACAAGATCGGCCCAGTGCTCACCAGCTGCCCGCAGAACCAGCGCATCACCTGCGATTTCTACGCCGACAACCTCGAAACACAACTCGCTGGCAAGAGTGGCGCCGAGCAGTGTGACATCCTCACACAATACTTCGGCAGCGCTTCCTTCTACGACAACTGCGCCGCCAACGTCACTTGCAATACCTCCATCAACATCGATCAGTGCCTCGAAGGCACCATCACCCGTACCTGGACTGCCAAGGATCCTTCCGGCAACAATGGCAACCAGAGCTGTACCCAGACCATCTTCGTGGATCACGTGAGCGACTGGGTGGTGGAATTCCCGGCTGACATTACGGTGACCTGTGGCAACACGGTACCCAACTTTGGCGAGCCTGAAATCTTCTACGAAACCTGCGAACTGGTGGCTGTGTCCTTCTCCGATCAGGTGTTCACAGTCGTGCCCGATGCTTGCTACAAGATCCAGCGCAAGTGGACGGTGATCAACTGGTGCGTCGTTGGTAACAACATCGACCAGGAAGTGGTCGAAGTACCCGAGAATGCCCTCGGCCTGCCCTTCCCGCAGTGCGACCTCGACAAAGACGGTGACTGCGACAACCGCACCTTCCGCGACAGCTGGAACGCCACCAGCAAGCCCACGGCCGCCGATGCCACCAAGCAAACCGGCCCCGACACCGATCCCGACAGCGATCCTTGGGATGGCTACATCGTGTACGAGCAAGTCATCAAGGTGATCGACAACGTGGATCCCGTCTTCGTGAACGGTTGTCAGATCCCCGATGTGTGCATCCTCTCGAACGGCTGCTCCGCCACCGTGCTGCTGCCCACTCCTGAAGTGCAGGATTGCAGCCCCAACGTGACCATCACGGCTACCAGCAACATCCCCGGTGGCGCTTCTGGCTTCGGTCCGTTCGCCAACGTGCCTCCTGGCACCTACAACGTGACCTACAAAGCAATCGACAACTGCAACAACCAAACGGCTTGCCATGCCACGGTAACCGTCAAGGATTGCAAGAAGCCGACACCATACTGCAAGAACGGCCTGGTCATCGAGCTGATGAATACTACGCCGGCCATGGTGGAGGTATGGGCGAGCGACTTCAACGCCGGCAGCTTCGACAACTGCTCCGGCACCCTGAAATACTCCTTCTCTGCCGACACGACTGACAAGAGCCGTACCTACACCTGCGACGACCTCGGTCAACAACCCATTCAGATGTGGGTCACCGATGCCGCTGGCAACCAGGACTACTGCGAAACCTTTATCATCGTGCAGGCCAACATGGGTCAGTGTGGTGGTCCGCTCGTGGCCAACCTCGGTGGTGCCATCGCCAATGAAGGCAACAACCCCGTTGAAGACGTGACCGTCAGCCTCAGCGGCCAGAGCAATGGCGTGGTGAAAACCGATGCCAACGGCATGTACAACTTCGCCAACATCCCGCTCGGCAACGACGTCACTGTCACACCCGCCAAAGACGACAACCCGCTCAACGGTGTAACCACCTTCGACCTGGTGCTCATCAGCAAGCACATTCTTGGAACCCAGCCGCTCGATTCACCGTACAAGCTCATCGCTGCCGATGCGAACAACTCCAAGTCGGTGACGACGGCTGACCTGGTGGAGCTGCGCAAGCTCATTCTCCAGATCATCCCGGAACTGCCCAGCAATACGTCCTGGCGCTTCGTGGACAAGGACTACGTGTTCCCCAACCCAGCCAATCCTTGGCTGGAAATGTTCCCGGAGGTGATCAATGTGAATAACATTCCGACCAGCGTACTCGATGCCGATTTCGTGGCCGTCAAGGTGGGTGACGTCAATGGCAGTGCCATCACCAACCTGAATGCAGGTGTGGAAGAACGCACCACTGGTACGTTCCTCCTGGTGGCTGAAGACAGGGAAGCCGATCGCGGTGAAGAGGTCAAAATGACCATCAACGCTGCCGATGCCCGTGTGCTGGGTTACCAGTTCACGCTGAACTTCGATCAGCAGGCACTCGAGTTCGTGGACATCGTTCCCGGTGTGGCTACCACCGAAAACTTCGGATTGACCTTGCTCGACAAGGGAGCCATCACCACCAGCTGGAACGGTGAGGCCGCTGACAACAGCCCGCTGTTTACAGTGGTATTCCGCGCCAAGCAGCCCGTTCGCCTCAGTGAGGTCATCAGCGTCAACTCCCGCTTTACTCCTGCCGAGGCCTACAACCTCGATGGTGGATTGATGGGCGTGGCACTGAGCTTCAACGGCACGACTGCTTCCAACTTCGAACTCTACCAGAACGTACCCAACCCCTTCAAGGGTGAAACTGTCATCGGCTTCAACCTGCCCGATGCTGGCATGGCCAAACTGACCGTGACCGACATGGCAGGACGCACCTTGAAGGTGATCGAGCAGGAGTTCGCTGCTGGTTACAATGAGGTCAGACTCAACAGCAAAGACCTGCAGGCAGCTGGCGTGCTCTACTACACCCTGGAATCGGCTGCCAATACGGCCACCAGGAAGTTGATTGTCATCGAATGATTCAATGCCTGCTTTGGCAGGCTGACCATACCCGGTCTGCAGCCCCTTGCGAAATGGGGCTGCAGACCCATTTTCAAACCGAGGAAGTTTCTATTTTGGCAAACTCCTTGCATAGCGTTGTATTATGAAAAAGTTTTATTTACCCCTCATCGTTCTGTCGCTGTTCGCTTTCTGCTCCCTCCAAGCTCAGCAGGTGACCCTCAAGACACCTGACATGGAGGCAGAACCCAACGCGAACATCCACCTCGACCTCCTCGTAGAGGATTTTGAAATGATTACCGGCGTTCAGTTCTCCCTCAACTGGGATCCGAACGTCCTCGAGTTCGTTGGCGTTGACAACTTTGGTCTTCCCGGCATGTCCACCGAAGGCAACTTCGGCACCCTCGAAACCGACAAGGGCATGCTCCGATTCATCTGGTACCAGCAAGAAGTTACGGGTGTGTCGCTGCCTGACATGTCGCCCATCTTCTCCGTGTGGTTCAAGGTAATTGGCACACCCAATGCGAAAACGCAAGTGGCGATTACCGATCAGCCCATCGTCATCGAAGTAGTGGGTGTGAATGGCATGCTTCCCCATCAGGTGGAAAATGGCACCGTGACCGTCATGGATCCGAATGCCAGTACCGAAGTGCACGCCACTGATTTCGTGCTCTTTCAGAACAGTCCCAACCCATTTACCGATGTGACCCAGGTCAGATTCGACCTGCAAACCAGCACCAAGGCCCATTTAAGTATTTATGACCAGCGTGGCCGCGAGGTGTACAGCCAACAAGGCCAGTATGCCGCAGGCTCACATTACCTCACGCTGTACCGAGACCAGTTTGCCAGTGCAGGTACCTACTTGCTCGTGTTGAAGACTGCCAACGGCTCTGCCGCCATGCAGCTGGTGGTGCAGTAAGACCCACAGACAGCCAGGAGAGGCAGTTGTTCGAGGATTCGTCCTTTAGACTGGATCGGACAATTGTCTCCTCCCACCTGTCTTTGACACCGATTCGACCCAAGACTGAACCGATTATTTTCCAATAGTCCCAATTCCGAACATATGAAACGACCGATTACTTTGCTCGTCGTTGGCGTATGCGCAATCTTGCTTTCCGCCACCAACCTGCTTGCACAACCCACCTTCACCGTATCCCCGCAATCCATTACGGCAGGCGTTGGACAATCATTTACCGTAGATGTGACGGTAAAAGACTTCAACGACATTCTCAGTTTCCAGTACTCGATGAGCTGGAACCAAAATGCCATCGAGTACACGGGGCTCAGCAATATCACTCCACAACTCGATGGGTTCTCACAGGCCAATTTCGGCCTGAACAACACCAACAACGGGAAATTGACCGTATCCTGGTTCGACCCCAACGTCACGGGGGTTGATTTGCCAAATAACGCGGTGTTGTATTCGCTCACCTTCAAGGTGCTTACCAACTCGCCGGCTACGATTGCCTTTGGCAACGATCCCACGGTCATCGAGGTAACCAACTCAGCGGGCGAAAACATCGGCATGATCCCGCAAAATGCCTCCGTCAATGGCGGTGGAGGAGGTGGTGGGGGCAACCCACCCGTAACGGGCTTCGCCGTCATCGCTTCCGACGAGACCGTACAACCCAATGCCAATTTCTGTCTGGATGTCAGTGTACAATCTTTTGTGGACATCGTCTCGATGCAATACAGCATGTCATTCGATGCCACCAAGCTGCAGTTCACCGGTTTGCAGGGTTTCAACCTCAATGGACTGTCTGCCGCCAACTTTGGCACCAACCAAGCCAACAACGGCACGCTGACCATGTCGTGGTTGGATCCTGAGGTCAATGGTGAAAGCCTCCCCGATGGAACGGTTATCTACCAGGTTTGCTTCAAAGCCATTGGAGCCGAGGATTGCAGCACTCCCACCCAATTCCAGTTTACCAATACTCCTACCCCGGCCGAGGTCACCGATATCAATGGAGAAATCCCTTTCCAAGGTGTCCCGGGTGATATCCTCATATGTTCGAACGGCGGAGGTGGCGGCAACCCGCAAGGCTTGGCCTTCATTGGTTCGCAAGAAACAGCTGCTCCTGGCGATACGGTCTGCGTGGATGTGAGCGTACAGGATTTCGATTGCATCGTCAGCGCCCAGTTTTCGATGCATTACAACAAAAACATTTTGCAATTCATCAACGTGACGGGCTTCGGCTTGCCCGACTTGTCTGCTGCCAACTTCAGTTCTGGCACGGCTGGTACCATTACCTTTTCCTGGTTCGACCAGACGACGAATGGCGTCTCCTTGCCCGATAGCACGGTAATTTTCCAACTCTGCTTCAAGGCGGTGGGGGCCGATGGTTCCAGTTCCGACATCTCTTTCGACGGAACACCCACCGTCATCGAAGTGACTGACTGCCAATCGCAGGAACTGACACCTTCGTTCGTCAAAGGCAAGGTGACCATCAGCACTTCCGGTGGATGTGCCGGCCCGGTTCAGATTACGAGCAATGCCGTGACACACGTCAAGTGCAAGGGTGGCAATAGCGGAGCCATTGACATCAGTGTGAGTGGCGGCAACGGCAACTACTCCTACAACTGGAGCAATGGTGCCAAAACCCAGGACATCAACAACCTGGCAGCCGGCACCTATACCGTCACCGTGACGAGCTGTTCAGGAAGCCAGACTTCCACGGCGTCCTTTACCATCGATGAGCCAGCTTCTGCCATCAGTGCCACGGCGCAACTGACCAATCCGGCATGTTTCGGCCAGAGCACCGGTGCCATCAACCTCACGGTCAACGGCGGCACCTTCAACCCGCCATCATGCACTGGCTACACCTTCAACTGGAGCAATGGCGCCACCACGGAAGACCTGATAAACGTACCGGCTGGCTCCTATACGGTCACGATTACCGATTGCAACGGTTGCCAGCTGGTAGAAGGTCCGTTCGAGCTGCAAGGTCCTCCCTCCCAACTGGTCGTCAATCTCGTCGCCGAGCCTTCGAAGTGCTTTGGCCAGGCCAGCGGTTCCATCACCATAAATGCCACGGGCGGGGTGGCACCCTATCAGTATCGGATAGTCAACGTACCGCCCTATCCCAATTGGAGCGGTAACAACACATTCAGTTCTTTGCTTCCCAACAACTACACCGTACAGGTGCGCGATGCTTTCGGATGCATCCTCACCAACCAAACTTCCATTACCTCGCCGCCAGCGCTCAATGTCATCTTGAATGCCACCGATGCCACTTCTGGCAATTGTGATGGTGCCATCGATGCCACTGTCACAGGCGGTGTCACACCATACAGTTACACCTGGAGCAATGGTGCTACGACCCAGGACCTCTCGGCCATCTGCTCTGGTCAGTACAGCCTCACCGTGACGGACGCCAATGGCTGCACCAAATCTGCATCCGACATCGTCTCGGCTCCGTTGCTCGTGAGCTCGACCAAGAAAAATGCGTGCTTTGAAACCTGCGATGGCAGCGTGACCCTCAATGTCTCGGGTGGCGTGCCTCCTCTTCAGTACACCTGGAGCAATGGCGCTACGACTAAAAACGTATCGGGCCTGTGCCCCGGCAGCTATTCCGTGACGGTTACCAGCCCCATCGACAACCAAACACAGACCTTGACCGTCAACATCTCGCAAGCCCAGAGCCCTGTGGTGGTCAACAACACGGGTGTGGTCAATACGCCCAGCAACTCCCAGGCTTGCGACGGCAGCATCAACGTGAGCGGGACGGCTTCCGGCGGTTTCGGGCCGCCCTATTCCTTCAGCTGGAGCACCGGCGCCTCTGGTGCCATCCTGACTGGCGTGTGTGAGGGCACCTATACCGTGACGGCTGCCGACGTCAATGGATGTACCGCAACTACTTCCTATGAAGTGGACTACATTCCACCCCCTCTTTCGGTCACTTCCGTTCCCGAACCCGCTTGCTCCAATTCGAACAACGGCAAGCTCACCGTGCTGGCCAGCGGGGGTACTCCGCCATTCAACATCACCATCAACGGCCCATCTGGCACCCTGACCGTGACCAACGATGCCGATGGACAGCATACTTTCCAAAACCTGCTTCCCGGCACTTACACCATCAGCGTCAAGGATGGTGGCCTGGGGCCAGATTTCCAGCAAATGAATGCCACTGGTACGGTTGACGTGGTGGTGTTCTCTCTGGGCAATGTGAAAATTTATCCCGCTACTGCTTCGCTCAAAGGGAAGATCGAGATCAAGCCTTCGGGCGGAACCATTCCCTACACCTTCCAGTGGAGCAACGGCTCGACGGCCCAGAATCCAACCAACCTCGAAGCTGGATGCTACGACCTGACCATCTGCGATGCCAATGGCTGTTGTCAGGTTTTCGAAAACCTCTGCGTGGGCTTGTTGCAGGCCAACGCGATCGTAACCCAGCCCGACTGCCCCGATCAGATGGGCAGCATTGCAGCCGTGCCGAATGGCGGCAACTGGCCCTATCAATACGTCTGGCGCAACACGGCTACCAACGAAATCGTGGGCACGGATTCGCTTCTGACCAACCAGCCCGTAGGCACGTATTCCCTGTTGCTCACCGATGCCCTTGGCGTGTCGGTCATCCAAACGTTTGAAATCAAGCCCCAATCGAACCTTTCGGCCCTCGCTACCGTGACCACGAATTTCAATGGTTACGGGGTGCGTTGTTTTGGTGGAAACAGCGGGGCTGCTACGGTGACCCCTCAAAACGGCGTGCCACCCTACAGCATCCTCTGGCTCGACAACAACAGCACCAATCCCAGCCGTACCAACCTGACTGCAGGCAACTATCAAGTGCGCGTCACCGATGCCCAAGGCTGCAGTGTGACCAAAACGGTCGTCGTCACCCAGCCGCCTGCTCTGGTGGTCGTTGCAGAGGGCGACCGCAGTGGATGCAATGAAACCAGTGGCTTGGCCACGGCCTTTGCCTCAGGTGGTGTGCCGCCCTATACCTATTCCTGGAACGATCCCCAGGCACAGAAGAGCCAAACGGCCGTGCTGCTGAGCACGGGTACGTACCAGGTCATGGTCAACGACGCCAACGGATGTGCAGAACTGGCCACTGCCGTGGTTCCCGAATTCGAGCCCCTCGTGCTGAAGGCCGCTTCAGAACCCGATGAAGGAGGCCCCAACGGCAAAGCCATCGTCATCGTGGAAAGTGGTACGTGGCCTTATACCTTCAGTTGGAAAGACTATCCCTCCACTGACAGTGTGCTCACCGAATTGCTGCCGGGCAACTACCTGGCGAAGGTGCGCGACGCCAACGACTGCGAGGAGGTCATCCTCATCAAAGTGGGCGATGCCACCCTCTGTGGCGAAGTGCGCACGGTGATCAGCCCCAACGGCGACGGCCTCAACGAGGAGTTCATCATCGCTTGCCTGTCGCGCTATTACGACAACAAACTCGAGATCTACAACCGCTGGGGACAGCTCGTCTATCAGACCAATAACTACAATGACGGCAACCTCTGGCGCGGCACCACCAACAGCGGCAAGCCCGTACCTGATGGGGTGTACATGTACGTCTTCGAATACCTCGACCCAGTCACGAACAAGCGCGAGGTGCGAAAAGGAACCGTCAGCGTCATCAGACAATGATGTGTGCATGCCGGAACCGCTCGGCCGGTTCCGGCGTGCTTCCCTTCTGCCCCATCCAATCCCTCGATCCAACAACCGATTAAAATCCTTTGAACATGAAAAAGCTTCTTTTACTCATAAATGCCGTAGCTCTTTTCTGCACAATTGGGCAAGCCCAGCAGCAAAACGCCGGCAATACCACCACCACGCTCAGCACCGTCTTTTCCCACTACCATCTCAATCCCATCCTCATCAACCCTGCCGTGGCCGGCTTCAACGAATACCACACGCTGCAGATGAACATCCGCAACCAATGGACGGGATTCGACGGAGCTCCCAAGGATTATCTCATCGGCTACAATGGCCCCATCGGAAAAACCCTCGGCCTCGGCGCCAATATTTTGGCCGAGGATGTTGGCAGCCAATCCATTTTCCGCTTCCAGCTCAACTACGCCTTTCGCTATGAGCTGCGCGGAGTAAAACTGGCCGCCGGTTTCAGCACCGACTTTTACACGGTGAAAGAGGCCAACTCGATTTTGGAAAGCCCACTTTACGAAAGCGGTGACGTCGCCATCGAGAATGCCGTAGAAGGCAATCGGGTCTTCGACGCCAGCCTTGGGTTCTGGAGCACCTTCAAAGACAACACCTTCGTGGGGCTGACCTTCGACAACCTCGTGGTGGCCAAAATTGGCGAAATCGAAAGTGGCGATCCCCAAGGCTCTTTGTTCCGTTTCGTCATCCTGACCTTCGGCCACAAATTCGACGTGGAGCCCTACAACTTCACCATCGAGCCGTCCATGATGCTGCAACGCATCAAAGACAAACCCTTCCAGGCCGACTTCAACCTCAAAGGAAGCTTCATCAACGATCAGCTCATCGCCGGTTTGTCCTACCGGGCAGGGCTCGGAGGTGCCGTGGGGCTGTTGTTGGGTACCCGCCTTGACGTCTTCCGCCTCTATTACAGCTACGACGTGGCTTTCCAGAATGTGCAGCAATACAACGGCGGCACGCACGAGGTGACCCTCGCCTTTGATTTCGACGGAGGCCGTCGTCGCTTCGAGCGCTGATCGGGCCGCCTTTCAAGAAATAGGCCCGCAGCATGCGTCTGCCAGGGCCAAAGACAGATGTCCTTTAACAATTGGTTTTTGGGATGGCTCCTCCTCGAAATGTCGGGGAGGGGTCGCTTTTTTTTGGGTGTAGGGGCTTAAGCCTCGGTTCCTCCCTGCCTGTAGGCAGACAGGGCAGGCAGGAAATCCTCAAATCCTCAAATCCTCAAATCCTCGATTCCTCCATTCCTCACTTCTCAGCTCTTTTTTTTCCAGAACATCCAGTCGTCGCCGAGGTGGATGCCTTTGCCTTCCCGGCGCCGTTGTTCCCGGCGCTTTTGCCGCTGTTTTTTCTTGTACTCCTTGTTGGTGACGAAGACATATCTGACAGATACACCCGTCTGGGCGTAGAATCGGTGTTCGCCACCTGTGATGTTGAAAGCGGGCTTGAAGTCGTAGCTGATGTTGATTTTTCCAAGTGTGAGCTCAGCCCCGCCGATGAAAGAGAACCCGAATGGGTTGCCGGGGTCGGCGGCAGGGTTTTCTGTATGCGATGGAGGGGTGGGGTTGTACCAGCCTTTGTGGAGCCCGCCGCCCACATAGACGTTGATGCCCCGAAACACCAGGGGGTAGTGTTGTGCTACGAGTGCGGTGAGGAGGAGCTCTTCGCGTTGCAGGCTGCTTTGGAAGATGAGCTCACCGGTGGTGCTCTTGGCGAGGCGTTGTTTGGCGGTGAGGCCCCAGTCGGTGCCCATGCGCAAGCCACCGGCCGTCATGTAGCCCTGCGCAAGCGAAGTACTCGATGTGATGAGGATCATGGAGAAGGTGAGAATCAGAGAGAGTGCCCTGTACATGTGCATGGATGTTTTTGACCGATGAAACGACCTGTAGAACAGCTTGGGTCACTGGTTTATTTTGCCGGGGAAAAGGAAGATGCGCCCTTTCGAGAGGGTTCTGCTATTTTGCCGCCGGCAAAATTTCCGATCGTGCGACGACTTAGGCACTTGCGTACTTTTCTGCGACATCTGTGGCGGGCACAAACCTGGTACAACATCCATTCACCGTTCGTCTTCGACTTTGCGTCTCAGGTGCTCGAAGACGACCGCTGGTTTTATGCATTCGACGAGGTGGAGCATTGGCGGCGTCAACTACTGCGCGATCGCACCTTGCTGACGATCGATGACCATGGGGCGGGTTCCCAGCTGAGGGCCTCTCGCGAGCGAAGCATTGCGAGTCTTGCCCGTCACAGTGCCTGTCAGCCATTCCAGGGGCGCTGGTTGTTTCGCATCGTCAATCGCTACAAGCCTTCCACCATGTTGGAGTTGGGTACTTCGTTGGGCATTTCCACGGCCTACCAGGCGCTGGCGGCGCCGCGGGCGCGCTTCCTCACTGTGGAGGGATGTGGGGCTTCGGCTCAGGTGGCTCGCAATACGCTGCGCCACTTTTCATTGAAAAACGTGGAGCTGGTCGAGGGGCGTTTCGAGGAGCGCTTGCCGGTCGTGCTTGCCGACCTTGGCAAGCTCGATTACCTGTACGTGGACGGCAACCACCGCTACGAACCCACCGTGTCCTATTTCGAACAATGCCTGCAGGCAGCGCACGACGACAGCGTGTTCATTTTCGACGACATCCACTGGTCGGAGGAGATGGAGCAGGCCTGGGAGCACATCCGGCGGCATCCTGCCGTGCGCCTCAGCATCGACCTGTACTTCATCGGGTTGGTATTTTTCAAGGATGAATTTCCGGTCAAACAGGACTTCACCCTCATCCCCTGGCGCTGGAAACCCTGGGCTGTGGGGTGGTGGTAGGGCTTGGCTCCACGGTGGCCGATGAGACGCAGGTTTTTTTTTGAAAAAAAGGAAGTGCCCTGTGGGCTGCATCCTCGTTGCGCTCGAGGTCTATTGGAGGGTGGGAAAGCTGGTTAGGTTGATGGTGCTTTGCCGCTGGTTTTCCAAAAAACGAACCGGGGAACCGGTATTTCCGACCGATTCCCCGGTGTTCAACATCGTTCTGTTTAGCGCAGAGGCGCCATTACATGTTGGCGATGATTTCGTCGCCAAACTCCGAGCACTTGAGCAGGGTGGCGTTTTTCATCAGGCGGTGGAAGTCGTAGGTGACGCGTTTTTTGGCGATGGCGCGCTTGATGCCTTTGAGGATGAGGTTTGCGGCCTTGGTCCAGCCCATGTATCGCAGCATCATTTCACCGGAGAGGATGACGGAGCTGGGGTTGACTTTGTCGAGGCCGGCGTACTTGGGAGCGGTGCCGTGGGTGGCTTCGAAGATGGCGTGGCCAGTTTCGTAGTTGATATTGGCACCGGGGGCGATGCCGATGCCGCCTACCTGAGCGGCGAGTGCGTCAGAGATGTAGTCGCCGTTGAGGTTGAGGGTGGCGATGACGCTGTACTCAGCCGGGCGGGTGAGGATCTGCTGCAGGAAGGCGTCGGCGATGACGTCTTTGACGAGCAGTTTGCCGGCGGCGAGGGCTTCGTTCTGGGCTTGGTTGGCGGCGTCCTTGCCTTTTTCTTCGGCGATGCGGTCGTACTGTGCCCAGGTGAACACCTTGTCACCAAACTCGCGTTCGGCCAAGGCATAGCCCCATTCTTTGAATTTGCCTTCGGTGAATTTCATGATGTTGCCCTTGTGGACGAGGGTGACCGACGGTCTTTTGTTTTCGAGGGCGTAGTTGATTGCTGCCCGCACCAGGCGCTCGGTGCCTTCGATAGAGACGGGCTTGACGCCAAGGGAGGAGGTCTCGGGGAATCGGATTTTCTTCACGCCCATTTCATTTTGCAAGAAGTCGAGCAGCTTTTTGCATTCGGGCGTACCGGTGAGGTACTCGATGCCGGCATAGATGTCTTCGGTGTTTTCACGGAAGATGACCATGTCGACCAGTTGGGGTTGGCGCACGGGAGAGGGCACGCCTTTGAAGTATTGCACGGGGCGGACACAGGCGTAAAGGTCGAGCTGCTGGCGCAGGGCCACGTTGAGCGAACGGATGCCGCCGCCGACGGGCGTGGTGAGGGGGCCCTTGATGGCGATGAGGTATTCACTGATGACGTCGAGGGTTTCCTGCGGGAGCCATTCACCGGTTTGTTTGAAGGCTTTTTCACCGGCGAGTACTTCTTTCCAGATGATTTTCTTCTTGCCTTTGTAGGCCTTTTCGACGGCTGCGTCGAAGACGCGCACGCTGGCAGCCCAGATGTCGGGTCCGGTACCGTCGCCTTCGATGAAGGGGATGATGGGGTCGTTGGGAACTTTCAGTTTCCCTTTTACAATCTGTACTTTTGTTCCGGTCATTTCGTCGTTGTCTTTGATGGTTCCGGGCGTCGCCGTCCGTTTTTTCACCCGCCTCATCGGGGCAAACGTGCAGCGAACCACGTTGAAAAAAGCGGCGCAAAGGTAATGAGCGACCCCTTTACCAAAAAACCACCTTGTTGATTTCCAAGCCCCACAGCCCATGCGATTTATCACCCTTTTGGCGGTGTTGGCAATGCTGGCCGGATGTTGCACATCCAAAAACGCAAACTCGGACGCATGCACCTCGACGGGGACGGTGCGCGACTTCAGCGGCCTCGACGGTTGCCAGATCCTCATCGAACTCGACAATGGAGACCTGCTCAACCCTGCCGTGCTGCCCGAAGGAGCCCGGCTAACCCCTGGCGAGCGCATCAGCTTTTCGTATAAAATCCTCTCAGACCGCATGAGCATCTGCATGGCCGAGAAACACATCGTCGAAATCACCTGCCTGCAACCCTGGGACCCCTCCCAGGCCTGGTGTGCCGACGTGAGCAACCCCTTCGAGGTGCCCTGGATGAACGATGCTTTCGACCGGCTGAACCCCGTGCAAATCGTCAGATTCAGAAAGCAGGGGCAGGTGTGGTACCTCTTCCGAGCCATCGACCTGCAATACCTCTACGACTGCCGAGGCAACCTCATCTGCTCGGGCGACAATTCGACCGAAGACGCCTGCTTCCGCGACCACGTCGCTCCCTTGGGCAAAGGGAAAATTATCTGGCAGGGTGAAGGCGTCTGGGATTAACTTTGGCCGCCGAATACCAGCATAGAGCAAGGCAACACGGGGCATTCAGTGACTTCGCCTCCGCCCCGGGCATTCACAACAATCACCACCGATGCAAAACCCCATTCTGGATGCGTCCGGCGATCGCTTTTCCAACGAAGACAGACTCGTCGAGAAGGCCTTGCGACCCACCGTCATGGCGGAATTCGCCGGACAGGAAAAACTCGTCGAGAACCTGCGCATCTTCATCGCAGCCGCCAAACAACGAGGTGAGGCCCTCGACCACGTCCTGCTCCACGGCCCCCCGGGTCTTGGCAAAACCACCCTGTCGCACATCATCGCCAACGAACTCGGCGCCAACCTGCGCATGTCTTCCGGTCCCGTGCTCGAAAAACCAGGTGACCTCGCCGGGCTGCTGACCAACCTCCAGCCCAATGACGTGCTGTTCATCGACGAAATCCACCGCCTCAACAACGTCGTGGAAGAATACCTCTACAGCGCCATGGAGGACTACCGCATCGACATCATGATCGACAGCGGCCCCAATGCGCGCAGCATCCAGATCAGCCTGGCCCCTTTCACCCTCGTCGGCGCCACCACTCGCATGGGATTGCTTACCGCACCCTTGCGCTCGCGATTCGGCATCACCTGCCACCTCGATTACTACACCGTCGATACCCTGGTCAAAATCATCAAGCGCTCCGCACGCATCCTCGAAGTGCCCATCACCGACGAGGGAGCCCTGGAAATAGCCCGCCGCTCGCGCGGCACGCCTCGCATTGCCAACCTGCTGCTGCGACGCATTCGCGACTTCGCCCAAATCAAGGGCGACGGCACCGTCGATGTGGAGATTGCCCGTTACGGCCTCGAAGCGCTCAACGTCGATGAGGGAGGGCTCAACGAAATGGACAACAAAATTTTGAGTGCCATCGTGGAAAAATTCAAAGGTGGCCCCGTAGGCCTGACCACCATCGCCACCGCCGTCGGTGAGGAGCCTGGCACCATCGAAGAGGTGCACGAACCATTCCTCATCATGGAGGGCTATTTGCAACGCACGCCGCGTGGCCGGCTCGCTACCGAAAAGACCTACCGACACCTCGGCATCGTGCCACCGGGTCGCACCCAAACGCTGTTCGAGTTCGACGATTGAAACGACACCAATAAACTTCGGCGAACATTTTCCCCTGCCGCTTGTCCTGAGGCTGCAATCTGCTTCAATTCTGGCCATTTCGAAACCTACACCACTGCTACATGTCCAAACCGCTTATTCAGGTCAGCCAGGTCGTGCTCGATGATATGCGCACCCAACGCGGACAAAGCCTGTTCGAATTGAGCAATCGTCAACCCGTGTTGCTGGTTTTCCTGCGTCATTTCGGATGCGTGTTCTGCAAGGAAGCCCTCGACGACCTGGCAGCGCGCCGGGCTCATATCGAGGCGAGTGGTGTGCGCCTGGTGTTCGTACACATGGCCGACGACCAGACGGCCGAGGAGTACTTCAAGCGCTTCAAGCTCAGCGGGGTAGATCACGTCAGCGACCCTTCCCAGCAATACTATCGCTCCTTCGGGCTGCAACGAGGCTCTTTCAGCCAGCTGTACGGCCTGCGCACCTGGCTGAGAGGCTATCAGCTCAAACGCCAGCGCGGCTACGAGCTCGAACTCGCCAAAAGACTCGGTGACAGCACCCAAATGCCAGGCGTCTTCGTCCTTCACAATGGCCACATCATTGAGTCCTATATCCATCGCTACGCCGCCGACCGGCCTGATTACGACGAGTTGGTGGCTTGTTGTGTAGTGTGAGACCTTTCCGCCATGGGCGCATTCCCAACATCCTAACGTGACGGGCGTGACAAACGTGACGGACCTGACGGGTGGGGGTGGTAAATTCAGGAGCTCAATTCAAGTGAGCTCCTGAATTCTAATTTGATGAGGGTTCATTTCGGCAAGGGGAAGAATCCACTCCTCACTCGAGTATTCCCTGCACTGTCCACTTCCGTCCAGGCTATGAGGAGTTGCTCATCGTACAGTCCCATCTGGGGGAAGCCGCTGCTGCGCGAGGCGCTGGTGGTGGCGACCGTCTGCGAGGCATCGAGTCGGCCGTCGGCATAGGCCCTCCTGACCCTGATTTCCGCTTTACCATCCACGGCTTCGAGCCAGCAAATCACGGCGCTATGTTGATCGGGCATGACGATGTCCACCCGTCCGAGGGCATTGCCTCCGTCGATGCGCACAGGAGGGCCGAAAGAGGCCCCTTCATCTGTGCTGAAAGCGGCCATGACACGGGGTTCAGCTCCTGCCGCGGTGAACCATGCAATGGCGACTGCCGAGGCCTTACCCGCCAATGCTGGGCCGTTGACGGGGCAGGCCGTGATTTGCCAGCCGTCGTCGTGCACGGGGCGTGCGGGTTCCGCCTCTCCGGCATGCAGGCGTATGGTGTAGATGTCGCGCACCTCTTGGTCGGAGCGGTTTCGATAGGCGACCAAGATGCCCGAAGGGGTGCGCAGGGCTGCGGTGGTGCAACATTCGCAGACTTTGTCGTCGAGTTCTTTTTCATCGAAGACGTGCCCGGTTGTGTCGAAGGTGGCGCAGTGCAGGGTCATGGCCCCTTCGCCGTGGCCGTGGCTGCCGCTTGCCATGTGTCGCCCGTCGAGCCAGACGGCAAACATGCGGTCGGCGCTAAGGGGTACCAATGAGACAAAGCCGTGTTCGGCATGGACCCCGTCGTCGTGGAGTATGAAAGGCTGAGACCATTGTCTGCCGTGGTTGGTGCTGATGCTTACCCGGATGTCGTAGTCGTAAGTGCCGTCGGCGCTCATCTGGAGCCAGTGGGCGGCCATGGCCTGGGGATTGTCGAGGAAGGTGGCGATGGAGGGAAAATCGGCCCAATTGACGAACCAGTTACTGCCAGTGGCGACGGTGTGGGGTTCGGACCATTGGCCGGATTCCAGGTGCGAGAAGACCAGGGCATCCGTGGTGTCGTCGAGGTATTCCACCCAACTGAGCAGGGCAGTGCCGTCGTTGGCGATGAACAGGCGAGGTTCGCCGCCGGCTTTACAGGGCACCGGTATGTCGGTCAAGTGAGGTGGTGGGGTCTCCTGGTTGCAACCACAGGCGAGAGCAAGGGATACGGTGGCGAGCAAGAGCAAGTGCATTGCTTTCATGAGCAGGGCAATTAGTGAATAGTGAGTGGCCAAAGGTAGGGGTAGGTTCGGAAAAATTAGTTTGCTCTGATAGCGAGAGGTAAGAACAAGCCCAGCACCATCGGGGGCAGAGGGGAGGAAAGCCACACCACGGACTGGTGGTGGCGGAGCACGAGACCCCCCACCCCCAGGGATGCCTATATGGCACTCTTACACCCGAGGTAGGGACGAGCCGGCCGAAGGGGCGCCTAAAAAATGTTCCCACACATCGTTGCAGGATTTTCGGAGCAGGCTTTCCGACGAGCGTGGAGATGCGTTGCTGATTGGCAAAGGGGGGAAATGGGGCTTGCTGGCAGGGTATGGAGGTGTGAAAAGACATATTTCTATCTTGTGCGGCCGCTGGGCCTGGAAAAACCGAATTGGATGGAAATGCAGGACTATTTGGGATTGTTGATTACGCTTGGCATCGGTCTGCTGAGTGGTTTGCAGCGCGAAACGGTCAAAACCGGTGTGGCTGGCATACGCACATTTACCCTCATCGGTTTGACGGGGTACTTCTGCGGGATGCTGGCGCGCCAGTGGGACAGCATTTGGATTGTGTTGGCAGGGCTGTTGAGTTTGGCCCTGCTGCTGGCCGTGGCCAACTACGTGCAGGGGAGTCAGGGCCGCCAAGACGTAGGACAGACCACGGAGGTGGCTGCCCTGCTGATTTTTCTGCTGACGAGCTGGCTGCCTTATGGCCACACGGGCCTCATCATCGTGGCGGGTGGGATGGTGGCGCTGTTGCTGTACCTCAAGGAACCCATGCAGGCCTTTGCCCACCGCTTGGGCGATAAGGACCTGCGGGCGATTTTCCAATTCGTTGCCATTTCGCTGGTGATACTGCCCGTGTTGCCCAATGAGGACATGGGGCCCTTGGGTGTTTGGAATCCACGGGAAATCTGGTGGATGGTGGTGCTCATCGTGGGATTGGGGCTCGGGGGTTACTTTGCCCACAAGTGGCTGGGGCAAAAGCGAGGCACCGTGACTGCGGGAGTGTTGGGTGGGCTCATTTCGAGCACGGCTACCACGCTGAGCTACGCCCGGCAGGTGCGCCAGGAGCAAAAGTTGGTGCTTGCAGCTTCGATCATCATCGTGGTGGCGTCGGCTGTTTCGTTTTTGCGGGTCTTGCTCGAGATCGGGATCGTGGTGCCGGGCGAAGCAGTGACCATGATTACGCCATTGTTGATTCCTGCTGGGGCCCTGCTGTTTGCCGGGTGGTGGCTGTTTCGCCAGCTCGGCGATGCCCAAGAGAGTCAGATGCCCGAGCCTTCCAACCCGGCGGCATTGGGTGCAGCCATCGTCTTTGGGCTGCTGTATGCGCTGATCAAGTTGGCAGTGGCCTACGCCAAGGAGCAGTTGGGTGAGGCAGGGCTGTACGCTGTTTCCATCATCAGCGGGCTGACGGACATGGACGCCATAACACTTTCGATAAGCAATACGGTGCATGGCGGCCTGCTCCAGGCCGATGAAGGCTGGCGCTACATCCTGGTGGCAGGGCTGGCCAACCTGCTTTTCAAAGGTGCGTTGGCAGCCGTGCTTGGCGGCATGGGGCTGGGTCGGCGTGTGTTGCTGGCATTTGGGGGAGTGACGGCATTGAGCTTGCTCACCTTGTTGTGGTTCTAACATGAGAATCGATCGGCTTGCGACCAGGCACGGAGCCTCAGTCGGAGGGGCCGCCGTGGGTGTACAGGCTCCGTGGGGGAGGGTTCGGCAGGGGCCTCAGCCATCATTTTTTTTGAAAAAAAACTGACCGGTATGGACAGCATCATTGCCCGCTTCAAACCCGCCATCGTTCAGATTGCCACGCCCTACAGCACTGGCACGGGTTTCTATTTGCACCAGGGCAGGTGTATCGTGACCAACGAACACGTGGTGCGAGGCAACCGCGAGGTGGTGGTTCGCCTGCCAGGGCATGACCGTCGGCTCGTGCCCGTTTTTTTCACCGACGAGCGCCACGACCTGGCTTTGCTTCGATTTTCGAGTGATGCATTGCCGTCATTGCCCTTGCTCGCCGACGACAGGGTGGGGGAGGGCGAACAGGTCATAGCCATGGGACATCCCTATGGCCTGGACTTTTCGGCCACCAGTGGAATCATTTCCAGTACTTCGTTCGAACACAACGGCATCCGGTACTACCAGCACGACGCTGCACTCAATCCTGGCAACAGTGGCGGCCCGCTGGTGAACGCCCGAGGAGAAGTCATCGGCATCAACACCTTCGTGCTGCAGCAGGGGCAGAACATGGGCTTTGCCTTGCCAGTGGCCGTGCTACGGCAAACGCTGGAACAACTTGGCGAAGCGGATACCATCAGTGCCTGCCGATGTGTGGCCTGTGGTCATCTCGTAGTGGAAGAAAAGGCAAGCGACAACTACTGTCCGCAATGTGGTGCCAAGGTCAATCTGGTAGGCAAGGTGCAGGAATACCGGCCCATCGGAGTGGCCCGCACGATCGAGGGTATCTTGTCGGCAGCTGGTTACGACCCCCGCCTGGCACGTCGTGGCCCCAACGCCTGGGAAATCGAGAAGGGCAGCGCCATGATCACCTTTAGCTATTACGAACCGGCGGGCGTCATCACGGGCGATGCCATTTTGTGCCGCCTTCCGCAACAGGACTTTCTTTCGCTTTACAGATACCTGCTCGAGCAAAACTACTTGCTCGAAGGACTCGCCTTCAGCCTTAGTGAAAACGAGATCATCCTCTCCTGTACCATCGTGGATGCCCACCTCGACCCGGAAACGGGCCGCCGCACATTCGAAAATCTGCTTCAAATGGCGGACGACTACGACGATGTACTCGTAGAGCGGTTTGGCGCCCAATGGATTGCTCGCAACGAGAAAGCCGGCTAATGGGCGAGGCGGCGCTTGCCGTGGCGGAGGAGGGGAGCAGTCGGGTTCTTCGAGCGGCGCTGGCAGCGGGATGGATCCACGAGTAGTATGCCTATGCAGACGACCGAAGAGGGTGGGGCTTTCTCATTGGATTAGCATTGACATTTAGCGTCCGAACGTGGTACCCATTAAATGCTATTTTTGCCGGCGATTTTCAAAACGGGAATACTACCCGATGGGGTGTGCCGTTGGAGGGCCACTCGAACGCCAATCGAACTCATCGGTCACGCTGTCGTAAACCATTCCGAGGGCCCCCAGCGGGTCGATGAACCTTCACAAAAACGACCGTAATGAAACTGATGCATTTTCTGTGGATTGCCCTGTTGTGTTGTGGCAATCTCTGGTCACAAAGCGACGATCCCATCCTGTTCACCGTGGATGGCACTGCTGTACCGGTTTCGGAATTCAAATACATCTACACCAAAACGAACGGCAAGGACGCCGATTTTTCCGAAAGCTCCCTGCGCGAATACCTCGAACTGTACATCAACTTCAAGCTCAAGGTTCAAAAGGCCCGCCAACTCAGGCTCGACACCATCCAGAGCCTTCGGCAAGAACTGGAGGGCTATCGCCGCCAGCTCGCCGATAGCTACCTCATCGACAGGGAGGTGACCGACAAGCTGGTGCAGGAAGCCTGGGAGCGCACCCAACAAGACGTGGACATCAGCCACATCATGATCAACGTGCCACCCAACGCCACGCCCGAACAGCAATTGGAGGCCTACAACAAACTCCTGGAGGCCAAGCAACGCCTGGAAGAAGGCGCCTCTTGGGAGCAAATCGCCCTCGAGTATTCCACCGACAAATCGGTTCAAAACAACAAAGGCCACATCGGATGGGTCACGGCCCTTTTCCCCAACGGATTTTACAACCTGGAAACCGCTGCCTACACGGCCCCCATCGGCGAGGTGGTCGGCCCCATCGAAACCAGCGCTGGCTACCACCTATTGATGGTGCACGGCCGCCGTCCTGCCCGCGGCGAAATCGAAGTGGCCCACATCCTGGTGCGCAACGACAAGATGCCCGATACCATCAAGGCTCGGCTGCTCGCCGACAGCCTCTACCAAATGCTGAAAAACGGAGCCAATTTCGAAGAATTGGCCAGGCAGTATTCGCATGATGCCGTGACGGCGCCCAAAGGTGGCTACATCGGCTTCTTCGGCATCAACCGCTACGAGCAATCGTTCGAGGACGCCGCTTTTGCCCTGGAAAAAGACGGTGACATCTCTCCTCCCGTGAAAACCTCCATCGGCTGGCACATCATCAAACGCATCAGCTTGCGACGTGGCGAGCCTTTGGAAAAGGTCAAAGGCATTCTGCAAAACAAGGTCAAAAACGACGCCCGCTTCGAACTGGCCAAGAAGGCCATGGTGGAGCGAATCAAAAAAGAAGCTGGTTTTACTGAATACCGTACAACCCTCAACGCATTCATCACCTCCCTGGAAGCGGACACCGCTCAGACTTTCCTGACCTATCGCTGGCGGGCGCCCGAGCAACCTTCCGATGAAATTTTGTTCACCTTCGGTAACGACTTCAAAGTGACCCTTGGCGAATTCCAAAACTATTGTCAACGCGCTTCGCGCAAACGCCAGCAAATGGCGGCCCACGGCATAGCCCGCACTGTCGAGGCGTTGTACGAGGACTTCGTGGAGGAAAGTGCCATGCGCTACGAAGAGCGCCACCTGGAGGAGAAATACCCCGATTTCCGATCCTTGATGCGTGAATACGAAGAAGGCATCCTGCTGTTCGAAGTGACCAAAATGGAGGTGTGGGACAAAGCCGCCCAAGACACAGTTGGACTGGAGGCATTTTTTGAAAAAAACCGCGACAAATACGTCTGGGACGAGCGGGCCGTAGTGAGCCAGTACAGCCTGGTGAACTCGGCCAAGGAACTCAGCAACCAAATCCGGGAATTCTGCAAGGATCACAATCCCGAAGAGGTGCTCGCCAAGTTCAACTCTGCCGACGGAGAAAAGATCCTCAGCTACCAGACCCGAACCTACGAGAAAGGTCGCAATGAGACGCTGAACAAAATGCCATGGGAGGTAGGCGCCATGTCGCCCATCGAAATCAATCGACGTGACCAGTCGTACAACTGGATGAAAATAGAGGAAATCTTGCCGCCGCAGCCCAAAACCCTCGCCGAGGCACGCGGGTACGTCGTGGCCGATTATCAGGATTACCTGGAAAAACAGTGGTTGCAACAGCTCAAGAAAGAATTCAAGGTGAAGGTCAATGAAGTGGCCTTCAAGAGCCTCATCAAAAAATGAGGTGCATGCTCCCGACACTGCGCAACGTACCCTTTTCTCGCAACCGCTGGCTCCTGCTGGTGGTGGGTGCCGTGCTGCTGTATGGCTGTTCGGCATCGGCGCCGCGCGAGGAAGGAAGCGACGACCCGGTGCTGGCCCGCGTGTACGACCAAACATTGCGCCTCAGCGATATGGAGGGCATGATTCCCGAGGGCATGGGGGCCGAAGACAGTTTGCTCATCATCAAAGCCTACGTGGAAAATTGGGTGCGCGAAGCGGTGCTCTTTCACGAAGCCGAGCGCACCGTGCCCAAAGACCTCGACATCGAAAAGCTCGTGCGCGATTACCGCTCTTCGCTCATCCGCAACAGCTACGAAAACCGACTGGTGGAACAACAGCTCGACAGTACCATCTCCGCCGAAGAACTCCACGCTTTCTACGAAGCCAACAAAGACCAATACAAACTCGAAACCCCTATCATTCGCTGTTACTTCATCAAGGTGCGCCTCCAAACCCCCGGACTCGATAGGGCAACGGAATGGTGGAACAATCCTACCGAAGCCAACCTGAACAGCTTGCGGCGCTGGTGTCGCCAACATGCTGAACTCTACCGCCTCGACGACAAAGCCTGGTACAAGGTGGAAGAAATTGCCGCCTTCATGCCCAAAGGCTTCCTGACCATTGACAACGTCCGATCCAGCCGGGAATTCATCCAGCGCGACGCCGAGTATCAATACTTTTTCAAGGTGCTGGAACTGGTCTCGCGGCCCGAAACGGCGCCCTTATCCTACATAGAGGAACAGGCCCGCAAAGTGATTTTGCACCGTCGCAAAACCCAGTTGCTCGAACAGGTGCGCAATCACTTGCTCGAGGAGGCCCAGCGCAAAGGGCAAATCGAACTTTACATCCAGGACTGATGCCTACCCGACGTCCTCCAAAGTAATGACAACACCATGAAATCAAGACTGCTGACCGCTTCGTTCCTGTTGACTTGTTGGATCGCTACCTCGCACGCCCAAAAAGTAGTGCTCGACAAGGTCATCGCACAGGTGGGAACCGAGTACATCCTCCTCTCGGAGCTCGAAGAACAATACGCACTGATGCGCGACCAGCAAGGCAAATTGCCTCCCAACATCCGTTGCTTCATCCTGGACAACCTCCTCACCACCAAGCTGCTCATCAACCAGGCCAAGCTGGACAGCGTGCAGGTCTCTGACGAAGAAGTCGAAGCCCAGCTCAATGCACGCATCGACCAGATTCTCGAGTACATGGGAGGGGATGTCAGGCAGTTCGAGGAGTATTATGGCCAGACGATCAACGAAGTCAAGGAAGCCTTTCGCGAAGACCTGCGCAACAAGCTCTTGGCCGAGAAGATGAACAACAAAATCATGGCCGACATCACGGTGACTCCCTCCGAGGTAAAGGCCTTTTTCAATGCCATCCCGCGCGACAGCCTGCCCTATTTCAACGCCGAAGTCGAAGTGGGCGAACTGGTGTACAAGCCTCGTGTGAGTGAAGCCGAACGACAGAAAGCCCTCGAGAAATGCCAGAACCTGCGTCGCCGAATCGTTGACGAAGGGGAGGATTTCGCCGAATTGGCCAAGACTTTCTCCGACGACTTCGCCAGCGCACGTATCGGCGGAGACTTGGGATGGACCAAGCGCGGAAAGTTCGTTCCCGAGTTCGAAGCGGCAGCCTACAACCTCGAAGAGGGCGAGGTCTCCGAGTGCGTGGAAACGGAATTTGGATTCCACATCATCCAACTGTTGGGGCGTCGTGGTAACAGCATCCACACCCGCCACATCCTCGTCAAGCCGGAAATCACCGATGCCGACATCGAACAGGCTCGCCACGTCATGGACAGCATCCGGCAAATGCTCATCGAAGGGCAGATCACCTTCTCCGAGGCCGTCAAGCGGTTTGGATACAAGGAAGTGCAGAGCTACCACAACGACGGCAAGATGATCAACCCCGCCACGGGCAACACGTACTTCGAAATCGCCGACCTCGACCCCGATATCTACTTCACCATCGACACCATGAAAGTGGGGCAATTCTCAAACCCATTCACCTATACCACGCCTCGGGGCGAAGTGCTCTTTCGCATCGTACAGCTCCAAAGCAGAACCCCCCCGCACCGCGCCAGCCTCGCCACGGATTACTCAAAAATTCAAGCCGCCACCATCGAGCAAAAGAAAATGCAAGTGCTCAACGAATGGCTGAGGCAGAAGCTCCGCGATACCTACGTCCACATCGACGACTATTTCATGCGGCAATGCCCTGAACTATCGTATTGGGTGCAACAGGAGGGCATGCGCCCCTGAGCGTGGCAGGTTCCATCGCAACGGCGCTAATTGAGCCTGATCATGCCGGGACGTGCCGTGGGCCAACCAATCGGGACGTTTCAACGCGGTAGGTGCAATTTGGAATAGCCCAAAAGAGAAAAAGCCTTTCAGGAAAGAAGAGAATCCTGAAAGGCTTTTCAGCATAGAATGGCCGGTGCACGGTCACTTGGCAGCATCCACCACGGCCTTGAAGACCTCGGGGTGGTTGAGTGCCAGGTCGGCCAGTGCCTTGCGATTGAGTTGGATATTCTTGGCGGCGAGCTGGTGCATCAGCCTGCTGTAGGTGGTGCCGTGTTGACGGGCGGCTGCATTGATACGGGCGATCCAAAGGCGGCGATAAGCCCGTTTTTTGAGTTTGCGGCCCACATAGGCGAAGGCCATGGCCCGATCGACGGCGTTTTTGGCTACCGTCCAGACGTTTTTGCGGCGTCCGAAGTAGCCCTTGGCCATCTTGATCACTTTCTTGCGGCGTGCCCGAGAGGCTACAGAATTGACAGAACGTGGCATGGTTGGAATTTTTTAGTACAGTGCAGAGACCGAAAGCTCGTTCGGTACTTCCATCCTGCACTCTCGTTAAAAAATCGAGGGTTGGAAGTCAGTGAGCGACAGGCTCAGCCACAAGCGAGCATGCGCTTGATGCGCTTGGCATCGGCGCCTTGGGCGACAGTCGATTTCTTGAGCTGAAGTTTGGCTTTCTTGCTCTTCTTGCGCATCAAGTGCGAGGTGAAGGCATGAAAGCGCTTGACTTTGCCCGTGCCGGTGAGGCTGAAGCGTTTCTTGGCTCCTGAATGGGTTTTCATTTTAGGCATGGCGAAGCAGTTTTGCTGAAAGAGGCGCAAAGGTAAAGAAGGCAGTTTGGAAAGCAAAAAGGCCCTGGCAAGCTATTCTCAAAGAGGCATCATTTCTTTTTTGGAGCCACCACGACGATCATGCGTTTGCCCTCCATGCGGGGTGGGGCTTCGGCCTCGCCGAGGTCCTCGAGCCCTTGCAGGAAGCGATCGAGCAAGTCGCGGCCCCTGTCTTTGAAGACGATGTTGCGGCCGTAAAAAGTGACGTAGGCTTTGACCTTGGCGCCATCTTCGAGAAACTTGCGTGCGTGGCGTGTTTTGAATTCGAGGTCGTGGTCGTCGGTGTTGGGCCCAAAGCGCAATTCCTTGACCACTGTCTTGGAGGCTTTGGCCTTGATTTCTTTTTCCTTTTTCTTCTTTTCGTAAAGGAACTTCTTGTAATCGGTGAACCGACAGACGGGCGGGTTTGCTTTGGGGGATACTTCGACGAGGTCCAGGTGTACTTTGTCGGCCCAGGTGAGGGCTTTGCGGGTGGGCACCACGCTTCCGGCGCTGATGTTTTCACCTATGATCTGGCTGATTTCGTCCAAGTTGTCGCCCACGATCCGGATTTCAGGCACCCGGATTTGTTCGTTGATGCGGAAGCTGGGAGTGTTGTCTCTACGCTGGGGTCTGAATCTACCTCTTGCCAAACGATGAATTTTTAGTGAAAAAATGTGGGTTGAAGCGGTGTAAAAATAAACGGTCAACACCCATTTCGCCAAACAACAGGTGTTGACCGCTGCAAAGGTGAAAAATTATGAGAATTGCTGCTGCATACCAGTGCAGCTTCGAAGGCATTTGCTGCAGCCGGTATTTCCGTGGTTGTCGGAGGTCATAGGGTATCAGGCTGTTTTGACCGGTTTGGCGATCCGGATGTTGATGCCCGTACCCTCTTTGTTCATCACTGCCTCGAGCCGCGTGCCTTGCGGTGGGTTTTCCGTCAGCAAGAACTCGGCAAGTGGATCCTCGATGTATTTCTGGATGGCCCGGTTGAGCGGGCGGGCTCCAAAGGCAGGGTCGTAGCCCTTCTCGGCGACGAAGTCTTTGGCTTCGTCAGAGAGGATCAGTTCGTAACCGAGGTTTTCCAACCGCTTGTAAACATCCTTGAGGGTGATGTCGATGATCTTGAAAATTTCCTCTTTCTGGAGGCTGTTGAAGATCACCACATCGTCGATGCGGTTGAGGAACTCGGGGGCAAAGGTCTTCTTGAGGGCATCGCGGATGATGCTCTTGGCATGTTCGTCGGCTGCCTCGCGGCGAGCCTTGGTGACGAAGCCCACGCCCTGTCCGAAGTCTTTGAGCTGGCGCACACCGATGTTGGAGGTCATGATGATGAGGGTGTTCTTGAAGTCCACCCGGCGGCCGAGGCTGTCGGTGAGCTGGCCATCATCGAGGACCTGGAGCAGGATGTTGTACACATCGGGATGCGCTTTCTCGATTTCATCGAGCAGCACCACCGAGTAAGGTTTGCGGCGCACGCGCTCGGTGAGTTGACCACCTTCTTCGTAGCCGATGTAGCCGGGAGGGGCACCTATGAGGCGGCTAACGGAGAATTTCTCCATGTACTCGCTCATGTCGATGCGGATGAGGGCGTCTTCGCTGTCGAAGAGGTAGCGGGCCAGGGCCTTGGCAAGTTCGGTTTTGCCCACGCCGGTGGGGCCGAGGAAGATGAACGAGCCAATGGGCTTTTTCGGGTCTTTCAGACCGACCCTGTTGCGCTGGATGGCTTTGACCACCTTGACGATGGCTTCGTCTTGGCCGATGATCATTTGCTTGATGTCATCGACCATGTTGACCAGTTTCTTGCTTTCACTCTGGGCCACCCGCTTGACTGGGATACCTGTCATCATGGACACCACTTCGGCGATGTCTTCTTCGGTGACTGGATAGCGCTTGGTCTTGCTCTCTTCTTCCCATTGCATCTTGGCGAAGTCGAGCTGGCGGATGAGCTTGCTCTCTTCGTCGCGCAAATCGGCGGCCCGTTCGTATTGTTGGTTCTTGACGGCCTGGTTCTTGAGTTCTTTGACCTCTTCGATCTTCTTCTCGAGCTCTTCGATGTGCTTGGGTACGTGGATGTTTTTCAGGTGTACCCGAGCCCCCACTTCGTCGAGCACGTCGATGGCTTTGTCGGGCAGGAAGCGGTCGCTGATGTAGCGGTCGCTGAGGCGCACGCAAGCCTTGATGGCTTCGTCGGAGTACTTGACGTGGTGGAATTCTTCGTACTTCTCCCGAATGTTTTCGAGGATGTGAATGGTTTCTTCGGGTGATGGTGGATCGACCATGACGCGTTGGAAGCGGCGGTCGAGTGCGCCATCCTTTTCGATGTACTGGCGATACTCGTCGAGGGTAGAGGCGCCGATGCACTGGAGTTCGCCGCGTGCCAGGGCCGGCTTGAAGATGTTGGAGGCGTCGAGTGAGCCAGTGGCGCCACCTGCTCCCACGATGGTGTGTATTTCATCGATGAACAGGATGACGTCGCGGTTTTTCTCGAGCTCGTTCATGATGGCCTTCATGCGTTCCTCGAACTGGCCGCGATACTTCGTGCCGGCAACCAGGGCGGCGAGGTCCAGCATGACGATGCGCTTGTTGAAAAGGGTGCGAGGCACCTTTTTCTGGTGGATGCGCAGGGCCAGTCCTTCGACGATGGCCGTTTTACCCACACCGGGTTCGCCGATGAGGATGGGGTTGTTCTTTTTGCGACGGCTGAGGATCTGGCTGACGCGTTCGATTTCGTTCTCGCGGCCGATGATGGGGTCGAGTTTGCCCTCTTCGGCCAGGCGCGTCACGTCGCGTCCGAAGTTGTCAAGCACAGGGGTGCGGCTTTTTTGCTGGGCACTCTTGCGTTGCTGGGAGTAGCGCGAATCTTCTTCTTCGTAGGGGTCGTCTTCTGAGGGTGCCTGCGCGTATGGCTCGGCGTTGCTGGAGAAATCCAGCTCCTGGCTGACGTATTCGAGTTCGTCGCGGAACACTTCGTAGTCCACGTCGAATTGCTTGAGGATGCGGCACGCCAAATTTTCTTCATCCTTGAGGATGGAGAGCATGAGGTGTTCCGGAGCTATTTCGTTGCTTTTCAGGGCTTTCGCCTCCAGCATGGTCACTTTGAGCACGCGCTCGGCCGTCTTTGTCAACGGCAGGTCGCCGATGTGGATGGCCGACGGTGCGGTAGGTCTGCGTGGGGTAGATTCCTCGATGAGTTGCCCCAACTCGGAAGCATCCACGTCGAGGGCCTGCAGGACTTTGACGGCTAAGTTGTCGCGGTCCTTGATCAGGCCCAGCAACAGGTGCTCGGGGCTGATGAAATCCTGACCCAAACGCACGGCCTCATCTCGGCTGAGCGAGATGATTTTCTTGACCTTGGGCGAGAATTTTTTGTCAAACATAGTTTACTCCTTGATCTGTGTGAAAGTGGTTTGTTTGGTGGCGCTTGCCGGGCAAACTCCTCGTCCGCATAACCACATAGGTAAAAAAAGAATTTCAAAACGGCATTTGGCAATTGTTCCCAACAAGTTGTAAAAAAACAATGCCAGAGCTGCCTTTTCAACTCGAGCCTGCGCACGAAGAGGCTGCCGGCGCCAAGTTACTGCTAAAATAACGTTCATCCCAAGCCTTTGTTCCTCTGAGCCTGCCCCTTGCCGGCAGGCCGACAACAGCCGGATTTACAGATGAAAAAACGTACCTTTGCCGCCATCGCCGGGGCTGCTGGCCCGCCCGCTTTCTCCGATGTCCTGTCCCTTCCGGCCATGCCGGACAATGCTCAAATGCGATTGCAATGAAATACAGCATAGACAAAAAGGAACGCATGGCGATCATCAAGCTGCAGGAGGAAAACCTGAACAGTTCGATCGCTCCAGAGTTCAAATCCGAGCTCGTCATTCTCTCCAACGAGGGTGTACCCAACCTCATCCTCGACCTCTCCGACGTCAAATACGTGGACTCCTCAGGCCTGAGCGCCATCCTTACCGCCAACCGCCTCTGGAAGTCTTTGGGCAGTTTCGTCCTTACCGGCATCAAGAGCGAGGCCGTGCGCAAACTGATCGAAATCTCGCGCCTCGACACGGTGCTCACCATCTTGCCCACCCTCGAAGAATCTATCGACTACGTCATCATGGATGACATCGAACGCACCTTGCGCGCCGAAAAAGAATGATCTTTTCCCTGAAAATCCTTGGCGTCAATTCTGCCGTGCCGGCCCATGGCCGCGTACCCACTTCTCAAGTGCTCCGAGCGCATAACCACTGCTTCCTCATCGATTGTGGCGAAGGTGCACAGATCCGAATGAGTCAGTTCGGTGTCGGACGTGGTATGATCGACAGGGTTTTCATCAGCCACCTCCACGGCGACCACATCTTCGGCCTACCTGGCTGGCTTTATTCCCTGAGCCTGTTTCGGCGCACAAAGCCCCTGCACATCCACGCACCCCAGGCGCATTTACTCAAAAACATGCTGGACAATCTGCTGGCCATCCAAGGGGAACTCGGCTATGAAATCCATTATTACGACGCCCAGGTCGAGCCTGGTAATTCCCTGATCGTTTACGAAGACGAGGCATTGACCGTACAGAGCATACCCCTGCTGCACAGGGTGCCCACTGTGGGTTACGTCTTCCGTGAGAAACCCCGATTGCCGAATATCATTCCTGAAAAAATCCAGGCCTACAAACTCAGCGTCGATCAGATCCTGCTGGCCAAAAACGGCCACATGGTCGAACTCTCGGACGGCACCCTGCTCCACCCATCGGAATTGACGCTTCCTCCGCCACCCCCCCGCAGTTATGCCTATCTGTCCGACACGGCTTATACCGAGTCGGTACTGCCCTTCATCCAGGGGGTGGACCTTTTGTATCACGAGGCTACCTTCGCCCACGAACTATTGGAGCACGCTAAGCTCACCATGCACAGCACCGCAGCCGAAGCCGCCACCATAGCCTCGAAAGCCGGCGTCGGCACCCTCATCCTGGGGCATTACTCCTCACGCTATCAAGACCTCTCTATCCTGCTCGAAGAGGCTCGCAGCATTTTTCCAAACACGGTCTTGGGTGAGGAAGGCCGTGAATACCAGGTGCCTTTCCGATCGGCTCGCAAGACCCACGAACGCTTGCCCTGAGCGACCCCTCCCCAACTGGAGCGCTTCCTTCAACCAACACTTGCCGGCTTTTCTCGCTTGCGCAGCACGGCGAGTGCGTCGCGCAGTCCGCGCCCTTTGGCATGCAAGAGTACCAACACGTGGAACAACAAATCAGCGGCTTCTTCCAACAGCCGCTCATCGTCGTTGCCCATGGCCTCGATGACCAGCTCCACTGCTTCCTCACCCACTTTCTGGGCAATTTTCGGCCGGCCTTTCTGGAAGAGTGACGCCACATAGCTCCCCTCCGGTCTTTCATTTTGTCGCTGCGCAATGATGCCTTCCAACCTTTTGAGCAGGGGGCCTTCGTCGGTGGCGCTGAAGCAGGTTTCAGCACCCGTGTGGCACACAGGCCCGCTGGGAAGTACCCTCACCAGCAGGGCGTCCTGGTCGCAATCAACTGCCAGGGAGACGAGTTCCAGGTAGTTGCCGCTGGTTTCCCCTTTGGTCCACAACTGTTGTCGGGAGCGACTGAAGAAGGTCACGCGGCCCGTCTTCAGGGTGCGTTGCAAGGCATCCCGGTTCATGTAGCCGAGCATGAGCACGCGGCCATCGAGGTCGTCTTGCACGATGGCGGGTACCAGGCCGTCGGGGTATTTTTCGAAATCCACTTTCAATTCCATCTGATGGGTATGTTTTTGTTTTTGAGAAAAGATTTGAGGGCCGGGATGGGTATTTCCCCGAAGTGGAACACGCTGGCCGCCAGGGCCGCATCCGCTTTTCCTTCGGTAAATACCTCAGCGAAGTGTTCCATCGCTCCTGCCCCTCCCGAGGCAATGACCGGCACGGGCACCAGCTCCGACACCCGGCGGGTCAGTTCCAGGGCGAAGCCTTCCTTGACTCCGTCGTGATCCATGGAGGTGAGCAGGATTTCGCCGGCGCCCAGGTCCACGGCCTGCCGTATCCACTCCAGCGCATCGAGGCCGGTGGGCAGCCGGCCGCCGTTGAGGTACACCTCCCAGCCGTCGGCCGTGGCCCTGGCGTCCACTGCCAGCACGATACACTGGCTGCCAAAGCGGCGGGCCAGTTCGCCAACCAGCGCCGGATTGCGCACGGCGGCCGAGTTTACCGACACCTTGTCGGCGCCGGCATCGAGCAAGGCGGACACGTCCTCTACGGTGCTGATTCCCCCGCCCACGGTGAAAGGAATGTACAGGTGCCGGGCGATGCGTCGCACCAGTTCCACCAGTGTCTTTCTCTTCTCGTGCGTAGCCGTGATGTCGAGAAAGACCAGCTCGTCGGCTCCCTCCCCGGCATAGCGAATGGCCAGCTCTACGGGGTCTCCCGCATCGCGCAGGTTCACGAAGTTGACACCCTTCACGGTCCGGCCATCCCGGATGTCCAAACATGGTATGATTCGCTTTGCAAGCATGTCTCTTTTTTTGCGTGACTCGTGACTCGTGACTCGTGACTCGTGACTCGTGACGCGTGACTCGTGACTCGTGACGCGTGGCTCGTGACTCGTGACTCGTAACGCGTGACTCGTAACGCGTGACGCGTAACTCGTGACTCGTAGCTCGTGGCTCGTGGCTCGTAGTCAACTTCCATAATCCCCATAATCCCCATAATCCTCCATAATCCTCACCTGCCTAGCGGCAGACAGGTAATCCTAACAACCCTCCATACACCGCCCTGCCCACAATAGCCCCCACGCAGCCGATGGCTTCCAGGTCCTGTAAATCCGCTTGGTGGCGCACGCCGCCGCTGGCGATGAGGCTGAGTGAGGGGAAGGTAGCCAGTATGCGCCTGTACAGACTGAGGTCGGGTCCTTGCATGGCGCCGTCGCGTTCGATGGAAGTCACGAAGACCTGGTCGATGCCCAGGGTCTGGATTTTCCGAAGGAAATCAAAGATGCTCACCTGGGTTTGTTCCTGCCAGCCCTTCACGGCCAGCAGTTCCCCCCGCACGTCGAGGCCAGGCAGGAAACTGTCGGCACCAAAGCGAGCCACCCATTTAGCGAAGCGGTCAAAATCCACCACGGGCACACTGCCCACGGCCACCCAGCGGGCTCCGGCTTCGAGTGCCGCAGCTACATCGGCTTCCGTTCGGATGCCGCCGCTGAAATCCACTTCCAGGTCGGTTTGGGAGGCCACTTGCTCCAGCACGCCAAGGTGGACGGGACTGCCGGCCCTCGCACCGTCGAGGTCCACGATGTGGAGGCGCCGGTAGCCCATGGACTCGAACTTTTTCGCCGTACCCAAGGGGTCATTTGAATAGACCGTCCGAGCTTCGAAATTGCCTTTGAGCAAGCGCACGCAACAGCCGTCCATGAGGTCCATGGCCGGGATGATGTCGAAGGAAGGAGAAGGAGCTTTCATGAGATTTTCATTTTCAAAAAATTCCGCAACAGCCGCTCGCCTGCGGCAGCGCTCTTTTCCGGGTGAAACTGCACCCCGATGAAATTGTCGCGTTGCACGGCTGCGCTGAACCGCCTACCATACTCAGCCGCTGCCACGGTGTGGTCACCGGGCTCCATGGCGTAGCTGTGCACGAAGTAAAACCACGGCTTCTCGGGCAGCCCTTCGAAAAGCGGGTGGCCGGGCACGAATTCCACGGTGTTCCAGCCGATGTGGGGCACTTTCAGCAGAGAACCATCGGGGGCCTGCCGCGGTAGCAATCGTACCTTTTCGTCTGCGATGCCCAGGCAGGGGGTGTCGTTTTCCTCGGAATGGCTGGCCAGCAACTGCATGCCGAGGCAGATGCCCAGCACGGGCTGCCGCAACCCCCGGATGACCTCGTCGAGGCCTCGCTCCCGAAGGTACTGCATGGCGCTGCTGGCCTCCCCCACACCGGGGAAGATGACCCGCTCAGCCGAGCCTATCACGGCGGGGTCGTCGGTCAGAACGGCCTGCACCCCCAGTCGCTCCAGGGCATTGAGCACCGATTGTATGTTGCCTGCATTGTAGCGGATGATGGCGGTCATTTTGGTGAGGATTATTTATGAGGATTATGGAGCCTGCCTGCCTGCCTGTTAGCAGACAGGTCGGCAGACAGGGATTATTGAAGTTTAGTCCCGAGTCCCGAGTCCCGAGTCCCGTTCGTCACGCTCGTCACGCTCGTCACGTTTGTCACGCCCGTCACGTTCGTCACGCCCGTCACGCCCGTCACGCTTGTCACGCTCGTCACGCCCGTCACGCCCGTCACGCCCGTCACGCTCGTCACGCCCGTCACGCCTCAAATACTTCCTTTCGTCGTTGGCAAAGCCGGGTCTTCGGGGTCTCGTCTGGTGGCCATTCGGATGGCGCGGGCAAAGGCCTTGAAGATGGCTTCGATTTTATGGTGTTCGTTGGTGCCCGAGGCCTGGATGTGCAGGTTGCAGCGGGCGGCGTCGCTGAACGATTTGAAAAAGTGCATGAACATTTCAGTGGGCATGTCGCCGATTTTTTCCCTTCGGAAAACTGCTTCCCAGACCAGCCAGGGGCGGCCGCCGAAGTCGATGGCCACTTGTGCCAGGCAGTCGTCCATGGGCAGGCAAAAGCCATAGCGTTGGAGGCCCCGCTTGTCGGCCAGGGCCTGGGCGAAAGCCTCACCGAGTGCCAGGGCGGTGTCCTCGATGGTGTGGTGTTCGTCCACGTGCAGGTCGCCGGTGACCTGAATGTCCAGGTCGAGGCGGCCGTGGCGGGCCAGTTGGTCGAGCATGTGGTCGAAAAAGCCGAGACCGGTTTGGATCCGGCTGTGGCCTGAGCCGTCGAGGTTGAGCTGGATGCGGATGTCGGTTTCGTTTGTTTTTCGGTGAACTTCTGCGCAGCGGGGTGGCAGGCGCAGGAATTGCCAGATGTCGTCCCAGGATTGGGCGAGCAGGGCCATGCGCCCTCGCCAGGGCTCCAGTTCGAAAAGGCCCTGCAGGCCGATGGCACGGGCGCCGAGGTTTTCGGCTAACTCGACGTCGGAGGGGCGGTCGCCGATGACGAAGCTGTTGGCCAGGTCGTAATCGCCCTGGAGGTACTGGGTCAGCATGGCGGTGCCGGGTTTGCGGGTGGGGGCAGGCTTGTCGGCCGTGCTGCGGTCCACGAAAATGGCGTCGAAGCGGATTCCTTCGTTTTCGAGCAGTTGGAGCAGCTTGCCTTGCACGCGGTTGAAATTTTCCTCTGGGTAGGCCGGCGTACCCAGGCCGTCCTGGTTGGTGACCATGACGAGCTCGAAGTCCAGCTGGGTGCGGATGCGGTACAGGTTGCGGATGACACCCGGCAACAGCACCAGCTCGTCGAGGGTGTTGACCTGGTAGGTCATAGGTGGCTCCTCGATGAGGGTGCCGTCGCGGTCGATGAAGAGGACTCTTTTTTTCATGGTGGAGGATTATGAGGATTATGAGGATTATGGAGGATTATGGGGATTATGAGGATTATGGGGTTGGGGCGATTCGGGACAAGCGTTCGAGGGTTTTGAGCAGCAGCTCGTTTTCCTGGCTGGTGCCGACGGTAATGCGGAGACAGCCGTGGCAGTGGATTTCCGAACTGCGGTTTCTGACGATGATGCCCTCGTTGCGCAGCGACCGGAAAACCTCATCAGCATGCCGGAAGCGCACCAGCAGGAAGTTGGCTTCTGAAGGGAACACCCGTTGCACGATGGGGAGGGCCTGCAAGCGCTCGGCTAGGAGCAGCCGCTCGTGATACAGCCGGTCGAGGTATTGGTGGAAGGCCCCGGTATTTTCCAGCGCTGCAAGGGCGGCCCGCTGGGTGAGCTCGCTGATGTTGTAGGGGTATTTCACCTTATTAAATAAGTCAATGATGGACTCGGCGGCGAAGGCCATGCCCAACCGGGCGCCAGCCAGGGCCCAGGCTTTCGACAAAGTCTGGAGGATGACCAGGTTCGGGAATTCCGGCAGGCGGCTCAGCCAGGAGGGTTGCGAAGCGAAGTCGATGTACGCCTCGTCGAGCACGACGATGCCGGGGAATTCCCGCAGCAGAAACTCCACGTCGGCTGGGCGCAGCAGGTTGCCGGTAGGGTTGTTGGGGCTGCACAGGAACAGCAGCTTCGAGCGCTTGTCGGAGGCAGCCAGCACGGCCTCGGGGCGCAGACGGAAATGGCGGTCCAGGGGCACCTGCCGCTGCTCCACCCCGTGGATGCCTGCCAGCACGCCGTACATGCCGTAAGTGGGCGGGCAGGTGATGACGTTGTCGAGGCCGGGTTCGCAAAAGATGCGCAGCAGCAGGTCGATGGCTTCGTCGCTGCCGTTGCCGAGGAAGATGTTTGCTTCGCCAATGCCCTTCAATTCCGACAAGCGCCTTTTGAGCCGGAGCTGCAGCGGGTCGGGGTAGCGGTTGAGGCCCAGGCCGCTGAGGTCTTCGGCGTTTTCGTTGGCGTCGAGCCAGGCCCTGGCTTCACCGGAAAACTCGCTGCGGGCGGAGGAGTAGGGTTTTAGCGAAAGCAGGGCGGGACGCACCAGCCGGTGCAGGTCGTTTTTCGAAGAAGGGGCTGCTTCATCGTCGGCACTGGCGTCGGCTTCCAGCCGGATGTCCACTGCACGGGCGTGGGCTTCCAGTTCTTCGGCCCGGGCCATGGTGCTGACGGTTGGACCCAGCCGCCGCAGCCCGCGGGGGCTTATCTGTTGAAAGGTGATTTTCTTCAAAAAACTGTCGAGTGATACGCCGCTGTAGGCACGGGCGGCCCCGCCCGTGGGCAGGGTGTGGTTGGTGCCGGAGGCGTAGTCGCCGGCGCTTTCGGGACACCAGTGGCCGATGAAGACGGAGCCGGCATTGCGCACCTGTGCGGCGAGTGCTTCGGCATTGGCCGTGGCGAGGATGAGGTGCTCGGGTGCATAGGCGTTGGAAAATTCGATGGCCTCCTCCTCGCTTCGCAACAGCAGGGCACGGCTGTGGGCAAGGGCGGCAGCGGCAATGTCGCGGCGGGGCAGGGTGGCCAGTTGCTGCTCCAGGGCGGCCAGGCTTTCGCAGAGCACCCGCTCCGAGGTGGCCACCAGGATGACCTGGGCGTCGGCGTCGTGTTCGGCCTGTGCCAACAGGTCGGCGGCGACGAAATCGGGCCGGGCCGTATCGTCGGCTATGACCAACACTTCGGAGGGGCCTGCCGGCAGGTCGGTGGCGGTGCCGTGGCGCTGCACCAGTGCTTTGGCGGCGGTGACGTAGCGATTGCCAGGCCCGAAAATCTTGTCAACCTTCGGGATGCTCTCGGTGCCAAAGGCCATGGCGGCAATGGCCTGCGCACCTCCCACGCGATACACCCGTTTTACCCCCGCCAGTTGCGCAGCGAAGAGAATGGCCGGATGTACGCTGCCATCCTTCCGGGGCGGCGTGCAGAGCACCACCTCCCGGCAGCCAGCAATGGCAGCCGGTACCGCCAGCATGAGCACCGTGGAGAAAAGTGGTGCCGAGCCACCGGGGATGTAAAGGCCCACCTTCTCGATGGGTACGCTGCGCCGCCAGCAAAGCACGCCGGGCATGGTCTCGACGGGGCTGCACGCCTCCCACTGTGCCTGGTGAAATTTACGGATGTTGGCGGCAGCCGTCTGGATGGCTTTTTTCAAGGGCTCGTCCAGTAGCGCCGCAGCGGCAGCCATTTCTGCTTCGCCTGCGGCAATGGCCTCCAGCTCGGCCCCGTCGAAACGGCGGGTCAGCTCCCGCAGAGCAGCGTCTCCGCTGGTTTTCACTTCCTCGAAAATGGCTTGCACGGCCAGTTCTACCGACTGCCAGTCGATGACGGGGCGGGCAATTAGCCCAGGCCATTCTTCTCGTGTTGGATGTTTGTGGAGTTGCATTTTTAAGGATTATGGGGATTATGGGGATTATGGAGAATTATTGGGCGCTCAGATCCTCGGTTCCTCAAATCCTCCCTGCCTGTCGGCAGACAGGAGATCCTCGGTTCCTCAAATCCTCCCTGCCTGTCGGCAGACAGGAGATCCTCGGTTCCTCAAATCCTCCCTGCCTGTCGGCAGACAGGAGATCCTCGGTTCCTCAGTTCCTCAAATCCTCAAATCCTCAGATCTTCAAATCCTCAGATCCTCAAATCCTCAAATCCTCAAATCCTCAGATCCTCAAATCCTCAGATCCTCAGATCCTCAGTTCCTCGATCAAACAATCATTTTCTCGATGGGCGCCACGAGGATTCCCTGTGCGCCGAGTGCTTTCAGGTCTTCGATGATTTCCCAGAAGCGGTCTTCTTCCACGACGGAGTGCAGGCTGCTCCAGCCGGGGGTGGCCAGGGGCAGCACGGTGGGGCTCTTCATGCCGGGCAGGATGGCCGCGATGTCTTCGATGCGGTCGTTGGGGGCGTTGAGCAGGATGTACTTGTGCCGGCGGGCGGCATTGACGGCCCTGATGCGCAGCAGCAGCTTGTCGAGCAAGGCGAGGCGGTCGGCGTCGAGCTCGGGGCGGCTGATGAGCACTGCCTCGGAGTGCAGGATGGTGGTCACTTCGCGCAGGCCGTTGGTGAAGAGGGTGCTGCCTGAGCTGACCAGGTCGCACACGGCGTCGGCCAGGCCAATGCCCGGGGCTATCTCTACCGAGCCGCTGATGGGGTGGATGCTGGCCTGCACGCCGTTTTGCCGAAGGAAATCGCCGAGCAGGCGGGGGTAGGAGGTGGCGATGCGGCGGCCTTGCAGATCGGCAGGGGAGGAATACCCGGCATCGCGGGGCAGGGCGATGGAAAGGCGGCAACGGCCGAAGCCGAGTTTTTCGACTACCTCCACAGCGGCGCCGCTTTCGTAGATGACGTTCTCACCGGCGATGCCGAGGTCGGCAACCCCGTCGGCCACATAGCCGGGGATGTCGTCGTCGCGGAGGAAATACACTTCGATGGGGAAGTTGGAGGCGGCGGCCTTGAGCTTTCCGGTGCCGTTTTGGAGGTCGATGCCGCAGCGCCGCAAGAGCTGCACGCTGCTATCGTAGAGCCTCCCCGATTTTTGGACAGCCAATCGGAGCAGGGGGGGAGGGGCGGTTGGACGTGGGGTTGCCATATTTGAACAGTATTTTGAGGTGGTGTAACAAACAGACAAGGCCTGCCGGACACCGGCAGGCCTTGGGTTGATGATTCACTGCATCTCGTTTCGATCAACGCCTACATCCCTGGCCACCGGTGGACGGGAGCACACAGGAATGATGATGGTGATGATCGAAAAAGTTGAACATGAATATGAATTTCAGGTGCGGCAAATGTAAGTCAATGTTGCGAACAGTCAATGGCGGAATGCTGATCGAGGCCAAAGATGGAATTAAGCTTACAATTTTTTGCGCTGGAGGGACAAAGCCTCTGATGGTAGGTGACAAAAGTTACGACAACCGGTGGTACATTTTTGGTTCCTTCGCATTCAGGGAATAGCTGTGCGATTTGATACGTCTTCAAACCTGAACACCTCTCAAAGCCAGTGCAAGTGAGTTACAATGGAAATGGCAATGGTCAGCTCCTGAGGAAGATCTTCCCCTTTTTACAATGGTGGCCAATGGTCAATCGGCATACCATGCGCGCTGATGCGTTGGCAGGGTTGACGGGCGCCGTCATCGTGTTGCCACAGGGGGTAGCTTTTGCGATGATCGCAGGATTGCCACCCATCTACGGATTGTACACAGCCATGGTGGTGCCAGTGGTAGCGGCTTTGTTCGGCTCCTCGCTGCACTCCATTGCAGGTCCCACCACGGCGGTTTCCCTGGTCATTTTTTCGACTGTGAGCCAGATTGCGGAGCCGGGTTCGCCGGAGTACATCCAGCACGTGATCACCATCACGTTTTTGGTAGGGGTGTACGAGTTCATCCTGGGTTTGGCGCGCATGGGCACGCTGGTGAACTTCATTTCTGACGTGGTGGTTGCGGGCTTTACGGCGGGTGCAGCCTTGTTGATCATGGCCAGCCAGTTGGATCTGCTCATTGGAATTCGGCTTCCCCAGGGGTTGTCTTTTAGCGAAACCATGCAGCAAATGGCGCTGCACCTGCAAGAGTTGAACCCCTATGCGGCGGCGATCGGCATTGGCACTTTGGTGGTGGCCATATTTTCGAAGCGGTTCATTCGCAAGGTGCCCAATTTGTTGGTAGCCATAGTAGTGGGAAGTGTTGCGGCTTTCATCATGGGTGGCGAGCAGGTGGGTATCGACCTGGTGGGTCCGATGCCAGGGGCGCTGCCCAAGCTTTCTTCACCAGTATTTACCTGGAGCGAATTTGGCCGATTGGGACAAGCGGCCTTCGCCATTGCCCTGCTGGCTTTGATAAGCGACATAGCTATCGTACGGGCAGTGGCTGCCAAATCCGGGCAGGTCATCGACGCCAACCAGGAGTTCATCGGTCAGGGCCTGGCCAACATCGTGGGCAGTTTCTTTTCCTGCTACGTAGGTTCTGGATCGTTTACCCGCTCGGGGCTGAACTACGAAGCGGGGGCCCGCACTCCCATGGCTGCCATTTTTTCCGCTGTTTTTTTGCTTTTGATCATGCTGCTGGTTGCTCCCCTCATTGCCTACATCCCCACGGCAGCCATGGCGGGAGTGATCATGCTGGTGGGCTATAACCTCATCGATTTTCGCTTTTTGAGAACCGTGTTGCGGGCCAGCAAAAGGCAAAGTGCCGTGCTGTTGATCACCTTTTTGGCCACCCTTTTCTTCGATCTCGATTATGCCATCTACGTAGGCGTCTTTTTCTCCCTCATCATCTACCTGCAGCGCACCTCCACGCCAAACGTGGCCGTCATGGCTCCCGACCCCGACGATCACAACCGCCGCTTCAAGTACATCCTGCGCAAACCCCTGCGCGAGTGTCCCCAACTCAAAATCCTGCGCATCGACGGGAGCATTTTCTTTGGCTCCGTCTATCACATCGCCACCGAACTGCGCCGACTCACCGAGGAGGAAAATCCTCACATCAAACACGTGCTCATTTTGAGCAAAGGGATCAACTTCATCGACGTGGCGGGCTGCGAGTGGCTGTTGCAAGAAGCGCGCTACTGGAGAACCAAAGGAGGCGGGCTCTATTTCGTTGGTTTGAAGATCATCGCCCAAGATTCCCTCATTCGGGGTGGGTACAAAAAGGAGATCGGGGAAGACCATTTCTTCCAAACCAAAGAAGAGGCCATCCCCGCCATCTTCGAACGCCTCGACAAGGAAATTTGTGCCCACTGCACCGCACGCATCTTCCTCGAATGTGCTTCGGTGCCCTTTGAGCCAATCGGAGCGGAAACCCACGCAGAGCCGGAAGTGTCTTCTTCCTTCCAAAACCAGTCAAAAGGCACCTCGTAGATGCCATAGCATGTTTCGACAAAAATCTCCTACTCTTTTTGTGGCAAATCTTTTCGTTTGCCTCCGTTGTTTGGAGGAAGCTGGAGCCATGCGGCTGCCAAAACTCATTTCTCCAATTTTTTTAAAAAAAAAATCAAGGACATGAAATTTTTCTTCCAATGGGTTGTGCCGTTCGTGTTACTCGCCTGTGCCTTGCCATCGATGGGGCAGTCGGCGAGTGAAATCGTCCGAAAAGCCGAAGAAAAACTGCGGGGTGAAAAAGCCTACGCCGAAATGAAAATGACGATCATCCGGCCGACATGGACGCGGGAAATCACCATGAAGTCTTGGGCCTTGGGGGAAGACTACAGCCTGGTGCTCATCACCTCCCCGGCCCGCGACAAGGGCACGGCTTTCCTCAAGCGCGGACGAGAACTCTGGAACTGGCAACCCACCATCGAACGCACCATCAAGATGCCTCCCTCGATGATGATGCAGAGCTGGATGGGAAGCGACTTCACCAACGACGACCTGGTCAGGGAGTCCTCCCTCAAGAACGATTTTACCCACGAGCTCGCCGGTGAGCAAACAATCGATGGACGACCATGCTACAAAATCGTCTTCACTCCAAAACCCAATGCAGCCGTGGTCTGGGGCAAGGTCATCATGTGGATCGACAAGAAAGATTACCTGGAACTCAAGGCCGAGTTTTACGACGAGGATGGCTACTTGGTCAACACCATTTACGGCAAAAACATCAAGATGCTCGGCGGGCGCCTGCTCCCTGCCACCATGGAGCTCATCCCGGCTGAAAAGCCCGGACACAAAACCATACTCGAATACCTGAAGCTGGATTTCAATGTCAATCTCACCCCCGATTTCTTCAGCCTGCAAAACCTGCGACGGCTGAAATAACCGGTTGGCCAGCACGGCTGGACGGGGAAGCGTCACCGGAGGTGCTTCCCCGTTTTCATTTCCGGAAAGAGCCCCAGCAAGCCAACCTCGGAAGCCGGGCAGATGCCGCGTTCGGTGATTAGCCCGCTGACGAGGCGGGCAGGGGTTACATCGAAGGCGAAATTAGCCGCAGGGGTGTCAGGCGGTGTAAGCAGCACGGAACGCAGGCCAGCGCCGTCGAAACCCTCGATGGTGCGCACTTCGTCGGGATGGCGTTGCTCGATTTCAATCTCAGCCAGGCCATTGGTGGCGCTCCAATCTATGGAGTTGGAAGGCAGGGCCACGTAAAAAGGCACGCCATTGTCGTGGGCTGCAAGGGCCTTGAGATAGGTGCCGATTTTGTTGGCCACGTCGCCAGAGCGTGTGGTGCGATCGCTGCCGACGAGCACCAGGTCCACCATGCCGTGTTGCATGAGGTGGCCGCCGGTGTTGTCGGCAATGAGGGTGTGGGGCACGCCGTGCTGTCCCAATTCGAAAGCCGTGAGGCGAGCGCCTTGGTTGCGCGGGCGCGTTTCGTCCACCCAGACGTGGACGGGGATGCCTTCGTCGTGTGCCAAGTAGATGGGGGCCGTGGCGGTGCCATAGTCGATACAGGCCAGCCAGCCGGCGTTGCAATGCGTCAGCACGTGAACTGTGGAGCGTTTGCGGCGATAGATGGCTCTTATCAACTCCAGACCATGTTCGCCGATGAGCCGACAGTGCTCCACACTCTCTTCGGTGATGCGCCGGGCAGTGGCCAAGGCGGCCTGCTCCGCATCGGTCCAATTGGTAAGGCTGCGGCAAGCCCGCTTGACCTCCTCGATGGCGTGGTGCAGATTGACGGCCGTAGGGCGGGTACTCGACAGTATGGCGGCAAGTCGATCGATGGTCGAAGGCAGCTCATCCTCTTCGGTCAAAGTCCGAATGCCCAACCACATGCCGTAGGCAGCTGCACTACCGATGAGAGGAGCGCCGCGCACCTGCATGTCGCGGATGCCTATGGCAGCGTCATCGATGGTACGCCAGGTGGCGATTTGGAACTCGAAGGGCAGGCGCCGCTGATCGATGACCTGCACGCAGCCGGTCTCATCGGGTTTTTCCCATATTGTTCGAAAATGCTTCCCGTCTATGCGCATAGAGTCGATAAAAAATGTGAGCCGTGGATCGAGCCGGATGATGGAATAAATCCGGGGTGAGCTGACCGGCCGGATTTTTTCACCGCCAAATTAGATAGAAAAGGAAATGGCAAGGGTGGGCGAGTCGGCGCTATCATTTTCTCCGGATATTGACGGTATTGATGGCGCAGTTTTCCATGCTTCCGACTATGAGGGCAAATTCCTGACTGGTGGTGCTACCGTTGGCAAAACGGGCGGGCTGCCAGGCAGGCATGTTGCACACCGCATCGAGGAGCAATTTGTCCACTTGCTCGTTTTGCGAAGGCCAAAAAATTTGCGCGTCGGAAATGTGCCCTTGTTCGTTGACGGTGAAGGTGATGATGGAAGCTGCATAATCTTTGAAAACCCCGGGGGGGATGTGGTCGATGGCCTTTTTTTGAAAATAATCCAGCATTTTTTGCCGGCCTCCGGGAAATGAGGCATCTACCTCGGTGTCCAGGTGTAAGGTATAGGTCAATTCTTTGGGATCGTTTTTTTTGAGTGAATTTTCAGGAATATATCGAATCCGGACGTGTATGCCGGTTTGCGGGTCTGCATCGAGCATGTTTTGGCGCTGTTGGGCCGTCAGGGTGTCACTGTAGTTGGTGGCGACACGCCGAATTCCACGGTGGTAGGTGCTCACTTCAACCAACTGGTAGCTGCGCACCCAAGAAGAAGGATATTGCACGATGAGATCGGGCAGTGCAGTCGCCTGCTCGATCTCACCTCGCGTGATCGTAAAAGGTGGATACACTTTGAAAACATCGAAGGGCAAGGGAATGGCCACCCCATTTTGTGCATGTACGGCTGATGCGGGAAGCAAGAACAGGGCAAGCGCCGTGAAAAGGGAAAAGTGAAATGTGGTTTTCATGCGCCAAAAGTAGGCAAGCATGAAGTGGTGGCATGCGCAAGGTGAAAGAAAATCAGGACAAACGGCCGTTGCCTGGGATCGGCAGGGACGTGGAAAATCAAGGCCTTTCCCCCACCTCGAAAACTGCAATGGGAAAGAGCCGACCGGGCCCCTTCCGAGGTCCAGTCGGCACGGGCAGGTGACTCACTGCTGTGGAAGCAGCACTTTGTCGATCACGTACACCATGCCATTGGAGGCTTTGACGGAGCCCACGACGTTGGCATCATTGATCATGATTTTGTCGCCCTCCCTTTTGATCGTCGTTTTGCCATCGTTGGCCATGGCCAGGGTCATGCCGTCCTGAAGCATGAATTCCGACAGCGCCGAGGTAGTTACGTGGTACTTGAGGATGTTGGCCAGTTTATCCTTGTTCTCGGGTTTCATCAGATCATCCAGTGTGCCGGGAGGGAGCTTGCTGAAAGCCTCGTCGGTGGGTGCGAAAACGGTGAAGGGGCCGACGTTGGCGACCGCATCCACCAGATTGGCTGCCTGCAGTGCCTTGACCAACGTTTTGTGGTCTGGAGAATTGATGGCGATCTGCACGATGTTGGGAGTCGATTCTTTGTCAGCCAACACGGCTTTTGCCTGGCTGCCAGGATCCACGGTGGCCGTTGAGCTGGTGCTTTGGGTTGGGCTGCTGTCACCTCCGCACCCCATGAAAATCCATGCACCAAGCAGGAAAATCAAAGAGGAAATCAATTGCTTTTTCATACCGCTCGATGTTTGTGGTGGTTAAAAAAAGACCAAGTAGGAGACCCGGTCTTTCCATTTGATTGCGGACAAAAATATCTGAATAAAGGGAGCGCCCTCGTTGACTTTTGGCAGATGGACAAGTGATTTTTGTTACAAAGCCAGTGCGCGAGGGAGTGACCCATGCTTTGAATGGGCAGGTGAGGGTGGAGGTGCTGCCGCGCCGATTAGCTTTGCATGAAAAATGAAGCACATGGCACTGATCAAGACGGTTCGGGGATTTACGCCAGCATATGGCAAGGATTGCTATTTCGCTGACACAGCCTGTATCATTGGCGACGTGGTCATGGGTGACGAGTGTAGCGTATGGTTCCATGCGGTGGTGCGGGGTGATGTGAACAGCATCCGCATGGGCAATCGGGTGAACGTGCAAGATGGAGCGGTCATTCACGGCACCTATGAAAAGGCGGCCACCCACATCGGCAACAACGTCAGCATTGGCCACCGGGCCATCGTGCACGGTTGCACCATTCACGACAACGTACTGGTGGGCATGGGCGCCATCGTCATGGATCACGCCGTGGTAGAGGAGAATGTGTTGATAGCGGCGGGGGCGGTGGTGCTCGAAAACAGCCGCCTCGAGAGCGGGCACATTTACGCAGGAGTGCCGGCCCGCAAAGTGAAGCCCCTTCCGCCCGAGGTGTTTCAGCACAACATAGCGCGCATTGCCCGCAACTATGTTTTCTACGCAGGGTGGTTCCGAGAAGGGCAGGAGTAAGCCCCGCGGGTGTTCAACCCCATGGAGTAGGCATCATCTGGCGGCTGGCCCCAGAACTATGGGCAGCTACATTATCTTTTCAGTTGAGCGAAAAGGCAGGGCTGCCACTTTCGACGGCACTGAAAACGGTCAGCGGACAAATGCGATATCGGAGGTAGGGGGTGAGGGGCAGCTCGGCCAAGAGGGCTTCCACTTCCTCGAGGCTCTCTGCTCTGAAAACCGCCCACATCTTGGAGTGGTCGAGCGCAATTGCCAAGTTGACGAGTTTGCCTTCCCGGAAGAGTTTGTTGGCGCGGTTGCGCTGCATGGGGAGCAAATCGAGGAATTGATCGGGAAGAACTTTTGGAAAGGAAAAGTCAACCATGAATTGTAGCTCTTGAGGCATGCTTCAGTGGATTGGTATCAGAAATTGTGCTCGATGAACAGAGCAGTTCGGTTTATTCTCACAGCATGCTTGGGTGGGCCATTTCTCAAATGGCGCGCAAATGTATGCGAACGGCGGGGTTTTTCATCGATAAAGGGTATTTTTTGGAAAACAATCCCTGCATAATGGGAACGGGGCGTCTGTCAAGCCTTGTAAACGACGAGGTTGTCGATAAGGCGTACTTTGCCTGCACGGGCTGCAGCACATGCCACGATGAAGTCACTGTCATTCCATGAATGGATGGGTTGGAGGGTCCGACCATCGATGATTTCGAAATATTCCGGTTCCAAGCCAGCTTCTTGCATGATTTGAAGAGCAGCTTGCTGGATTTCACCAGGCGAGGAAGAACCGTACTGGCCCTTGGCATAGCAAAGTGCCTGGTAAATGGCGGTGGCTTTTCTGCGTTCTTCGTCGGTGAGCAGGGTGTTTCGGCTGCTCAAGGCCAGCCCGTCGGGTTCGCGCACCGTCTCACAGCAAACGACTTCGACAGGCATTTGCAACTGCCGCACCATGTGGTCGATGATAGTGTATTGCTGGAAGTCCTTTTGTCCCATGAAAAGCTTGTGGGGCTGCACGATGTCGAGCAATCGTTTGACCACTTTGACCACGCCGTCGAAATGGCCGGGACGGAATTTTCCCTCCATGTAAGCGGTGAGGTGGGGAGGTATGGGAGGGGCATCACTTTGCCAACCAGGAGGATACACCTCCTCTACGGGTGGCATGAACAGCACGTGGCAGGGGGTTTGACAAAGCTTTTCGATGTCTTGGGCAGGCGTGCGGGGGTAGCGGCGGAGGTCGTCGGGGTCGTTGAATTGGGCGGGGTTGACGAAAATGCTGCAAACGACGTAGTCACATTGGCGTGCGGCCTGGTCGATGAGGCTCAAATGGCCTTCGTGCAAGGCCCCCATGGTGGGGACGAAGCCAATGGTCATCACTTCCTTGCGGCGGTAGTCCAGGTGTAGCTGCAAATCAGCCACTTTCTTCAATGACAACATGGAGGCATGAGTTGGTGTGGGTACTGTCAACAGCGGGCGGGCAAATGTAGTGCATTTTACCACCCAGGGCGGCTACAGGAAGCGATGCAGTGGAATCCTTCGAACAAAATCACTCAGCTGGTGCTGCCCGGTTCCGCGCTTTTTTTTAGTATCTTTGCCACGCTTTTCAAGCCATTTTTCACATGGAGAAAATTGCAAGAGTTCCAGGCGAGACTGAGCCAGGAAGCCTCATCTCGAGTCAGGGTAGCCAGAAAGTTTGGCACCCTTTGTCTTTTTTGACAAGCATTTTTTGAACAATAAACTTTTGGATATGACTGAGAAGAAGAAGGTGCTGTTCGTGACGCAGGAGATGGAACCGTACACGACACTCACCGAAATTTCCTCGCTGGTGAGAAAACTGCCTGAAGCCATCCAGGCCCAGGGTATGGAAATCCGGGTCCTCATGCCACGATACGGCACGATCAACGAGCGCCGCCACAGGCTCCACGAAGTCGTCCGACTCAGCGGGATGAATATCATCGTCGATGACGACGATTACCCGCTCATCATCAAAGTAGCATCCCTTCCAGGGGCACGTCTGCAGGTCTATTTCCTCGACAACGAAGACTTTTTCAAACGCAAGACGCTCTTCACCAACGAAGAAGGTGTGCCCCATCCCGACAACTTGGAGCGCATGGTTTTCTTCTGCAAGGGGGTTATCGAAATCGTGCGCAAATTTGGCTGGCCCCCCGACATCATCCATCTTCACGGCTGGATGACGAGTCTGTTGCCCATATTCATCAGAGAAGGTTACAAAACCGAACCGCTGTTCCACAATGCCAAAATCATCTACTCCCTTTACAAGGAAAGGCTCGAACAACAGTTCGGAGAGGCATTCTTCCGCAAGGCTGCCATCAACAACATGACAGCCGACGACCTCGAAGCTTACCGGCACGATGGTAAGATCAATCTCGACAAGGGGGCCATCACCTGGTCGGATGCCCTCATCAAGGGTAGCGCCGAGCTGCCCGAGGACGTAGAAGCTTTCATTGCCGAGAGCCAGAAACCCGTGCTCGATTTCCAGCCAGAGGAAACCCTGCGCGAGGCCTACATCGAATTCTACAACGCGTTGATGGAAGAAACCGTCAACAGCTGATCCGCCATACTTCCTGCCGAAAGCCGGACGGTGCCTCCTTGAGGTGCGTCCGGCTTTCGCATTCAGGTAGGAGCCTGGTTCCATAAGCCAGATGCATGAAAACGATTCGGGTGCCTCCTCGCCTGCGGCCGGTGTCTCGGCCACTCACGGCGTTCGACCGGGCGCGGGCAGCCTGTAAACATGCCCTGGGAAGCGTCTCCAGGCTGCACAATCGAGAGCCGGAATTTGCCTCCTCGATCCGCAACCATTTTCTACCCTGCACCCGGCATTAGCGAGCTCCTTCCCGGCGAGCATACAACTTGACCCAGTTACTTTGACACTTTGCTGCGATATTTGCGCCCCCCAAAGAGGGGCGGCGGCTCCTGCCTGCTCTCCTGCGGCTTGAAAAACCTCATTGCTTGAAAATGAATATGACCAAAATTTTCCTTGCGGCCGCTGTGGCCATTTCGTTGTTGCAATACGGCTGCAATGACCCCACCGTCATTGGTTCGGACTTGTTCAACGACCAGCAACTCGACATCGATTTCACCGATACCGTCAGCCTCAGAGCCTGGACGATAGAGGGCGATTCGGTGCTCACCTTCAGCCCCATCGTTTCGGGTACCGACACGCGCAGTTTCCTCTTTGGCGACATGCAAGACCCCGTCTTTGGAAGGGTCATTTCCACCATTTACTTCCAGGTAAGCCTCAACACGGTGGTACCCAATTTCGAAAACGCCGAATTGGATTCCATTTTCCTGTTGTTGCCCTACAATGCCAATATGAGCTATGGCGACATTGCCGCCCAGTTTGGCATGGAGGTATTCCTGCTCGATGAGCAACTCCATACGGATTCTTTCTACTACTCCAACCAGAGTTTCAAAGTCAGAAATGCATCCTCGGGCAACCACATCTTCGTGCCCAAACCGCAGGACTCTCTCACCATTTTCGAACCGAGCATGGATACCACCGAGCGGTACCCGGCTCACCTGCGCGTGCCCCTGTCCGCCAACCTGGGCAACTTCCTGCTCAACACCGACCCGGTGAATTACTCCTCTGACTCCCTGTTTTACAACATGCTTCCTGGCTTCAGGCTTCGCCCCACCATCACCACCCCAGGCATGCTCAGCTTCGACCTCAGGGGCTTTCCGGCTGGCCTCAAAATCTACTACCACCAGGACACCAACCACTACGAATACACCTTCCCCATATTCAGCTACAACGTCGTCACCACGCACATTCAGCACGACTACACCGGCTCGGCAGTAGAACCTTTCCTCCAAAAGGACCAGCCCAAAAACGACAGTATCGTGTTCGTGCAAGCTGCTTCAGGAACCGACATCGTGGTGGAAATTCCCTGGGTGCAATCCCTGCAAAACATCATCGTCAACAAGGCAGAACTCGAATTCAAAATCCTCCGATTGCCAGGCGACTCGGAAAAGTACGCCCATGCCGACCAGCTGTTGGCCTCGCAAATCATCGGCGACACGGCGTTCATCCTCATCGATGACGTACAGTTTTCCCTCAACCGGGCGGGCAGCAATTTTGGTGAAATCTTCGGCGGCAAAGTGCTCGACGGCGATATCTACCGGCTCAACATCTCTGCCCATCTGCAAGAAATGATCGAAGGCCAACGCAGCAATAAAATGCTCATCACCGTGTACAACAAGGTTCAGAAGGCCTCTCGCGCTGCCATCGGTGGCCCCACGCACAGCCTATATCCCATGAAACTCCGCCTCAGCTTCACCCGCTACTGAGGGGAGGTATAGGGACCCATTCAGCGCCGGCGAATGAGGAACCAGAAACCGAAGAGCGTCTGGTCGCCCTGAAATGTATTCAGCCTGAATCATCGGAGCTTTAAATGGTCGCTTCATTCCGGGAAAGCAGCTATCGGCAGCCGTCGTTTGGGCCAATGGCGTTTGTTGGTACTACTGGGCAAGCAGTCTGCGTCCGGGGACGGAGGGGGCGTCCAAGTCACTTTCATCTCCGGGCTTTTCTGCAGTGCACGCAGGCCGCTTGCGCCTTCCCGATTGGGGAAAGACTTTCCAATATTGAATTTGCCGGGGTAAATTTTGAAAAAAGGAGTGGCGGCCGGTTTGCAGTCGTTTCCTTGGGCATCCGTTGGCGCAGCACCTTGCTTTGTGTGTACTCCTGAGCGTAGCCCGGAGCAGTTGAAATGTCCGAGTGAAAAGCACTTAGTCTGCAGTTACATTTGCGTTCTGTTTAATCTGGGCAATATTTGCAGGCGGTAGAAGCCGTTGGGGTATGATTTTCTGTGCGAGTAATTATCGAATCGAGAAACTTTTCTGCCCTCATGGAACAAAACTGGATTCAAAAAAATAGAGACTACTGCATTTGCTGTCCATCGTCATTTTCATTGACCGGCGAATGAAAAACGCCCTCCTCTGAACCCTTTTGCGAACGTTTGTCCAAAATCCAAGATGCTCATGTGTGGAATCGTAGCCTACATTGGAAGCCAAGAAGCCTATCCCATTTTGATCAACGGCCTCAAACGCCTCGAATACCGGGGATACGACAGCGCCGGTATCGCCTTGCTCAACCATGGCCTGAAGGTTTACAAGAAAAAAGGAAAGGTGGCTGATTTGGAGTCATTCATCAGTGACAAGGACATCAGTGGCACTACAGGCATCGGCCACACGCGCTGGGCCACCCACGGCAAGCCCGATGACATCAATGCCCACCCGCATACCTCCGGAAACGGCCGGCTGACGCTGGTGCACAACGGTATCATCGAGAATTACGCTGCCCTGCGAAAGGCACTGGAAAAAGAAGGACACTCATTCAAAAGTGAAACCGATACCGAAGTGCTCGTACACCTCATCGAGGCCGTACAGGAACGCTACAGCCTGCCACTCGAAGAGGCCGTTCGGGAAGCCCTCACCCAGGTGGTGGGTGCTTACGCCATCGTGGTGATCGATCGCGACGATCCCGACAAGCTCGTCGCCGCCCGCAAGGCGAGCCCGCTCGTGTTGGGCATTGGTGAAGATGGTTTCTACCTTGCCTCCGATGGGACCCCCATCGTGGAGCACACCAAGCGGGTCGTTTACCTCGACGATGAGCAGATCGCAACCGTTTGCCGCAATGGCAACTATCAAATCCGAACCATCGACAATCAGCTGCACACCCCTTACGTCCAGGAGCTCAACATCGAAATCAGCAAGATCGAAAAAGACGGCTACGACTATTTCATGCTCAAGGAAATCCACGAGCAACCCGAGACCATCCGCGATGCCATGCGGGGCCGTATCAATGCCCGGGAAAAGTGGGTTAGATTGGGGGGTATGGACGACCACCTCGACCGCATCGCCAACGCAAACCGCTACGTCATTCTGGGGTGCGGTACGAGCTGGCACGCCGGGCTGGTGGCCGAATACCTTTTCGAGGACCTCGCTCGCATCCCCGTTGAGGTAGAGTATGCTTCGGAGTTCCGATATCGCAACCCAGTCATCACCGAGCGTGACGTGGTCATTGGCATTTCCCAGTCAGGTGAAACGGCTGATACCTATGCGGCACTCGAATTGGCCAAGCGAAACGGTGCCTTTTTGTACGGAATCGTGAACGTGGTGGGCAGTTCCATCGCCCGACTGACAGATGCCGGTTCGTACATCCACGCTGGCCCTGAGATCGGCGTGGCATCCACGAAGGCATTCACCGGCCAGGTGACCCTGCTGACCTTGATGGCCTTGCAGATTGGCCGGCTGCGCAAGACCATCGAAGACGATTATTTCGCTGAGCTGTTGGAGGAATTGGAGGCCATCCCTTCAAAGGTGCAGAGGGTGTTGGCCAATGATGAAAAAATTGCCTGGATCGCCAGGGAAATCAAGGATTCCAACAACGCCCTGTATTTGGGGCGTGGCTACAATTTCCCCGTCGCCCTCGAAGGGGCACTCAAACTCAAGGAAATATCCTACATCCATGCCGAGGGTTATCCGGCTGCCGAAATGAAACATGGCCCTATTGCCCTCATCGATGAGAACATGCCCGTGGTAGTCATTGCCACCAACAAGAGCGCCTACGAGAAGATCGCTTCGAACATCCAGGAAGTAAAGGCCCGCAAAGGGGTGGTCATTGCCGTGGTGACCGAAGGCGACAAGGTCATCAGCAAAATGGCCGATTACACCATCGAAATACCCGACACAGTGGAACCACTTACCCCTTTGCTTTCAGTGATTCCGTTGCAGTTGCTCAGCTACCATATAGCGGTTTTGCGGGGCTGCAACGTCGATCAACCCCGAAACCTCGCCAAATCGGTTACCGTTGAATGAAACACACCTGGCCATGGAGCCTGATCCAAACGGATCGGCAGTCGTATCTGCTGAGGCTGAATCACAAGGCAGTGCCGCCGACGCCGCACACGTGTCAAGCATGCGGCATATTAGACTTACCTTTGTGCCGCTCGAGGGTGGAACATACCATTCAGCAAACTACGGGCAAGAACTTACAAATCGGGGGAAGCTCTCATCCGCAACTCCGTTTCCACTAGCAGGGCAATCGTCCTGCCGTTTTCCGAACCAGTGTTAACTCATCAATATCGAGATGGAATACAATTCGAGCAAGGAGCCACTCATCATTCCCGAGTATGGCCGAAACATCCAAAACCTCATCAAGTACTGCAAAACCATCGAGGACAAGAAACTCCGCCAGGCCGTGGCCGAACGCATCATCATCCTCATGGAGCAGATCAACCCAAACCACCGCAACATCGAAGACTACGAAGACCGGCTGTGGCGGCATTTTTTCAAAATCGCCGACTATGACATCGACGTAGTCCCTCCTTCAGGCGTGGTGCCTACCAGGGAGGAAAGTGTCAAGAAACCGGACAAAATCCCCTATCCGAAGAAGGATGCCCAGTTCCGTCACTACGGAAGCAATGTCCAGAAGCTGATCGAAAAGGCCATTGCCATGGAGGATGGCCCAAAGAAACAAGCCTTCGTCGAAGTGATCGCTTCCTACATGAAGCTCGCCTATAAGACCTGGAACAGGGAGCACTTCGTCAATGACGAGCAAATCATCGAAGACCTCGAACATCTTTCAAAGGGTAAACTAAAGGTGCCCAAAGGTGCTGACCTGGACAACCTGCACAAACAACTCCAGTTGCAGCAGCAGCAACAACAGCAACAGCGCAACCGCAACGGCAAGCGCCACAACAACAAGAACCAGGCAGGCCGTCGGGCGCGTCGTCGGCGCAGAAAATGACCCTGCATACCCTCGGTGAAAAAATGAAAGCGGAACCCCATGATGGGATTCCGCTTTTTGGTTTTCCTTGGTTTCACATGTGTGGTGGAGGAGCGTGTGGGTCTGCAAGGGATGATTCATGAGGTACCGGCTTTCCAAAAGCTCCTCAAATCGGTTTCAAATTCGGTGTCAGTGTACGCTTTTTTCGATGTCTTCGAGCATGCGGCGGTAGTGGTCGTAGGCCTCCTCTGGGGTGTCGGGGCGTTTGGAATTCCTGTATCGGCAGATGATCGACAAAAGTCGATTGAACAAGCCATCGGATTTACCTGCGGCCTTTTGGGCAGAGGAAAGCTCGATGCGACGCTTCATTTCATAGGTAAAATCCATGCCGGATTGCTCGGCGTCTTCGTCGCTTTTCCAAGCGGTAAAGGGGAATTTGAAAAGGCTCAGCATACTATGTAGTTTTCGATTTCAGCTTTGGCCTTCAAATGGTAACCACCAGAGAGTGGATTGGGGTGTTCAGGGAAATAGGAGGGAGAACCCAGCTTGGAGGTGTCAGTTTTGGAATGTTCGATAAAGATGGGTTCGGAGCGTATAGGTGCAAATAAAAGCCATTGTTCAGTTGATTTTTACTTTTTTAGCGCCAAATAATTTGCGCCCTTGGTTTCGAGGCTGGTTTTTCACGCGTCAAGTTTCGAGTAGAAAGGGCATTTCAAAACGAAAACCACAGTTTACATGTCAGCTTTTCTAGGTGAAGTGGTAGGTACCATGCTGCTTATCCTTCTTGGTGATGGCGTGGTGGGTGGAGTAGTGCTAAAAAAGTCAAAAGCTGAAAATGCAGGTTGGATTGTCATCACATTGGCCTGGGGGCTTGCCGTCACGTTGGCCATTTATGCCGTGGGTGCAGTCAGCGGTGCCCACATCAACCCAGCCGTGACACTGGCCTTGGCTGCCGACGGTTCGTTTCCCTGGGAGCAGGTGCCATCCTACATGCTTGCGCAGATGATTGGAGCCATATTGGGCGCCGTCGTAGTATGGCTGCATTACCTTCCGCACTGGTCGCACACCGAAGATACTGCTGCCAAGCTTGCCGTGTTCTGTACGGCGCCAGCCATACGTGCTCGCTGGTCCAACCTGTTGAGTGAGATCGTGGGCACGTTTGTCCTGGTTGCCGGATTGTTGTTCATCGGCGTCAACGAGTTTGCCGAGGGGCTCAATCCACTGGTCGTGGGTGGGTTGATCACAGCCATTGGCATGTCGCTCGGAGGAACGACCGGCTGGGCCATCAATCCTGCGCGCGACCTGGGCCCGCGCATTGCTCATTGGCTGCTGCCCATTGCAGGCAAAGGAGGCTCCGACTGGAGCTATGCACCGATACCGGTGGTGGGGCCCTTGCTCGGAGGCCTGGCAGGCACGGTGTTTTACAATGGCATTTTCGAAGGCCATTTCGACCCCTGGATGTGGCTGGTGGTGCTTGCCGTGCTTGCCGTGATCGTATTGGCACTGGCCGAGCGAAAATAATACCCGCTGATTGGCGAGAGCCTGCATGCTGGACCCCTCCAACGATATCAAGCCAGAAGGACATGCCCAATACGCAGCATATAGCTTTCGAGGTAAGTCAACCCGATGAACTCGATAAGGTGGCAACAGCCATCCTGGACAATCCTCCCCCCAATCGCATCATCACCTTGCGGGGTGATCTGGGCGCAGGAAAAACAACCCTCGTTCAAGCGTTCTGTCGTCAGTTGGGCACTGAAGAAATACCCTCCAGCCCCACTTTTTCAATAGTCAATGTTTACTCAGTGGCACGCCCCGGCGGCCCTAAAGAGGAGGTGTATCACATCGATCTTTACCGCGTGAAAGATCTCGACGAGGCCCTGGAATTGGGTCTGATGGAATACCTGGACAGTGGGTGCTGGTGTTTCATCGAATGGCCGGAAGTGGCTGAGTCAGTCCTCCCGCCCAACCGCCTCGACCTCCAGTTGACCGTCGAGCCAGATGGCAAGCGGAAAATTCTATCTTTGTAGGCCTTTTACCCTTCATGTCGAACGATCGTTCATGGCGAAAGAAAAAAAGCAGATACCCATTCCCGAATCGCTGACGGAAGGCCGCTTGCAGCCCCAGGCTGAAATGCTGGCGGTGGAACAGAAAAAGGGATCGCTCTACATCGGCATTCCAAAGGTGGAGGCGGTCAGTGAAAACAGGGTAGCCTTGGTACCCTCGGCGGTGGCAGCCCTCACAGGACATGGACATAGGGTGGTCGTCGAGGCTGGGGCTGGTGAGCGTGCCAACTACTCCGATCATCGCTATGCCGAAGCTGGTGCCGAAGTCGTGTATGAAAAGGAGCGGGTTTTCAATGCGCACATCCTGTTGCAGGTAGCTCCGCCCTCCTTAGAGGAGATCCAGCGCTTCCATCCCAATCAGATCATTGTTTCTCCGCTTCACCTGCCCATGCTCAGTGAGGAATTCATCGACCAACTGCGCAAAAAGAAGGTCATCGCACTGGCCATGGAATACATCCAGGACGAAGGTGGCATGTTCCCCTTCGTTCGCATCATGAGCGAAATTGCAGGAATGAGTGCGATGCTGACTGCGGCTGAGTTGATGGCCACTACCTCGGGTGGCAAAGGCGTACTCCTGGGTGGTATTTCAGGGGTCCCCTCCGCCAAAGTGGTCATTTTGGGCGCTGGGGTGGTGGGGGAATCTGCCGTGCGCGTCGCCCTCGGCCTAGGTGCCGACGTCAGGGTTTTTGACAACAACGTCTATAAACTCATGCGTCTGCAGCAACACATCGGCCAGCGCGTACAGACTTCTACACTCAACCCCAACCAACTGCAAAAAGAATTGCGCAACGCCGACGTCGTCATCGGTGCGGTGCACTCCAAATCTGGGCGTGCACCCATCATCGTCTCAGAAGACCTCGTGGCTCAAATGAAACCTGGCACGGTCATCATCGATGTCAGCATCGACCAGGGTGGCTGCATAGAGACTTCCGAAATGACCACACACGAGAATCCCACTTTCGTCAAGCACGAGGTCATCCACTACTGCGTGCCGAACATTGCTTCAAAAGTGCCTCGTACAGCTTCAATCGCCATCAGCAACATCCTCGTGCCACTGTTGCTTGCCGCAGGAAAAGCAGGTGGGCTGGAATCCCTTCTTTACGACCACGTGGGCCTGCGCAACGGCGTGTACATCTATCGCGGACGCCTGACCAATGCATACATCGCCCGTCGTTTCGGCATGAAGCACACCGACCTGGAGCTGCTCATCACCAGCCAGCTCTGACATTTGGCATGGTTGGCATGGATCTTCGTTTTTCAAGCTAAAGGCCAAGTGTTTTCCACGCCAATCGGCTGCTCCAAACCACCACATCTCCAAACTTGGTTCGGTGACTACTGCTTTGGGTAGGGCAAATTGTCGTTCATTGCTTTGCCCGGAAAGGAATGGCGGTTTTCCGATGTCACAGGTGTTGCAGGAGTATCCCTACACCGCCCACCGTTTGGCAAAGAAATTGAAACACCCCTGAGCACGAGGCCACAGAATAGCTGAGAACACGACTCCCCCCCTTTGCAGCACACCTCAGAATCCCTCCTACGATTTCTCCGCTGCACAGCTTCCACCTGGTCTCACGCCTTTGGGCGCTCCGCAATTTCCCAGAACATTTTCCCGCTGTAAGCCCGCGCAGACACTACTTCCTCTCAAAGTGAAAACTTGAACTATGAACACGCGCACACTGCTGCTGTGGGCCTGTGTGTCCCTGGCAGTGAACACCTATGCCCAACGAACGACCCCTGAAAGACCTTGGACCTTCATTGGGACGAAACAAGGAACAAACACCACTCAACCCATACAGCTCATCCAATTCCAGGAGGCTACATTTTTCAAAACAAAGACTATGAACGCTTCTGACCCGACGGTGCTGGAACTTCCAGCACCCGATGGGTCTGTCTTTCGCTTCCAGCTACACGAAACACAAACACTCGCCCCAGCGCTTCAGGAGCGTTACCCACACATTCGTTCATGGAAAGGCATCGGGCTCGATGAGCCGGGTGCCTTCATTCGTTGTGAGCTGGGGGATCAGGGGTTCAGCGCGTGGATGCACCTGCCAGGCAAAGGCGATGTGTTCATCCAACCTTTCGAAGGCCAACGCCACAAGGCCCAGGTATTTTTCAGAAAAAATGCGCTTGTCAATTCGGTTTTTCAGTGCTTGACTGAGGCCGAACAAATCGAAACCCGCGAGTTGCCCACCAACTTTCGCGGCAATTTCAACACCTTCTTCACCTTACGCTTGGCCTTGGCCTGCACGGGTGAATATGCCCAGAAAGTAGGAGGCACCGTAAGCAGTGTCCTCTCGGCCATGAATACCCTCGTGAACCGCCTCAACGGCATTTACGAACGCGACCTCGGCGTGCACCTGGTGCTGGTAGAAAACAACGATCAGCTCATCTTCCTCGACCCCGCCACCGATCCGTTTTACAACAGTACCACGTACGTCGTTTTCGAGCAATTGCAAAAGGTCTGCAACCAGCGAATCGGCTTCGACAACTACGACCTGGGGCATTTACTCACTACCAGCAGCGGCGGGCTGGCCATGCTGAAATCCGTTTGTTCGACCAAAAAGGCTGCCGGCGTCAGCGGCAGTACCCAACCCCAGACGGATGTGTTCATCGTCGATTACGTGGCCCATGAAATCGGTCATCAACTCGGGGCCAACCACACCCAAAACAACCCTTGCAACCGCAATGCCGCTACGGCCGTGGAGCCCGGCAGTGGTTCCACCATCATGGGCTACGCTGGGGTGTGCTCACCCAACGTGCAGCCTCACAGCGATCCCTATTTCCACGCTGTCAGCGTCTTGGAAATAAGAACCTTTCTCGATGGCTCGGCAGGTTGTACACTGCAGTGGCCCATTTCGGGAGAACTTCACGTCGATGCCGGTCCCGATCGATATGTGCCAGCCTCCACACCTTTCAGGTTGGAGGGTAGCTGGAGTGGTTCGATGGATGCGGGAGCCCTGTGGTTCAACTGGGAGCAAATCGACAATGAGGCCGTACTGATGCCTCCCTTGGGCACCAACCCTGTGGGACCAGCTTTCAGAAGCCTGCTGCCTACGCCGGAGCCCTACCGATACTTTCCTCGGCTGGAGGTGTTGGCGGCTGATACCAGCAGCACTTGGGAAGTGATTCCCCAGCAGGGGCGCACCATGCATTTTCGATTTTCAGCCCGTACAGCCGACGGTTTGTGGGATCACGATGATCTCACCGTACACGTCGTCAAAGAAGCAGGGCCCTTCAAAATCACTGCGCCTACGGGCCAAGTGCGCTGGCAGGCTGGCAGTGTGCAGGAAGTGAGATGGCAGGTAGCTCACACCGATGAGCCCCCCATTTCTTGTACGCAGGTGGACATACTGCTTTCGATCGATGGAGGGCGGCAGTTCCCCTATCTCTTGGCGGAAAACGTGCCCAACGACGGGGCACACGCCATTGTCGTGCCGCCCTATGCCACCCAGCAGGCCCGGCTGATGGTGCGCTGCAAGGAAGCCGGTTTTTTCGATGTGCTCCGACAGGATTTTACAATCGAAGCGCCTGCAGGTCTCGCCATAGCGTTTTCGGTCGAACCCGTCAAGTGCCATGGAGAAGCCAACGGGAGTGTGGAGGCATCTGTTCCAGGCGGGTCATCGGATTTTCAATTCCATTGGAGCAATGGCATCGTTGCCAACCAAATCACCGGCCTGAGCGCGGGCCGTTATCAGGTGACGGCCACAACCCCTGGAGGCCTGGTGCTCACCGATGAGGTCGAAGTGTTGCAACCTGAACCACTCGAAGTCGAAATCGCGGTCATCAAACAAGAAAACCGCTTGCCAGCTTTGATTTCGAACGTTATTGGCGGAACGCCGCCATACACTTGGCAATGGAATACCGGTGCTACCTCACGGGTGCTCACCGGACTCACGCCCGGACATTATTCCCTTACCGTCACCGATGCGGCGGGATGTACAACCACGGCCGTGCATGACCTTGCCTTTGGTGAGCAGGCCCGGCTCACATGGGGCGTAGTAGAAGGAGTCACGCAAGAATGGAAACGCGTCGACCTACCTTACCACTACGAGCGCATGGTCGTGGCGGTCACACCCCACCTGCCCGACGCCTCAGCGGCTTCCCTCGTAGCGAGGGTTCGCCATTGCGAAGGCGACCATTTCGAAGTGCGTGTGCAAGTGGCTGGCAGCTCCATCGGCCTGGCAGGGCCTGTGAATGTGAGCTATTTGGTGGCCGAAGAAGGGGTTTATGAACTCGACAACGGCAAGATCAAATTCGAGGCCCATCGTTTGCTCAGTGAGGAAGTCTCCTCCTCACGGCACTGGAAATTGGCACCCATAGAAGTCTCACTCGAGTATCATCGGCCCGTCGTGATCGGGCAGGTAATGAGTGCCCAAGACGATCGCTGGTCGGTGTTTTGGGCAAGCCATGCCGAAGATCGAAGCCGCCGACCTGCTCCAGCCGCCATTTCGGTAGGGCGACACATTGGCGAAGAATCGGGATACTACGGCCGCGAGCAAGAATGGATTGGATATTTCGTGTTCGAAGAGGGGATTTACGATTTGGGCAATGTTCGTTTGATGGCAGCCACAGGGCCTGCACTCGTACAAGGGATGGCCGATGCCGAGGAAGGTTTCGAATACCAGCTCGATGGATTCGACCAACTCGAGGCAGTGGTGCTTTCGGTGGCAGGCATGCGGGGAGAGGATGGTGCCTGGCCCGTTGTGGCAGGCAGCTTTCCAAACCCGGAGGGCTTGCGGTGCTGGATGGTAGAAGATCAAATCACTGACAACGAGCGCAATCATCCGCCGGAAACAGTGGCATTCGTCGCAATCGGTGTTGCCAGCGCACAACAACAGAACCATGAAAACGCCTCCAAACTCGACGGCAGCCGATTGCGACTCTCCCCCAACCCCGCCAACTCCTATGTGGAGGTGGCCTTTGAGAGCCGAGGTATCGATGGGCCGATGGTGCAGGTCAGCGACGCCTGGGGCCGGGTACTCTTCAGGCAACACTTGCTGCCCTCAGAGTCAGGCTGGCGTAGGGTGACCCTTCCTTTGGAGACATTGAAACCCGGCTGCTATTTCATCTCTGTGGGGGAGGGCCGATGGATCAGGCAGGAGCGCTTGCTCATCACGCGGTAGCTTGTGGAGCCTTCTTTGTTGGCCCTACCAGGGGGAAAGTAATACGAAAAAACAGGGCAGTACAGCGTAAGCGCGAGGTTGTGCTGCCCGAACGAGAAACGGGAATACTTGGGATATTTTGACGCGGATGGAGCCTGCCTCCATCCGCTTTTTACATTGGGCAATGGGTATTTTTGCGGCGCTTTTTCCAAATCTGAGTCCATTGCAAAAAGTTTAGTGGGCTTGAGAAAGCAAGATCCGGCAGCTGGTGCTGGTGATGTGGCGGCTTGCCGGTGGAAGTTGGCTGGCTCCCCGCTCCAGGCGGGCGGAAGTGGTCAGTGCAGCAATCGCCCGATACGCTGGCCTACGGGGCGGCCAACTGATTCACGAGCTGCCGACTTTTTGCAGGGAGTTCAAACCATTTGTATTCACCTATTTCATTGTCATGTCCAAAAAAGCATCTTCGAGAAAAAAGAAATCCGCCCGGAACTGGCGTCAAACCCTCATCGTATCCCTGATGATACTGGCCATAGCGTCCATGTTGCTACCGGCCATCCTGCCCAGCCCGAATGCGTCCAGACCTCGCACATCTGGTGGCACTGCCAACCCAAATGAGGCTGCCGAGCGCCCCGTGGAGGAGCCTTCCTTCACGAAGGAAGGGGAACTCACTTTTATCGATGGCCAAACGGGACAACCCATCAAAACCATCGACATCGAAAAGGCCGAGACGGAACAGGAACGCATGCAGGGATTGATGTACCGCAGCAAACTGTCCGACCAGCAGGGAATGCTCTTCATCTTTGAAAAGGCAGGTCCGCAGTCTTTCTGGATGAGGAATACCTACATCCCGCTGGACATCATCTTCGTCGATGAGCACAACACCATTCTCAACATCCACGAAAATGCGCGACCCCGCTCAGAGGCCAGCCTGCCTTCACGCGGCAATGCGAAGTACGTCGTGGAGGTGGTTGGTGGCTTCTGTCGGGCCTATGGAATAGAACCTGGTGACAAAATCGAGTGGAAATAGTAGCCTGAGCGTGTAAGCTACAACCATTGACGATGCGGCTATTAGGCCTTGCCTACGAAAATGGTTTCTTCGACATTGGTGGTTGTGTTTGGCAAAATGATGTTCCCAACAAAGAATTTTCTTTGAAATCGCCTTTGGGCCAAAATATTGGCTGCACGAGGGCGGTGTCCAGTGACAATTTCCTAACTGTTTGTTCTTCAATTATTAAGACTAACAGGATTGGTGCGATGTGCCTATCTTTGCCCCGCCTTTTCAGGCAGGGGGTTCAACCCCATCCAGCTCGACCATTACAACCAAAGACCCTGTATTACCTCATCAAATTCGAACCGTTAACCACTCAACCGTTTCAACCATGCTGAAAAAGAACTTCTCCAAGAGCAAACCCGTGGCAAAAGTCCAATTCACTTTGCCCGCTGAGGCTGCCCAGGGCGCTAAAGACGTCCGTGTATTGGGTGACTTCAATGACTGGAGCTGGGAAAATGGCTACAAAATGGAGCTTCGCAAAAACGAATACATCGTCGAAGTTGAACTTCCAGTTGGCAAAGAGTACCAGTTCCGCTATCTGATCGACAACCACATTTGGGAAAACGACTGGCAGGCCGATGCCTATGTGCCGACCGCCTTTGGCGCTTACAACTCTGTGTTGTCGCTGGTGGTGCCTGCCAACGGTTCTGCCAAGCGCAAAACCAGCAGGAAAACCACTGCCAAGAACAGTGCAGAAGCCGAAAAGGAAACTCCCGTGGCCAAGGCCAGCAAACCCGCTCCCGCCAAGACCACCAAAGCTGCCAAGGACGACCTGACCAAGATCGAAGGTGTCGGACCCAAGATTGCATCCTTGCTCAAAGAGGCCGGCATCACGACCTACGAGGAGCTGGCCAAAGCGAAAGTGGAAACCCTGAAGGGCATCCTCGAAAAAGCTGGAAGCCGCTATAAAATGCACGATCCCACCACCTGGCCCAAGCAAGCTGCTTTGGCTGCCAAAGGCGAATGGGACAAACTGGAAAAACTGCAGGCCGAACTCAAAGGAGGCCGCAAATAACTCCCTCTCAATTCCCAATACAAAAGGCCGGCAGGAATTTTCCCGCCGGCCTTTGTTTTTCCCCGATTGGCAACGCATTTTCAATAGTCAATGCAACCGCTTTCTTTTCCTTTGGTGTAGAGGTTGAACAATGGAATGTCAACGGAGAGCATCATGCCGATGCGCCATCCAGCGGTCTGGTCTATTTCGTAGCCGTCGGCGGTCACCTTGCGCAGGTTGGGCCCCTTCTGTGCAAACAGGCCGAAGCTGCCAGGAAATCGTGGAAATCCGTAAATGAAAGCTGCACCCGGCGCGAAAATGTTGCTGAATTTGAGTTCGGGCAGCTCGTCCACGGCGTCGTTGTTGGTGAAGCGGTAGGCCGTAAATGCGCCGATGTCCACGACGTTGGCCATCAAGGTGAGGGAGGCATTGCGCCCAGCACCTATCTCCCCCCAGCTGAAAGCGACGCCAATGGGTGCGCCCAAACCTGCGTTGAGGCCAGCTCGGTCATCGCCGCTCAGCCCATCCAGCCATTCCACCGCCGTGTTGAAACCCACGTAAGAACCGATGGAGAGGTTGAAGGGATAATGCTTTTTGATGTAAGAACTACCACGGGGCAGTGCGAAGGTCTCCATCACGGCAGCCACGTCGTCGGAGGTCTGACTTTCGCTGATGGCTGCCATGAAGGCGCCGAAGCGCAGCAGTGGGCAGCTGATATCGTAGGTGGGCTCAACCAATTCATTGAGGAGCAGACCCGCTTGGACGATGACGTTGGAGTAGCGCTTGCGGCGCACATCGAGCGAGATCAGAGACAGCCTGTCGAGCACGAAAGTGACCTCGTCCAGTTTGTCCTGCAGCAATTTGTCCTCAGGGAAAACGGCAGCGGCAAACCGACGGCTGGCCCCAAAGACATCCATGGCGGCCTGGAGGTAGTCGAAGTATCCCTCGTAGAGAAGTGTGTCGTTCTTTTGGTATTCTCCGGTTTGGATGCGCTGGGTGATTTCGTAGAGTTCATTGCCGAGGGTGGCGAAAGCGCTGATTTCTCTGAGGATGGCCGAGGCCCGCTCGGTGGTGAAGGCCTGCGCTACGCTCGCCGTCCCCGTGCTGATATTGCGCGTGCGTTCGTAAAGCAATCCGAGATAAAAATCGACTGCCAATGGGTCTTGCAACAGGGAGTTCAATTCTTGGGGAGAGATCCACGGCCGACCAGTGTAGCTGTGGGCCTTGATGCTCTCTGAGATGGCATAGGTCATGCGCAACCCAGCGCGTATCTTTTGAAAAGTAGGCGGTTCGTTTTCGAGCATGGTGCGCTGGAAAGCTGCATCGCGGCCTAAATAGGCGATCACCTCGGCGACCGATTTTTTCTCCACGATCTGTTTGGTCACTGCAAACAAGCCGGCCACATATACGGCCGGGATGGTGTCTTTCAGGATGTGAACCTGTCGGTCCACGAGAAGCGTTTCGAGGTTGCGGTGAAGATTCTTGAGGTCCGTAGAAAAGGCATCGCGCATGCTGTCGAGGTAGGCGTTGAAATTGTAAATCTGATCGCCGATGCCAAGGAGGATCATGCGGGTGGTGGGGAAAAGGATTTGCAGCTGCTCATTTTTCGAGAGCGTTTGCCGGAATTCTTCAAAGAAAGCGATGGTGAGTTCTTCTTTGGTTCTTTTTACCAAAAACTTGGCAACCCCATCGGCCAGGCGGGCGACGCTTATTCCCGACGATCCCGTGCCGGCGGCTTCCAGCTCCGTTCGAGTCTTGACGATTTCATCAGCTATGCTGAGGGCGGCAGCACTGGCCTCCGCGTTCACACCGGGCGGCATCTCATATTTTTTGAAAAATGGATTTTGACGATAGGAAGCGATGAGGTTGTTCGGAGTGGGTGAAGGAGTTGGCCCCCATATCGTATCGTAATGACGATGAAGGATTTGGAGAAAAATACCGAGTTGTAAAATGGTGGAATCAGGCGCATCACTGCGCGTCAGTGGCTTGAAGCTGTTGCCGTTGGAGCGGTAAATTGCCGCAAGCACTTGCGCATCTTCAAATGCGCTTTGTGCTCGGCCAATCGAACTTAGCGACGCGATGGCAAACAGGGCGAGGAGATATTTCATGGTCGTGTTTTTGGTTTTTTCGAAAGAGGTGGTGGTCTGGTTTGAATGGGGTAGCAATCAAGGGATCAGAGATAGGAGGTGCTGGACAGCCTTGGCAGGCTGAATGATGCCGCACCCAAATAGGTTGCTTTGGCACTTTTGGTGTTGGGTGAAGGGGAAATCAGCCGTCTCCTTGACGAGTTTTCTGATCTCCTCTGCTGTCCACATCAGGTCGTGGTCGCGCAATACCTGCACAACGAGCGCCATGGCCCCCGCAGCAAACGCAGCTGCCGCGCTCGTCCTGGAAAAATTAGTACACACCCCTCCGCCTTGTTCAGTGGTGAGCAGCATGTGTCCAGGAGCCACCAAGTCTATGCAGGAATGCATGCCACTTTCTTCGTGCAAGTTGCCATCTTCTTTCAAGGCACCAATGGCGAGAACGGTATCGAAAGCGGCGGGGTAGCGGGGCACCATTTCATTTTGGCGGTCGAAATCATTGCCCACGGCAGCCACGACCACTTTGCCTTTCTCTTCGGCCTTGGCTATGGCTCGACGCAGCGCTTCGAAGGCCGAGATTGGTTCGTTTTCTTCAAAAATTTCCAATGGAATACAGATGATGTGCACGGCCGGGCGCACTTTGAGCAGCCACTCCAATCCTTCAGCCACACTGGCCGCACTTAGCTTGACTCGACCGTAGGCGATGCCTGCCTCGGGAGCTGCTCCAAACACTTGCGATCCGGCAGCCGCTATGGCACCACAGCAATGGCATCCGTGGTTTTGGGAGGCCCCAAAACTTGCCGAACCCGTAGTAAAGTCTTTTTGGGATTTTGGAAAAATATGCAAATCTGGATGCTCGGGGATGGGGGCACTGTCGAGCACGCCAACGCGCACGCCAGCACCCGTAATGCCTTTGCGCCATAAATCTTCAAGCAATCGAAGTGTTCGATGGCCCCAATGAAGGCGCGGATCGGTAGGCAATATTTGTTCGTAATCCATGGTCGGGGGGTTGGTTAAAATCCCGGCACACCGGGACGTGAAGCCTAAAGGTAGTGCAAAGCTTCCAATGGATCCGAACCCTCCGATACATCGAGGCGGGCTGCAAGGTGAAAGACCACGGTTGGGCGGCCATGAAAGCACCTTAATCGTCGAGCATCACGAAGGCGAGATAGTGCCCAGGAGGTGCCAGCCTGATGCCAATCCGGTAATAACCCACGGGCAGCCATTCCCCAAAGGGTGCAGAAGGGGTGCCGCAAACGCCTCGACAAGATTCAGAGGCGTAGTATTTCTCTCCATCGATGGTGGTCACAGCCTCTACGAGTGCAAAGCCAAATTGAGCACCGAGACGTTCGTATTCGACATAATGCCTGGTACTCTTGCCTTTTTTCAGCGTTCCTAATTCTTGCAAGTTGACATATACCTCCGATAGGTCTTTGCCTGTCTGATTGACGAATTTGACGTGTACGGCATGGGGGGGCGGGAGGTCTTCCTTGTTGCAACCCGCAACCAACCATATCAGACCGGCGAGCAACAGCATGCGAAACCACATAGGCGCTCATTTTTTTTAAAGATGCAGTCTCAAAGTTCGGTTGGATTTTTTGGCGGCGATACTTCGCACAAAGCCAATATTCCTGAGTCGTTGTAGGAGCCGAGACATTTGCAGCAAATAAAGACCCTTGAGCACTTTGATCGTCTTTTGAGAAAATGCTTCGGGATGCAATCGTGGATTGACTACCTTGTGCCAAAATCGTGAATTATGAAACTCCCATCCGTACTCAACCTGGTTACAGTTTTCATTGAAATACTGAAGCGGTATCCCCTCGTAATGGCTTCGGCGGCAATCGGTTCTTTTTCCATGAGTTACCTCATCGAACACGAAGGAGTCGAAATTCACCATACCATCAAATTGATTTTCACGGCCGCCCTGGGCATTCCCCTATTTCTCAGTGCAGCGTTGTTGAGTCGGCGGTGGGCACGCGGGGGCTGGGTGCGTCTCGTTCCACATTTGTTGGCACTGACAGTTTTGGTGTTGTTTTACGCTACTTTCAGGGTATTTCAATACAATAGTCCGGCTCCGTCGAGTTTGCTGGTTTTTTTTCTCTTGAATATAGCGGCTCATCTTGCCATTTCGGTCATCCCATGGGTAGGAAGGGGGGCAGAGGGATCATTTTGGGAATACAACAAAACCCTGCTGTTGAATTTGGCAGTTGGCGTGTTGTACAGCGGCGTGGTATATGCCGGATTGAGCATAGCCATTGCTGCCATGAATGAATTGTTCGAACTGAAAATCGACGGGAGCATATATGGCCACCTGTTTTTCTTCATTGGCAGCATTTTCACCACGAGCTGGTTTTTGGCGCACTTTCCGGAGCGGGAAGTCGAACAGGGGCAAATGGAAGTGAGCCAGTTGCCCTTGTTGCATATTTTGGTAAAATATATCCTCATTCCCATCGTGACCATCTACATGGTCATCTTATATGCATATTCGGCAAAAATCATCGTCCACTGGGAATTGCCAAGGGGTTGGGTAGCTTCACTGGTGTTGGGTTTTTCAGTAGCTGGTATATTGACCTGGCTGCTCAATCATCAGGAGCGAATTTTTGACAAGGGGGTGGTCATGGATTATTTCCATCGATGGTATTTCCCGGTATTGCTACCAATGACGGCATTGCTCTTCGTGGCCATCGGCAGACGCATTTCAGATTATGGTGTTACCGAGATGCGGTACGTCGTCGCCATCACTGGCGTGTGGTTGCTGGTCAGTTGCCTTTATTTCATTTTTGCAAAAAAAGTAGATATCCGCTTCATACCGCTGAGCCTCATCGTCGTGGCGTTGCTGACTGCAGTGGGCCCCTTGAGTGCCCGCTCAGTGTCTACGCGATCGCAAATACATCGACTCGAAAAATTGCTCGCCCAGGCCAATATGTTGGAGGAAGGAAAAATCGTGGCATTTTCCGACTCGAGCAAAATAGAGCAAGCACTCGAAATTCGAAACATATTCCAATACCTGCGGGATTGGAATAAATTGAGCCTCGTCGCACACATGCACGATGCCATTCCTGCCGATGGTAAAATGAGCTACGAGGAATGGGATGCTTTCATGACGAGCCTGAAATTGCCCGCCTCTAAAGAATCAGGAACTCCGGAAATATATTGCAATTACAATTTCGAACAACCTGCCTCCTTTTCGACTTCGGGTCCTTCCACCGTTTACATTGTCAATTTGTCGCCGGAGGACCTAACATCCGAATCCAACGCAGCAGTGCGTGTGGAAGGCGACACTATCGTAGTGCAAGATTCAGTTGCTGGCTCGTGGTTTCTTCCTTTGAATGACTACCTCGATTCTTTGCGGAACGATTACGGTTGCTCGCCACCAAATGTATTACCCCCTGAAGCAGGTGAGTTCAGGTGGCGATTCGACAGCGTTGGATTCAAGTTGATGCTTCGGAATTTAAATGTGAAGCTGGAGTTTGAAGACCCGCGGCCAAGGTTGGAATATGCAAACGGCTTTTTATTGCTCGAACGCATCGAACAATAGAGCACCGTTCAGAAAAATAGTTGCGAAAAAAAGTTCTCAACAATACCCGAGGTCGCTGTAGCCATCCCAAAACAGTTCTCTCGGTTGTTGGGTGGAGTCGTCTTTTTGCTGCTGATCGTCCTTGTGATGGCTTGAAGCAGTGGCAGGAGCAGTTTTGTAGGGTTGCTGTGAACGCGTTTCGGCTGTGGAGCGGTCGCCTTTGGATTTTTTGGAAAACTTGATCATGGGATTTGTTTTTGGAAGCTGAGCAATGGAGGTTTTCATTCCTCGGATGAAAGCCACCCGTCCAACAAGGGCAATTGCGCCTTGTTCGTTCAATTGCAAAAATTTTTCCGGATTTTGTGCACTAAAGTGATCAGGTTGACAGGAAGGATCATTTCGAGTTCGTTGACCCTGTAAAGAGGTTGAGAAATAGCGCTTGTTACCTGCCTGATGAAAAGAAGCAATGAAGATTGACACACTGCCATTTTTCCATCAAACAAGCACCCCATGTATGACTATGAGAAAAACTCAGAAGGGAAACGCCCACAACGAAAGGATTCCCAGCAAAGCCCTTACGACAAAATCCTAAAGGAGCATCTCGGAAAATTGCTTCCCTTGTTGTTGGGGGCCGTGATTGGCTTGAAAAACTACCGTTTGGAAAATTTGCCGCAGACGCGCTTACAGGTCACCAGTGAACGCGAACCTGATTTCGTACGCTTGATCTAGGACGATGAGCATCCTCGCGGGTATGTGTTCCATGGGGAATTTCAGCTCAAGGATGAAAAGGAATTCGATCTGCGCATGCTTGAATACAGGGCGTACCTCATGCGGGTGTTCAAAAGGGTGGTTGATCAACACGCATTTTTCATTGGCAAAAGGAATCCCAGGCACATCAAGGCACAAATCAAGCAGCCCAATCTTACCTTCGGTTATACCTTGCACGTCTTGGCGGAAATTAACTACAGGGTGTTTCTGTACTCGGATATACCAGAAGCCATCATCTTGGCCATTCTTGCGGAACACCGCGGTCTCTCTGCAGAAAAACTCATCGACATGATCCTTGAAAAGCTCTTTGAAAAAAAGGGCGATTCACTTGAAACAAGAAGACTCATCAGGCATTTGCATGTCATGTCTTACCTGCGTAACTTGCAGATCGTCACCTTTAAAAAGTGCGAACACATGTTGACCAAAGGCATCAAGGAATTCAAGGATGATCCCTTCTACCTGGCTGGTCTCGAGGAAGGCCTCGAGGAAGGTCTCGAGAAAGGTCTCGAGGAAGGCCGTGTCAGGCAGGCCATCTGGACCATTTGCGAATTGCTGAAACAGGGCTTGGACAGAAAGGTAATAGCCCACGCGTCATTCACCGATGAGTCGTTTGTGGATCGGATCGAGCAACAGCTCCTGCGCAGGGCAGAAATCGAAGCCGCTTTGCGGAAGGGAGATGCTCCGGAAGCCATTTCGGAAAAGTTGGATGTACACCCGGCAGTGGTGAGCTACGTGCAGATGAGCATGCAAACGAACGGGGGAGTTCAGTAAAAGCTTCCTCAGAATGTCCGTGCTCTTTTGTGGTCGTAATAGAAGCGAGGATATTTTTTGCAACAGCGAACACATGTTGACCAAAGGCATCAAGGAATTCAAGGATGATCCCTTCTACCTGGCGGCTGGTCTCGAGAAAGGTCTCGAGGAAGGTCTCGAGGAAGGCCGTGTCAGGCAGGCCATTTGGACCATTTGCGAATTGCTGAAACAGGGCTTGGACAGAAAGGTAATAGCCCACGCTTCATTCACCGATGAGTCGTTTGTGGATCGGATCGAGCAACAGCTCCTGCGCAGGGCAGAAATCGAAGCCGCTTTGCGGAAGGGAGATGCTCCGGAAGCCATTTCGGAAAAGTTGGATGTACAACCGGCAGTGGTGAGCTACGTGCAGATGAGCAATTGATCGAGTCGTGGGACATAGCGCCCTACACGGTTGCATCATCATTACATCCATTCTTGCTGGTGTTTTTTCCACATCCTTGATATTTGACGAGTCTTCAGGTGCCCTACCTTTGGCTCAGCTGGGTGTTTTTCAGCTGAGTACCATTGGTGTTTTATGAGGGAGTGTGTTTCTCTCATTTTTCAAACTGACGAAAAATCTTCGAAAATGAGGATCGCCTTGATAGCCCACGATGGCAAGAAGCCCGAAATGGTTGCTTTCGTTCTTCAGAACAAAGGGCTGCTGAGCCAGGCTCAACTATTCGCCACGGGTACCACAGGAAGTCATATCGAACGGGCGGGCATCCCCGTTGTGCGCCTGCTCTCAGGCCCAAAGGGTGGTGATGCCCAGATTGCTGCCATGATAGCCACCAACGAACTCGATTTGGTGATTTTCTTCAGGGATCCACTGGACAAACATCCTCATGAGCCAGATGTGCAAATGCTAATGCGCCTATGCGATGTGCACAACAAACCGTTGGCTACCAATCCTGCCTCTGCCAACCTCATGCTGCGAGGCATCGAGGCGGAACTCAACAGAAGCAAGAGATAAACGACTTCACGCAGTAGGCAGCGGAAAAATCCCCAACAGGTCGAGTCTTCTAAATGCAAGTAGCAGACTTCTAATATCTACCTCGGTAGTTGGCTGACCCACTGCATCGAGTAGCCAGGCTGCTGCTTCCACCACGGGTACGTCAGGGTAGCCGTCCTGGCGGGAATGATGTAGGAATTTCATCACCATGAAGGCATTGAACCAACGAAAGAACCGCTGGCGGAAGCTGGCTTCGGTAGCGGTGTGTTTTTTCAGCTCCTGCCATTTTTGCTCGAAGTGTACCAGTTCGAGAAAGTCGGACAGCGTGGATGGCAAACGAGGGGGTGGGGTAGGAGGGAGTTCTCTAATTTTTTCGAAAAAAAGCTTGAGCATTCTGAAGGACTCGGGATTGTAAGTCTTGGCAATCTTGCGCCCTTGCGTCAAGTCGCTCACGGCTTTACCCGTGCCAAATGGAACGCGGTGGGAAGGCCTCGGCGAAGGGATGACCGTGGTGGCATTCAATTCCATGACACTGCCAAGCGGGGTGAACTTGTGCAGGAAATAAAAATCTTCGCCGGCTTGTCGCTTGTTCATGCCGCCTTGTTTGCGGTAGGCATCGGCCCGAACCGCCATGGCTGAGCCAATGGTGTGGAGGGCGTGTGGATGCCCCGCCCAGCGTTGGGCATCGATGAAATAGCGCAAATGCAATTCGTAGGCAGCAATGGCTTCATACACCGACGGGGCAAATGAGTTGCCACTGAGGGGGTGCTCAAACCGGATGCTGCACGCCTGGCATTTCGGATGGTTTCGGAAATGCGTCACCAAAACCCGGAAGTAATTGGGTTGGCAAAGCGTATCGGCGTCGAAACAGGCGATGATACCTTCGGGCTTACCAACCTCTTCGAGACGTAGGCACGCCTCGTCCATGCCTATCTTGCGGGCTAGTCCAACACCGGCGTGTTTGCGAGGCAGCCCAGATTGGTAGAGCACGTGAAAGTGCAACCAGGGAAGTGCATGCCCTGCAATCCAATGTCTGACTTCCTGTAAGGTCTGACGGTTGCGGGCTACGACCTCTGGTGTGGCATCCTCGCCATCGTTGATGACGATGATGACTTCGACGTCGCACTGTGGAGGTTCGCAATTGCGCAAGGTGGTCAGTGAGTCAATCAGCGCTGGTTCGTCGTGGCAAGGGATCACGACTACGAGCCCCAGGCCCTGGGGAGGGGGGGCATGGATGAGGGGAGATAGAGAGGGGCGTCGAGGTAAGGATTGTTGCATATCCCAGCATTTGGCGCTCGGGTAGTGTGTTCGTGGGTACAAAGCTATTGCTGAGTGGGCTCATGGTAGCATTCGCTTACCGAGTAGCATGAAACGAGACACCTTTCCAGCTTGGGAAATTCATATTGCGTGGAAAACAAGGTGATACCTGACGCGTGACACGTGAGGGGAAGGAGGCGGAAAGGGTTCCCAACTCGATTTCATTCAGCTGGCCTTTTGCAGAGGGCCCGGTTTTTCAGTGTTTTGATTCATCATCATTCGTTATCGCTACAATTCATTTCGCATGGCTCATTTCAAGGACAAAATCGTGTGGATCACCGGAGCGAGTTCCGGTATTGGAGAAGCATTGGCTCGGGCGTTTGCTGCCGAAGGGGCTCATCTCGTGCTTTCTGCACGCAATGTGGAGCGGCTTCAGGAAGTGGAGCCTTCCTGTCGGCAACTAAACCCAACTGGGCAAGTGTGGATCGAGCCGCTCGATTTAGAACGACCGGGAGAGATGCCATCCATCGTGCGAAACGTGCTTTCCAAGACGGGGCATGTGGACATCTTGGTCAACAATGCTGGCTTGTCACAGCGCTCCCTTGTGAAGGATACCCGTTTCGATGTGGACAGACGGCTCATCGAGGTGAATTTGTTGGGCACCATTGCTTTGAGCAAGGCCATTTTGCCCCACTTCCTCGAGCGCAAGGCTGGCCATTTCGTGGTGATCACGAGTCTGATGGGCAAGTTTGGCGGCCCTTGGCGCTCGAGTTATGCGGCGGCCAAGCACGGTCTGCACGGCTTTTTCGAATCGCTGCGTGCCGAAGTCTGGCGTGACAACGTGTACGTGACATTGATTTGCCCGGGCTTCGTTCGCACGGAGGTCAGTCTGAATGCGCTAACGGCCGATGGGACGCCATTGCGGCAGATGGATCCCAAGACGGCAGCGGGTTTGAGTCCCGACGAGTTTGCCCGACGTGCGCTGCGAGCCATTCGCCGTTGCCGGGAAGAGGTGTACATCGGCAAGGCAGAAGTGCTTGGTGTTTGGCTGAAGCGATACCTGCCAGGGGTATTCAGCTACGTCATCCGTAGGGCGAAGGTACGCTGAGCGCCGCGCCCTGACCCTTGGGCTAGTCGGCACGGATCAGGGGCGGCGGAGGTCCCGGCTCAGTTGAGGGTACTGCGTTCGTACTTGCGGGTCGTTTCCAGGTAGGAAGCACAGCCAGGCTGCTGCATCAGGTTGAAGAGCATCTCCTTGGCCCGGAACAATTGGGCCTTGACCGTGCCGAGGGGGATGTCGAGCTCATTGGCGATTTGCTCGTAGCTCAACTCCTGGTAATAGCGCAGCTCGATCATGAGGCGATACTTTTCGCTCAACCTGGTGATGGTGCGCCGGACCATGTGGAGTTTTTGCTCGCGGATGAGTTCCTCCTCGGGGTTGCGCACATCGGAAAGGAGGTTACTTGCGAAGTCCTTGTCACCGCCGTGTTCGATGGGTTGGTCGATGGACAAGAAGCGCAGGCGCTTTTTGCGGATGTGGTCGATGCAGTTGTTGACTGCGATGCGAAACAGCCAAGTGGAGAAAGCGTAGTGGGGGGCGTAGGTAGAAAGTTTGTTGAAGGCCTTCCCAAAGGCTTCCAGGGTGAGGTCCTCGGCGTCGTCATGGTTACGCACCATTTTGTAAAGGTGGTTGTACACCGAGGATCGGTACCTGTTCAGCAGCGCTTCGTAGGCGCGTTGGTCGCCGGCGATGGCTGCTTTTACCAATTGGAAATCTTCATGGGCCTTGGGCGAAAGTTTGTTTTTCGCTTGCGTTTCAGTAGTAGCTGTCAATTCCATCGTTGGGTGTTAGTGTTCCAAAGGACCCGCGGAGCGAATGCGAGGTAGTAGAGGCCCATCAGTGCATCGAGAGCGGGTACCCATGGCCGCAAATTCCGGTGTTGCAGCCGGCTCAGGAGCACACTGCCAAGAGCAACCACTACACTCATCCTCACCACGTATCCTGTGAGCGTTAAAAATGGGTTGTCTCCGATAGTTGCCATCAAGACGCCTCCCACGTAGTGTAGCGTGTGACTCATAGCCAGTAATCCCAATAAAAGCCGATGGTGTAGTTTGTATAGTCTGCCAGTGGTCAAGTGCCTGGACTTCTGCCTGTACCAGGCTTTCCATGATTTTTTTGCCGGACTGTACACGAATGTGTCCGGGTCGAGCTGGATGCTGACGAGGTGAGGCCGGGCGGCTGAGTTGACGAAGAGGTCGTCGTCGCCAGAGGCGATGTGCGTGTGTGAGGCAAAGCCGCCGGTTTTTCGGAAAAGGGTTTTGGTGTAAGCGAGGTTTCGGCCAACGCCCATGTAGGGCAGGCCTGCCAGGGCGAAGCTGAGGTATTGAATGGCGGTGTAACAGGTCTCGAAGCGGATGAATTTGTTCAAAAATCCTGGAGCTTCCAGGTACGGTGCAAATCCGAGGACGATTTGTGCGCCATCGTCCAGCTTGGTCGCCATTTTGTCCATCCAATGCAGGCTCGCCGGCTGGCAGTCAGCATCAGTAAGTAGTAGGTAATCGAACCTGGCCTCTTCCACTCCTCGGGTCAGCGGGAACTTTTTCCCTATGCGACCGTCGTCGTGTCGAAAGGTGCGCAGGTGTCTCGTTTGACGGTGTGAAGGTGCAAGGAGATGTTCGAAAGGAAAAGAGCTATTGTGGCTAATAACCACCAACTCAAAAGAGCGGCCAGTTTGATTTAGGAAACGGTCGAGACTCGACAATAGCTTGTGGCCGTCGTCATGCTCGCAAATGACGATGGAAACGGCAGCTTTGTCAGTCTGATGTTCATGGGAAGACGCTCCATAAGAAGGGGTAGTGTGAGGCTTGTACGTCGAGGTAGCGGGTTTGGTTTCCTGGTAAATGGCCAATTTTCCAAAAAAATACAGCCAGAAAAAAAGCTGTATGGCGGTTGAAAGGGCAAAGACCCAGTAAATCAGCTCTTGCCACATGGCGGTGATTTAGGAGGGTTGCATGGTTGGCAGGGCAGGGCAGTGCTGCAATTCATTGCGAATGAGTTGGCGTTGTTCCTTGAGGGCCTGGCGCTCATCGGCGGGCAGCATTTGCATCCGAAGTTGTGCGCTGGCCAGCTGGCCTGCCTTCAGGTACCACTCGACCCACCATCCAGCCAGGACAAATATGGCCAAAAAACTCCAGCCACCACCCGGCAGCATACCTGCCAGCCAGGCGCTCTCCAAGCCATACGCGAGCGGATACAGCAGCAGGCCGATGACGAATTTATAAGTAGGTTCCCAGTGGATGTCGTCGTTGAGCAAGCGGCAAAGGGCCAGCGTGCCGTAACACGCTGGTGCGTGCATCAGCCAGCCGGCCAGCGCCAATGGTGCCCCGAGGGTGAGCAATGTGAGCCGCAAGGGGCACACAGGTGTCACGACTGCTGCGTCGCTCAGTCGCAATTGACTCAACCGCTCGAAGTAGGCCATCAGTGCCGAGTGAAAATGGTGGAACCTGTGCGGTTCCATCACTTGCCATTGGCGCAAACGCTCCAACCAAGCCTTGGCTCGTTGAAAATGCTTCCGTAGTCCAACGGGCTCATCGTTCAGAAGCAAAATCTCCACCTTTCGGAGCATGGCATCCTCATCGTCGTCGCGGGTGTCGATGACGAGCCGGGAAAGTCGTTCGCGGATGGTGTCGGTCAGGGCAAGTACCCCTTCGGTCGAGTCTCTTGCGTAAATTTCTTTGAAATCAGCCACCCGGATGGGTTCGTCGTATGTCACCATGACGGGACGCCTGAAGCGAGTCGGGTCCTCGTATTCCAACCCCACGGGCAAAATGCGCAGGTTCAATTCGTAATCACAGGCAGCCTCGGTACCCAGCGCAATGCGGGCCGTGCCGGTTTTGATCTTGCGCAAGCGTCGCTCTACGTAGCTGCTACCTTCCACGGCGATGTAAATTTTGCCCTTGCGCTGCAAGTGTTGCATGGTGCGGGCGAAGTTCTGCTCATTTCTGAGGGGGCGGCCGTTGGTGTCCTGTCGCCGCTCTATGGGGATGCAATAGAGCCGGTTGAGCAACCAGGCCGACCAACGGAACTTGAACAAACTCGCATTCGCCAGGAAAAAACTGACTCCCCTGATATTGACCACGGCGTGAAACGGATCCAGCAGGGTAGCCGGGTGATTGCTCACGATGATGAGCGGGCCGGGTTCTTTGGTATAATGGCGGTTCACCACCACCACTGCATTGTGGTACACCCGCAGGGCCACCCATACCACGACCTTCAAAACCTGATAGAGTGCGTAAAGAAATCCGTTCAAGCCAGGCGTGTTTTGGTAAATGTGCCGCCAAGATACTTCACGCATCCGAGTATGCGGCCCCGCAATCCTTGCGTCCAGGCTTTCATCGGCCACTGGTGTGAAGGGAAAGGGATGCGCCGCGTAGGGGGCCAGGCGGGTAGCCCCGTCAACCAGCAAAGCCTCTCTCGTCAGGCAGAAATTCCTACGAAGTGAGATTGCTGGACTGTAAAGGGAGCTGCATCGGAATGCGATGAGGAGCCGCAGTTTGGCCATGCGCCACACCCAATCCCCGCCCACGGTTTACTTTTGCCAACCGCCGGGCGCTCGTCCGGATAATTCGTACCACCGAAAAATTCTTCGCATGAAAATTTCCAGTTTGTTCATTGCTTTGGTGCTCGTTGGCGTAGGCTTCGTTGCCGGCACTTCCTGGCAGCAGCACGATCAGGAAGCGACAACCGAACAACCGACCGATCTGGCCACGCCGCCCTCGCCGTCGAATGAGTCGGAAAACAATGGAAGGCTCGTTCAAAATGCGCCATCGGAAACGCCTCCACCCGTTGTCAACAACGTGCTGGCCGAACTCGAACGGGCCACCATTCAGCTCTTCGAAAACGCCGCTCCCTCCGTCGTTTACATCACAACCTCCAAACTACAGCGAGACTTTTGGACCTACGACGTCTATGAAATTCCCGCTGGCAGTGGTTCGGGCTTCGTATGGGACAAAGCCGGACACATCATCACCAACTTCCACGTCATCGAGGATGCGAGCAAGGCACAGGTTACCCTTGCCGACCACAGCACCTGGGATGCAAAATACGTGGGAGGAGCCCCCGAGAAGGACTTGGCCGTTTTGCGCATCGATGCGCCGGCCTCGCTTTTGAAGCCCATTCCTGTAGGCAAAAGTGACAACTTGCAAGTAGGGCAGAGCGCCTTCGCCATCGGCAACCCCTTCGGATTGGACCAAACGCTCACGACGGGGGTCATCAGCGCGTTGGGTCGCGAGATCAAGGCTGCCGACGGTACGCCCATCCGAGGTGTCATCCAAACCGACGCCGCCATCAATCCTGGCAACTCAGGCGGCCCCTTGCTCAACGCTGCCGGCCAGCTCATCGGCGTCAACACGGCCATCTACAGCCCTTCAGGGGCGTCGGCTGGCATCGGTTTTTCCATACCGGTCGATGAGGTGCGATGGGTCGTGCCCGAACTCATCCGGAATGGGCGTATCATCCGGCCCTCCCTCGGCCTGGAGTATGCTTCGCAAACCTTGGCTCGGCGGCTGGGCGTGAAAAAAGGGTTGCTCATCACCGACATCGACCGCAACGGACCGGCTGCGCGGGCGGGCCTGAAGCCCACCTATCGCGACCGATATGGCCGTATCATCCTCGGCGACATCATCATTGCCGTAGATGGGGAGCCCGTCAATTCACGGGGAGATTTGCTGCTCATCCTGGAAAAACACAAACCCGGAGACAGGGTCCGCGTGCGCTTTTGGCGCAACGACGAAGAAAAAGAAGTGGAGGTGGTTTTGGCGCCTTCGGATTGAATGTGGCGCAATGACATCTGATGGGGCTTGTCTCCAAAAAGAAAAAGGGACGTTGTCTGACAACGTCCCTTCGCCGTTTGATGCGGGTGAATGTAGGGTTGAAGGTTTTTTCAAGCACCTAGCCCGCCACCTGTGGCGCATCTTCAATACAGCGCCATGGAGAACTGGCGGCGGTATTTTCTGGTCAATTCGTGTTCCTCTCCCCAGAGGTGGAACAGGGCGATTGCACTGCGTCGGGGCAGGTCGTCGCGGAAGTGTTTGTCCACGCTCACGGCCTGGATGATCTGCTGGATGGCCGTTTCGAAAGCACCCTGGGAGAGCGCTTCTTTGGCCTGCATCAAGTGGGCAGCAGCCTGGCTGCCGTTTTCCGATTGTAGTTCCATGAGTTCGGCCAAGGTGCGGATGTCATTGGCCGCGTCGTGATGTGGATCGCCGGCCTGGATATCGGACACCAACTGGCGAGCTTCGGCAGGATCGACGAAGACGAGCCGTTGAGCCAAGGCCAGCACGGCTTCCTTTTTGCCGGGATGTGATGAAAGGAATTTGCGCAGGCGTTCGATGGCTTGTTCAGCCGGCAGTTTTTCGATGGTTTTGAGCAGGGTTTCCAGTTCCTCGCCCTCGGGGTCGGGCAGGTGTTGAGCCAACCAGCGTTCGACTTGGCTTTTGGGCAGCGCTCCCGCAAACTCGGCTATGACTTTGCCTTTGTGGAACAGCTTTACGTTGGGGATGCTCATCACTTTGTACTGTTGAGCAAGATCGGGCTGCTCTTCGGTGTCAATTTTCACAAGCTCCCATTTACCCTTGTTTTCCTTGGCAAGCTGATCGAGAACGGGGCCGAGGATGCGGCACGGACCACACCACGCAGCCCAAAAATCTACCAGCACCGGCCGGATGAAACTGCGTTCGATGACCTGTTTTTTGAAATCTACCATGGCGGCAAGATTGATTTTTTAAAAAAATGGCAGAGACGCTGCTGCGCAACGTCTCTACCGGTTGCTTTCGAAATCTCGGATGCGAGTTGACCGTCATTCGTTGACCGCTTCGGCCTCGACCTCCTCGACGGGCTCTTCGCCTTTGCGAGGTGCCCTGAAGACCACTTTGCCGTCGAAGACATCGAGGACGACGTGGCTCTTGGGCTGTACCGTGCCGAGCAGGATTTGCCGCGACAATTCGTTGAGCACGTACTTCTGGATGACCCGCTTGACGGGACGTGCGCCAAATTCGGGATGGAAGCCCTCTTCGGCGATGAAGTCCACGGCAGCTTGGGTCCAGGTAAGCGTGATATCCTGCTTGGCGGCAAGCTTGGCCACCTGACGGAGTTGCAGCTCGACGATGGCGTTGATGTCCTTGCGCGTCAGCGGCTGGAACATGATGATTTCGTCGATGCGGTTGAGGAACTCGGGCCGCACGCTGCGCTTGAGCAGTTCGAATACCTGCTCACGGGTGCGCTCCACGACCTCCTCGCGGTTTTCGTCGGTGATGTTTTCGAAGTTTTCCCGGATGATATCCGAGCCGATGTTGGAGGTCATGATGATGATGGTGTTCTTGAAGTTGGCCACGCGACCCTTGTTATCGGTCAAGCGGCCATCTTCGAGCACCTGAAGCAGGATGTTGAACACGTCGGGGTGCGCCTTTTCGATTTCATCCAAGAGGATGACCGAATAGGGCTTTCGACGCACGGCTTCGGTGAGCTGACCACCTTCTTCGTAACCCACGTAGCCCGGAGGAGCACCTACCAAACGGCTCACACTGTGCCGTTCTTGGTATTCGCTCATGTCGATTCGGGTCATGAGGTTCTCGTCGTTGAACAGGTATTCGGCCAGGGCCTTTGCCAATTCGGTCTTACCCACGCCCGTGGTACCGAGGAAGAGGAAAGACCCGATGGGGCGTTTCTCATTGGCCAGGCCTGTACGGCTGCGCCGGATGGCGTCGCTGACGGCCCGCACGGCTTCGTCCTGGCCGACGACGCGCTTGTGCAGCTCTTCTTCGAGGTGGAGCAGCTTTTCGCGTTCGCTTTGCAGCATGCGGTGTACGGGGATGCCCGTCCAGCGGCTGACGATTTCAGCCACGTCTTCGGCGTCCACTTCGTCCTTGACCAGCAGCTTTCCTTCCTTCTGCATTTCCTGCAGGCGTTCGTTCAGCTCCTTGAGCTTTCTTTCGAGTTCGGGTATGCGCCCATAGCGGATTTCAGCCACGGCGCTGAAGTTGCCTTCGCGCTCGAGCTGGTTGGCCTGCAGCTTGAGTTGTTCGATCTCTTCTTTGGTTTTCTGGATGCCGGTGACGACTTCGCGTTCGGCCTCCCAGCGCGCCCTGAGCTCTTTGCGCCTTTCTTCGAGGTTGGCCAGTTCTTCGTTGATCTTCTTGATCTTGGCCTCATCTTTTTCACGCTTCATCGCCTCGCGTTCGATTTCGAGCTGGCGGATTTTACGTTCCACCTCGTCGAGTTCTTCGGGCATCGAGTTCATCTCGAGGCGCAGGCGAGCAGCAGCTTCATCGATGAGGTCGATGGCCTTGTCGGGCAGGTAGCGGTCGGTGATGTAGCGCACCGACAGTTGGACGGCTGCCACGATGGCTTCATCCTTGATGTTGACCTTGTGGTAAGTCTCATAGCGCTCTTTGAGGCCGCGCAGGATGGAGATGGCATCTTCCTCGCTGGGTTCGTCCACCAGCACCATCTGGAAGCGGCGCTCGAGGGCTTTGTCGCTCTCGAAATACTTCTGGTATTCGTTGAGGGTGGTGGCACCGATGGCGCGCAGGTCGCCGCGGGCCAAGGCCGGTTTGAGGATGTTGGCTGCATCCATGGCGCCCTGGGTTCGACCAGCTCCCACGAGGGTGTGGATTTCGTCGATGAACAGAAAGATGCGCCCTTCGGAGCTTACCACTTCGTTGACCACACTCTTCAGGCGCTCCTCGAATTCACCCTGGTATTTGGCACCAGCGATGAGGGCTCCCATGTCGAGGGCCCAGATTTCCTTTTCGCGCAGGTCTTCGGGCACGTCGCCGTTGACGATTCGATGGGCGAGCCCTTCGACGATGGCCGTTTTACCGACGCCTGGTTCGCCAACGAGGATGGGGTTGTTCTTGGTGCGGCGAGCCAGGATGTGCAGCACCCGCCGTATTTCCTCGTCGCGGCCGATGACGGGGTCGAGTTTGCCCTGGCGGGCCCTCTCATTGAGGTTGATGGCGTACTTGGACAGGGCGTTGTAGGTCTCTTCGGCGCTGGCAGTGGTCACGCGCTTGCCTTTGCGCATGTCGTCGATGGCGGCGCGCAGCGCTTTTTCAGTGACTCCGGCGTCCTTGAGCATCTGGGAGACGTTGCTGCGCACAAGGAACAGCGCCAGCAACAGGTGTTCGATGGCCACGTACTCATCGCCGAATTCCTTGAGCAGGCTGTTGGCTCGCTGGAGCACCTCGTTGGCCTCCCGGCTCAAGTACTGGCCAGCACTGCCGCCTTCGACCTTGGGGTATCCCTTTACGATGCTGTCGAGCGTGCGCTTGAGCACCTCGTAGTTGACGCCCAGTTTCTTGAACAGGTGAGGGGCCACGCTTTCATCGCTCTCGAGGATGGCTTTGAGCAGGTGACCCGCTTCGATTTGCGGGTTGCCGTACTCCATCGCGAGCTGCTGGGCCCGCTGGATAGCCTCCTGCGACTTTATGGTGAAGTTGTTCAGGTTCATATCCGTCTATTTTTTTTTGAAAAAGTGATTTGGAAAAATGGCAGTGATTAGAAATGACGACTCGTCAATCGACAGCCTCCGTCACGCCATGCCAGCCTCGCTGTTCAACACACGTGCCACCCACTCGGTTAGGCCAGAATGACCATGATTTTCAAAAATAGATGCCATGATGACAGGTGGCATCGAGAGGTGGGTGCCATTTTGACACGGACACTCGGCGGCCTCTGTTCCTTGGTTGGTACTGATTCTTGACGTATCGCAACTTTTCACGGTTTCCGCTTTTCCAGCTGGGCAGTGCAATCGGACTTGGCTCGTTGCTACCTGTTCTTTATCGGCAGCCTGGTTAGGCAGGCAGAAGTACCGATGGGGAAGTCCAGCGCCTGGAATTACCGCCATGTCAATGGGTGGTGCCTTTTCGATGCATTCCACCTGTGAGCAGGCGGCGAGATTCCAGATTCATTTGAATCGCGGCACCAATTTGAGTTCACCGTCGGTGCGGATGAAAATTTCCCTGCCGATGTCCCCATCCTCGATGACGAGCCGTAGCACCTGGCGGGTGTGTTGAGCTGGTTCAGCTGCGGGCAGGCAACGGAGTATGTTGTTCGTATCGATTTCGGCCGAGAGTTCGAGGCAGATAGGCTCTTCTGTGGTGGGTATTGCACCAGTGGCGAGGGATTTACCAGAAAACTCGATGAGGAGCGGTTGGCTCGCGTCGTCGGTCGGGTATATGCATGCAAGTACGTCCTGCTTGTGGAGGTGGATTTCCTGGTAACGCGGCAGGTCCTCTGGGAGGGGGCGCCTTTGGTTGTCATAACCAGCGACATCTTCGAACACGTTCGTGGGTGAAGACCATTTGCCACCGGGGTATAAGACGGAGAAATATTTTTTCCAAAAGGAGATGGCCAAAAAGAAATACCCTCCCAAGCCGAACAAGAAAAAAGCTATGGAAAGCTCGAAATCAAGTCCTAAGCCCACAAGCAAAAGGCTTGTAAAACCCAAGGCGATATAAGCGATTACCAACCCTGCCAGCGCCAATAAGATGAACGTCAGGATCTGGCCAATTTTAGGACCCTGCTGTTGGCGAATGGAGTGGGTGGTCCGTTTCGGAGAGGTGTGTCCGAAGGGTTTCTTTATCCAGCTTTTCAATCGCTGCCAGAGGGTGCGTGGTTTTTTTGCTGACTGCTTTGCGGGTTGTATTTCCGATGCAGGAGGCCTGTTCACGTGAGGCTGGATGGCACTGCTTTGCCAAGGCTGAACAGAGGGCGCACCCCATGGGCGAATGGCAGCCAAAGCCACTTGGTCAAGGGGGCGTTGCGAGGCAATCGATTGGCCGCATGCAAAAGCAAGCGCGAAAATGGCGCCCCCCGTGCATGCACGCCGCATCCATGGCCTTGCCTCGAGTAGGCAGACGGGCACACTGGCCATTCCGATGGCCAGCAGGAGCAAGGCGATCCGCCCCGCTGGCGACGTGATTTCCACTGTCGAACCAGCAAGACAGGCCAGTGAGGCCAAAAAAAACAACACTGCGGAGCGGCTGATGGCGTAGCAGCAAGTGGGGGAGGGTCCGGTGTTTTTCATCCTTTGAGGGTGTTTTCAGAGATGCGCCCTGGCGCGGGTTGAAGGGGCAGAGGCCATGTGGCAATGATTGCCCTTTTGGACGAAGGTATCGAACATCGGGTGTGTGAAAAAGGAGCAGCAGGAGCGCATTGCCCGAAAGATTGCCTCCACCCGGTCGAGAAGCATCCTTTCGCCGATCGAGCGTGCAGGTTGTCCGTGGCTCGACGGATTGACTCGGGTCGGTGACAGTGAACAGGCCGCTCGCCCAGGGAACGCCCGAATAATTTTCGTGCGGGTACACCTCGTGCAGTGCACTCATTGCCTAAATTCGCCATGTATGGCCACCACAGGTGGTGTCCAAAACAGGCCCTATGTGGGGCCTTCAAGCCAAATCCCCTATTGCGACAGACTATGAATGAAGACTTTCTGCAGTTTGCCTGGCGAACCAGGCGATTTGACGCCGACAACCTGCGCACCACGGAAGGCTTGCCCATCGAAATCGTACACCCCGGCAGCTGGAATCACCACGATGGCCCCGATTTTCTCGACGCACGCATCCGCATTGGCGAAACCCTTTGGGCTGGGCATGTGGAAATGCACCTGAAGGCCAGCGAATGGCATCAACACAAGCACGGCGAGGACCCTGCCTTTGCCAATGTGGTATTGCATGTCGTTTACGAGGAAGACCAGCCCGTGTACACGCCGGCAGGTGTGCGCTTGCCGTGTCTGGAACTGCGGCAACGCTTGCCCGAGCCCTTGTGGGTGCGCTATCGCCAGTGGCTGCACGGCGACCATTGGATACCCTGTCAAGCGCTTTTGCCCCAGGCATCCGATTTGACGCGCAGCTTGTGCCTCGACCGGCTTCTCGTGGAGCGCCTCCAGCTCAAGACCGAAGCCATGCGGCAGCGCTTGCAGGAAAACGGCCAGAACTGGGAGGATACCTTTTACGAATTCCTGGCCCGCAACTTTGGCCTCACCGCCAATGCCGAGGCCTTTGCCGAGCTGGCTCGCTCGCTGCCCCAGCGCATCCTGGCCCGCCACAAGGACAATCTCCTGCAACTCGAGGCCCTTTTGTTTGGGCAGGCAGGGCTGCTGCACGACGCCCCTGATGAACCCTATGCCCACGCCCTGCGCACAGAGTATGATTTTCTTCGAAAAAAATACCGCCTGACGCCGCTGCCTCCGACGCGCTGGCACTTCCGCAGGTTGCATCCAGGCAACTTCCCCACGGTGCGCCTGGCCCAGTTCGCCAGGCTGGTACAGCGCTCGGCCCATCTGTTCAGTCGCATCCTGGAAATAGAAAGCCAAAAAGACGTGGAAAGCCTCTTCGACGTGCGTCTGGATGGCTATTGGACCAACCATTACAACTTCGGAAAAGAGAGCAGCCGTGGACCTCGAACCTTGGGCCCCGATACCATTCGCCTGATTACGATCAATACCATTGCCCCCATGCTTTTCTTGTACGGCAGTAGCATCGGCGAGGAACGGCACAAGGACAAAGCCTTGCGCTTGTTAGAGGAGCTCCCTGCGGAACGCAACCGCATCATCAGGGGCTGGGAAGCGCTCGGCTGGAAAGCCGCCAACGCCTTCGACTCCCAGGCACTCATCCAGCTGAAAAAGCACTACTGCGACAGGCGTCGCTGCCTCCATTGCTCCATCGGCGCCGAACTGCTCAAATAGCTAAGCGTTTTTTCCGGCGCCGCCTTCCATGGTGGTTCGCATGAAAAATCAATTGCACTATATTTCGGCATTCAACCTCTCACAAAACGATTTGCCATGCAACGAATAGCCTGGAAATATGCATTGCGCATGCTGGCAGGGTTCATCCTGCTCTTCCTCGTGGCCCATTTCACGGGGCTCAGTCACAACTACCACCTCCGCATCCTCAATGGTATCATCCATTTGACCTTCATGTGGATGGCCATCAAGGAATACTGGCAAACCCACCCCGACCAACTCGGCAACTACGTATCGGGAGTGGCCATGGGCATGTACACGGCCGTGCCCGCCGTGGCCTTGTTCACCTTTTTCATGTGGGTCTTTCTGTCGCTCGACGTCAACCGGGATTTCTTCGAGCACCTGCGCTCGCAAGCCCCGCTACCTGAGTATTTCACTCCTTTCACGGCGTCGCTGTACATCTTCGCAGAGGGCATCGCCGTCAGCCTCATCGGCAGTTACGTGTTGGCTCGCATCCTCGAAACACGCATGAGTGGCGAGAAAACCTGAGCAGTTTACAAGGGAGTCTGCCTGTGCGACGAGCACCACGGGAGTGGTGGGGGGAGTTACTTTTGGGAAATTCCCAGTTATTGGGGTGTCCTCATACGGCAAGATTTACAACTCATGAAAGTATTCCTCTCAGTCGCCTGGTTGTTCATTCCCCTGGTGCTCCCAGCCCAACAAGAAGGGAAGGTCATTTTCCGAGAATCCTTTCGGATGGAAGTCAACACCGACGGCCTGGACGAGGATCTTAGAAAAATGTTCGGCCAAATGCCCGAGGAGCAGCACTTCACTCGGCAGCTGCTCTTTCACGACGGCGAGTGGTTGTACGCCGATGCGCCCGACACCTCGGGTGCCGAGGCCGACGCGCACCCCGCAAGCGGCAACATCATTTTCCAGATGAACATCCGCAGGCCGGAATCAACCCTCTACGGAGACAGTAAACGCAATCGCTTGCTCGAATCGAAAGAGCTCTATGGCCGCCGTTTCCTCATCAGCGACACCTTGCCCCGGTTTACCTGGAAGATGAGTGCTGCGCAAAAACGCCTCGGCGATTACCTCGTGCTCAAGGCCACTACCCTCGTGGACACCCAGGCGGTGGTGGCGTGGTTCACCCCTCAAATACCGGTTTCTTTTGGTCCTGCCGGCTATGGTGGCCTCCCTGGGCTCATCCTCGAATTGTCTTTCGACAATGGCCAACGCCACATCGTTGCCACGGAGGTGACCCTCGAACCACTGCCCGAAGGCGCCATGAGCCCGCCAGACAAAGGCAGGAAAGTCACCCGCGAACGGTTTTTGAAAATTCAGGAAGAAAAGCGGAAAGAATTCGAGCAAAGGAGTCGAGGCCGAAGATTTGAAATGATCATTCGCCACGACTAAGCACCTGCCAATGCCGCATGTCCCGAATCAACATGTCCATGATTGTGCCGACTGGCTCAGGTGCGAGCAAACTCAGCCATAGCCAACCCAACACCTCACTAAACTCGACACCAATGAAAACGATTGGCATTTTCCTGTTCGCTTTTTTGTTTGGTGCAGGCCTCTTTGCCCAGAAAAAGGTCGATTTGCTTGGCACCGTGACGGACACTACCGGGACGCCCCTGCCGGGTGCCACCGTCGTGTTGATGCAGGCCAAAGACAGCGTCCTGGCGCAGTTCGGCATCACGGCCAACGACGGCCGTTTCATCCTCCGCAAAGTGCCCGCCGGCAATTACCTGCTGCAAGTTACTTACGTCGGATACGACATGTTTTTCAAACCAGTGGCTCTAACCGGCGACAGTTCCGAGGTACAACTCGGCCAGTTGCCGCTGCGCCCGGCCACCAGTACCCTCGAAACCGTCGAGGTCACTGCCGAACACATCCCCATGCGAATCGTGGGTGACACCATCGAATACAATGCCGATGCCTTCAAAACCCAGCCCGGAGCCGTGGTCGAAGACCTGCTCAAAAAGATGCCGGGCCTGGAAGTGGAACCCGATGGCACCATCAAAGCCCAAGGCCAAAAAGTGGAAAACGTCCTGGTGGAAGGCAAGGAGTTTTTTGGCAAAGACCCCACCATCGCCACCAAGAACCTGCCAGCCGAAGCCATCGACAAGGTGCAGGTTTTCGATAAAAAATCGGAACAGGCCGAATTCACCGGCATCGACGATGGCAACGAGGAGCGCACCATCAACCTGCAGCTCAAGGAAGACAAGAAGCGCGGCACCTTTGGCAATGTTTCATTGGGGGGTGGGGCCCTCTACACACCCGAAGGCAACTACGACTTCGACCGGTACGAAGGAAGATTCATGGTCAATCATTTCAACAGCAACACCCAGCTTTCCTTCATCGGCGGTTTGAACAACATCAACGAGAGCATCTTCGGCTTCGACGACTACATGAGCTTCCTGGGCGGCCCTTCAAATATGGGATCCACCATGATTTTCGATAGCGATGCTTTTGACAGTGAAATCATGGGAACATTTCTCGGCACCTCCGACGGACTCAACGCTATGCGAGGTGCCGGCGTCAACCTGAACAAAGAGTTCGGCCCTTCTTTTCTAGGTCAAAAAACCACGCTCTACTTCAGCTATTTCTTCAACCACAACCAAAACACCACTGACTTGGCCAGTCGGCGTGAAAACATCGTCGAGAACGAGAGCTTTTCCGAAACCCTTTCCTCGCTCAGCGAAACCGTCAACATGGGCCATCGATTCAGTCTCACCCTCCGGCACGAGCTGGACTCTTCCCAACATCTACTCGTCAAGTCCAACCTGCAGCTGCGCGAGGGCGAATTCGACAAAGCAGCTTCCCGCTTTGCCTTCGATGCCGTCAATTCCTCACAATCTTTGTCGAGATCGGGGGCCAACTCCGACGTACTGCGTCATTTCACCCTACTCAACTACCGCAAAAAGTTCAGCCGCCCAGGACGCACCGTTTTCGTAAATGCCGAATTGGGCAACAATGACCGTGAGAACCTGGCGAACCTCTTCAATACACTCGTTCAAATATCTCACGGCAGCACCACCCAGTTGAGCGACACCACCGACCAGCGACAGGTCTTCAACCAAGATGCCTCTGACTACAGCGCTTCTATGACCTGGACAGAACCAGTCGGCAAAGGCAAGACAATCGGCCTGGGATTGATGCGCAACAATTTCGACGACCTCACCAGCAAGGACTTTTTCGATCGCCTGCCAGCAGGCACCGAGCTTTTCAACGACAGCCTCAGCATTCGCTTCAACAGGGGCTACGTGTACGACCGCGCCAAACTTAGTTTCACCCTCAATAAGGGTGGGCTCAGCCTCACCGCTTCTACAGCCCTCCAGCGATCCCAGCTCGACGGCCAACGTAACGACGAAAGCCCACTCGAACGCAAATACATCCGCCTGCTCCCCTCGCTTTCGGTGCGGTTCAACAATTCCAAAGGCTCCAGTTTGCGGTTCAGCTACGACACAAATCTCCAGGAGCCTTCGATCGAACAACTCCAGCCTGTGGTGGACAACTCCGACCCCCTCAGCATCTACATCGGCAATCCGGACCTGCAACCGTCATACCAGCACAACCTGTCCGTGAATTACAACCTTTTCGACAAGTTTTCCAGTACCATCTTGTATGCCAGTGCATTCCTCACCTTCACCCAGGATCCCATCGTGAATGCCACTCGAGTGGACGAGTTCTTCGTGCGCACCATCGAGCCCGTCAATACCGATGAATCCGTTTCCTTGTACAGCAATTTGTATTTCAGCACACCCCTGCGCAAACTCGGCGTCAACCTCAACGTGAACCTCTTTCCTTCCTTTCGGCGAAATACACTCTTTGTCAACGACACGGAAAACCGCAGTACCACCTTGCAACAGTCCATTCGGGTGACCATCAACAACCTCAAGACGGATTTCATCGAGGCGAGGATCGGTGGTTCCTTCACCTTCAACAAAACCACTTATTCGGTCAGCACCGAACTCAACCGCACATACAACAACCAGAATCTCAATGTCAGCCTGACCCTCACGCCCACCGAAAAATGGTCTTTCAATTCCAAGTTCAGCCACACCTGGTATCCTGGCACCTCTTTCAGCCAGTCCGACCGCATCGCTTTATGGGATATCTCCTTGTCGCGCAGTTTCACCCCTTCCAATCGGTTTTTGCTGCGCCTCAGCGCCAAAGACTTGCTCAACCAAAATCTCAGCATCCAGCGCAGTGCCACCCTCAACTACCTTTTCGAGGAGCGCGTGCGCTCACTCGGACGCCATGTCATGCTCACGCTCACGTACAAGATCTCGGGCTTCGGCAACAATGATTCCGGCTCCGTGCTGATCATCGAGGATTGATGCCGGATGAGGCGTGCATCGGCAGTGCCGGCCATGCACTTTTGCAAGGCCCCGGACAACGTGGGAGCTCCTCCCTGTGAGGCTGCTCCCATGTTTTTGGCAATTTTGCCGGGCTTCATTACAGGAATCACCCTGACCATCACCCAACCGAACCTCTCTTCATGCGCCTTCACAGACCATTGCTTCCACTCGTTTTTCTGCTCCTCCTCCTTGGAGCCTGCGACACCGAGCAGGAACCCATCCCGGCTTTCGTTCAGCTGCAGCCATTCGTCGTCGAGCCAACCAACATGACCGTTCACGGCAGCGTGTCCTCCAAAATCACCCATGGCAAGGTGTTCTTGCGCGACCTCCAGACGGGGCTCACCCACCAACTGGGCACCCTGGCCCTGCCCGGCAGCTACCCCGTATTGCTCGAAGGTCAATACGAGCTCGTCGTGGACCCTGTCATCAAAGCCAATGGCAACAGCTACTCCGCTCTCATCTATCCTTTCTACGAGCGCTTCAGTACCGTGGTCAACCTCGAACCCAACGTGGAAACCACCGTCATACCCCGCACCCGCTACCGCTCCGACGCCGTGTTCGAATTCATCGAAGGCTTCGAAAGCCCAGTGCTCGTTTTCAGCGACGATCGCGACGACAATCCGCTCACTTTCATCGAGCGCTCCAACCTTGACGTCTTCGAGGGAAACTACTCCGGGCACGTGCACCTCGACACCGCCAACCACACCATGGTAGTCTCGACCAAATCGCCCTTCACCCTCGACGTGGCCCAACAAAGCAGGATTTTCATGGAGTTGGATTACAAAACTGACGTGCGGCTCGAATTTGGCGTCATCGCCGTGGACGCCGTCGGCAGCGAGGAGCCGAATTTCCCCTTCGTCGTGCTTGAAAAAGAGGAGTGGAACAAGATTTACTTCGACCTCACCGAGCTGGTCTCCACCGCCAATACCGACCGCTTCTTCATCGTCATCCGGGCCTTGCTCTCCAACCAAACCCACGACCCGCCCCTCACCGAAGCCGACGTGTGGTTCGACAACATCAAGCTGGTGCATTTTTGATGGAGAGTGCACCTTAGGTTTCCATTTCCAGCTTCCGAAGAATAAGCACGAGAGAGCCCTGCGAACGTGACGGACGTGACGGGCGTGACGGACGTGACGAACGTGACAAACGTGACAAACGTGACGGGCGTGACGAACGTGACGGATGTACCTGAGTTCCTCAATTCCTTCTCCTCAGCACGAACTCTGTGCGGCGGTTGAGACGGTGGATGGCTTCCGTGCAGGGGGTGTCGGTACCGCAGGGGCTGACGGGTTCGAATTCACCCAGGCCGATGGCGATGATGCGATCGGCAGGGACGCCTCGTTCGATGAGCTTTTCGCGGGCAGTGGTGGCGCGTTTGTAGGAAAGCATCAGGTTGTAGGTAGCGTCGCCACGGCTGTCGGTGTGGGAGCGGATTTCGATGTCGAGGTCGGGATTGCGCAGCAGGAAAGCTGCCAGGCGGTCGAGTTCGGCCAGGCTGACAGAATCGGTGATTTCGTACCGGTCAATGGCGTAGTAGATGTTTTTGAGCTCGAAGTCCAGACCTCTAGACAACAGGGATTCTGCATCCGGCTTAGGGGTGGTCAGTTCGGTTTCCTCGATACCGGCGCCTTTGCCTTCCAGGGTTTCGGGGTTTCCTTCACCGGGGGGGGCCACTGGCATCATGGCCATGGATTCCGGGTCAACCGTCCGGTTTGCCTGCTCGGCAAGCATTTCGGCGGTGATGAGCTGGTTGGCCTGGCGGTATTGGGCGGAGGCGCCTTGCAACACGTAGTCGCAGCCAGGTGATAGGCAAGGGAAGGTGTAAAAACCCTCCTCGTTGGCCTGCACTTCGTGGATTTGGCGGCTGCAGAGGTTGACCAACAACATGCGAGCGCCGGGCACGGGCTTGCCCGTAGCACGGTCCACTACCTGGCCCTGCCAGCTGATGCACTGTCGAGGCCGCAGTTTCAGGGTGCAACCGGTTTCACTGTTGGGGTTGCAGCGAAGCTGGGCGGGGAGATAGCCTTCTTTGCTGGCGAAAACGAGGTAAGTCTCTGGCTGGAGTCTGAGCTCCACACGGCCATCGGCGTTGCTGGAGCCAGTGGTAGGCAATACCAGGGCGCCGTCGATGGGGTCGAGAGGTATTTCGGAGACTTCCATGGAGCTGTCGGGTTCGCCGGTAGCGATGATCATGGCGGTTGGGGTGGCGCCTTCGTAGCGCTGCTCTGCGGTTTGGCGCAGGGCCAGGATGCGGGCGCCTTCCAGGGGCTGGCCGGTAATTTCGTCGATGACTTCGAAGACCAGCGGAGGCAGGGCAAGCCGTTGCAGGGCGAGGGGGTCGGTGAGGAACACTTCGTAGAGGTCGTCTTTTCCCTGGCCGCCTTCGCGGGCCGAGCTGAAGAACCCGTGCACGCCGGGCAGGTCGAGTATGAGGCCGAAGTCGTCGCGAGTGCTGTTGATGGGGCTGCCGCAGTTGACGGCCTGTTCGAACTTCAGTTCGCCAGCAGAGCGGGCGAAAAACACATCGAGCCCGCCGAGGCCGCCGCGGCCGTCGGAAGCGAAATAGAGCGTGCCGTCGGGGTGTAGGAAGGGGAAGACCTCGTTGCCGGCGGAGTTGATTTGGGGGCCGAGGTTGATCGGCAAGCAGTAGCGGTCTTCACGCCAAACACAGCCGTAGAGGTCCATGCCGCCGTAGCCACCGGGCCTGTCGGAGGCGAAGATGAGGATGCGACCGTCGGCTGAGAGGGAGGGGTGGGCGTCGTTGCAGTCTTGGGCGCCGAGGTCGAGGGCTTTGGGCGTTGACCAATGGGCTCCTTTGAGTTCACTCAGCAGGATGCTCAACCGGCTTTTGCCGCCGCGGCGGGCCGGTGCATTGGCCGTGATGAGGGCAAGCGCCACGGAATCGTTGTTGAAAAAGCAGGCGGGGCCTTCGTGGAGGCGCGTGTCGAAATGGCTTTCGAAGGGGCGGGGTTCAGCCAGGCTGCCATCGGGATTGATTTTGGAAAAAAGCAATTTGGAAAAATCGTCTCCCGTCCAGCCATCGGCATGAGGCACGAGCAGACGCTCCACACCAGCGGAGGGGCGGGTGGAAGCAAATACGAGCCCATCGCTGAACCATGCCGGTGCATACTCTGACCATGGGCTGTTGAGTGCGCTGGCTGGGCGGACGAGCACCGATTCGACGCCGGCGTCCATCTCCAAGGGCATGGGCAATGGCCCGCGATGGCCCGTTTCGCTGGCGTAGCGCTCGAGCCATTGTCGGGCGGCGGCGTGGTTGCCGTTGCACGCGAGCATTTGGGCGTAGTAGAGGTAGTTGAGCGGGTCGTCGGTTTGCTCGACGATGCGGGCGTACCAGATTTCGGCATTGCGGGTGTCGTGGTTGAGTCGGTAAGCGTGGGCCAGGCGCTCCATGGTGGCCAGGTCTTGTACGGGCCGTTCGAGAAATTTCTCGATGGCCTCGTAATAGGCCATTTTTTCAAAGAGCCTATCAGCCTTTTGGGCTTGTAACCAACTGATCGGCAGGGCCAACAGGAAAGCGAGGAGGAGGTGGAGTTTCATGGGAGGTAGCAATTTTTAATGGGCGATGCTGGAGTGAGGGCGGCATTTGTCACCCCGGCAAATTCCTTTTCGAAAAATTCTGTGAGCTAACTTTACAGCCTACGACGCTCGACGCGCAGGCCAGTGTTTTCTGTGCCTGCAAAAAATAAACCATAAAAATCCGCTATATGAAACACTTGTACCTGCCGACCTTGTTCGTGGCTGCGCTGGCATGGGGCTGTCAGTCGGATGGTGGCTCCACAAACTCTTCACAGCGTGCTACAACCACCCTCGACGTGGGCTTCGCCGCCCTTTTCGACACTGTGAACGTGGTCAAAATGCACGTTTTCGTCAATGACGACAGCCCGAACTACCCCTATCACGGCAAGGCCATCGAATCGCAATGGCACAACCTCCTCGGCGACGACCTCGCACCGGCCGCGGGGCCTCTCTTCGCCTGTTATTGGCTCGAAAACGACGGAAGTTTCATCGTGCGACTCTCCGGTGGCAACGGCGACGCCGGCACCCTCGTACTCACCCGGTTCAATGCCTCTACGGGCAAATTGGAGAAAGTCATCGACCTGGCGGGGCAAACCTGCAGTGAAAAGGGATGCCAACAGCTCGACAGCTGGTTCATCGACCTGGACGACGACCGCGACCTCGAGCTCGTCCAGCTCACCCAAACCTTTGGACCCGACGGCAGCAAAACCGGTGAGCAATTCACCGTCCTGGCTCGCAATGCCGACGGCAGTTTCACACCCGCCGACGAACAATTGGCCTCGCTGGCGCTGCGCGACCGCTACGTACCGGTGCGGCTGGTGGCCTCGCGCTGAGTAGCCAACCTCGACAAGCCTGGCTCTGCCAACCTTCCTGCCTGTCCGTCGGCAGACGGGCAGGTCGACAGACGGGCAAGCAGGGATTATGGAGTTGGCCAGCTTGTTCGGTTTGGCGGGACTGGGGGGTGGCGAGGGGGAAAATAATTTTCATCCTGCGGGCTTTTTGTTGGGGACGGATTGCAGGAATCTTCGATTCTTCAGTATTTAGCCACCGACATTTCACCGAGTTTCAATTCGAATTCGATGGCAAAAAAGAAAAACCTTCCCCGAGTAGCCTACTTCTGCATGGAGTATGGCCTCCACGCTGATTTCCGCATCTACGCTGGCGGTTTGGGCATCCTCGCAGGTGATTACCTGAAGGGAGCCCGCGATCACGGCCACCCGATCGTCGGGGTGGGAATCCTGTGGAAACAAGGCTACGGCGACCAAATGATCGACGCCGATGGCCAACCCTTCGATGCCTATCACAACTACCGCTACGATTTTCTCAAAGACACCGGTGTGACGGTGAGCGTGACGATTCGCAAACGGGAGGTGCGCTGCAAGGTCTGGTTGGTGGACTGCTTCGGAAACGCACCGTTGTACCTCCTCGACACCAACCTGCCCGACAACGAGGATGCATGGATCACTGGACAACTCTACGGGTGGTTCGGAGAGGAACGCATCGCCCAGGAAATGGTCCTGGGTATCGGTGGTGTGCGGGCATTGCAGGCCTTGGGCGTCGAGGTCGATGTGTACCACTTCAACGAGGGGCATGCCCTGTTCGCCGGTTTCGAGCTCTTGCGCCAGGAAATGGAAGCCATCGGAGGGAAAAAGAAAAAGAAAGCCTTCAAGGAAGCACTCGAGCGGGTTCGCCAAAAGGTGGTTTTCACCACTCACACGCCGGTCGTACAGGGAAATGAGTCGCATCCCATCGACCGGCTGCTCTACATGGGCGCCAACCTCGGATTGACGCGCAAGCAGCTGCGCAAACTCGGTGGTGAACCGTTCAACATGACCGTAGGGGCCCTGCGCCTGTCGCGCATGGCCAATGCCGTGGCACAGCTGCACGGCAAGACGGCCAACCAGATGTGGCAACACGTAGGCCGGCGGGCACCCATCATCGCCATCACCAACGGCATCCACGTGCCCACCTGGGTCGATGCGCGCATGCTCTCCGCCCTGAAGAGCAAAAAGAAAGACGCCGTGTGGAATACCCACCAGCTGCTCAAGGGAGAACTCATCGCATTCATCCAGCAGCGCACCGGTCGCCAATTGGCTGCCGACAGGCTGCTCATCGGATTTGCCCGGCGCGCCGTGGCCTACAAACGCGCCGACCTCATTTTCCGAAATCCCGACCTCATAGAGCCCCTGCTGATGGAGCGCAAAGTGCAACTGGTGTTTTCCGGCAAGTCGCACCCCCTCGACGACCAGGGCAAGGAAATCGTGGCCAACCTGGTAGCGTGGGCCCGCCGCTATCCCGACGCAGTGGTCTTTTTGGAAAACTACGACATGGAAATAGGAGCCTACCTGACCCGTGGTGCCGACGTCTGGCTCAACAACCCCGTGCGTCCCAAGGAAGCCAGCGGCACCAGCGGCATGAAAGCGGCCATGAACGGCGTGCTCAACTGCAGCATCCTCGACGGCTGGTGGCCCGAGGCCTGCCAGCACGGCATCAACGGCTGGCAATTCGGCGACGGCTTCGAAAGCCCCGACCCCGCCGCCCAAGACGCCCACGACCTCGAGGCCCTCTGGCGCGTACTCACCCAAGAGGTCATCCCTACCTACTACGACGACCGCAAAAAGTGGGAAAACATGATGCGAGCCAGCATCCGCTCTACCCTGGAAAAGTTTTCTGTGAAGCGAATGCTGGACGAGTATTACGACAAGATGTACCACACCTGAAACCGCTACCCACCCACCCGGACCTCCGAATGGACTGGGCGCCCCCGATTTCAGCTGTCCGAGAGCCCAGGGGATAGAAATCATTTGGGTTCCCCCTCGTCTTCTGCCAGGAGACTGGCTTGCCGGAAGGCAGGAAAACTGCGCTACAGGGAAGCCTGCTCACTTGCAACGAAAGGCATCAACAGGCCCAGCGACAAACCAAAGGCACATGCTTTTTCAATATAGCTCTGGTGATTCAGGCTGAATACATTTCAGGGTGGCCAAACTTTCTTCGGTTTCTCACTGCCTGCTGGCAGACAGAGGTTCTTCAAATCCTCCCTGCCTGCCTGTCCGGCCCGTCTGTCCAGCCCGTCTGTTCAGCCGGACAGGCCGGACAGGCGGCCAGACCTGTCTAGCGCCAGACAGGCGGGTCGGCAGACAGGGGTTGAGTTCACACTAAAGCCTTGGTTTTAAGGGTGTTCGCATTTTACTTCTGACAGCACTCGGAGTGCTGTCAGAAGTGAGATTTCTAACTTTTCCCCCTACAGTGCCTTTTTGCATTGCGCTCAATCCTCAAATCCTCACATCCTCCCTGCCTGCCTGTCCGTCGGCCAGACGGGTCGGCAGACAGGCCTGCCTGTCGGCAGACAGGAAATCCTCAGATCCTCAGATCCTCCCTGCCTGGCGGCAGACAGGCCTGCCTGCCTGTCCGTCGGCCAGACGGGTCGGCAGACAGGACATCCTCACATCCTCAAATCCTCACATCCTCACATCCTCACATCCTCATTTGCCGGCGCTATAAAAGGAAAGTGTTTGCAGAGCACTCGAAAAAATGATCGACCAGGTCGCTTCAGCCATGTGATAGTTTGAAGAAGGGTTTCTCGCGGGGCCTGTGCCCGCCCTGAGTGGGTTCCTGAAGCATAGGCGCAGCAGGCGTTTGTGGAAGGCTTTTGAAAAAAGCAGGGCAGTACCTGATCAGGCACTGCCACTGCAGACTACACCCGTTTAGGTCGGGATCAATCGATGACATTTCCGAGGGCCAGCAAGTCGGAGGGAACCGAGCCGAGGCGCACGGCCTTTTGGCGGTGCTGGACGGCGCGAGCAGTGTCGCCCATTCGGTAGTACAAACTGGCGAGCAAGGCGTTTACCTCCACGTTTTCCGGCCGTTTTTCATACTCTTTGAGCGCATGGGTCAAGGCGGTGGCATAGTCTTCCTTCAGGTCGGCGTAGGCACGGGCGAACTCGAGCGACATATCATGGCCATGGGCTTCGTCGTCTTGCATCATGGCGATGATTTCATCGAAGGTTTGCTCGAAGGCATCCTTCCGGCCGGTGGCTTTGTACACCTTGGCAAGGCCCTCATAGAAGCCCACTTCAGGAATGATGTCGGCGGCCTGTTGAAACAGTTGTTCGGCCTTTTGATATTGTCCTTTTTCGTAGGCCAAATTGGCCAAAGCGGCCAAAGCAAAAGGGTAGTCGGGTCGATAGTCGAGGATGGTGAGGTACTGCGTTTCGGCAGCCTGCATGTTTCCTTGCTTTTCATAGAGTTTGCCGAGGGTGAGAAGGGCCCAGGAGGTTTGCTCGCTGCCTGGGGAACCAGCCTTGACAGCCATGGTCATGGCTTCGATGGCTCCTGGCAGGTCGCCGTGCATTTCCCGCAGGTAGGACACGCGTGAATAGGAGCGCAAGTCCGGGCGGATGGAAACCATTTTATCGGCCATTTCTACGGCTTGCTCGTAATTGCCAAGTTCTACGTTTGCGTCAACCAGCACCCCGTAGATGGCAGCGTTGTGGGGATTGAGGGCAAGTGCTTCGTTGGCGGTTTGCAAGGCGCCTGCAAAGTCGTGGAGCGAAAGCTGTACGTTGGCTTTGTTCAGGAGTGCCCTGAAACGGATATCGAGCTGGTGGATATCGGTGACGTCGAAAGGCATGGCAAGCAGTTCGTCGAGCACCTGGAGGGCAGCAGGGTAGTAGTGCGGATGCTCACCAGTGATGCGCGCTTCCTGGATGAAGATTTCGGACAAAAGCAGGCGAGGCTCTTTGGCCTGGGGATTTTTGGAAAGCTCAGCCAGGGCTTTGCCATAGGCATTCTGAACCTGGTCCCATTCTTTGCCATAGCGGATTGCCTCTGGCCGGTCGAGGAGAGGTGGCATGTTTTCGATGACCTGCAGGTAAGCGTGGTTTGGCGATTCTGATTCGTTGCCAGCAGATTGACAAGCTTGCATGGCTGCTATCAGTGCCAGGCAGAAAATCAGGAGGATGTTTTTTTGAAACGGGTGCATGGTGAAAAGTTTTTTTGATGAAAAAAGGAAGTATCCAGTCGATTCATTCAGGCTGATCAAACAGCCGGTCAGGTTGGAAGCCGTGTGCCCGGCTCTGCCAGCCGACAGGTCGGCTGACAGAGCAGCACCCGAACAAGGGAGGTGAAGATGCGCGGGCACTGTGGGCTTGGGGCAGGCACGGCTCATCGACTCTTGACCAGCTTCAACACCTGTTTGATGCCAGAGGCACCAGAAGCTTTGGCGAAGTACAGCCCTGGTTGCAGGCCGGAAGCGTCGAACTCGACGGTGTACAGGCCAGCTTCCTGGCGGGCGTTTACCAACGTAGCTACGAGTTGTCCAGCGTTGTTGTACACGGCCAGGTGGATGTCTTCAGCCTCTGAGAGCTGGTAGCGGATGGTGGTGCGGTCGGTGAATGGATTGGGGTAGTTGTCCATCATCAGCTCCTTGCCCACGAGATCTGGTGAACCCAGACCCACGCCGTAAGCGGGAGGCAAGGCGGCATTGGAGGGGGCGGAGCTGGGCAGCGTACCCGAGCATTCGCTGTCACCTGCCCATGGCATGGCCAGGAAGGGGAAGCGCTTGCTGAAAGGTGCGTCATTGGCTTCCACACCCGTGGTGTACGTGAGCACGTCGATCAGATCCTGGGTGACGGGGTTTCCGCCAGGCACATAGTCGTCGTACCACAGGCCGATGGCGGCCAAGGCTACCCCCGCGACGGCTTGGAGTTCGATGCGGGTGACGTCGTCTTCGAGTCGGCGGCCATTGGGGAATCCATCCATGTTGGGGATGAATTGGATGTCGGTGGTGGTGTTGTAGGCCGGGTCGGTGAGTCCGAGGACGGCTGCGGCGACGATGCCGAGGGGGCTGAACTGCGGGTCGTCGCGAGGCGTGGGCGGCACGGCCATGTTGAGTCGTAGCATGTCACCGCCGTTGGGCAGGAAGTTGTTGATGAAGGGTTTTCCTGGGGCGAGCGGGTTGCCGTTTTTGCCGGTGGCGAGCTGGTAGGGCGGGAAGTTGGGCACGCCGGTGTGGAAGATGGGCCACAGGTCGACCGATCGGGGCATTCCGGGGCCAGGCAGCAAGAGGGTTCCGAAGATGGCGTCGTCGAGGGCGGTACCGGCTACGGCAGGGTTGCCTTTGAGACCGTAGAGGCCGTCTTGGCCATTGCCGAAGTCGAACATGCCGAGGGAGTTTCGCTGGATGCGCAAGGGGGCGAATGCTGGCACGGCGCCGCCGAAGAGGTCGTCGTCCATGTAGAGGGCGAGTTCGGGGTTGTAGAAGTACTTGTCGAGCACGGTGTCGGCGAGTTCGTCGTAGGGAGTGAGGTTGTTCCAGTAGTCTTTCCAGCCGATGGGGATGACGGCCTCGTTGGTGAGGGGCATGCCCAGCCGCGACACCTGCACCCAGTCGCCGCTGTGTGTTTCTGATCCGGGCGAAAGCGTACGGATCTGGCGGCGGCTTGCGGAGGCCCACACGCCGATGATGTAACGGTCATCGAGGATGTTGGCGGGGTCAGGCAGCGGTGGAGCGCCTTTCTGACGCAGGAAGGAAATGGGAATCTCGAGTGCGATGGCACTGACGTTGAGGCAGGCGAGGCCATCGCGCGGCTGGCCATTCTGTCGAGGCATGTCGCCCAGGTCGAACACACCGCCAAGATCCACGAAGAAGGGATCGTCAACGGGGCCGGCGAAGACGCGCTCGCCCGTGTAAGTGTATCGAATGGCGTTTCTCATGAGCTTCTTGTAGGTCGAATTCAGGCCTACGGGAGATTCGATACTGCGGGCACCGATGTAGTAGGGCGGCACGGGGCCGTTGTCCATGATTTTGATCCAGTCTTTGCCGCCGTTGATGCTGCGTTCGAGGGTGTAGGTGGTCTTGAGGTTTTCGCGACCCAAGCGGATGTTGAAAAAGGTCGTGGGGTCCTGGTTGACTCGCTTGAAGGTGAAGCGATAGATGATTTCATCACCAGGTTTGGAGGCGTCGTTGTCGATGTGGATTTCGTAGCGGATATCCTCGCCAAATTGGTAGTAGTTCGGCCCACCGTGTGGCAGTTGCAAGGGCACGTAGGTGGCGATGATGACGATGTTCTGGGGGCGCTCCGGGCTTCGGAAGGCATACAGGTCAACGTTATCGGCGAGGGGGTCGTCAGCGATGAGGGGTGCTTCCCGGTGGCTGGAGCCAAAGGATGGAAAGCAAAGCATGCTGAAGGCTGCTATCGTGAGCAGATGCTTTATAGACTTTTTCATTTCGAAAAGATTTTGATAGTTGAAAAATGGGTCGGTGCCGGGTAGGCCTTGTCTGAGCAGGCTTTGGGTCGAGCACCTCATTGGTCGTCGGTCTCGGTTCCGCTCCAGGGCGTGGCCAGATAGGGGAATGCATCCTTGAAGGGCTTGTCATTCTGGCCTATGCCCGTTTCGTACGTGAGCACGTCGATCAGATCCTGGGTGACGGGGTTTCCGCCAGGCACATAGTCGTCGTACCACAGGCCGATGGCGGCCAAGGCTACCCCCGCGACGGCTTGGAGTTCGATGCGGGTGACGTCGTCTTCGAGTCGGCGGCCATTGGGGAATCCATCCATGTTGGGGATGAATTGGATGTCGGTGGTGGTGTTGTAGGCCGGGTCGGTGAGTCCGAGGACGGCTGCGGCGACGATGCCGAGGGGGCTGAACTGCGGGTCGTCGCGAGGCGTGGGCGGCACGGCCATGTTGAGTCGTAGCATGTCACCGCCGTTGGGCAGGAAGTTGTTGATGAAGGGTTTTCCTGGGGCGAGCGGGTTGCCGTTTTTGCCGGTGGCGAGCTGGTAGGGCGGGAAGTTGGGCACGCCGGTGTGGAAGATGGGCCACAGGTCGACCGATCGGGGCATTCCGGGGCCAGGCAGCAAGAGGGTTCCGAAGATGGCGTCGTCGAGGGCGGTACCGGCTACGGCAGGGTTGCCTTTGAGACCGTAGAGGCCGTCTTGGCCATTGCCGAAGTCGAACATGCCGAGGGAGTTTCGTTGGATGCGCAAGGGGGCGAATGCTGGCACGGCGCCGCCGAAGAGGTCGTCGTCCATGTAGAGGGCGAGTTCGGGGTTGTAGAAAAATTTGTCGAGTATGGTGTCGGCGAGTTCGTCGTAGGGAGTGAGGCTGTTCCAGTAGTCTTTCCAGCCGATGGGGATGACGGCCTCGTTGGTGAGGGGCATGCCCAGCCGCGACACCTGCACCCAGTCGCCACTGTGTGATTCCCCATCCGTGGGGTGCAGGGTCCGAATTTGAAGACGGCTTGCCGAAGCCCAGATGCCGATGACGTAATCAGGGTCGAGGATGCTTGTTGGAGTGGCCGGTGCGCCATTTTTGAGAAGCATGGCAATGGGCACCTGGATGGCAATGGCGTGCACGTTGTACTCGCCCAGGCCATCGCGCGGCTGACCGTTTTGGCGCGGCATGTTGCCCAGGTCGAACACGCCGCCGAGATCCACGAAGAAGGGGTCGTCGGCGGGCCCACAGTAAATCTTTTCGCCCGAAGCCGTGGTCTGGATGGCGTCAGCGATGAGCGCCTCATAGGTGGTGCCGAGGCCAGCTCCACTTTCGATGGAGCGCGGGCCAATGTATGGCGGAGGTACTTCACCGTCGGTAACGATGGTTTCCCAGCTGACTCCACCATCCATGGAGCGCATGCAAGTAAAGGTGGTGCGCAAATTGCGGGCGCCCAGGCGGATGTTGAAAAAGGTGGTGGGGTCTTCGTTCACCCGCTTGAAAATGAAGCGGTAAATGATTTCGTCGCCAGGCTTGGAGGCGTCGTTGTCGATGTGGATTTCGTAGCGGATGTTTTCGCCGAAGGTGTAGTAATTCGGTCCACCGTGTGGCAGCTCGCCGGGGATGTAGTTGGCGATGATGGTGATGGTGGACGGATCGTCAGGGCTTCTGAAAGCGTACAGGTCGGTGTTGTCGGCCAACGGGTCGTTGGCGATGAGCGGGGCCTCGCGGTGACTGGAGGCGAACAGGCCGAGGCTCCAGCAAAGGAGTACGGCCAGGAGGCATTTTTCGAAAATTGATTTCATAACAAAAAACATTTTGATGATGAGCAGTTGGCACACCCGTACCAAAGTGCGGATGGCGTAAAAAGCATCCCCATTGCTGCACGGGGCAGCAGGGCAGGGTGGTGATTGGTTTGCACTATCGCGATTCAGGCTCGGTCAGCTCCGGCAAAGGCTTTTCAGATGGCGATCACCGGCGCATGTGGTGTCGAGTCCGGGTCAGCAAGCAGGTTGTTCGAACAGCCCGGTATTTTCTCTCTTGGCATGAGCTCAGGTCAGAAGAAGTAGGTCACACTTCCTTTCAGAAAGAAGGGTGAGCCGGGAGTAAAGTGTAGTTCGTTCACGGGAGAAGGCTCCTCACGCAGGCGGCTTTCAGTTTCGAACTGGGCTTCATTGTAAGCGGCATCTAAGAGATTTTGTACGGAGACGCTCAGCTCGAACTGCTTCGATTTCCAGCCGGCCAGGGCATCCACGAGAAAATGTCCCTCGGCGGTGATGGAGTTGTCCTCATTGGCGGGGCGGTCTGCCATGAAACGGTAGCGCACACTTGCGAACCATCCTTGCGCTGTTTGTGCCGTCAATCCGCCTGCACTGGTGCTTTTGGGCGCAAGGGGTATGTAGTCGTTTCCTTCGGGGGCGCCCTTGGCCCTGGCCAGGGTGTAGTTGAAATCGGCATCGGCAAACAGCCAGGGCGTCAGTTGCCAGCGCAAACTGAGGTCGATGCCCTGGCGCTGGGTGCGTCCTCCCGGCTCTACCACCGCCTCATCACCCACGTAAACGAATTCTTGATCGAGGTCGAGGCGCCAGATCGACAGCCCCGCCAACAGGGCCGGCCAGGGTTTCCACAACATGCCCATTTCAATGCCATGGGCTTTGGGCAGCACGTCCTTGCCATTCCTCGCTACGACCACCCTCGTGTCGTTCGAGTGGAATCCGATGCCACCCTGGGCAAACAGCCTGAGCCGGGGCGTGACCTCGTAGAACAGATTCAACTTGGGAGAGACGATGCCTTTGGCCTGGGTTTGCCGGGAAAATGCGGGGGCCAGGTGGTCTTCGTAGTTGAAGTAGAACTGGTCATACCGAATGCCGGCATGGACACTCAAGCGGGGGGAGATTTTCACCGCCTGGTCGAAATACAGGCCCGCGTTGGCCTCCACCACGTCGCCCAGGGCGAGCGTTTGGAGGGTTTGCCGACGGTTGACCGTGTGGCTGAGCTCGTTGTCCTGCACATCGTCGTAGCGGAGTTGCACGCCGAATTCAGTGTCGAAGGAAAGGTTGCCCCACGTGAATCGTTTGTTCCATGATCCGTTGTAACCGATGATGGTGCGGTCTTCTTTCTGGCGAATTTGGTCGCCGTTTACGGGGTCATCGAGGAAGAAAGTGAAATTGGAATACAGCTCGAAATCGTACTTGACCAGGTAAAGCTGATTTTTCAAGAACGTGCGCTTGCCGAGGTTTTTCGAAAAGGTGAGGCTGAAGTTGGATCGGCTCGTTTCACCGCCTTCGGTGTCGTCGATCGAGCCAAACCGACTGATGGTGCCGTTTTTCACTGCTCGTAGAGGAATTTGTCCCGAGGCATCCCAGCGGCTGCGAAACGTGGAGAAAGCCATACTCACACTTTGGTCTTCGCCGATCAAAGTCGAGTACCTGCCCATGAGATTGAAGCGGGTAAAATTTTGAGGGCTGTCGAAGTAGCCATTGGAGAAAAAATACTCCGAGGCCACCCATGCATTTCGACTCCTGGACCTGCCCGCCTCACCCAACAGGTCGAGGGCGGCCACTGCTCTCCAGGTGTCGAATTGCCCGGCTTCAAGCTTCAACAGACTGCGGCGCAAGGCGACGGGCGTTTGGAAATTGACACTGCCGGCAGTGGCCAGGTTGCCAGCACGGCTGTCATAGGTGCCTTTTGAAAAGTCAACCCTTTGCACCATTTCAGGGATGAGCCAGTGGAGGTCGGCATAGCCCTGGCCGTGGGCATGGGAAACCATGTTCACCGGCATCCCGTCCACACTGATGCGGATGTCGGTGCCATGGTCGAGGTCGAATCCTCGCAGGAAGATCTGTTCTGCCTTGCCTCCACCGGCATGCTGGGCAATGAACAGGCCGGGCACGATGCGCAGAATGTCTTGGGATGTGTTCAGGGGACGGGTGTGGATATCGAGAGAGGTGATGTTGTCGAGTTGTTCGTCGCCGATGGCCTTGATTTCTATTTGGGGCAAGTTGATGCGGGCGGGAACCATGGCAATCTTCACCGGGGTGGTTTCGTGATCGGTGACGGTGGCCTCGATCCGGGCAGTCTGGAATCCCACGTAACTGACCACTATCGCAAAGGTGCCGGAGGGCAAGTCCTGGAAGGAAAAAATACCCAGTTCGTCGGTGTAAGTGTACTGCCCTGTCTGCTCGAGCGTCACGTGGGCACCTGCCAGGCCAGTATTGGTTTGTGCATCCAACACCATCCCTTTGATGGTGCCATTGTGCGCAAAGGCTCCGAAGTGAGCGAATACGGCGAACAAGAGACAAAAGCGAATGGAACGGGTGTAGAGGTTGCAATTCATGTGTGGAGGATTTCCGTTTGTTAGGTTTACGAGGAAATGAAACAGGGCGGATTTCGACGGAGCTGAAAAATTTTCAGGAAAGACAGAAATGAAAGAGCAATGAAATGTTTTCCGTCCTGTACTACACTGCAAAACATTTTGCTGAACTCCACTCGAAAAAACACGACCCGCCGAGACGCTGACCTCCCGGTTGCGTCCAAAGCGATGCCGGCAATAATGTCCCTTGGAATGCCGATTATTGCCAAAACGGATGGGAGTTGCCATCGACGTTTTTCATCCAAAAACCAGACGCCATGAATCGAATGCTGAAATTGAGACTGACCGCTTTGATGATGCTGGCAGTGGCCCTGTTCTTCTCCTGCGCCGTCAACCCCGTGACGGGCAAGAAGGAGTTCATGCTCATGTCAGTCAGCGAGGAAAAGGCCTTGGGGGCGGCCTACGACCCCGAGGTGATCAGCCAATTCGGGCTATACGAGGACGAAAAGCTCCAGCAGTTCATCACCTTGCACGGCGAGCAGATGGGCCGCATCAGTCACAGACCCGAACTCGACTACCAGTTTCGCATTCTCGACTCGCCGGTTGTCAATGCCTTTGCGGTACCTGGCGGGTACGTGTACTTCACCCGCGGCATCATGGCCCATTTCAACAACGAAGCCGAGTTTGCCGGGGTGCTAGGGCATGAAATCGGGCACGTGGCAGCCCGCCACTCGGCCAAGCAGTACAGCAACAGCGTATTGGCCCAATTGGGCTTCGTACTTGGCATGGTGCTCTCCGAGGAATTTCGCAACTATTCCGACCTGGCCATGACCGGCCTCAACCTCCTCTTTTTGAGTTACAGCCGCAAACACGAAAGCCAATCCGACAAATTGGGCGTGGAGTACGCTACCAAAATCGGCTACGACGCCCACCAAATGGCCAATTTCTTCAAAACCATCGAGCGGCTCCAGCAGCGCAGCGGTGGCGGTATCCCGACCATCTTGTCAACCCACCCTGACCCAGGCGACCGCTTCAATCGCGTCCACCAGCTCGCCACCAAAGCCCAGCAGGGGCTCGACCCTTCCTCCCTGAAAGTCAACCGCAACGAATACCTGCGCCTCATCGACGGAATCGTCTATGGGGAAGACCCGCGCCAAGGCTATGTGGACGGCAGCGTGTTCTACCATCCTACTTTGCATTTCCAGTTTCCCGTGCCGGCCTCCTGGCAGGTGCAGAATTTCGCCTCCCAAGTCCAGATCCTCCCCAGTGATGGCAAGGCAGCCATGGTGCTCACCTTGGCCCAGGAAAAGACCCTCGCCGAGGCCGCCCGCGCCGCCATCGCCAAGGACAGCCTGCGCGTCATCTCCCAGCGCAATACCCGCATCGATGGCAACGACGCCATCGAAATCACCGCCGACCTCAGCGCCGAAGTCCGCCTGTTGATGACGCTCATCCACTATGGCGACCACATTTACAAATTTGCCGGGCTGGCATCCACCCCGGCCTTCAACACCTACAAGCCTTTTTTCGAAAAATCATTCAATGGTTTCAAGGCCTTGACAGATCCGGCTCGCATCGACGTCCAGCCTGAGCGCATCCGCATCGTCAGCGCAAGCGCCGACGGCACCCTCGAACAGGCGCTCCGCCAACACGGTATGCCCGCCGAGCGTATCGAGGAGCTGTCCATCCTCAACGGCATGCAACCCGGCGACAGGGTGCAGCGAGGCATGCTCATCAAAATCATCGGAAAGTAGGCAAGGGACGGGCTTCACAGTTCCGGCGGCTCGATGTGCCGAAACTGCCCATTCTGCTGCACGCGGCGGCGTAGCGCTTCCAGCTCGCGCACCACGGGAAGCATCTTGTTCAGGTGGGCGAGCAGGTAATCCTGGCGCTTGCTCTCCTCCGTGATGCAAAGCAGGTGGTATTCCTCGTGCATCGACAGGCCGACGTAATGCCCGATGTCGAAGGTGGTAAACCGCTCCCTGTCGAATTGGGGTGGGAAGTGGATGCCCATGATGGAAAAGAGGTCTTCCAGCAGGTTGAGCAGCAACAATCGCTTGGTGGGGTCGGCATCGAGGTTGAAAGCCACGGCTTCTACTTCTGCACCAGCGTACAGCTTGTTTTCCAGCCGCGGATGAAATTTGTGCATGCGAAACATGCCAATGCCCACCACCGAAATGTCCATCCTCCCGTCGGCGTAGTGGCGATGGATTTTTTCGAGTCGAAACTCGGTGCCGATGGGACGAATCACCTCGTCGATGTAGGGGGGGATGCCGAAGGTGATGCCCGCTTGCTCACATTCCCTGATCAAGTGGATGTAGCGTGGTTCGAAAATGTGCAGTTTCAGCCTCTCACCTGGAAAGGCTACCATTTGCAAAGGGAAAAGGGGCAAGAGCTTGGACATTTGTGGCGATTTTGTTCCCAAAGTTAAGCAGCACGACTTGGTGGGCATCGGGAGTGGTACGGCATCGCTGGCGGCAGCAACGGGTACTGTCGATTTCAGCTGATGAAGCCAGCTCGAAAAAAGCCTGCGGCATGGCAATGATCCGGGCGTCCCCGCTTCCTGGCGCTGGCAGCCAACCGGCAGCAAATCCGCTTCCCGCGCCCAGTCAGTCAATTTTTCAAAAAAACATTCCGCTCTTCCAAAATACGTACCTTGGGGCGGGTTCAACGGCTTTCCGTGGACGGCCCCAACAGGACGTCCTCTTCAACCATGAAAACAATCTTGTCATGAGAATCGCAAATCCACCCCTTCGTTTCGTTCAGTTCTGGATGAGCTGCATTTTCGCCATCAGCCTCATTTTCCTCCTCGCCTCATGCAAACGCACGGATGATTACGTCGAGGCCCAAGCCATTCCGCCATCCATCGCCACCTATGTGCACGGTTTCACCAGCGGCATCATCGATCCAACCGACCCCGTCAGGGTGAAGTTTACCGGGGCCGTCGTAGCGGAGGATCGGGTGGGCCAGGAGGCCGATGGCATCCTCCAATTTTTACCCAAAACCAAAGGTCAGGCCTGGTGGGAAGACGCCAGCACCCTGCGTTTCGATCCCGAGCCAGGATGGAGGCCCGGAAAGAATTACCTGGCGACCGTAAAGCTCGACGAGGTCTTCGAAAACCTTCCCGATGAAGCCCGGCGTTTTGAATTCAATTTCCTCGTCAGCCAGCTCAAGTTTGCAGCGGATGTGTTCGGACTCGAAATACCCCAGGGCAGCCAGTTGGCAGCGCTCAGCGGCCGACTTCAATACTCGAGCAGCATCCTCGATCAGGAAGGCAAAGTAGAGCAGACTGTCCAGGCTCAGTTCAATGGCAAGCCACTACCTGTCAGTTTTTACAATGAATCTCCTGGTCTGACGCGTTTCGTGGTGCAAGACATCCCCTTGGGCGAGCGCCCCGGGAAACTGCTCGTGAAGTGGAGCGGCAAACCGCTTGGCGTTGAAGTCGAAGACCGGGCAGAGATCGAAATCCCCCGCATCGATGAGTTCAGGGTACTCGACGTCAAACGGCTCGACCCTGCCAACAAGACCATGACCGTCTATTTTTCACGGCCCCTCGATCCCGCCCAGAACCTCGCCGGGCTGATTGCCTTCGACGTCAATGACTTCGAACCCGTCAGGGATGACATCCGCACGGACATCCAGGACAATCGGCTGGTCGTGTATCCACCCGAGTGGATCGACGGCGATCTGGTGTTGTGGCTCTACCCCGGCATCCGCAGTGCCGAGGGACTGGTGCTCGAAAATGCCACCACCTGGCAAGTGCGCATCCCAAGCCCCAAGCCCAAGGTGCGTCTGGCAGGTACCGGCCACATCATCCCGGCCGGCGACCAGGGCATTCTGCTGCCCTTCGAAGCCATCGGCTTGGAGGCCGTGGAGGTCGAGATATTCAAAATCTTCGACGACAACGTGCTCCAGTTTTTGCAGGAGAGCAACCTCGACGAGAGCGATTCCTATGAACTCAATCGGGTCGGCAGGGTGGTCAGCCAGCAAATGGTACCCCTCACCGACCTCAAACCGAATGCTGACCCCACTACCTGGAACCGCTATGCCCTCGACCTCAGCAAGCTCTTCAAAGCCGATCCCCACGCGATTTACCAGGTGCGCATCGGCTTCAGGCCTGAATACGCCCGCTACCCCTGCCGGCAAAACAAAATGCTCGCAAACCTGAAGGAGCGCACTACCCAACCCGGCGAAATCAAGAGCCTGTGGGACGACTATTACGGCATCGAAGGCTACTACGAGGGCTTCGAATGGAGCCACTTCGAAAACCCCTGCTTCCCGGCTTACTACAACCGCTCCAACTTCGCCGCCGTCAACGTCTTCTCCACCCACATCGGCCTGACAGCCAAGGCCGGCAATCCCGACGCCAGCGGGCGACGCACCTTTTTCATCGCCGCCGCCGACCTGCGCTCCACCGAGGCCCTCGCCAACGTACAACTGGAATTTTACGACTATCAAAAACAACTCATCACCACTGCCAAAACCGCCTCCGACGGCACCGCTTCCATCACCCTGTCGGGCAATCCTTTCTTCGTGGTGGCGCGCCACGGCGATGCCAGCAGTTTCCTGCGCCTCGGCGACGGCAATGCCCTCAACTTGAGCCGTTTCGACGTCAGTGGTACGACCGTTCAGCAAGGCCTCAAGGGGTTCATCTATGGGGAGAGAGGTGTGTGGCGCCCCGGCGACAGCCTCTACCTCGCATTCATTCTCGACGATCCCTCCCGATCCCTGCCCAAAAACCATCCCGTGCGCTTCGACCTTTACGACGCCCGCGGCCAAGTGCGACAAACCGGTTTGGCCAGTACCGCCGCCCAAAACATTTACCCCATTCACCTGGCCACCAGCCCCGATGCACCCACGGGTATCTGGCGGCTGGTGGTGCAAGTGGGGTCCGCCACTTTCGAAAAGCGCCTGCGCATCGAAACCGTCAAGCCGAACCGCCTGCGCATCAACCTGCAGTTTGCCAATGGAGCCCCGGAGCTGTCGGCTTCGCAAGAACCCGTTCCCGCCACCATGCAAGTCAACTGGTTGCACGGCGCGCCCGGCGCCAACCTGCGAACCACCGTCGAGGTCACCCTCCAGCGCGACAACTCCGGCTTCAGCGCGCTGCCCGACTTCCGATTCGACGACCCCACCCGCGGCCTCTTCTCCGAACCCAAAGTCATCTTCGATGGCAAAACCGACAACAGCGGCAAAGCCTCCTTCCAAACCCACCTCTACGACCCCGACAGCCAGGCTCCCGGCAAACTCCTCGCCCGCTTTACTGCCCGGGCCTTCGAACCCGGAGGCGATTTCAGCTTCTACAACACCCGCCTGACCTACCACCCATTTTCGTACTACGCCGGGGTGCGCATTCCCCTCAATCGATATGGTGAAAAGCGCATCGACCTTGGCAAACCCGGTGAAATCAAAGTCGCTTCGGTTGACACCCGGGGCCGCCCACGAGCCGGACGCCAACTCAGCGTTAGTTTGTACCGCGTCGAATGGAGCTGGTGGTGGGAATCCGATGATACCGACTTGGCCGAGTTCAACTCCGGCACCCACTACAACGCCTTGCAGACCAAAACCCTCACTACCGGAAACGATGGCACGGCCTCCTGGCAAGTCCACGTGAACGACTGGGGTCGCTACCTGGTGCGCGTCTGCGACACCGAAACGGGACATTGCGCCGGCGATTTCTTCTACGCCGGCTATCCATGGGACGACGAAAGCGCCAACGTGCTCAACCGCCAGAACGCCTCGATGATGATTTTCAAAACCACAAAGGCCAAATACAAGGTGGGTGAGGAAATTGAAGTCGTCGTGCCGGCTGGTGAAAAGAGCAAGGTGCTCATCACACTTGAAAAAGGCGACCGCATCCTGCGCTCCGAATGGAAAGACGCCAAGCCCGGGAAAAATACCTTCCGCTTCAAAGCTTCCCCTGAAATGGTGCCAACGGTGTATGTGCACGCCAGCCTCATCCAGCCCCATGGACAGGTGCACAACGACCTGCCCGTGCGCATGTACGGCGTGCTGGGGGTGGACGTGGAAGATCCTCGCACCGTGCTGGAACCCCAGCTGGGTATGCCCGAGGAGCTGAAACCCGAACAAAACTTTACCCTGGAGGTGAGCGAGAAAAATGGCCGCCCCATGGCGTACACCATCGCCATTGTGGACGAAGGTTTGCTCGGCCTGACCAATTTTCAAACCCCCAACCCCCATGCCGCCATCTATGCACGCGAAGCCCTCGATGTCCACACCTGGGACCTCTACGACTACGTGCTCGGGGCTTTCGACGGCAAACAAAACCGCATCCTCTCCGTCGGTGGCGATGAAGACCTCAGCGCACCCCTCGAGCGCAAGAACGCCAACCGCTTCAAGCCAGTGGTGTTGTACGCCGGCCCTTTCCAACTCGACAAAGGCAAAAAACGCCACACCTTCACCATGCCCAACTACGTAGGTTCGGTGCGCGTCATGGTGGTGGCAGCCAACGCCGCTGGTGCGTATGGCCAAACGGAAAGGTCAGTCCCCGTGCGAAAGCCACTCATGGTGTTGGCCACCCTTCCGCGTGTGCTCGCACCCGGCGAACGGTTGCGCATGCCCGTGACGGTTTTCGCCATGCATGACAAGGTGCGCAACGTCAGCGTGAGCCTTACCGAAACCACCGGCCTGGTGAGCATCGAAAATGGCAAGCAGAAATCCTTGGGCTTCACACGCCCCGGTGAGCAAACCACTGGCTTCGACCTCGTGGTAAACGACGGGGTGGGCATTGCCAAATTCCGGGTGGAGGCCACAGGTGGCTCTGAAACGGCCACGGAAATCATCGAAATCGACGTGCGCAATCCCAACCCACCCCTCACGGAGGTTTATTCCGCCATGGTGAGTCCCGGTCAAAGCTGGAGACAAACCTTCGAACCGCTCGGCATGCGCGGCACCAACAAAGCCGTGCTCGAGGCCTCGGTAATGCCTCCCATCGACCTGGACAGACATCTCCAATACCTCATCCATTACCCGCACGGCTGCCTCGAACAGACGGTGTCGGCTGCCTTCCCCCAACTCTACGTGGACAAGCTGACGAAAATCGACCCCGACCGGCAAGCCAGCATCCAGCAAAACGTGACGGCCGCCATCGAAAAGCTGAAAAACTTCCAGTCGAGTTCGGGTGGATTCTCCTTCTGGCCTGGCCAATCGGAAGACGAGTGGGCTACCAACTACGCCGGCCATTTCCTCCTCGAAGCCCACTCCAAAGGCTATGGCGTGCCCTCCTCACTGATCGACCGGTTCGTGCGGTTCCAGCAGAACAAGGCCCGCCTTTGGACGCCCGCTCAACCTGCAGGGGCCAGGCCCTCGTATGCCACCCTCACCCAGGCCTACCGCCTCTACACCCTTGCCCTGGCCGGCAAACCCGACGCCGCCGCCATGAACCGCCTGCGTGAATTGCCCAATCTGCCCGCCGACGCCGCCTGGCGCCTGGCCGCTGCCTACGCACTCGCTGGCAAAAAGGAAACTGGCAGAGAACTCGTGGCGAACAAGGATTGGCAGATGGAACATTACCGAGAACTCACCTTTACCTGGGGCTCTGACTTGCGCGACGAGGCCATGATTTTGGAAACCCAACTCTTGCTCGACAAGCAGGAACAGGCTGCTCTCAACGCCCGTCAGCTCGCAGAGCAGCTCTCCCAAGACCACTTCATGAGCACCCAAACCAGCGCCTGGACCCTCATGGCCCTGGCCAGGTATGCCGAGAAATACCCCCCGGCGGAATCCTTTTCGTTTGCCTGGACTTTTGGCACGGGAGCCCGCGGAAATGCCGGTAGCAACCTGCCCGTGCTCCAACTCGAGGTGCCCGTGGACAGGGGCTCCAATCGCTCGGTGGGTCTTACCAACACGGGTAAGGCACCCATCTTCGTCAGACTCATCCTGCATGGCCAGCCCCATGTGGGCGCCTCCATGGCTGAGGCAAGCCGCGACATAGGCATTTCCGTGGCTTACTTCACCACCAATGGCATTCCGCTCGACGTGTCGAACTTGCCCCAGGGATACGACTTCATCGCCAGCGTGCTCGTGCACCACCCCGGCAGTCGCTCCGTACCTTTCAACGAGTTGGCCCTCGAGCAGCTGTTTCCATCGGGATGGGAAATCGTCAACAGCAGGCTCTACGAACAGGCCGAGTTTCTCGATTCTTCCACCCCCGAAAACCAGGACGTGCGCGACGACAGGGTTTACACCTATTTCGATTTGAACCGCTATGAGCGGAAGATTTTCCGCGTGCGCCTGACTGCCGCCTATGAGGGCCGGTTTTACCTGCCACCAGTGCGCTGCTCGGCCATGTACGACGAAACGATTTATGCCCTTCAACCGGGGGGATGGGTCACCGTGCGCCCGGCGAACACCGTCCAATGAACTGGCGCGTGCAAGCTTCAGGCGGGTAAACGGATGCAGGCATACTTCGCTGTTCGTTATTATTGTACCTCATTGTCGCACCCGTTTTCTGAACGTACAAACTCAAAAACTATGAAACGGACGATTGTAACCCTGTGGATCGGATTGAGTATCGCTGCCTGCACACCCAAAACAGGTGAACAGACTGCCTCGCAAACTCCACAACCTCCACCCCCGCCACAACAACCCGTCACCAATAATCCTTGTGCCACCTTCCAGGATGCTCCCAATCCCGACCTGGCACTGGAGAACTTCGTCCTGTATCGGGATTTCATGAAAACCAAAGAATGGGACATCGCCTATAGCTATTGGCAAAAGGTGTACAAAGAGGCGCCCGCCGCCGATGGCAAGCGCACCAGCGTCTTCACCGACGGGGTGCGCATCTACGAGGAACTCATGGCCCGTGACACCTCCAAGCGCCAAGAATACATCCAGAAAATTTTCGACCTCTACGACCACATGGAGAAATGCTATCCCGAAGGGGGGATGGTGCTCGGTATGAAGGCCTTCGATTATTTCTTCAAATACCCCGATCTGAAGACCAAGGAGGAGCTTTACCAGATGTTCAAAAAGAGCATCGAGCTCGATGGAGGCAAGCCGCGTTATTTCGTAATCAACCCCTTCACGGCATTGCTCGTGGACCTGACCCTCGACGAAAAGGTGCCCGTCGATGAAGCGCGCCAATATGCCATGCTCATCCTGAAGACCATCGAGGAAGGGCTGGCCGAATGCGAAGGGGAGGAATGCGAAAGCTGGAAGGTCATTGCCGAGTATGCGCCCGTCCGCCTGGAAGCCTTGGAAAGCATCGAAGGATTCTTCGACTGCGTGTACTACCTCGACAAGTACTATCCCGAATTCGAAGCCAATCCCACCGACTGCGAAACCATTATCAAGACTTTCTCCCGCCTGCGTTGGGGTGGATGTGAGGAAAGCGACGCCCGTTACGCCGCCGTCAGAACGGCTTACCTCCAAAACTGCTATACCGCCCCCACCAACCCGGTGGAAACCTGCAACGAACTCCTGCGCAATGGGCAGTACCGCAAAGCCGTGGACTGCTACGAAGAGCTGTTGCAGAACATGACCGACGACGAGCAAAAAGCCCAAATCAACCTCGTCATCGCCAAAATCTACTTTGCCTACCTGAAGAACTTCCCACGTGCCCGGCAATACGCGCTCAAGGCGGCATCCCTGCGCCCGCGCTGGGGTGAACCTTACTTGCTCATCGGTACGCTCTACGCCTCGAGCGGCCCCATCTGTGGGCCGGGGCGCGGCTGGGACAGCCAGGTGGTCGTTTGGCCCGCCATCGACATGTGGCAAAAGGCCAAAAGCGTGGACCCCAGCGTAGCCCCCGAAGCCAACCGCCTCATCAACCAATACTCGCAGTACATGCCCAGCAAGGATGAAATTTTCCAACGCCTGCTCAAAGAGGGCGACCCTTACTTCGTGCCTTGCTGGATTCAGGAAACTACCATCATACGCGCCGCCCCACAATGATGCCTGATTCCGCCACGCGTAGTTTCCTCCCGCAGCGCCCCAGGTCATAGCCCGGGGCGCTGTCGTTTGGTGCATTTACAGGCAAGTCGTTCTGTCGCCGGTGTGATTGGCAAAATGGCAAAATCGGCCAGGTCTGTCTTTGGGGAGGGATTGCGTACGGCACAAGCCGAAGTCGCCCCTTTTTTCCAAAAAAGAACTGAGAGCGGGGCAGGGTGTTGGAGGGGAGAGCCGACACCGGCAGCAGGGTTCCTAGCTTTGGCCTGACATCCCTGCTGCCAACCTCCTACTTTTGCTCCTTCGCCCACCTCGATGGGTGGGCACGCACCTGCAACAGCGCTTACAAATGGCACAAACAAAGACGCATCAGAAAGAAGCAACCCCACTGACGCCAACCAACGGTGCACCAAACACCCCCGATATCCGCCGGGCCATTTACATCAAAGGTGCACGGGCCAACAACCTCAAAAACATCGACGTCGTCATCCCCAAAAATCGCCTCGTGGTGGTGACGGGGGTGAGTGGCAGTGGCAAGAGCTCATTGACCATGGATACCCTCTACGCCGAGGGCCAGCGCCGCTACGTGGAAAGCCTCAGCGCTTACGCCCGCCAGTTCCTCGGCCGCATGAAAAAGCCCGAAGTGGATTACATCAAGGGCATTTGTCCCGCCATAGCCATCGAGCAGAAAGTAAGCACCAGCAATGCCCGCTCTACGGTGGGCACCCTGACCGAAATCTACGATTACCTGCGGTTGCTCTATGCTAGGGTGGGGCGCACCTATTCGCCCGTCAGCGGCCGCGAGGTGCGGCGTCACTACGTCAGCGACGTGGTGGATTTCATCCTTTCCCAGCCCGAAGGCACGAAGGTTTGGCTCTACATTCCCCTGCCCGTACGCTACAAAGACCGAACCCTGCAGCAAGAACTCACCCTCCTGCTCCAAAAAGGCTACACCCGCATGTGGTGGGATGGTGAAATGCACCACATCCAGGACCTGCTCGAATCGGATGCATTCGACCTCAGCTATCCCCTGGCGCAATACGAAGGCGAGGATGCCCGCATCCTCATCGACCGTTTCGTGGTCAAACATGACGACGAGGACAGTCGCAAACGCATTGCCGACTCTGTGCAGACGGCCCTCTATGAAGCCGAAGGTGAATGCATCGTGGCACTCGACGAGGCCAACACCACCACCAACCTCCATCACTTCAATACCCGCTTCGAGCTCGACGGCATGGAGTTCCTGGAGCCCTCGCCACAGCTCTTCAATTTCAACAATCCCTATGGCGCTTGCCCCAAGTGCGAAGGTTTCAGCCAGGTCATTGGCATTTCCGAGGAAAAGGTCGTGCCCGACCCCTCGAAGAGCGTCTTCGAAGGTGCCATCGCTTGCTGGAGTGGTGAAAAGCACGGCCAGTGGCTGCAGGCTTTCCTGCGTGTAGCTCATCGATTCGACTTCCCCGTTCACAAGCCCTACCGTGAGCTCACCGAGGCGCAGCGCGAGCTGCTTTGGAAAGGCAACGAGCACTTCAGAGGTATCGAGGACTTTTTCGCCGAGCTCGAGGAGAAGCTTTACAAAATCCAGAACCGGGTGATGCTGGCCCGCTACCGGGGGCGCACCCGTTGTCCCATGTGTAAGGGGGGGCGTTTGCGCAAGGAAGCCACCTATGTGAAAGTGGGCGGCAAACCCATCACCGAGCTGGTGGAGATGCCTGCCGACGAACTGTTGGCCTTTTTCGAAACCCTCGCTGCCGAAAACAGCGGCCTGCTCACCCCCCAGGAGCGCAAAATAGCCAGTCGCCTTTTACTCGAAATCACGAACAGGCTTCGCTTCATGTGCGATACGGGCCTGGGCTATCTGACGCTCAACCGCCTGTCGTCCACGCTCTCCGGCGGAGAAACCCAGCGCATCAACCTCACCCGTACGCTCGGAAGCAACCTCACCGCCTCCATGTACATCCTCGACGAGCCGAGCATCGGCCTGCACCCTCGCGACACCCACCGACTGGTGAGGGTACTCGAAAACCTGCGCGACCTGGGCAATACGGTCGTAGTGGTGGAACATGAAGAGGAAGTCATCAAAAACGCCGATTACCTCATCGATATGGGCCCGGCAGCTGGCATTCATGGAGGGGAAGTTGTGTTTGCCGGCCCTTACGAGCGCATCTACGACGAGGCTACGGACAGCCTGACAGCCCAGTACATGAGCGGCCGCATGTCGATACCCGTTCCCGACGTTCGCCGCAAGGCGGTGGAATTCATCGAGCTGAAGGGTTGCCGCCAGCACAATCTCCAGAACATCGACGTGCGCATCCCGCTCAACTGCCTCACCGTGGTGTCGGGTGTGAGTGGCAGTGGCAAGACGAGCCTCGTCAGGGATATCTTGCATCCGGCTCTGCAGGAGCAATTGGGCCTGCCGCCGAGCCAGGTGCCGGGCAACTTTACCGAACTGGCCGGCAGTGTGCATCGCCTTACGCAGGTGGAACTCGTCAACCAAAGCCCAATCGGGCGCTCGAGCCGGTCCAACCCCGTGACATACGTAAAGGCCTATGACGCCATCCGCGACCTGATGGCCTCCCAGCAGCTCAGCCGCATACGGGGTTACAAGCCGGGACATTTTTCCTTCAACGTAGAAGGAGGGCGCTGCGAAACTTGCAAGGGCGAGGGCGAACAAATCATCGAAATGCAGTTTCTGGCCGACGTGCGGCTCGTCTGCGAGGACTGCCAGGGCAAGCGCTTCAAACCGGAAATCCTCGACGTGCGCTACCATGGCAAGAACATCCACGAAATCCTGGAACTCAGCGTAGAGGAGGCGCTCGAATTTTTCAAAGACCGCAAGGACATCGTCAGCCGACTGCAGCCACTCTACGACGTGGGCTTGGGCTATGTGAAGCTCGGCCAGAGCAGCAGCACCCTCTCCGGTGGTGAAGCCCAGCGGGTGAAGCTGGCCAGCTTCCTCGTCAAGGACCGCCCCAGCGACCGGATTTTCTTCATCTTCGACGAGCCTACCACCGGGCTGCACTTCCACGACATCCGAAAGTTGCTCGACGCACTGAATGCCCTGGTAGAGAACGGCAACACCGTGCTCGTAGTGGAGCACAACATGGAGGTCATCAAATCGGCCGATTGGGTCATCGACTTGGGGCCTGGCGGTGGGCGCCACGGTGGCAATTTGCTGTACCAGGGGCCGCCCGAGGGATTGCCGAATGTGCCCGAGAGCTGGACTGGCAAGTTTCTCAAAGAAAAACTCGGCCCATGAGTGCTCCATACCCCCATGCCCGCACCAGCGTAGAGGCATTCTTCGAGCTGTTTCTCGAAGAACTCCGGCAGCATCCTGCCTTGCGCACCTATTACAAGTTCCTGGAAAACCCGGGCCAATTGCCATTTCGGAAGGCCTATTTCTGCCAGCGGCTCCAGTACGTGCTCGACAAGGTCGATGCACATGCCCGGCAGCATCCTGGCAGAGCCCTCCGCATCTGGGATTGTGGTTGCGGCTATGCCACTACCCAAATTTTCCTCGCCCTGAACGGCTATGCCTCCAGGGGCTCTACCTTGGAGTTTTATTTCAAGGAAATTCCCCGCCGCTTGGAGTACTGGTCGCGCCACGGAGACATGGGCCTGCTCAAAGTCGATTACGAGGACATTTTCGAAAACCCGCCGCCTGCCGACAGCCTCGACGTCATCATCGTACAAGATACCTTACACCACCTCGAACCCCTGGCCGACAGCCTGCGCATCTTTCAGCAAGCCCTGCGCCCTGGAGGCACGCTCATCGCCATCGAGGAAAACGGCAACAACATCGTGCAAACCCTCAAGCTCTATCGCCAACGCGGCAATCGGCGCATCATCACCTACTACGACGAGGGCCTCGGTCGGGAAGTGACCATGGGCAACGAAAACATCCGGCCCTGGAAGGTGTGGAAACGGGAATTCGAAAAGGCGGGGCTGGAGCCCGACCCCGCCAGCCTGCAATTCATCAGGTTGTTCCCGCCGGTTTGGTATCGCATGCAGACTGAACAAGCCACTGCCCAGCTCGAGCAATGGTTGTGGAGGGCGGTGCCCTTGCTGCGGGAGTATTTTTTCTTTGGAATCAATTTCGTAGTGCACAAGCCTGGGCCAGAAATATCCTCCGCAGGCGCCCCTGCCGTTTGATCTTTCACAATCTTTTTTGCGGCTGGTGAGTTTTTCAGGCGTTTGCAGTCGGTCGGAAGGCTCCTCGTAGCCGTGCCGCCCGTATTTTTAGCCTCAAATAGAATCACCATGAGACTGTCGAAAAACTTCCCTGCCCTCATGTTCTGTTACTTGCTGAGCCTCATTGGCGTGCAAGCTCAGACCACCCTGGGCAAAACCACTATCAACGGCCAGCTCGTCACCATGGTCCTCGATAAAAACGGAGATACCCTCCTCATCGCCGACGACCTGATGACGGTTTCCCTCACCTCACCGCGCAATTTCAAAAGCCCACAAGACTACGCCCGCTACCGCTACTACCTCAAGTGCGCCGCCATCGTGTATCCCTATGCCAAGGAGGCCATTGCCGTGTTCCGCCAGCTCCAACAGGAAACAGAAGATATGCGCAAAGGAAAACGCAAGCGCTACGCCAAGCGCCTGCAACGCGAGCTCGACGACAGGTTCGAAGAGCCCCTGAAAAACCTCACCAAAATCCAAGGCAAAATACTGGTCAAAATGATCGAAAAAGAGTTGGAAACCCCGCTGTACGACCTCATCAAAACCTATCGGGGTGGCCTCACCGCCGGCTACTGGAACACCCTGAGCAAGTTTTGGGGCTATGACCTCAAACGCGGCTACATGGAGGGCGATGACCCCATCCTCGACGCCGTGCTGCTCGACTTCCCCCTCACGCTGCCGGAAGAGGAAAGGTATTAGATTACTGAGAGGCGCTGTATAATTGCCCAGCGTTTGAGAGAAGTTGAGATTTAAGCGATTTCGTTCAATTGCTTCTCAGCAAAGCTGATATCGGAACAGATGTTCCTCCCCCAATTGCAAGAAAAATTTATTGCTTCACCTGTCACGCCCTACGCGTCACGCACCTTACGACCATTATGTGGACCGAACAAGACAACAGCCTTCAACGCACTTTTACCTTCCGCAACTTCACCGAGGCCTTTGCCTTCATGACAGAGGTAGCCTTTGCCGCTGAAAAACTCAACCACCACCCGGACTGGACCAACGTCTGGAACCGGGTGTCCTTCCGCCTCAACACCCACGACGCCGGCGGTATCGTCACCGACAAAGACTGGGAACTGGCACGGGTGATCGATGAAATTGCAGAGAAGTATCTGTGAGGTTCTTGGGAGGTTTTGAAAAGGTTTTTTGGGCGCCCACCACTCGATGGGTGCCGAATCCCCCCAGCATTTACAATCGAGGCCACAACCGAAACTTGCAAGCTCGCCTCCAAGTCTCATTGTCTCAAAGTCTCACAGTCTCCAAGACACCACCTCACTCCCTCACCACCTTCCCCGCTGCCAGGATAAAGCCTCCTCTGACTGCAGGTTCCTAATAAGCCGCTGTGCCAGGCCGATTTTTCTCATCGGAACATTCACGGGTTGTGGTTTAGGACATTGCCGGTTCTTCGGGATTGAGCCGGTGCCTCAACCTGCTCAAGCCAGATGCGGGTAGATTGAACCTCAGTATCATCATCGCTGAATGACCACTTTGTGCACATCCAGAGCACCTTCTGTGGTGGGCACCTGCAAGAGGTAAAGCCCGGCCGGCAGCTCATCCAGGTGGAGCGTGGCCCGGCGGCTTTCCCTGACCTGCCAGCTTCGCAGCTCCACACCGGAGATGCTGAGCAGCCGCAGGGTGCCAGTGGTGGCTGTCGGGAAGTCCACCTGAAGCAGGGAGGTGGTGGGGTTGGGATAGAGGATGGCCGGACTGGAGCCTGGGCCGGCGGGTTCCTGCGTGGCGGTGAGCGGATCATCTATGCCGAGGGTGTCGCAGGGGCTGCCGGGTACGTCGTAGAGGTTATAGTAGGGCATGTTGGGCATGCCCCAGTATTCTCTTGCTGCTAACTTGACTGCTCTTTGTTCCACATTGCATGCCAGGCCTAGAGAATCCGGAGCGTGGATGACATGGAGATAAGTACTACCTCCCGGTGGCACGATATAAATCTTTCCGTCAGGTGCGAGCATGTGTTGAAAAAAGCTCGTAGGGAGAATTCCTATATCCAGATACCCGTCATAGTAAGCCACCAACTGCCTGCTGGCGGCGATGTCGGCAGCCCAGGTGTCGTATTGCCACAGCTTGTAGCCCACCGTGGCATAGAGAAAGCGGTTGTTGGGAGAGAAGGACAGGCCGGTGGGTGTGGAAAGATATACCGTATCCTGCGATATGTCCATGAACCGGTGGTTGGACAGCAGGCCGCTGCATCGGTCGAAATCGTAGAGGTTGATGCCATTGAGGGCGCTGACCCTGGCGTATCGGGTGCCATCGGGGGAGAAGACCGATTGATGAACGCCATCTCCAGTCCAAACTTGTCCAAAAATTTGCTCGTGTACCAGGCTTATACCCGATGGATCAAATAAGTAAATAAATATTCTGTTGGAAAACCTTTCAGGTAGTAATACCCACCAGTCGCGTCCATTGGCATGTCTGACTGATGTAATCATTGCTGAGTAACTACCTTGGGTGATTAGTTGGTTCTTTGAGAGTACTTTTCCACTATCGGATGGATTGAAGAACTCCATAACAGTGTATAAAAAGTCAGTGTAGAGGTAATTTTCATCGGCCCTCAGGTGTAGCAGACAGTACTTTGTACTGTCTCCCGGCCAAGGCAGGGCCAGGATGCCCTGGCTGGCGGGATAGCCATGGTCACAAAACTCATCGTGGATAGGACCGGGATTGATGCTGTCGCCGTTTTCCACGAGCTGGTGGGCCCAGTTCATCACTTCACAGCCGTTGGAGTAAAACAACAGGTGGCCTTCGGCGTCGCTCATCACGGTGCTGGCTTTGAGCCAGAATTTGATGTCAAACCAACTTACCTCTGGAATAGTATCATTGAAGCTTAATAATGTACCACCATAATCAGGATATGGAGGTGTGGCACTGCTTGGATACCCAAACACCCAGTTGTAGTCGTGTTTGAGTTGCCCTGCAAGGGCGAGTGAGAAAAGGGAAAAGCAGAAAAAGAGTAGTGCTTTTTTCATCATGGTGGGAGTTGAAAAGGTCTGCCCCTCCCGGCCGGTGCGAGGGGCAGACCTGGTTTTTGTTATCGTTCTATGACCACTTTGTGCACCTCCAGAGCTCCTTCTGTGGTGGGTACCTGCAAGAGGTAAAGCCCAGCCGGCAGTTCATCCAGGTGCAGGGTGGCCTGGCGGCTTTCTTTGACCTGCCAGCTTCGCAGCTCCACACCGGAGATGCTGAGCAGCCGCAGGGTGCCGGTGGTGGCTGCGGGAAAGTCCACCTGAAGCAGGGAGGTGGTGGGGTTGGGATAGAGGATGGCCGGAACGGAACCCGGGCCCGCAGGCTCCTGCGTGGCGGTGAGCGGATCATCTATGCCGAGGGTGTCACAGGGGCTGCCCGGCACGTCGTAGAGGTTGTAGTAAGGGAGGTTGGGCATGCCCCAGTATTCCCAGGTAGGTAAGTCTATTGCTCGTTGTTCCACATTGCAGGCCAGGCCTGGCTCATTGGGTGAGTGTATTACATGTAAGTGCCTCGATCCTCCCGGTGGTACGATGTAAATCTTTCCGTCAGGTGCCAGCATGTGCTGGAAGAAACTTGTTTCAAAAAAACCGTCATCCAGATAGCCATCCCAATAAGCCACCAACTGCCTGCTGGCAGCGATGTCGGCAGCCCAGGTGTCGTATTGCCACAGCTTGTAGCCCACCGTGGCATAGAGAAAGCGGTTGTTGGGAGAGAAGGACAGGCCGGTGGGTGTGGAAAGATATACCGTATCCTGCGATATGTCCATGAACCGGTGGTTGGACAGCAGGCCGCTGCAACGGTCGAAATCGTAGAGGTTGATGCCATTGAGGGCGCTGACCCTGGCATACCTGGTACCATCGGGGGAGAAGACCGATTGACCTACTGGTTCTCCTGTCCATACCTGTCCTAGAGTGATGGTATGTGTTAGTTTAATACCAGTGGGATCAAGCAAATAGATAAATATCCTGTTAGAAAATCGTTCGGGTAGTGCAACCCACCAATCTCTGCCGTTGGCATGACGAACTGCTGTCAGTAAATCTGTAAAACTTCCTTCATTTATTAGTTTATTTTTTTTTATCACCCGTCCACTATCGGACGGAGACAGAAATTCAAGCTGAGTAAAAAGAAATTTAGTATAATAATATGTTGAATCTTCAAATACATGTAGCAGACAATACCTCGTACTGTCCCCCGGCCAGGGCACGGCCAGAATGCCCTGACTCGCGGGATAGCCGTCGTGGTCACAAAACTCATCGTGGATGTAGCCTGGATTGATGCTGTCGCCGTTTTCCACGAGCTGGTGGGCCCAGTTCATCACTTCACAGCCGTTGGAGTAAAACAACAGGTGGCCTTCGGCGTCGCTCATCACGGTGCTGGCTTTGAGCCAGAATTTGATGTCAAACCAACTTACCTCTGGAATAGTATCATTGAAGCTTAATAATGTACCACCATAATCAGGATATGGAGGTGTGGCACTGCTTGGATACCCAAACACCCAGTTGTAGTCGTGTTTGAGTTGCCCTGCAAGGGCGAGTGAGAAAAGGGAAAAGCAGAAAAAGAGTAGTGCTTTTTTCATCATGGTGGGAGTTGAAAAGGTCTGCCCCTCCCGGCCGGTGCGAGGGGCAGACCTGGTTTTTGTTATCGTTCTATGACCACTTTGTGCACCTCCAGAGCTCCTTCTGTGGTGGGTACCTGCAAGAGGTAAAGCCCAGCCGGCAGTTCATCCAGGTGCAGGGTGGCCTGGCGGCTTTCTTTGACCTGCCAGCTTCGCAGCTCCACACCGGAGATGCTGAGCAGCCGCAGGGTGCCGGTGGTGGCTGCGGGAAAGTCCACCTGAAGCAGGGAGGTGGTGGGGTTGGGATAGAGGATGGCCGGAACGGAACCCGGGCCCGCAGGCTCCTGCGTGGCGGTGAGCGGATCATCTATGCCGAGGGTGTCACAGGGGCTGCCCGGCACGTCGTAGAGGTTGTAGTAAGGGAGGTTGGGCATGCCCCAGTATTCCCAGGTAGGTAAGTCTATTGCTCGTTGTTCCACATTGCAGGCCAGGCCTGGCTCATTGGGTGAGTGTATTACATGTAAGTGCCTCGATCCTCCCGGTGGTACGATGTAAATCTTTCCGTCAGGTGCCAGCATGTGCTGGAAGAAACTTGTTTCAAAAAAACCGTCATCCAGATAGCCATCCCAATAAGCCACCAACTGCCTGCTGGCAGCGATGTCGGCAGCCCAGGTGTCGTATTGCCACAGCTTGTAGCCCACCGTGGCATAGAGAAAGCGGTTGTTGGGAGAGAAGGACAGGCCGGTGGGCACATTGAGTGCCACTGTGTCCTGCTCTATACTCATATACACAGGGTCAGAAAGAACACCTGAACATCTGTCAAAATGGTATAGATTTATGCCATTCAATGCGCTTGTTCGGGCGAGAAGGGTTCCGTCTGGAGAAAATACTGATTGCCCTACTGATTCAAGTATCCAGATGTGACCAATGGTTTGAGTGTTTTTTAGATTGAGCCCGGTTGGATCTAAAAGAAAAAAATAAAACCTATTGGATGACCTTTCTTGCAGAATTACCCACCAATCCCTCCCATTTCCATGACGTACTGCAGTTATCATATCTGTAAACGAGCCTTCCAATATTAGTAGGTTTTTTTCCTGTACTACCCCGCTGTCAAGAGGGCTGCCAAATTCAAGAGTCGTGAGGAGAAATTTATCGTAATTACCTTGCTCATTGGCTGAAACATGCAACAAACAATACCTGGTACTGTCTCCCGGCCAGGGCAGGGCCAGGATGCCCTGGCTGGCAGGATAGCCATGGTCACAAAACTCATCGTGGATGTAGCCTGGATTGATGCTGTCGCCGTTTTCCACGAGCTGGTGGGCCCAGTTCATCACCTCACAGCCGTTGGAGTAAAACAACAGGTGGCCTTCGGCATCGCTCATCACGGTGCTGGCTTTGAGCCAGAATTTGATGTCGAAATAGCTCACTTCCGGAATGCTATCTGAAAAGTTTACCAAAGACCCTCCAAAACCCGGATAGGGAGGTTCTGCTGAACCGCGGTACCCAAACACCCAGTTGTAGTCGTGTTTGAGTTGCCCTGCAAGGGCGAGTGAGAAAAGGGAAAAGCCGAAAAAGAGTAGTGCTTTTTTCATCATGGCGGGAATTGAAAAGGTCTGCCCCTCCCGGCCGGTGCGAGGGGCAGACCTGGTTTTTGTTATCGTTCTATGACCACTTTGTGCACCTCCAGAGCTCCTTCTGTGGTGGGTACCTGCAAGAGGTAAAGCCCAGCCGGCAGTTCATCCAGGTGCAGGGTGGCCTGGCGGCTTTCTTTGACCTGCCAGCTTCGCAGCTCCACACCGGAGATGCTGAGCAGCCGCAGGGTGCCGGTGGTGGCTGCGGGAAAGTCCACCTGAAGCAGGGAGGTGGTGGGGTTGGGATAGAGGATGGCCGGAACGGAACCCGGGCCCGCAGGCTCCTGCGTGGCGGTGAGCGGATCATCTATGCCGAGGGTGTCACAGGGGCTGCCCGGCACGTCGTAGAGGTTGTAGTAAGGGAGGTTGGGCATGCCCCAATATTCTCTTGCAGCTAACTTGACTGCTCTTTGTTCTACATTGCATGCAAGGCCGAGAGAATCCGGAACGTGGATGACATGGAGATAAGTACTACCTCCCGGTGGCACGATGTAAATCTTTCCGTCAGGTGCGAGCATGTGTTGAAAAAAGCTCGTAGGGAGAATTCCTATATCCAGATACCCGTCATAGTAAGCCACCAACTGCCTGCTGGCGGCGATGTCGGCAGCCCAGGTGTCGTATTGCCACAGCTTGTAGCCCACCGTGGCATAGAGAAAGCGGTTGTTGGGAGAGAAGGACAGGCCGGTGGGTGTGGAAAGATATACCGTATCCTGCGATATGTCCATGAACCGGTGGTTGGACAGCAGGCCGCTGCAACGGTCGAAATCGTAGAGGTTGATGCCATTGAGGGCGCTGACCCTGGCATACCTGGTACCATCGGGGGAGAAGACCGATTGACCTACTGGTTCTCCTGTCCATACCTGTCCTAGAGTGATGGTATGTGTTAGTTTAATACCAGTGGGATCAAGCAAATAGATAAATATCCTGTTAGAAAATCGTTCGGGTAGTGCAACCCACCAATCTCTGCCGTTGGCATGACGAACTGCTGTCAGTAAATCTGTAAAACTTCCTTCATTTATTAGTTTATTTTTTTTTATCACCCGTCCACTATCGGACGGAGACAGAAATTCAAGCTGAGTAAAAAGAAATTTGGTATAATAATATGTGAGTCCCCTGCAAAAAGGGGGGGTATAATCAACTAGTTCTTTGACATGCAAACAAAATTTGGTCTCTCTTGTGCTCTGAGGAGATTACTC